>Ga0137401_10000102_pt1 | contig 26977 bp, 28 predicted proteins | sample CZOMad1_1_16fung_FD_108286 | JGI IMG/M metagenome (GOLD analysis project Ga0137401, IMG submission 108286) | Vadose zone soil fungal communities from Angelo Coast Range Reserve, California, USA - CZOMad1_1_16fungal (Illumina Assembly) | ecosystem: Environmental > Terrestrial > Soil > Vadose...
GCGTGACGCTGAAGTATAAGTTTCCGACTGAGAAACCCGCGATCCTGCTTCAGCGCTTTGGCGATCGCTATGCTAATATTTCCAGGAGAGGATCGAAGGTCAAACGCAATGGAGCCTGGGGGTAAATTTGATCGGAGCGGTTCGATGTCTGAGCAAAAAATTGGTAGGCGAAATGCGGCGGCTTCCAATATTGGTAATCCGAACCCTTCTTGCTTCGTCGTAAACAGTAAAGCATCACTCGCAAGGTAAAGGCTGCGTAGTTGGGCGTCATCAACGAAGAAATGGTCATTTACCCAGCGGATCCGGTCGGTCACGCCCAATTCGGAGGCTTGTTGTTTCAGGCCGGCAAAGTGGCCCTTCGCGCCCGGGTTATACCCGTTTGCCGCACCAGTAATGAAAAGTCGGGCCGGAAAATCGATTTCCAGCAATGCAGCTAAGATTTGCAGTGCCAGGCCGAGATTTTTCCGCTGCAGAATCCGAGTCGGATACAGCAGAATAGCTTCTTCCGCATTGATTCCGGCTAATAATCCGGAAACCTCGGCCGTTAGTTCCAGCGCTGACGATAGATCAAGGCCGTTCGGGACCACCGCATCTGCCGTAGTACCGGTCAGATCACGAAATTCCTGAGCTCGAGTTTTTGAAATCACAACATACTCAATGCCGGGTTGCCTTTCACGAATCATATCGAAAACACGATTTCGCGGCAGAGAGTAATCTTGGTTGTTTGCCGCGAAATCATGGGTCCAGGCCAGAACTCGATTTCCTTCTTCGGCCAGTTCGGAAATAACCTGAGTAGCAGCAAGATGGAACGGCATGGTCATAAAATTGTGAACTACCGCACAATCCCACTGGGCGAATACCGATCGCAACCGCTTCTTAACTTCTTTTACGGCTCGGAAATAGGCGGGTCCCGGATAGCCGGTGGTAATTTCCTGTTGCGCCTGAGCAACCATCTCTTCCATTAGACTCAGCTCCGGGAAAACCAAAGTCGGAATCGCGTCAGAAAATCTTTTCCCATCACCGCATACGATGGAGACGGAGTGGCCGGCGCGGGCCATTAGAGTCGCATGTTGACGCATCACCGCTTCAACCCCGCCGACCACCGGCCAGGATGTATAATGTACCAGACCAATTTTCATGCGAACTACGATTTCCAGAGCTGCTGGGACCCTGAATTGACCTTGCAACGCTAACGATCTGATTTAATGTCCACCTCTTTGGCTTTCCTCGCTGCCAGGGTAGCTCAGTGGTAGAGCAGGGGACTCATAAGCCCTTGGTCGGGAGTTCAACTCTCCCCCCTGGCACTCTCGGACCACTTCGTGATACAGTCCACTACGGAGGTGGCACAGCCTGGAAAATCCTCCGGAACGCAGAGCACCATGTCGGTACTAAGCATATCCTCGCGCGCTTGCCGAATCACTTGGCCAATCTTCAAGCGATAACAAACATAGCTGAATCGGTGCCTAAGGAGCAAGCAAGGCCGAACCCACGTTTTTCCTATCCCAACGTTCACGGTTGCGAGAAATGGGGGTGCGGTTAGCTTGCAGGAATATGGACGTTATGCACAACCACTTCGTGTGGGGAGCAGCATTGGGGATCTTGATCGGACTAGCCGGAATGATTCTCTTGACGCTCCGCCTTTGGGAATCCCGGCGCGAAGTGAAACGACTTCAACGCCATTTGGCAGATAAGTTAGAATTGGAAGCTGACGCCACAAACCGGTTAAAAACCGATTTGCAACAATTGAAACAGCACAACGAAAACTTGCGGATCAAAGTGGCTAGCCTGGGCCAACTTCCGGATCGAAAGCTGCAGCGCGACATCGAGATTTATGCTCGCGCGGAGCGTTATATGGTGTCTCGTTCACCGGGGTTTCCGGCGGCCTGGGAAGAGGCCAAGCGCAATTCGATCGAGGAGCTCCAAGGCGAAGAGAACGGCCATAGCCTTCCACGCCGGGTTTTTAACGCCTTGCTTAATCGTCCTTCTAAAATCGACGCGACCGCGGAGGAGCGGTCATCGGAAGGGTAGGGCGGAGAGGTAGGTTGGGCGAACGCCTGGTACGGTCTCAGCCGAACCGGCTTGAGCTACGGGTGGCGTATCGAAGGGCATCCTTTGCGACTTTGCCGGGCACCCAATAACGCAATAGATAAATCGTGCCTATGGCTCAAGTCGATTCCGCTGACACGAAATCAAGCCTTCGCCCTATCAACTCCGCACATTCGGAATTCCGGTTGACGTTCCGAATGAGCCGAGTACCGTGCCTGCTCTTTTTCATCTCCCATCTATGGCAAACACGCGATCAGCAGCAAAACGCGCTCGACAGACCCAAGCCCGCATGCTTCGGAACCGGCGGGTTCTCACGGGGATAAAATCTCAACAGAAAAAGCTGACGGCCGTTGTCGCTGCTGGAGACGAGAAACAGGCAGCACTTGAGTTTGCCGCTTTGACTAGTCGCTTAGATAAAGCTTCTCGGCGCGGTATCATTCACAGGAATTCGGCCAATCGCAAAAAGAGTCGCGCATCGAAGAAATTGGTTTTAGCCAATGCGCCAAAAGCGGCGGTGGAATAAACAACTCGATCAGGGATTTCAAATTCCGCAATCCGCAGTTCGCATCCCTTAATTGAGATTACCCATTAACTCGGATCGGCAAGTCAATCGATCGAGAGATTTTGGGGGTCTTTCCTGGCGATAAAGAAAGAGCACGGTTACCTCGAATAGCGGAGATTGGCTGTACATGCGCTCGCAATGAACAACCATGCCCGTCAGATCGATACAAACCGGCGCTGAATCAGAAAACTCCGGCTCCACGCAAACTTTAAGTCCCAACTGCGTACCTAAGTCAAACTCCCAACGAGAGCGGAAAATGATTCCCTGGTCGTTTAAGGTGATCTCACTGAAATAAGAAGAGAGACATTCTGCCGCCCGGTCGAAATAGATCATTACGTCGGCATTTCGACATTTGGCATTGTAAGACTTCATCCGCGCAAAAAAGCAACCTCGACACGTACGGTATGCCTCATTCTTCTGGCGTCAAGCCAGTGTCGTCCATATCAGCTCCGACTTCCCGCATGATTCGCTTGGCCAGACGGGCAAGTAGCCAGGTGGTTCCCATGGTCACAATAAAGCCGCCGCCCCATAATAGATAGTCGTTGGGTACCGGTCGCTTCAGACCTCGAGCCATCTCAACTCCAAACTGGCCAAGGGTTCCGACGAACGTATACAAGAACAGACCAGGGGTCTGACCGAGCGCGATCCACAAAAGGCACCGTCCGATCGGAACCCGGGTCAGACCGTAGAGATAGTTCAACAGACTGCTTGGAGCCAACGGATTCAATTGAGAGAGTACAACGATCTTCCAACCGTGCCGCTCGATTGCCTTATCGAGCAACAAAAGCCGGCGATTGTTTGAAAGCAATTTTTCAACTTTTCGCCGCCCGATTTTACGCGCAATGGCAAAGGCTCCGGCCGCCCCAAGCAAGTTGCCAATCAGGACGAGAAGAAAGCCCCACCAGAGGCCAAACAAGAATCCACCTCCAATGCTTAAGACGCCTCCAGGCAGGAGAAAAAGGTTGCAGATTGCGTAACCAAATGGATAAACGATGCCGCTCCAAACCCCCAGACCTTCAATTCTTTTCTGAGCATCTCCAACCCAATCGAGCAATGGATAGTGTGACGCCAACAGAAATACGATTCCACCGGCTGCGAGCAGCCCGGTACCTTGTGTGAGAAGCGACCACGGGATCCTATGATGTAATTCCTCTGATGTGCTGCGCGAGCTCGGCGGTGGTATCATAGGCAAGGAATGGAGTGATCAGGTAGACCCCAGGGAAGTGTTCGAGGATGGATTCAGCGACTTCTTTGGCGATAGTTATTCCGATCCGTCTCCCTTCGGGTCCTTCTTTTCCAGCCATTCGAGACCGAATAGGGTCCGGGATGATAATCCCAGGCACCTCATTGTGCAAAAACTCAGTGTTACGTCCATTAAGCAGCGGCCAGACCCCGGTCAAGATCGGAACACCAAGGTCGCGCGTTCGCTCAAACATTGTTTCTACTAGTTGGCGGTCGAAAACCGGTTGGGTCATTACGTAACGAGCACCAGCGGCCAATTTGCGCTCCAATCGTGAAATTTGGGCATCCAAGTTTTTGGCGTTCGGGTTAAAGCTGCAACCGAATACAAAATCGGTAGGATATTTGATCGTCTTACCGGCGAAGTTGTAGCCCTGATTCATTCCGGAAATAATCTGCATCAGTTGGATCGAATTGACGTCGTAAACGGAAGACGCTCCCGGTTGGTCACCAAACTTGGCTGGATCACCCGTAAGCGGCAAAACATGGCGAATCCCAAGCGCGGCGATTCCGAGCAGTTCACTTTGCAAACCGATGAGGTTTTTGTCGCGGCAACTCACATGCAGTAACGGCATGATGTTGTATTGCTGCTTAAGCATCGCGCCAATCGCCAGATTACTGATCCGAAGGATTGCCAGCGAGTTATCCGCCAACGTGATAGCGTCGGAACCCGCGTCCGCCAAATGCCTGGCAGCAGTAAAATAGCGATCCAGATCAAGTGTCTTCGGCGGATCCAATTCCGTGACGATGACTGTATGACCGCCGGCGATCAGGTCGAGCAGACTCGTCTCGGCCGGGCGTTTCTCTGGAATGGGTTCGGGTTCCGCTAACCACTGGATTACCGGCTTGGATTTGACCGGCTCGAGCCCGACCAAAGCCTTTGACATTTCTTGGATATGTTGAGGACCAACGCCGCAACAACCGCCAATTAGCCGAGCGCCTTCGGCGACAAATTCCTTTGCCGCTTTGGCGAAATATTCAGGAAAGGCGTTATAAATGAAACGCCCTTCCTGGTAACGGGGATAGCCGGCGTTAGGGTAGGCGCTGATCACGAAGTCGAGCGGAATCCGCTTCAAAATCTGCACCATCGCGCGCGGCCCGGTTACGCAATTTACGCCGACCACGTTTGCCCCGAGCCGGGAAAGTTCACGAAATGCTTGCACCACTGGCAGGCTGGAGGGTAAACGGCCCTCTTCGGAACAGACCATCGAACAAATGACCGGGATCTCGGTGCTTAACTGCCGGAGTGCCTGCAACGCAATTTTTATTTCCTCCAGGTCTAAAAAGGTTTCGAGAAAAATGGCGTGAACATCTGCCTCTAAAAGTGCGCTGATTTGCTCTTGAAAAATAGCCTTTTGATCGATCTTCTGTGCTCTGACCTCCTCATTGGCAATGCCCAGTGGGCCGACACTGGCAGCTACGCAAACGTCCTTTCCAGAGCTTGCACGCTTGGCGATAGCCACCGCTGCCAGGTTCAGCTCCCGGACCTTCGACTCCAATCCGTGTTTCGCCAGCCGCATGCTGTTTGCCCCGAAAGTGTTCGTTTCGATCACTCGCGACCCGGCAGCTATGTAGGCCTCGTGGATACGGAGGACGACATCCGGATCGGTGAGGTTTACCTCCTCCAAACAGACCTCCATCGGGACTCCTGCTCCCATTAGCTCAGTTCCCATGGCACCGTCACCGCAGACCACTGATGTTTGCAGTTCTTCCAATAAGTTCATGCCCCGTCCAGATTGCGGCCAACTAAAGTCGTGTGAGAAGCGTTTGTCATCTATTTCTTTAGGATTCACCGAACGGAAATAACCGCTTGAAAACAGACAGGGGCACTTTCCTGACGGCTATTTCCGTTCGATGAGTCCTATTGTTTCCGCCGCGGGTCGAGAGCATCGCGCAATCCATCTCCGAGGAAGTTCAAGGCCAGCAGAGTGATCGACATCGTCGCGGCCGGAAATACCAGCAGCCACCAATATCCTTTGACCGGGTTGATTGATTGAGCAGCATCACTTAGCAAAAGACCCCAACTGGCTAGAGGTGCTTGTACGCCAACACCAAGAAAGCTGAGAAACGATTCGTCGAGAATGACCGACGGAATGGTCAGTGTCAGATAAACGATAGTTACGCCAATAAGGTTAGGCAGAAGATGCTGAAATATGATGTTTCGGTGGCTCTGGCCGATGCTGCGCGCTGCAACTACAAACTGCTGGTTCTTCAGACTCAACACCTGACCACGGACGATTCTGGCCATCGTGAGCCATTCGGTTAGACCAAGGCACAGCACCAATATTAGAATCTTCGAATAGCCAATGAAGTTCTGGAGGCCATGCGCCTCCATCTCGCTGCGCAGGATCGGGTCGAGTCCGCTGATGAGTACCAGAAGAAAGATCAATCGGGGAATAGCGTAGAGCACATCTACCAATCTCATCATCAGCGAATCGACTTGTCCCCCGGCATATCCTGCGATCATCCCGTAAATGATTCCGACCACGAAGCTCACCGCGGCGCCGGCGATACCAACCAGAAGCGAAATACGGGCTCCCAGCAGTACGCGAAAGAACAAGTCTCGTCCGTTGAGATCGGTGCCAAAGGCATGTTCCGGAGAGGGCGGAAGAAAGCTGTGGGCTGTTACCTCACGGCTTTCGGCCGATAGCAGGATGGGGCCAACCAGAGCGGCGATGGCGACTCCGACCACGATCAACGTCGAAGCAATCATCGCCGGATTTCGCCGCAGTCTGCTCCAGGCAGAACGAGAATCAGTCATACAAAATGATTCGGCGATCGAGGACACCATAAAGAATGTCCGCCACCAAGTTGAACAGAACGAGCAAGACGCAGTAGACGATCACGACTCCAGCCAGGAGAAACCCGTCGCGATTCAACACCGAGTTGACGAAAAATCCGCCTGCGCCCGGAATGCTGAAGATGCTTTCCACCACGATGGAGCCGGTCAAAAGGTTGGCGGCAAGAGGGCCGAGAAATGAAACGACCGGGAGTATCGCGACACGCAAGGCATGTTTGTAGATTACCTGGGATTCCGGCAAACCTTTTGCGCGAGCGGTTCGAACGAAATCCTGGGTAAGAACTTCCAACATGCTCGCGCGGGTGAGCCGGGCAATGTAAGCGGCATATGGTGCGGCCAAAGTAATCGAAGGAAGGACCAGACTTTGCAGGTTTCCCCAACCACCGACCGGAAATAAAGGAACGTAAATGGCGAAGATCAGAACCAGGAATGGGCCGATGACAAAAGCGGGTAGAGAAATGGCCACCAGGGCTCCCAGCATTGCCGATCGATCGATCCAGGAATGCTGATAAGAAGCGGCCAGAGATCCTAAGAAAACGCCAATGCTTGTAGCCAGGCAAAAGGCGATTCCGCCCAAGGTAGCGGATACTGGCAAACAGTCCGCTAGAATCTCGTTTACGGTACGATTCCGGTACTTCGTGGAAAGCCGAAGATCCCCATGGAGCAGATCGCCGAGATAGTCGACGTACTGAGTAAAAAGCGGTCCATCTAATTTATATTTGGCCAATAGCTCTGCTTCGATGTGAGGTGGCAATTTACGCTCGCGATCGAATGGACCTCCTGGCATTAACCGAATCAGAAAAAATGTGATCGTAACGACGCAGAAGAGAACAATGACAAGGCCGACTAATCGTCTGGCGATAAATCTGGTCATTGGGGCAATTTATGATCATTTCTCACGGTAGGGTCGTTCTCGGTCATTGTGAGGTAGGGCGGGTCGCTCCGCTAGCGCAGAATCGAGGATGGAACCGGACCTGGTTAGGTCGAAAACCATCATTGAGGCGTTATTGTCAGGCATAACGGGACAAATGGCTTGCGCGATGGTCCTGCGGTCGCGGAGCGACCCGCCCTACCTCACAATGACCTCCACTCCGCGGACGATCCTGAATGTCGTCAAAACGCATCAAGCAGACGCCCACCAGGCTCGGATCGCTAAATTCCATCAAAACTGAATGAGGGATTTTACTGGGACGCCAGCCAGCCGTTTTCTGCCTTCTAAGTCAACTAGCTCGATGAAGAATAACGCTGCCTCGACCGTGGCGCCGAGCTGTTCGATCAAGTGAACCGCGGCGGCTGAAGTGCCTCCGGTCGCAAGCAAATCGTCGACTATGACGACCTTTTCTCCCGCTTGCACGGCGTCGATATGCATTTCCATATCGGCCCGTCCATATTCCAGTACATACGAATAGCCAATGGTGCGATACGGCAGCTTACCTTTCTTCCGCACGGGAATGAACCCCAGGCCAAGCTTGTACGCCACCGCTGCTCCGAACAGAAAACCGCGTGCATCAATCCCCACAATCTTGGCTGGAGCCGGTTTTTCCGCTTCGGCCGCGAGCGCGTCCACGACCTGACGAAACAGTTCGGGCTTACTAAGGATCGGCGAAATGTCGCGAAATATGATGCCGGGCTTCGGAAAATCGGGGATATCCCGAATTGCGCGACGAAGCTCTTCTGGATTGACTCCACTCATGAATGGCGGGACCGTAGCAGGTCAGTTTTCTTGATGCATCTGGATTTTCTCAGCTCACTGATTTTCGCCTCGGACCGCCTCTGGGTTTGGCTGGCACTTTATGGTTTTTCGCTGGCATCCGCCTATTCCGCCTACTCGCTCGTGACCGGTAAGTTTATGGCGCCACGGTTGACCTTTGGTTTGATCAGCGCCGGGTTCGTTTGCCAAACCCTCTTTTTAGTTGATCGAGGCCACCAAATCGGTCGCTGTCCGATCACGAATTTCTTTGAGCTGCTGGTCTTTCTTGGATGGTCGATGATCCTGATTTATCTATTAATCGGTTCCTCCTATCGTTTATCGCTCCTGGGAGTCATCACCGCCCCGTTTGTTTCTGTGCTTAATATTTGGGCGTTGCTAGCCTCAGATCACCCGCTTCGTACCGGTCATCAACCGGTTAATCCTTGGCTGGAGACGCATACTTCCTTCTCGATTGTAGCTTGCGGGGCCTTCGCCCTGGCTGGGGTCGCCGGATTAATGTATCTGTTTCAGGAGCGGCAGCTGAAAACCCGTAAGCCAGGCTCAATCTTTTTTCGATTGCCACCTATTACCACCCTCACAATTGCCAATTCACGTTTGCTTTGGCTTGGTTTCGTCCTTTTCACAGTCGGCCTCGGCTCCGGCTTTTTTATCGGTCAAGAGGTTGACTGGCGAAAGGTTGCCTGGTCGGTGTTGGTGTGGGCGCTTTACGGCGGCATTTTGCTTGGTCGGCTTCGGCACACGATGGGGGCAAAGTGGATTGCCACCTTATCAATTATCGCTTTTAGTCTGCTCTTAAGTGTTTTTTGGGGCATTCGATTTATCTCGGATAGCCCGACCGTGCGATGAGCATATATTGTTTTGGCCTTAGCCATCAGACTGCCGCAGTTGACGTACGTGAGAGATTCGCGATTCCCGAATCTGCTTTGCCTGACGCATTGGGGCGACTAAAGACGATGCCGGGGCTCGCCGAGGGACTGATTGTCTCGACCTGTAATCGTACCGAGTTCTACGTGACTGGAGAATTTCGAGACAGCCCCGCTCTGGCATTCTTCGAGAGCTTCTATGGAAATTTGAGAGCAGGAGATGAAACGCACCTTTTTCGCCTGTGGGCCAACCAGTCTGTCCTTCACTTGTTTCGAGTAGCTTCTGGCCTGGAGTCGATGATCGTCGGGGAGACAGAAATTTTTGGACAAGTCAAACGGGCTTATGAGTTTGCGACCGGTGCGCAAACGACCGGCAAGTTATTGAACCGTCTTTTCCAAAAGTCGTTTCAGGTAGGCAAGCAGGTTCGCTCTTCCACCGCAATCACCCGCGGTAGTGTTTCGATTGGCTCGGTAGCGGTGGACCTGGCGGAACAGATCTTTGGTGATCTAGATGGCTGCAAGATCATGATTCTTGGCGCCGGTGAGACCAGCGAAAGGACGGCCCGAGCCTTTCGATCGCGTGGAGCGGAGCAAATCTTTGTCTCCAATCGCTCTTTCGAACGCGCGGCAGCGCTGGTTGCAATTACCGGGGGGCGAGCGATTCATTTTGAGGATTGGGAGCAAGAATTTCGTGATCTGGACATTCTGGTGAGCTCAACGGCAGCTCAGCACGCGATCATCACGCTGGATAAATTGGCTCCGTTTCTGCGATCTCGGAGGCACCGACCCCTTTTCATGATCGATCTGGCAATGCCTCGGGATATTGAGCCCGCCGTGAACAAGCTGGATAGTGTTTATTTGTACGATCTTGATTCGCTTCAAGCCATGACCGAGCGAACATTGGAAGTTCGCAGGCAAGAAGCAGAAAACTGTCACCGGCTGATCGACCGCCACGTTCAGGATTTTCAGCTCTGGGTTGAACGCACACAGCCTGCGAATTTCTCCCCGATCGCTATCCAATTGCCAGGGGCGTAATGAAGATTGTTCTGGGCACAAGAGGCAGCTCGCTTGCCTTAGCCCAAGCTGAGATAGCGGGTAATCTTCTATCGCAAGTAGCTGGGATCGAGCAGGTCGAACGCCAAATTATAAAAACCACCGGCGACCGGCGTTTGGATCTACGCCTGAGTGACTCCGGGAAAAAGTTCGCTCGAGGCCTTTTTACGAAAGAATTGGAAGAATGTTTGGTGAACGGGCAGATCGACGCGGCCGTGCACTCCCTAAAAGACCTGCCTACGGAGTTGCCTGAAGGGTTAACGATCGCCGCCGTGTTGCCTCGCGAAGATCCTGCTGATGTGCTGGTTTCTCGACAGGCAATTTCTCTCGGAGAGGTTCGCGCAAACGGCGTGATTGCAACCAGTAGCCCGCGTCGCGCTCAACAATTGCAGCACTTCCGGCCGGATATTACGATCGTCGATGTCCGCGGTAACGTTCCAACTCGTATCGAGAAGTTGATCAATCAGTCAAGCTGGGACGGATTGATCTTGGCCCGAGCTGGTCTTGAACGATTGGGTCTCAAGATTCGAGAGAACCGGATCCAATTCGATGGTCACACTTTATTTGCTTCCGCACTGGAGGGAATGCTGCCCGCCGCCGGTCAGGGAGCGATTGCCCTCGAGGTGCTTGAGAAATCGTCGGCCGTCCGCAACCTCGTGGGGGCGGTCAACGATGCGGCAACTTGGTTTTGCGTTCATGCCGAACGCGAATTCCTGCGCTTATTGGGTGGTGGATGTGAGATGCCGATTGGCGTGCGGGCGAGTATCCACCGGCCTGCCCTGTCGGCCGGAGAAAAGATTCGCGAAGGAGGAAGTTCGATTGACAATCAAAGCTTGAGGCGAGAGCAAGTGCTTCTGGAAGCTATTGTTTTTGAGGGAGATACGGTGCGCAAAGGATCGGTAGCTGGTAATTATTCGGCGGAAACGGCTGCCCAAACTTTGTTTTCGAAGATTTATGGCGATAAAAGCTAAATGCATTCTGGCCGGGGCCGGTCCGGGCGATCTTGGGTTGGTGACTTTGCGGGCGAAAGAGGCGATCGAACATGCGGATGTGGTTGTCTATGACTACCTCTGCAATCCGGAAATCTTGAAATGGGCTCCGGCGGATACAGAACTCATTTACGCCGGGAAGAAGGCAGGCCGGCATACGTTGACTCAGGCCGAAATCAGTGACCTCATCGTCCAGCGGGCTCGTGCCGGAAAAAACGTTGTGCGGCTGAAGGGCGGCGATCCATTCGTTTTTGGACGAGGCGGAGAAGAGGCGGAGGCGTTGGCCGCTGCTGGAATCGATTTCGAAGTGGTCCCGGGAGTTAGCGCCGCAATCGCGGTGCCTGCTTATGCCGGGATTCCGATCACTCATCGGGACGTTACCTCCTCGTTTACGGTGTTTACCGGTCACGAGGATCCGACTAAACTGGAATCGGATCTCGACTATAATTCGCTCGTAAAAGGTGGAGGGACGCTGGTCATGCTGATGGGAGTTGAGCGACTTGAGAAAGTCGTTGCCGCCCTCCGTGGGCATGGCGCCGAGTCGTCGATGCCGGTTGCCCTGGTGCGTTGGGGTACGACCGGGCGCCAGGAGACCATCACTGGGATACTGGAAAATATTGTTGATCGAGCTGCTGGCTTTGAAGCTCCGGCCGTCGCGGTCTTTGGCAAGGTAGTCTCCTATCGGCAAAAGCTCGGCTGGTTTGAAAAGCGGCCATTGTTCGGTCGCCGTATCGTGGTCACCCGAACCCGCCGGCAGGCCGGAGTATTGAGCGCCAAACTTCTTCTTCTTGGTGCTGACGTGCTTGAGTTGCCAACCATACGCATCGAGCCGCCGGAGGACTTGCTGGAGTTCGGTGAGCTGGTCCGCGATGCCTACCAATACGACTGGCTCGTTTTTACCAGCCCAAATGGCGTAAATGCGTTCTTCGACATGTTCTTCAAGCTTTACCAGGATGCACGCAATATCGGAGGTGTGCGGATCGCAGCTATCGGCCCCGGCACCGCCCAGCGTATTAAGGATTATCATCTGACAGTCGACGTGCAGCCGGATGATTTCATAGCTGAAGCCGTCGTCGAATCTCTGCAACAATTTGAGAGCGTGGAAAACCTGAAGTTCTTGCTGGTGCGCGCGGAAAACGCTCGGGATGTTCTCCCTAAACGTCTGGCGCAACTGGGGGCAATCGTGGATGAGGCGATCGCCTATCGAACCGTCCCCGAGACCCAGGATGGTACCGGTGCCCGCGAACGCTTTGAACGAGAGGGTGCTGATCTGGTGACATTCACGAGTTCTTCAACGGTGACCAATTTCCTGGCGCTCAAACTTCCGTGGCCAGGAAATCTGCGAACGGCTAGCATCGGACCGATCACATCAGAAACGATGCGACAAGCGGGCCTCAAAGTGGATGTCGAAGCCGCCCGTCACGACATTGACGGTCTGGTCGAAGCAATCGTGGAGGATCTGGGTCGATAAGAGCGGGAGAATCGCGGGGTTACAGCGATGGCTGATACCTTAAAAAGTAGGGCGATAGATGGCGAAATCATCGACCAGGGCCGGACTGTGAGCCTCGGCGCCAGGTTGTTTCCGCTCACACGCCTTCCGTTGTCGCTCAACGGCGTGTTTCGCTCTTTCAGGCGCATTCACAATAGATCGGTGTCCCAAAGAAATAAAAAAAGCTTCGCCGCAAAGCGAAGCTTTCCTAAAGCGCTATTTGAGAAGCAATTACGGGTTAAAACGGAATTTCAGTTTGCCGCGTTTGGCCGCAAGCTTAGCCTTCCGGCGCACCTTCTGATTCGGGGTCTCGAAAGCGCGCAAACGCCGCACTTCTTCCATAATACCCTCGGCGTCTAGCTTGTTTTTTAAGCGCTTGAGCGCCCGGTCGATAGGCTCTCCTTTGCGGACAATTACTTCAGGCATAAAAAAGTCTTCTTCTTCGATCAGTTCGTGAGGGCAGGATAGTAGCCGTAGTTACCCCGACCGTCAATTGAACTAGCAGAAAAAAACCTTCCTTTATTCTGCAAAATAGCGGCGATAAGGTTCGGCCGCCACGGGACCCGATGATTGCTGCTGTTGACTGCCCCTGCGGCAGCTTTTCGATATATGCTTCCCCCTGGGCCGCCGAGTGGCTTTGGCCCGGTCTACAAAAATGCGCCAGCTGTGACAGTTTTTCCCAGTTAGAGCCGGTTGCGGTTGCCAAGAGCCACCGAAACAGGCTAAGAACTCCTCGGCCCCTCTCTGAATTTATGAATAGAAACGTTGCGATCGGATGCGGCTGTTTAGCGGTACTGGTTTTAGTCGTCGTGGTGTTCGGCTCCTTTATTATTGGTGGTTACAATCGCTTGGTCCAAGTTCAAGCCGGTGTTGATACCGCCTGGGCAAATGTGCAGACGCAGTACCAGCGAAGGGCAGACTTAATTCCTAATCTGGTAAACACCGTACAAGGGGCGGCAAATTTCGAAAAATCTACCCTCACAGAGGTCATTAACGCCCGTGCTAACGCCACCAAGGTCACCGTCGATATGTCAAAGGCGCCCAGCGATCCCGAGGCAATAAAGCGATTCCAACAAGCGCAGGACAGTCTATCCAGTAGCCTAGGCCGCCTGCTGGCAGTGAGTGAAAGGTATCCCGAATTAAAGGCGAACACCAATTTCCGTGACCTGCAAGCTCAGCTCGAGGGAACAGAAAACCGGATTGCGGTTTCCCGCCGTGACTTCAATACCGCTGCTCAGGCTTACAACGTCCTGGTCAAGTCCTTCCCGACAGTGCTGTATGCCGGACTGCTTGGATTCAGCCCGAAAGCATATTTTACCAGCGCCGCCGGCGCAGAAAATGCCCCTACGGTTTCATTTCCATCGTTTAGTCCGTCGGTTACTCCGAAGTGACCGGATTAAGGCTGTTTGGGCGACCAACCAATCTTTTACCGTTCGCATCGGTCCGTCGTCATTTTTGCAATGAGCGGACTTCGCGCATCTCAGCAGTCCATTTCAGCTGTGGCCGTGCTACCTACGATCCGGCCACGGTCCACGAATGAAAGCACCCAAGAGCAGTTTCCGGCGAACCATCGAAAAAGTTGCTTTGGAAACACTCGGTATGGCGGAGATTATTAGGGATCGGAACAGCGCAGCAGCTCGAACTATGAAACATTCTGTATCGAACGTTTTTTTCGATACTATGAACCATAGGCCTCGGCCCGGTTTGCCATGGAGGATTCCGATCCTGGTCTTCTTTTTTTCATTTGCCGTTTCCATTTTGGCTGCGGAAAAGCTACCTCCAGCGCCCACTCGTTATTTCAATGATTACGCGTCACTCGTTCGGCCTGAGGTAGCTGAACAGTTGAACCGTCAGTTAGCAGATTTCGAACGGCAGACGTCGAACCAGATCCTTGTAGCAATCTATCCGAAGTTTCCGTCGGAAACATCGCTAGAAGATTATACCCAGCAGGTCGCAAGATCATGGAAGGCGGGCACTAACGGACGCGACAATGCAGCGATTCTCTTTGTATTTGTGCAGGATCGGAAAATACGGATCGAGGTTGGCCGCGACTTGGAAGGGGCACTCCCAGACATCACTTGTAAGCAGATAATTTCTGAACAGGTCGCGCCGCGTTTTCGGCAAGGAGATTTTGCGGGCGGAATAAGTGCGGGGATTACCGCCATAATGGCCGCGACAAAAGGGGAATACAAGGGCACCGGTGCGACCGTCAGGGACAAGCGCAGTAAGGCGTCCGATGACAGTTCCTGGATTATTCCGGTGGTTTTCCTGCTCATTTTTCTGGTGTTTTTCATGATTTCTGTCCGTCGTCGTGGTGGGATGATTATCGGCAGCGGTGGAGGTGGCCCTTGGTTCGGAGGAGGTGGTGGCTTTGGCGGTGGAGGTGGAAGTTCGGGTGGCTCCTCACGAGACGATGGATTCTCCGGTGGAGGTGGCGATAGCGGTTTCGGGGGTGGTGGTGCGAGCGGCGACTGGTGAATGAGAAGCCGTGAAGGTGCGGAAATGAAAACAAAGCATTTTCTGGATCGGCTCGAGCATGATCGCGTCGCGGCGGCGATCCGAGAGGCGGAAAAGAAAACGAGCGGCCAGATCATCGTTTTCGTCACCCGGCGTCGCCCGAAAGATATTCTGGCCTTCGCCAGCAAATCCTTTCGCAAGTTAAAGCTGCATCGGACCAAGAAACGAAACGGTGTGTTGATAGTAGTCGCTCCGGGCGCCCAAAAAGTCGCGATTTTTGGTGATACCGCGGTCGACAGCAAATCGGATGAAGCTTTTTGGGAGGAGGTAATTCGCCAGATGCAACCTGAGCTGAAGAAAGGAGAGTTTACCACTGCCATTGTTGGAGCAGTTGAAAAGGTAGGCTCAGTGCTCGCCACCCATTTCCCTCCCAATGGCTCCGGCCGCCAGAACGAAATTTCGGACGAAGTCGTGGAGGATTGAATGAAGACCCAGAATACGGAATATGGAATTTAGAATAGTCAGCAGAGTTGCGCTGACATCCTCCGCAATTCGGTTTCCAGCGTTCCGGATTTTATATTCTCAATTCCGCATTGTACCGCTATGGAACCGATCCGGATCTTGACTGCCGTGCCAATTTGTGACGGGCATGATAGCGCCATCAATACGATCAATCTCGAGCTGATCCGGCATGGAATCGAGGTGGTCTATCTTGGCTATCACCGGTCCGCCGACGATATTGTACGAGCCGCGGTCCAGGAAGATGTCCGCGCGATTGGTATCTCCAGCTATAATGGAGGGCATGTCGAATTTTTCTCTGAAATTTTGTCCGAACTGCGGGCCCGGAACGGCCAACACATAAAATTATTCGGCGGTGGTGGTGCTACCATCACCAAAGCAGATGCGGAACAAATGTATGAGTACGGAGTGGACCAGATCTTCTTTGCCGGAACTTCGCTCGGCGAAATGGTCGACTATGTTCAAAGACGATTTGCAGCGCCGGTGGCTCAGGAAGAATTAGCAGCTCCGAGAAGCGATCGGGCGCTGGCTGCCATGTTGACCCGCATTGAAAATGGCGGAACCCATTCGAATTCGGCGGGCAGCATAGGGGATGCGCGAAAAACAAAGTCGTTTGGGTTTACCGGGCCGGGCGGAGCAGGAAAGACTACGCTGATAGACGAACTCGTGATCCGTTTTCTCCGACATTCTTCCGGCCAGAGGGTCGCCATACTCTCGCATGATCCCAGCGTCTTGCGATTGGGAGCGCTGTTAGGTGATCGGGCGACTATGATTTATTCGCAAAACGATCGCGTTTTCATCCGCAGTATGGCCACTCGAGGGCAGACCGGTGGAGTCAGCCTGGTTACGGAGCAAAGCTTAAAATTTCTGGCCGGTACCAAGATCTTTGATGCGATATTGGTGGAGACCGTTGGTACGGGGCAAGAGGCATTGCCGTTCGAATTCTCCGAAGTGCGACTCGATGCGTCATTTCTGGTGATGCCGCCGGACTACGGGAGTCGTCTGCAATTGCACAAAATTGCGATGCTTGATGCTGCCGATGTGATTGTTGTTAACAAATCGGACCTACGGGGCGCGCGAACGGCGGTGGCGGAAATTGAGGCTCGGATCGGTCTCAGCCGTCATGGGCAGCGTTTGTTTCGAACCCAAGCCAACCGGCACGATGATCCCGGAGTTGACCAGCTATTTGAAGTGCTCTTCCCCGGCGGAAAATCGAAAAGCGCAGTTGAATATCGATCCGCCACGCACCACTCTTTCTAACCTCCTCCAGAAGCGGTTCATGACCTCCCTCGGCCAAGTTGTTCAATCAGTCCGGAAGTACCGTAATTTTGTTCAGGCAGAAGTAAAACGCGTGCGGAATGACCCGAAAGCGGCAGAGGAAGTACTGAATCGTTGGCACGAAATCGGTTCGAAAATTGGTACGACCGAGACACCAACCGGCATCAAACTTCCGACCTTAGCGTTACCGGAAATTGATGAGCCGGGCGCAATTACGCGTTTTCTCCTCGATGAGGGCTTGCCCGGCGAATTTCCTTATTTATCCGCTGCGTACTCTGAACAGTATCTGGCGTCGGGAGGAGGCAATGGATCGGCCACGGACGGTAACGGAAATCAGGCCGAAGAACCAACTCGGCTGTTTGCTGGGCTTGGCCTGCCCGAAGATACCAACGCACGATTTCATTATTTGTCGCGCAATCAGCAGAGTAAGCGACTAAGCACCGCATTCGATGGACCGACCCTTTACGGTGTTGGAGCTGGAGCGCGCGGGGTTTTCGGAAAAATTGGCGAGGGCGGTGTTGCCGTTGATACGGTGGATGATATCGAGCGGCTCTATGCCGGATTCTCGCTTGATCAGCCACGCGTTTCGGTATCGATGACGATCTCGGGCCCGGCGCCGATTCTTCTGGCAATGTATATCGCGGCGGCCAAACGTCGGTTTGGTCCGGGAGTTGTACCGAAACTACGAGGCACGATTCAGGCCGACGTCCTCAAGGAAGTCCAGGCTCAAAATGAACTGATTTTTCCGATCGAACCGTCGATGCGTTTCTTGGCGGATATGGTCGACTTCTGTGCGCAAGAAATGCCGCGCTGGTACCCGATCTCGATCAGTGGCTATCACATCGCCGAGGCTGGGGCTACCCCGGTGCAACAAGCGGCTTACACCCTGTCCAATGGGTTTGCTTATGTTGACTATTTCCAGCAGCGCGGGATGTCGGTAGACGTTTTTGGTCCTCGCCTCTCTTTCTTTCTTGATTGCGGACTAGACATCGAATACGTGGCCCTGGCGCGCGTCTGTCGCAAAATCTGGGCGCTGGGAATGAGGGACGTTTTTGGAGCGAACGAGCGCGCTCAGAAGCTGAAACTGCATACTCAGACCAGCGGTCGATCATTAGTCGCAGCGGATTGGAAAAACAATCTCACCCGAACAGCCATCGAGTTGGTGCTCGCTTGCATGAACGCCACAAATTCCTGTCATAGCAACGCCGCGGACGAGCCGTTTACCACGCCGAGTGAAGAGTACGCGCGCTACGCTGCCCACGCTCAAGCCATCTTGCTGGAAGAGAGTGGTCTCTTCCGACACATGATGAATACTCTGGCCGGATCGCCAGGTATGCGAGTCGTGGCTGATGCGGTTGAGAAAGGCATTCTGGAAGAGTTCGAAGTGATCGAGGAGCAGGGAGGTGTGCTGGGAGCGGTCGAGCGGCGCTACCAGCGAAGTCAGATTCAAGCGGCTGCTCACCTGCTCGAGAGCCAGATTTCGAGCGGAGAACGATCAATCATCGGGTTAAACCGTTACACCGACGACGAGAATCGCTGGCCGAATCTCGAAATGATACGCACACCCCGAGAGAAAAAGCAGTTGCACTTGGATCGCTTGCTTGAATTTCACCGGCAGCACGCAGATCTGTCGGAAAAGAGCCTCGACCGCTTGACCAAAGTGGTGGAGAGTAGCGGCAATGTGTTTACTGAGCTGACCAATACCGTCGAGCATTGTTCGCTTGGTCAGATCACAAATCGGCTGACTGAAGTCGTCGGCAAATTCCGGCCGATGGTCTAGAAAGGTGACGAGTTACAAGTTGCAGGTCACAGGTTACAAGTTGAGGATCTCCGCCTGTACCTTGAAACCCGTAACCCGCAACTTGTAACTCCACGTGTCTTCCTTGGCGAGGTCGACTGAAGTTCGCCAGCTCAATCGGCGTACGAAACTGTTAATTTGGTTCGCCGCGACGGTGATCAAGGCGCTTTTGCGCACGTTGCGCTGTCGCGTAGTGGATGAGGCTGGGTTCTTCCAATCAAGCGACCCTCGCCCGGTCGTCGCGTTGATTTGGCATAATCGCATGTTGGGAATGGCCGCGGCGTTCATGAGACATTATCCGAAACGAAAAGGCGCCTACATCTTGAACAGCGCCAGCCGAGATGGCGCCTACGGAGCCGAGTTGGTCCGGCACTTGGGTGTTGGCTCGATCCGCGGATCCAGTTCGCGCCGTGGCGCGATCGCCCTTATGGACCTCGTGAAAAAAGTGAAGGAGGGCTACGACCTGTGTATCACTCCGGACGGTCCGCGCGGCCCCAAATACAAACTGTCGCCTGGAGTGGTTTTGTTATCGCAGCACTGCCAAGTTCCATTAATGCCGCTGGTTTTCGAATTCAGTTCCTTCTGGAGACTGAAATCGTGGGACGGATTTGCGATTCCGAAGCCATTCTCGAGAATTGATCTAACGATTTTGCCGTTGATCCAAGTGCCTCCGACCAAGACGGCGGAGGAATTTGAAGCGGAACGAAAGCGGGTAGAGGAGATAATGCGCGAACGGCTGAAGATGCTCTAAGCTGATCCACTTGTCCGAAGCATGCGCACCGAAACTGCAAGGGACCCATCGGTGGCCGGCGGTGCGACCGCCACCGATTCACGATTTACTTCTTTGACAGAGGACTGGAGCTTGGCCGAAAGAAAATCTCTCGACCAGCAGATCGTTACGGCACGAAGATCACGCTGCAGTGCCGATGATGATGGTGCGGATGTTCGTCGCAATCATCATAGTCCTGGTAGTAATAGTTGGGGTACCACCAGTAGGAGTTGTAGCTAGAATGATAACATCCTCCGTGAGGATGGGCGCTGGCAGTGGAAGCCAGTGCAACGCCCAGCATGGCGATGGTTAATAGTATTTTTTTCATTTCGGTTAGATTTGGTTTTGGTTTGGTTGGTTGGTGCGAGCGATTTGCCGCTCGATTCACCTATTACGCAAGCCGAATGCCAAACCCTACCCAGCCGCTATTCTCTCGAGGCAAACCAGCTCATTTCTCGAGGAGAATAATAATTTGAGAAATCGATGAGCCCTCCTGCCAGAACAGCTTGATCAAATGTTTTAGCCATTCCGATAATGGGAAAATTCCGCGCGAAAGCGGGAAGGGAAAAGGCGGACCAGTAATACTGGTGCCGCTAGCGGTCGCATAAGTCGGACGCATGAGTCTCATGCGAATTCATGGGATAAGCGCATCACCCGTGACTCCATCCTTCAGCGTTACCCGACAAACGCGCCATTCAGCCAATAGCCGTGCTTTTAATTTTTTCGTGTAGAATTCGATCGCTGGGGTATTCCAATCCAACACGGTCCACTCGATCCGGCCATAGTCTCTATCCCGCGCGATCTGAAACAGACTTTCGAAAAGGGCGGTAGCGATTCCGATGCGGCGCATCTCCGGTAGTACGAAGAGGTCTTCGAGGTAGAGTCCCGGCCGGCCAAGAAAGGTCGAAAAGTTCTCAAAGAAAAGAGCGAATCCTACTGCTTGTCCGTTCGATTCGGCCAAAAGAACCTCAACCGTTGACTCCGGCCGCGCCAATACGCTACGAAAAATTTCCGGCGATGATATGACTTCATGAGCAAGCTTCTCGTATTCTGCCAACTGCTGGACCAGACGGAAAATGGTTTCGGCGTCATCCGGAGTTGCCTGGCGAATGGAAAAGTCACTCATAGGTTAAGTCTTTCGCGCGAACGCGATCATAGCACCGATCGAGCGGCAGCAAAACGGCAGAGAAGACTCCCTCTCGCGCGAAAGACTCTGGAAAGCTGAGCGTTCCATGATAAAAGCCGAGGGATGAGATTGCTTGTTACAGGAGGATGCGGATTTATCGGCAGTAACTTCATACGCTACGTCCTTGAACACTATCAGCCCGAGAGTGTCACCAATGTTGACCTTTTGACCTATGCAGGTTCGCTCGTCACAACTGCCGATTTCCCGCTCCGCTTTGGTGACCGCTACGAGTTTATCCGAGCCGATATCGCCGACCGCGAAGCGATACGGCAGATCATCTCCAGGCATAGCTACTTTGCGGTGATCAATTTTGCGGCCGAGAGTCACGTCGATCGAAGCATCGTTTCTCCGGCCGATTTCATCCATAGTAATGTGGTCGGAACGACCGTTCTGTTGGACACCGCTCGAGATTATGGCGTGAAGCGTCTCGTTCAGGTCTCTACCGATGAAGTTTACGGATCGAACGAGTCCTCGATTCCATCGACGGAAGCGGCCCGATTGAATCCGAGTTCACCTTATTCGGCCAGCAAGGCGGCAGCGGACTTGCTCGCGTTGGCCTACCACAAAACGTATGGCCTGGATGTTGTGATCATCCGAGGCTCGAACAATTATGGGCCTTATCAGTTTCCTGAAAAACTCATCCCGTTGCTGACTATCCGCGCAATGTTGGATGAACCTCTGCGGATCTATGGCGACGGGATGCAGGTCCGTGACTGGATCCACGTTGAAGACTTTTGCGCCGCCGTTTTCGACGCGCTGATGGAGGGCCATGCCGGCGCGATCTATAATGTGGCTAACGGCGCGCAACTGCAGAACCTGACCGTTGCGAAGAAGGTTTTGCAGCACCTTGGGAAAAGCGAAGACCTGATTCAATTCGTGCAGGATCGATCGGCTCACGACCGGAGGTATTCGCTCGATTCCAGCAAGATCCGGCAGGAGATCGGCTGGAAACCGCTTCGCGATTTCGAAGATGGTCTGGGTGCGACGATTGACTGGTATCGAAATAATGAACCGTGGTGGCGTGACGCGCTACAGCCAAGGCGCGTAAGCTAAGGGCAGAGCGTTCGGAGCGATTGCAAGGGATGTGGCAGATCAAAAGGTTACACCTCTCGGAGAGTGGTTCATGTAATGGTGGCTGCTTGGTACTCTTAATTGCGGTATTCGTAATTATCTTCGCAATTGTCTGGGGGGCGATCTCGACCTACCAAGGTGCCTACCAGATGACATCAGCGTCTCCGCGAACTTTTGAGCCGATACCTGGCGCGGAGGAGGAAAAGATATTTCGCTCGAAGATTCAAGCTGCGCAAGCAGCCATGGCGAGCGGCCAAACAACTGAAGTTCGGTTCTCGGCTAATGATTTGAACGCCTGGTTTTTTGCGGAAAGGCGGAACGCTGATTTCGCGGACCATTTACGCTTTCGAACGGAGGCGGATTGGTTGGTCGCCGATCTGAGCGTACCGCTTTCGTTCATGGCGGATGTACCTTTCCTACCTTCCATTCGCGGTCGCTACTTCAATGGCCGGATTGCGGCACGATTGGCCGTCGAGAAGGGAGAACTCAAGATTCAAAATCTTGATGTGGAAGGCAACGGAAAACGGCTTCCCTGGCTTTTCACCGGACAGGCTTACAAGCAGACGCTGACCGAGGGAATGAACAAAGCAATCGAAACACGGCTGCCGGAAGCAAGCCGGTTCGTTCATCGAATCGAGTCCATCAAAGTCGAAAACAACGAGGTCATCGTGAAGCTGCAGGGCGGAGCGTGAGGCTGAAGGTTTTTGCTGGTAGGGCGATCCCGGCACGGAACACACGCGCATGATAGGAGGCCACTGTGCGTTGGACTGTGAGGCCTTTGTTCGGCACCCGTGAACCTTCGTTGCTACGCCGTTGGCTCACGCGCCTTATCTCCCCGTCTCGCTTATCGTCAGATAGGCTGAACTCGTTGCGGCAGACGCGATAAAGAAAATGACGGAGCAGGCAATCGTCTGAGTACTGCCTCGCGCAGCAGAATCTTGGGCTCAATGGATCACTAAGCTTAGGATCAAAACGAGAACCAACCCGAGTACAGATAGAATCGTTTCCATCACTGTCCACGACTTGAATGTCTCAACCACTGTTAGTCCGAAGTATTCTTTCACTAGCCAGAATCCAGCATCGTTCACATGTGAGAGGATCAACGATCCCGAGCCGGTCGCGAGAACCATCAATTCGCGGCTTACGCTGGGATCGCGCTCCACGATTTGCGCGACCAGTCCAGTGGCGGTGATCGTGGCCACCGTGGCCGAACCGGTTGCGATCCGGACCAAAGCAGCGATGCCCCAGCCCAATAGCAATGGCGAAATGTTCGCCTGCGTAGCCCACACTCCGACTAAATCGGATATTTTGGCGGCGATGAGCATTTGCTTAAAGCCGCCACCAGCGCCCACAATAAAAACAACTGCGGCGATCGGAGCGAGGCTGTTTCCAACCACCTCCAGCGCTTTTCCCGCGGACCAACCGCGGCGAAAACCAAGCGCGCCAATAGCAAAAAATAGTGCAATCAGAAGGGCGGTAATCGGGTCGCCAATGAAATCGATCGCCTGCTTAATTGGACCGGCCGGCTTAGCTAGCTCCACGACTGAGCGACCTAACATGAGCATCGGAGGTAAAAGGATCGTGGCTAGAACCGAGGCTAGGTCGGGAGGATTTTCTTTTCCGCTGCCAACCGTCGGCTCCGAGCGAGTAGCCACCGCCGCTTGAATATTCACCGGAGAGCCGGCGGGATGGAGCCAAGCCTGAGCCAGGGTTGCAAATATCGGACCCGCGAAAAGCCCGGTTGGTAATCCCACAATGATCGCTAAGAGAATGGTTTTACCTGGATCGGCATGAAAGATCTCAACTGCCAAGGTTGGGGCCGGATGCGGAGGCACCAATCCATGAGCAATGGAAAGTCCCGCCAGCATCGGCAATCCGACGCGTAGAATCGGCAACTCAGCTCTTTTGGCGATCGCCAGCGCGATCGGTACCAGCAGGACAAATCCGACCTCAAAAAATAGCGGCAGTCCGATGAGGAGCGCTACGAAGAAAGTAGTCCAGGGAACCCAGTTCTTGCCGCCGATAGAAGTCAGACCCGTTGCTAAACGATCTGCCCCTCCAGATAAAACCAGGACGCCGCCTAGCATTGTACCTAATCCGATGATGATTCCGACCGAACCCATCACATCACCAAATCCCTTGCCAAAATTCTTAATGATGTCCGCGGGTACCAGGCCGGCGAGAAAGCCCAGCATCAGCGAGGCGACCAGCAGACCAAGAAACGGGTGAACCCGGAAGCGGGTGACGAGCAGGATAAGCGCGACGACGGATAGGACGGCAGCGAGGATGGGTTGAAGTTCAGGGGGCATCCTGGGTGAAGATAATCAAAGGAATTGGTTGGATGGTAGGGCGAAACCAGACTCCGCCTAAATCTTTCCTTCCAAAACCACTTTCACAATTGAATCAACGACTTCGTCGATCGGCCGATTGGCATCCACGACAAAGGCATCGTGCGGCTGCTCCAAAGTCGCGAGCTGACTATCTAATAGTTCCTTCGGAAAAAAGTGAGCCTGACGTTTCTGCAACCTTTCCAATAGTGTGCTCCGATCGACGTCGAGGAAGACAAATCGCGCCTCCGGCAGATGATCCATGAGCTTTTCACGGTACGCGTCTTTCAGTGCCGAACATGCTAGTATGACCGAGCCGCCCTCAGCGATCTGCCGGCGCAGTTCGGAATTCATACGCTCTAACCAGGGCGCCCGATCGTTGTCGTCCAAGGGAATACCACGTTTCATTTTTTCGACATTAGCCGGAGGATGAAAATCGTCCGCGTCCAGGAATAGCCAGCCGAGCCGTTTTGCCACTCGAGAACCGACAGCGGTTTTTCCGGAGCCAGCAACTCCCATGACGATAATCGCGCGAGGTTCAGGCATAGGGGAGGAAGTTGTTCAATAGCCAATAGCCGATAGCCAATTTTGGCAATCCGGTATTTGCTATTTGCTCCCTAGGTCTCGATGAATTGCTTCAACTCTTCCATCGGCGCCTGGCTAGCCCACATCACGAGCAATCCTGCTTTTTTCTGAAACATCAGATGCCATCCATTCTGGGAGTAGGGTCCGGTAGGCATATCTGCCCTTCCTACCGCGTCTGCCCTAATGACAACGACATGCAGGAGATTGCCGGAGGGGAGGCGGAAACAGGTAAGAGAGGCTGGATGCTGTCGCCATAGAAAAACCCGACACCCGGCCGTGTCGATTGCTTGAAGTTTTTGCGGAAATTGGTCTAAGCGCGGGGCATCGTGCGCTGCGATAAAGGCCTCGGCAGTTTCAAGGCTCGGCGTCTCCAAATCAAGTTTCGGGCCGGGTTTGACCGCCACCATTGCCAGCGCATCGGTGCGGAAGCTTCGGAACAGTCGAGAGGAACCACGGAAAAGGTCGACTTTTTGGCCGAGCAAGAGGGCGGCCAAAACAATTGTCGCGGCGAGCGCAAACCAACCCATTCGCCAAGATTGAATCGGGCGTGCGGTTCCTTCCAACGTCTCAAGAATAATCTCCTTCAGCCCTTCGGGCGGAGAGATCGACGCGAATTTCTCAACGAGAATATTGTCAAACTCCCGTTGCTGCGCCAGCCAAGAGCCGAGCTCAGAATCCTTCCTGGCCAGCTCTAGTGCCTCTTGAAGCGTCGGGTCCGCGTCATCCGCTCCACTAGCTCGCAAGGCGCTTAGGCATTCTTTGGCTTGTTCTCTGGTCATCTCGCCTCCGGGCTCCTGCTTTCTGGAAGTGGGATGATCTTGTGAGGATCCCCCTCTAGAGCTGTTGCTAGTGCACGTCTCAATTGTTCTTTTCCACGAGAAAGCCGGGACATTACCGTTCCGATGGGGACTCCTAAGGTTGCTGAAATCTCCTTATAAGAGAGGTCGCCAAGGTAAAATAATTCCAGAGCAGAACGATAACTTTCCTCGACTGTTTCAAGTGCAGCCAGCGCGGTTTTGCCATCGATCGTACGAAGTGCGCTCGACTCTATCGCTGGAATTTCGTGCTCGGCGGGTTGGAATTCTACTTCCGGATGGGCTGCATGGGTGCGAACCTTCCGGAGAAATTCCCGGCGAAGGGTGGTAAAAAGCCAGGGTTTGATTCTCTCGGGATCTCGGATCTGCTCCTGATGCTTAGTCAGGATGAAAAAAGTCTCCTGAGTGAGATCACCAGCTTCGCTCTCGTTTTTCGCCAAGGCTAAACCAAATCGGTAAAGAGCGGCGTAATGCTCCGAGACGATCGCTTGCAGGTCTATCTTTTTAGCCACCGTATGTTGCGCTTAGTAGCATTAGCCTGCTACCAGAGCCAATAGGAAATAACGCCGGGAATGCCGGGAATGCCGGGAATGCCGAAACGGGAATCGAAATTGGTAGCGGTGACTGTCCCACTGGGCGCCTGGTTTGGTACGGCCTAGCGATTCCCGCGGAGCTGCATGGGTGAAACTATCGAAAACCGCAGTCGCCATTCTTCTGATCCGCTTGGACGTCGCAAATTTCCAGAGGAGAACCCGGCGGACGGCCTCAATCCAGAGGTATATATGGTTTATGACGAGGCGGAATTGGATCTTCACGATTTGTTTCTGGCGCGCGTCCGGTGTCTTGACGAACGATGGCGACTGCGGTTCCTGGTAGTTTCACCCGTGCAGCTCCGGGGGAATCGCTAGGCCGTATCAAACCAGGCGCCCAGTGGGACAGTCGCCGCTCCCTTCGTTCCTGCCGTTCCATTGTGACCGAAATGTTGCAAAAGTCACATTGCGTGGTGTTTGTTAGGAATATTGATTAGCTCGCGGTGAGTAGCATTACGGTTGTTCTTCTAGCCTGCGGAATACTCGCCTTATTCCTTTGGCGGGTCTGGTTCGTCACCCAGTCGCCCAACTCTCGTATTCGCCTGCAAGCCCGACGGAAACACTGGCGTTTCGAGGAAGATCGCACGGGATTGTGGTACAAGATCGACGGAATTAGAGCGGGTCTCCGTTGGAGCGCAGAATGGAATGCGCGTGAGTCGCCCCCCTATTTTGAATTGGCAATTCCTGACCAACGAAAATTCGACGGTTGGTGTTTCATTTCTCGGCGTGAACGTCAGGGAAAAGAGTCAATGAAACTACTGGCCGCGATGTTTACGGAAAAAGCGCAGCCGAATTGGCTGCCGGATTGGCTACATGCCCGAGTCCAATTA
>Ga0137401_10000104_pt1 | contig 26910 bp, 26 predicted proteins | sample CZOMad1_1_16fung_FD_108286 | JGI IMG/M metagenome (GOLD analysis project Ga0137401, IMG submission 108286) | Vadose zone soil fungal communities from Angelo Coast Range Reserve, California, USA - CZOMad1_1_16fungal (Illumina Assembly) | ecosystem: Environmental > Terrestrial > Soil > Vadose...
ATAAGCCTCAGATATTCTTTAAAGCGAAATCGGACTATGCCGATCAACTATTAGCCGACGACGCTATTGCCGGCATCATTCGACAGTTTAGCGGCCAACACTGGCCACACGGCAGTATCAGCATCATTTTCGAGGCGTATGGCGGCGCGATCGCCCGCATACCTCCCGCGGCCACCGCGTTTCCTCATCGAACAAATACACTCTTTTGCGTACAGTATTATACGGAGTGGGAGAAAGATGCCGATACACCCCAGACATTGAAACAAATGAAAAATCTGTACGAGTCTGTACATCCCTATTTTTCCGGATTCGCCTATGTTAATTACGCAGATCTCGATTTGGTTGATTGGCAACGTGCCTACTACCGGGATAACCTTCAACGACTACGCGAGGTCAAGAAGGCGTACGACCCACAAAACATCTTCAATTTCGCCCAGAGCATCCCGCTAGCTTGAGAGCGAGCTACTCGGGCTGCCGCCAACGCGAGCCAAGCAATTTCTCAGGTCGATGCCACCAAGGGTTGACAGATGTTGATCTTGCAAAGAGCTTCCTGGCCATTTTGTTGTCACGTCAAACACCGCAAGAAACGCCGTTATCTGATGCGAGTGCGCACTATCGTAAAGCGCCTCCGTTCAGGATTGCTCCCGAGTCAAAATGGTTCATCGTCCTGCTCGCGATGATCGTGACTTTGCCTTCTTTCTCCATCGATTCCTGTTTGGCATCGCTGTCGAATATCGGGCTCTCACTCCATGCACCTCCAGCCGCTACAGCTCTTGTCCTGAGTCTTTTCATGATGGGCTTCGGCTGCGGACAAGTAATATTCGGTCCGCTCTGTGACCGATTTGGTAGACGTCCGACTCTGCTTTTGGGCTGTGTACTTTTCACGGCTGCGTCGGTGGGCTGCGCCATAGCGCCTTCGATCGAGAGTTTGGTCCTTTGGCGGTTCGTGCAAGGCGCAGGATCTGCGGCCGGTTCTGTGATTACATTTGCGGTTATCCGCGATCTGTTTACCGGAACCACTGCCCGGGCGCGTTTCGCCTACGTGAACGTGGTAGCGATGATCGCGCCCATGATCGCACCGACCTTGGGCGGTCTAATTGCTGCCTGGGCGGGATGGCGCACCGTCTTTTTCTTCCTGGCCATCGGGGGTACTTTACTGGCGATAGTGATTACTCTTAGCTTTGAGGAATCTATCCAATTTCGCAATAAGCGGGCACTAATTCTCACCACTCTGGTCGCCAACTATTGGCGGGTACTCTCGCATCGGATCTGCCGAGGATACGCTTTGGTCGGTGGCTTGAGTTTCGGCGGCCTGTTCGCTTACGTTTCAGGGTCGGCCTTTGTCTTCATCGAGGTGTTCAAGGTAGATTCACATGTTTATGGAGGATTGTTTGCCGTAAATGCTTTTTGCCTGGCAATTGGTGCCTTCACTAGCGGAAGGCTAGCCACTCGAGGGATATCTGGAAGACGCCTCATCATCACTGGTCTCATAATTGGCCTGATCAGCAGTGCTCTATTGCTCGTCTTCGCCGGTGGCCGGATCATGACTTTGGCCTCAACCATGCCTCTCTTAATGCTGAACACTTTCGCAATCGGATTACTATCACCCAATGTCGTTCACGGCATCATGGAGCCACTGCCAGAAATCGCGGGAGTAGCTTCTTCTGTGTTTGGAGGGATCCGGATGATGATTGGCGCAATTGCCAGTGAATTAGTTGCGATCTTGTATCGCGGCACACCAATGGCCATGAGCGAAACAATGACTTTGTTCGCTGCTGCTTCCATGGTTGCTGGATGCTTGCTTTTTCTGCCTTCATGGCGTCCAGAAGATAGAAGATAGAGCGCTTGGATTACTCGAGGGGAGATATCGAATGTAGAAACCTTGATTTTACCGACTTTGCCCAGATCATCGACCGCTTGCAGCGCTGGTTCCGCTGCTACCGGACCGAGAGCTAGAATTCCATCAATGTCCTGATTCTGCTGCAGGTAGGCTCACGGCATCATAGCACTCCATGAAGTCGAGCTTCACCGGAAGTACCTGGACATGATGGAAAGGACCTTCAAAACCGTCCAGAAAACCTTTGGTTCGCTGATCAAGTGCAACATTTCCAACTTCTTGATTCAGAATGAGGGCCTGTTTTACACCCATCGCCTTCATCCGTTCCCCCGCTTGTCTTCCTGCGGATTCCTCCTCTTGGCCGATGTGCATGAGACATCCGAGTTTCTTGGACACGTCCAACCCTGAATTTATGGAAATGACCGGGATCTTGGCGGCCACTGCGGCCTGAATTGATTTGCTCAAAGAAGCAGCGTCCGGAATCGATACAACCAGACCATCCGGCTTAGAGGCAACCGCCGCATCGATCAAGTTCGACATGGCAGGCAAGTCGAATTGTCCGGTGGCCAAATATTGAACATCACTGTCAGTCTCCTTGGCTGCAGTTTCTACGCCGTGCCGCACAACTAACCAGAAGGCATCAGAGATCTGACCGTGGGTTACGACGATGATCTTTGGTTTCTTTTGGGCAAAACCAACTAACGGATCCAACAAGCTGGCTGCGAATACCAGCCAAAATGCGAGCTTTAGCTTAGTCATAGCGGTTGGGGGATGTCAACGAACGCCAACGAACGTCAGCGAACGTCGACGAACGTCAGCGAACGTCAGTTGGCGTTCATTGTCGTTTGATGATGTTCATTGCCGTTCGTTTTGCTAAGTTTGTGATTGCCCCGCCCGATTTCCGCAAATCTTGATATAACTCGGACGGTGCGGACCGATTAGCGGACCCGGTATGGACCAACCTGGGGAACATAAGCCCAAGCGATACCTTTCTCCCTTATTCCAGCAGCTGCTGAAATTGAAGGTCTGGCTCGTGGAACGTTTCCGGATCGGCGAACGCCAGCTTATGTTGTTTTGGGCGGCGCTGATCGGTCTCCTCGGCGCTCTAGCCGCTGAAATCTTTCGACGAACGAGTGATATCATCCATTTTCTCGCCACCGGCAGTGACTCGGAAATCATTTCGTCGTTCGCTCGGCTGCCACTTTGGCAAAAGCTCGCGGTGCCGACGCTAGGCGGACTATTGGCCGGGTTGACACTCTGGATTGGTAACCGTCTGATTACCCGCATCCGCCAGAAAACCACTACCGACTATATGGAAGCGATCGTCGTTGGGAACGGTAATATCTCGGTTTCAGCGAGTTTGGTAAAAACGACTTCAGCCCTTTTCTCCATCAGTACGGGAGCATCGATCGGACGAGAAGGGCCATTGGTCCAAATCTCTTCACTGGTGGCCTCCTTGATCGGGCGGCTGCGAGAGTTTCCGATCGCTCAACGGCGTCAGCTGGTGGCCTGCGGAGCCGCCGCCGGAATTGCCAGCGCGTACAATGCACCGATTGCCGGTTCATTTTTCGTCGCTGAAATAATCTTGGGAACAGTCGTGGTCGAAGCTCTCGGCCCTCTGATCTTGGCTGCCGTTGTCGCGACGTTCACTGCCCAAATCCTGCATGGCGGCGGGCCGATTTACAAGTCCCCCGGCTTCTACCTGCACACACACTGGGAACTCATCCTGCTTTCTTTGGTAGGCGTCGTTTCGGGATTGCTGGGACCCCTTTACCTCCGGTTCCTCCGCGCGGTAGAACGCCTCTTCAGGAAAATGGTTATCCCGATACCGGCAAAACTCGCATTCGGCGGGGCAATCGTTGGGGCACTGGCGATAGTCAGCCCGGACGTGTGCGGCAATGGTCAGGGATTGCTTTCCACTCTCTTTCACCAGAACTGGTTTTCGGATGAAATTTTGGCGATACTGCTGCTCAAGATACTAGCGACTGCTGCTACCTTTGGATCCGGCGCGGTGGGCGGCGTCTTTACGCCAACCCTTTTTATCGGCGCAGCAATCGGAATGTTGTATGGCCGAACTCTTCTTTTTGTTTTCCCGGACTTTCAGCTCGATCCCGGGATGTACGGCATTGTGGGCATGGGTTCTTTTATTGCCGCAACCACTGGTGCGCCTTTGATGTCGATCCTAATGGGATTTGAGCTCACTCTCGACTATACCCTTGCGCCATTCCTCATGGTTAGTTGTATCATCGCCTACTACTGCAGCAGCATTTTCGAAAAACAGTTCATTTATGGCGAATCCCTCGAACGCAAAGGAGCGTCCTTTTTCACTCAACAATTGGCCGAAGCGAAGATCGCTGACCTCATTCAGCGGGACCCGCTAACGCTCCCGAGCAATGCCACCTTCGCCGACATTGCCAAGATATTCGTGCAGCATCGCTTGCAGCACATTTACATTATCGGGAAAGATAAACAGTTCCTCGGCGCCGTCTCGCTGCATGACATCAAAGAGTTTCTCGATCGGCCGGAACTCGCCCAGATGCTAATCGCCGCAGAACTCATGAACGAAAATTTTCCGCGGATCTCGCCTATTCAGGGCATGGGCGAAGCTCTGGAAAAGTTTTCCGAGGTCCGCGCTGAACGACTGCCGGTGGTTGATGATCTCACCACGCTTCGATTGATTGGCAGCATTTCCAAGACGGACATCATGCTCTACCTCGCCGGAAAACAGACGGCGCAGAAGCAGCCAGGAAGCTAGAAGGTGGAATTTTAGAATTTTGATTTCGGAACGGACCGGCAGACCATCTGGTCCAGTCTGGATGCCGTGTCCCCATACTTGGAATGAAAGTGTTGGCCCAACCATTCTACGAATCTTTCAATTAAAGAAACGCTATTTGAATGCGGCGGAGTTTTTCGGATAGTAAGATTGGCGGTTCTTGACGCCACTTTTGTTACCCCCCTCCTTCTCCGAAAGGCGAATGCCATGACTATCCCCCGTGATGGCCTAGCCGTACTAGTGCACCAAGTCAGTGACTGGTGTAGTGGCGCTGCCGCGCATTTTGGCTGGGTGCGCGAAGCGAAGAGGAAGAATACCCGCTGTGGTCTTTGACCGATGAGCGACAAAGCGGCCGGCCAAAAGACGCGCAGCCCAGAGGGTTGCGATAAAAATGGAAAACTCGGCGATGTGGCACTTGGGTACGACGCACTAAACGATTACATCGGCAGCACGCCATACTTCGGCGCCTTGATCGGGCGTTATGGCAACCGAATTGCCAAGGGTAGATTCACGATCGACGGCGTTGAATACCAGCTTGCGCAGAATAACGACTCGAACGCTCTGCACGGCGGTCGCAGGGGATTCGATAAGGCAGTCTGGCAAGCCGAAAAAGTCGACAGCAGCGACGGACCAGCCCTCAGGTTGACATACACGAGCAAGGATGGGGAAGAAGACTATCCGGGAACCCTTCGCTGTACGGTTACCTACACTCTGACCAACAAGAATGAGCTGAAAATCGAGTACTCTGCTGAGACGGATAAGCCAACCTTCGTCAATCTAACGCACCATTCCTACTTCAATCTAAAAGATGGCGGAGCCAGCGACATCTTAGGGCACGAGCTGATGATCAAGGCCAGCAAGTTTACGCCCGTCGACAAAGGTTTGATTCCGACCGCGTGGACGATGAACTAGGATAGGAAGAGGTGCTGTCCGACCCAGTCAGGACATGCCGTCGGGGCTGTCTGAAAGATTCGGTCTGAATCGACGGAGATTTGGTTGTTTTGCCCTGGCCTTCCAACGAGGACGAGGCCGTGACGCCGGGTTCCAGATCCCCAACTTAGAATGGAGAAGGTCCGGGACCTTTTTTCATGAACAACCGGCCTATGAACGCGGCGAATTTGAGCCCTTCTCTGAGAGTGACTTCTCTTCCGTTTTCTGTGTATAAGATAGGATCGAATTTTTATTGAATCCGAAAAAAATAAACTACCCCCAAAACACCCCCATGAAAAGAATCAACCGCCCTAGTGGAGCCGGACTCTCGCGACGCGACGCCCTTCGCCGCGCGGCGAGTGCCGGCGCCCTGATTTCGCTCGGCCCTTTAGCGGGGTTCGGCGTATCCACCGCAGAGGCAGCCGAAGAAGCCCTCGGCAAGTTTCCCAAGCATCCGCAGTGGAGATTCACGTTCGTTAATCACGTAACTACCAACCCCTTCTTCGTCCCGACAAGGTACGGCGCCGAAGATGCCTGCGCATTGCTTGGCTGCAGTTACCAGTGGACAGGGTCAGAGAAATCGATTGCTACCGACATGGTCAACGCTCTGAACACGGCGGTCTCGGCGGGCGTCGACGGCATCGCCGTCTGCCTGGTTGATCTGGCTGCATTTAACGATCCAGTCGAAAAGGCTCTCAAGGCGGGTATCCCCGTGGTGTCGTACAATGCCGACGCTAAGGGTAACAAAAGATTATGCTACATTGGCCAGGATCTGTTTCAGTCGGGCAAAGGGTTGGGCGAGCGCATCATTGAGCTGGTACCGGAGGGCGAAGTGGTCGGTTTCATTGCCACCCCCGGGCAACTGAATATCCAGCCGCGCTTGGACGGTGCTAAAGCGGCGATCAAGCAGTCTGGCAAGAACATTACCTTGAACGAAATAGCCAGCGGGGCCGCCTTGAATGACGAGGTCTCCGCGGTCGAAGCGTATTACGCAGGCCATCCCAACATCAAGGGCATGTTTGCGGTGGACGCGGGCAGCACCGCAGCGGTGGCGAAGGCGATGGCTGCACACGAACTGCAAAAGAAAGGCGTTCACGCAGGCGGCTTTGATCTTCTGCCGACTACGCTCGAAGCCATCTCGAAGGGCGACCTGGACTTTACGATCGATCAACAGCCTTATCTCCAGGGATTCTATACTGTCATGGTGCTCTTCCTTTATAAAATCTCCGGCGGGTTGACTGGCCCGTCCGACATCGATACGGGTCTGAGTTTCCTGACGAAGGCCAACGTAGAACCGTTCCTCAAAACCCAAAGCCGCTACGAGGGTAACTCTAGCGAAGAGAAGGTGTTAAAGCGATCTGGCCCGATTTAATACTCGACGAATCCCATGGCGAAAGACGTAGCGGATTCTTTTTCGCGACCACAGGATTCACCCCGGCGTGTTGAGCACCGGGGTCTGGCCCGGCGCGTAGGGTTATCCCTGCTCCACTCCCGGGAAGCGAGCATCGCCATCGCCGGTATTGTTTTGGTAGTCTACTTCCAAACCACCGCGCCTGCATTCCTTTCGCCGGGAAACATTGCTAACCTTGCGGGGTATGCAGCGACGACCGCGATCATCGCGGCCGGCGAGGTGATGGTACTCATTTCCGGTGAGGTAGATTTGTCCGTGGGTCAAGTTTACGCGTTGTCACCCTTTGTGATGTATTACGCGCACGAGGCGGGCGTCCCGTTCGTGCTGGCGATTCTGCTCGGACTCATGGTCGCCTCGATTGTCGGCATCATTAACGGGCTCTTAACAGTCGTACTCCGGATACCCTCTTTCATCGCAACTCTCGGGACATTCTACTTGATCAACGGCTTCACCCTGACCATTTCGGGCGGTTTTCCGGTCCAGCCGAAAGCGGGGCCGACCATCACAACTACTTTTGGTGGTAATGCGGTTTCGCAAAGTCTGTGGGCCATCGGTATTGCGCTGGTTTTCCAATTTGTGCTGAGGAAAATGCGTTGGGGACTACACACAATAGCTACCGGCGGCAACCTCCTTGGTGCCTCAGAAGTAGGAGTCAAGGTAGGCGTTATCAAGGTGGGAAATTTCATCCTTTGCAGCATTCTGGGCGGTCTGGCTGGAACCTTGGACGCGTTTCGCATCGGCTCAATCGATCCGTTGGCGGGCGGTTCTGAGATTATGTTTATGGCGATTGCCTCCGCCGTCATCGGTGGAACACTTCTAACCGGGGGTTCCGGTACGATTATCGGAGCGTTTTTTGGTGCGATCGTTCTCGGCATTTTGAAGGACGGTTTCACGCTCTCTGGCGTCAGTGCCTACACTTTTGACATGATCCTGGGCGGCGCGATCCTTATTACCATGCTGATAAACGTGCGCCTGAGTCTTCTACGCGCGGCGGGAGGTGGGCAATGAGCAAGGAAGTGTTGCGTACAGAACACGTGGCAAAGTCATTTGGAGCGGTGACCGCACTGGAAGATGTTTCGATCCATCTCAGTAAAGGCGAAGTTCTGGGCCTTCTCGGTGATAATGGAGCCGGCAAATCTACGCTGATGAAGATTCTTACCGGGTTTCATCGACCAAGTGGCGGGAAGATCTATTTCGAAGGTATTGAGATCGAACTCAAAAGCGTCAGTCACGCCCGATCGTTGGGTATCGAGCCCGTCTACCAGGATCTGGCTCTGGTTAACGGGCTCAACGTGTACCACAACATGTTCCTGCAACGAGAAATCATGTACGGAGGAATCTTTCGGATTCTTAATGATGGTGCGATGCGTGAGCGGGCAAAAAAGCAGCTGAAAGAGATGGGAGTCCACATTCCTTCGGTGGACGTCGAGATCGCCAAGCTATCCGGGGGTCAACGACAGGCTATCGCTGTAGCGCGCTCCGTATATGCCAATGCCAAGGTACTCCTGCTGGACGAACCAACGGCGGCAATGGGCGTGAAAGAGAGTACGATGATCCTGGACTTGGTCCGGCGCCTCAAGGAAAAGGGCGAAGTCTCGATTATTATCGTCGCTCACAATTACGCTCAAATTTTCGATTTCTGCGACCGGATCAACCTTTTGCAAAACGGCAAGATCACGTTCGATCAGCGGACCAAGGATACTTCCGTGGAACAGCTGACGAGCCTCGTGGTGAATGAGTATCGTGCAGCCCGGGAAAGCATTATCCGTCCTTGATCTGAAATCCCTACCGTTGCGACGAAAAGTGGGAGGCAAACCAGGAAGCAACGCGACATGCTGTTTTTGAACGCCAAGCCGAAGCGGGTAATATGGAGCTTATCACTGTCAAGATCGAGAAACCGGAGCCAATTAACTTCGTCTTCGGCCAAACGCACTTCATCAAAACGGTTGAGGACGTCCATGAGACGCTGGTCGCGGCGGTACCGGGAATAAAGTTTGGGCTGGCGTTTTGTGAGGCGTCCGGCAAATGCCTGATTCGCTGGAGTGGCACCGATCTGGCGATGATCGACTTGGCAAAGAAGAACGCACGGGCCATCGGCGCAGGCCACAGTTTTATCATTTTTTTTGCCGAAGGTTTCTACCCGATCAACGTGCTGAACGCGCTTAAGATGGTGCCCGAAGTGTGCACGATCTTCTGTGCGACCGCGAACCCAGCAGAAGTGGTCATAGCCGTGACTGAACAGGGACGCGGCGTTCTCGGAGTGGTTGATGGCGCCTCACCGAAGGGTGTCGAAGGTGACAAGGACATCGCGTGGAGGAAACGGCTGCTCCGGCAAATCGGCTATAAGCTTTAGCGGCGGACCGAGCCTAAACCACCGATAATCCATTCGCGTCAATTAGCGTCAATCCGCGGTTCTCGAATCCGCGGTCGGCGATTGGGTACAGGCCGTCGGCTATTACGAAGCGGTGTCGATGCGGCACCACTTGTTAGCGTCAATTCGCAGCCTTTCTGCCGTAGCTTTGTTAATCAGAACTTGTTTGCTATCGGCCTGGCAAAGGCGGACCCATTCGTGGTTTACAAAATCTTCGCGGTCGTCCGCGTCTTCGAAACCCCGACTTAGTACCTCATGTCCCAAGCATTTCAGCCGACCATGTCGCGGCAGGCGGTCGCTAACATGCCGGCGAGCTTTCTGGCCGCGCCTCGAACGACTTCTGCCAGCGCAGGATGGATATAAATGAGGTCGGCTAACAATTGGATGTCGTTGCGCCATTTCATCACGGGGAGCACGATATGGAGTAGAACGGAAGCTTGTTGACCGACAATATGGCAGCCCAGGATTTGGCGGTCAGGCGCGATTAAGAGCTTGCAGAGCCCATATTCCTCCTTAATTGCCCTACCCTTCGTCGTGCCGGAATACGGGACTGCCGCAGCAAAGTACCTGCTTCCTTTCGCCTTGAGTTCATCTTCCGTTTTCCCCACTCCAGCGGTTTCAGGTGAGGTAAACACCGCGTGGGGCATCGGTCCGTAGTCGATCGGGTCCTGGGAGCCGCCACAAATCTGTTTTGCCAGATATTCGCTCTCGAAGTTGGCTGCGTGCGTATACATGAAACGGCCACCGATGTCCCCCATTACCCAGACGTTGGGAACCGAGGCGCGCAGCCGGTTATCGGTCTCGATGAAACCTTTGGCGTTCCGCTGCAAATCAGTCTTTTCCAAACCGATCTGATCGGTATTCGGAATTCGACCGATGCAGAACAGCAAAGCTTCGCTGATTCGCTCAGATGATTTGCCTTCCTTGCCGGCTAACTCGATCCGGAACTTTGAACCGTCGTGCTTAGCCGCGCTTACCGCCGTTTCGAATCGGACCGGAACTCGAGCGGTATAACCTCGCTGAAAGAGAGCTTGGATTTCCGCGTCTTCGCGCTCCAGCAACTTAGTCCCGCGAACCACTTGCAAGGTTTCGACGCCGATTCCCGAAAAGAAATGGCCCAACTCACAAGCGATGTAACCGCCGCCGACGATCGTGATCGATCGCGGCATCTTTTGCAGAGTGAACACATCGTCGCTCGTCCAATACGGTCCTTCAAAGTTGGGGCGCTTTGGCCGACTTCCGGTCGCGAGAACCACTTTATCTGCCGAAATTTCGCTGCCGTTAACCGACAAAGAGTAGTTACCGGTCAATACTCCGGTTCCGCGAAACAGTGTCACATTCTCGCCGAGGGCGTCCTGTAGGATGGAATCATACTTTCGAGTAAACTCGAATGTTTCGACCAGAATTTTGTCCGGATCTCGGATATTTATCGTTGTCTCAAATCCGAATTTAACCGCCTGCCGGACAGACTCAGCCGCATCGGCATAGCCGATCAACAACTTCGAAGGTATACATCCGCGGTGTGGACAGGTACCGCCCAGCGGTCCGCGCTCGACGAGCGCGACTTTCATTCCTGCCTTGCCACATTCGATGGCGGTTGTGATCGCGTTTCCGCCGCCGAGAACAATCAAATCAAAGTGTGTTTTGCTCATCAGATAGGAAATGACAGATAACAAATGACAAATAGCAAACGCCCAGAAGCTGGAAGCCGGACTCAGAATCTAGAAGCTAGAATTTAGAAGGAGAACATGAGATTGTCTCAACGCGTCGGCAGGGCGCGTTGCTCTGCGACCGTCGAAGGGACATGATCCGACCCAGTCATGGCGAAAACCGTTAGGGAAGTTCGGGGAAGCCACCTGACCAGGCCTAACCGGGCAATGGCTAATCAATGATTTGGCCTTCGCCACCGTGCCTGCCAAAGACTTAACCATGTCGAAGGCTTCCGACTTCGTCAACCACTAGTCAAAGTTTTCACGACATCGGAAAGGGCTTCCGACTTCGCCGGGGGGCGCCATGGTTCGATCATCGGGCGAGGCTTCGTCGGACGGGTCGGCGGTCGCGGAGCGACCCGCCCTACCCAGGTTCTCCTTCTAACTTCTAGATTCTGGATTCTGCTTTCCAGCTTCCGCTCTCGCCTGTCGGCCTCCGTTCCAACGATCGGCGACTTTGCGAACGCGATCGCCACTGGAACGGGACTGCAACTCGACGGAGCGGCCGGCGCTTTATTTGATGTCGCGGGCCACCCGGTTCAATTCGACAAACCGAAGAACGCTTGGTATTGCGACATCATTTTGGATGAATCGGCGACCTACGCGCCGTTCATTCGTCTAGCCCTGGCTCGCTATCAGCCGCACTCGGTTCCTGGAGCGGAGCTTTCCCGTGTCGTCTTAGCGGACTTTGCCCAATTGACGCCCGATCGCTCGGTCGTCGTGACACAGGAGCCATTTGACGTGCGCACATTGCGAGTCGTCGTTGCTGGTTTGGCACCCGAGGCACCAAACCGCAATCGAATCGACATTCGCGTGCAAAAGCGGATCGTGACGTCGCCGAGTGGAGAACTGGGTTGGCAAGACGCCGCCACGGCTGATGTCACTATCACGCCGCAAGGTCCAGCGCCAAGTGGGGCGGATGCAGCTCTATGGTACGGAACGGTCACTTTCTCAAACGATCCGCAACCGAATGAGTATCGGCTCTTAATTGCCGAGTACGAATTGATCCCCAAAGACTTCGATTTGATCCTGCCAGCGCAGCGCGAAAAAAGTTACCGTTCAAGAAATCCATGCCCGATTGGAAGTCCCAGGCCTGGTCACCCAGAACTTCGGTAGCCAGGAAACGGTGATTGACTTTCCGCAGGGAACCGGCGAATCGGAAGTACCCGCATCGACCCGAAATCGCTAATTAGGAAATAGGAGATGACAGAGGTTACTAGCGACAACGATAGACTTAGGATCGCCAACAAGTTTTTAGCACTCGGCTATTTCATTTACGCAGCAGCGATCATTCTCTTCATCATTGCCTGGCTGGCCTCAATTGCGACCCGTCTCCCGCAGATGCATGCTGGATTACCTTCTCTCGTCCCGATGGTAGCGCTTCTGCTTACCGGCATTTTGTTCGCTACTTTGAATATCGTAGTCGGTAGACGATTGCTAATGAACAATCGAACGCGATTTACCTGGATTTTAGTGACAGTTTCCCTCTTGGAGATTCCGATTGGAACCGGCCTCGCGTTTCTAACGTTGCTCTGGCTGTTCGCTAGGAGAAGTAGCAGTTAGGGCGAGGCTGCCTATTCTACGATCCGCCGAACGATTTCTCTTTCGGCAGTTCGCGCAAGAACATCGAAGCCGATTCTGATATTACTGTTTTTGTTTTCGACCAGATGGGTGAGTCCTTCCCTTCTACCTTCAGCGACAATTTCGACGTCCCAGGTTTCAAATATGAAGAGATCAGGACGCACCATGGCCAGCGCGGCTAACGGATCGTGAGGATGATTTTCTGTAATCTGCCACAGCGCCCACCATCTCAAGATCTGATCCTGTAACAGGGGACCGAGTCCCCCTCCAATCTGCCCGATCCTTTGGACATCTTTTTTGCCCAGCCGTACCCTTAACGTTAAGTCGAGGCCAATTGCGGTGATCGGAATGCCCGATGCAAAAACTATCTTCGCGGCTTCAGGATCGCATCTAATGTTGTGCTCGTATCGGTCCATCCAAAATGCGCCACCCATCAAGTACAGGTGCTTAATCCGAGAAAGCGCTTTCGGACTCTTCGCAATCGCCGAGGCTATGTTCGTTAGAGGTCCGGTTGCGAGGATCTCAAGGTCGTTTCCGTAACGTTGAGCGTTTTCGACCAAGTACTGCACAGCCCCGACTGATTCGGAGATTTTGACCTGATCAAGACCAGGCATGCCGTATCCTTCTTGACCCGCCCAAAAGATCTGGCGTCCCATCAAAGTTCGCGATTCACCTGGAACCACTGCTATTTCTTTACGCTGGAGAAGATCACAAGTGACCTGCGCAATTCTGGCACGAAGCAATGTATCACCGTAAACAGTAGTGACGCCGATCAACTGAAGTGCGGGAGCCTTCGCCAATAGAACAAGCGCGAGGATATCGTCTACATCAGTGCCAATATCTGTATCGAAGATTACAGGACGCATATCCGGGAATAAGAAATGACAGATAACAGATGACAAATGACAAATTGGAGAAAGGAGTCAGGAGACTGGAGTCAGTAGGGCTGCGTTCTTCGACTGCATCGCCTCCCAAGTGTCACCTCTGTCCTGGAGTTTCACGCTAAACGACACGGGTAGAAGCACAGCCCTACTGACTCCTGGCTCCAGCCTCCCGTCTCCTGACTGTCATTTCTTCCTAGCTGTTAGTTGTTGTCCTTGGCAGGATTTGAGTTAACGGTTTCTCCATTGACTTCCTCCTATGACATTCTTCAATCCATTGTTCGCGACGCAGCCGAGGTTCACCCTATTCCTTTTACGGCTCGTACTCGGGTTTCTGTTTTTCGTACACGGTTCGCAACTCGTGTTTGGTTGGTTTGGCGGGTACGGCCTTGGCGGTAGCATCGGTGCGTTCACGGAGAAGATGGCGATTCCGGCCTTTCTAGCTTATCTCGCGGTCTTCTCGCAATTCCTGGGCGGACTCGCGCTCATCTTCGGTTTCATGACTCGCATCGCTGCTCTTGGAATTGCCGTCGACATGATCGTTGCCATCTTTCTGGTTCATCTGCCGAACGGTCTATTCATGAATTGGTACGGCAATCAAAAGGGCGAAGGGTTTGAATACCACCTTCTGGCGGTTGCGACAGCACTGACGTTGGTCATCGCCGGCGGAGGTATTCTTTCAATCGACCGAGCGATGGCGGCGCCCAGGGAGGGATATCGATAGCGGAGATGGCGGCGATGCGCGACTCTTTACTGCAGAAAACAGCCGTAGCAGAGAAAGTCACAAAAACTCACGTGATCTTTGAAGATTCGGCTTGACCGGATGCTCGAAGCACATTGCTACTGTTGTTCCTTACTAAATCATAGTTCGATTCATCTGGCATAAATCCGGTCAATGCTGGTGAAGGATCATTGTGCCGTAACATTAAACAACACTGTTTTTGCAGGCGACACGTTCTTTTCCCACGGTCGTCGATATTCGAATTTCAGTGTCTCCCTTCCGACTTTTGTCGCTCGTAATTTCCAAGTTTCAAATCCGCCGACTCCCGGCAATGCGCTGCTGATTTTGTAGGTAGGCTTGCCCAGACTGGTCAAAATCGGATTCTCACTTTCAGTCAGAGACCAGCTGTATCCAGTCGATCGATTGCTTTCCAGTTTCACCATCAGATCCTGCCCAATTCCCAACACGATCTTATGATTGGCGTCCGCCTCCGTTAGTGCTTGCGGAGTCGCGGCCAGGGTGCGTTGAACGAAGCTGGACACCAACGCGGTGATCAAAAGAACTGAAAGTTTCACCATTTTCCGTCAGCAATAACGTGTGCGCTCGTCATATACGAGTTTTATCTCTTTTCATTCAATTGGTTGTCGAAGGAGAAAGGAAACTAGCAGGGTGAATTGGACGAAGGAGTTCTTTAATGAAAATCCGCCAGCTATGGATTCTTCCTTTAGGCATTGCACAGGCTCGCGCCGGAATTATTGCTTTCCTCGATTCGGACAATATCTGGGCCACCCGAAAAACTGGATCGTCATGTCGCGCACTTGCGCAGGCGCCGTGACGTCGGTGTCAACTACGCGGGTTCAAAGTGAGGGAAGCCGACCCTTAATCCACCACAATTGCCGACGACCACCAATCGAAGGGCCTCATCGGTCACCGGCACGGCTATCGGCTCTCTCCGCTAAACTTTCTGCTCCTCTACCTAGGAGGAATAGGATAGAAATCTCAATCATGAAGAAAGCCTTGGTAACCGGAGCACTTGGCGTGACTGGCCGAGCGTTAGTTAATCATCTGGTAGCACTGGGCGACTGGGAAGTGATCGGGCTATCGCGGCGCAGTCCTGAATTTCCAACTACCGCTCAATATATATCGGTGGATCTTCTGAATCGATCAGAGGTTGCAGCGCGACTAAGCGGGATCGGAGATGTAACGCATATCTTTTACGCGGCACTCCAACCGGCAGCGGACTTCTTTGCGGAAGTCGCTCCTAACCTAGCGATGCTCGTTCACACCGTCGAAACAGTGGAACGATCCTCGAAGAAATTTCGCAAGATAGTTCTGCTCGAAGGCGCAAAGTTTTACGGTGCTCACCTCGGTCCATACCAGACGCCGGCCAGAGAGACGGATCGGCGGCACATGCCACCAAACTTCTATTACAACCAAGAAGATTATTTGCAGGAACGTTCTAAAGAAAAAGGTTGGTCATGGTCAGCTTTGCGACCATCGAGCATCTGCGGTTTTGCGGTTGGGAATCCGATGAATATGGCCACCGTCATCGCCGTGTACGCGGCCCTTTGTAAAGAAATCGGATTGCCCCTTCGCTTTCCGGGATCGACCACTGCCTACCGCGCGGTGATGGAGATGACCGATGCCGAGCTTCTGGCCAAAGCCGTTGTTTGGGCAGGAGGAAACGATCGATGTGATGGACAGGCCTTTAACATCACTAACGGGGACTTCAATCGTTGGGAGAATATCTGGCCAAAGCTGGCGGAGTTTTTCAAAATGGAGTACGCACCACCGCAACACCTCCCACTCACGCAATTCATGTCGGACAAAGAACCTCTCTGGAAGGCGCTGGTTAAGAAGCACCGTCTTCTCGACTACTCGTTCCAGGACGCCGCCGCCTGGCCGTTCGGACAAGCGATTTTCAATCTCGAATACGATATCATGTCGGATACGAACAAATCCCGGCAATTTGGCTTTCACGAGTGGGTCGATACGGAAGAAATGCTGTTTCGGCTCTTTCGTCAGTTCCAAAAGATGCGTTTTATTCCCGCGTGATACGGACTGCCGGGAGCGCCGGTAACGCAGGAAGCGCCGGGAGAGGTGATCGGTGAGGTAACACCTTAGAGTTGCTTATCACGAATCACCGATCACCTCTCCCGGCGCTTCCGGCGTTAATTTTCCGGCGCTATCCGTCAGTGATTTGCTATTTGCTATTTCCCCTCACCCCGACATTTAGTTCTTTCTATGCTCTCTTGTGTCATTCACGCCGCACACGACCTAAGGGTTGAGGAACGGAAAACACCTGAGCCGAAAACCGGTGAGGTACTCGTCCGGTTGGGTGCGGGTGGAATTTGCGGATCGGATTTACATTATTACCACGACGGCGGCGTTGCCGATTTTCGTTTGCGCGAGCCAATGATCCTCGGTCACGAGGTCGCCGGCGAAATCGTCGCGATCGGGCCAGGCGTCACTGCGCTGAAGGCGGGTGATCGTGTCGCCGTCAATCCTGCCCGTTATTGTGGTGTCTGTTACCAGTGCCGCAGCGGCCGCGCAAATCTTTGTCCCGACGTGCGTTTCTTCGGCAGCGCCTCCCGATTTCCACACGTACAAGGTGGTTTCGCCGAGTTTTTCTGTGCGGCCGAACCCCAATGTATCCGGTTAACCACCGATATCTCTTTCCCAGTAATCGCCTGTGCCGAACCGTTATCTGTGACCCTTCATGCGGCGAATCAAGCTGGCAAATTGACCGGTAAACGCGTGCTCATTACCGGCGCTGGTCCGATCGGGCTCCTTTTGGCAGTGGTCGCCCGGTACGCCGGAGCGCGTGAAATTGCTATCACCGACCGGGTTCAAGCTCCGCTGGAAGTCGCCTTAAGGATTGGAGCGGACCGGGCTATCAACGTCGCCGAAACGGCAGATGCTTTAGCAGAGATCGATAGGGAGATCGGCGGATTCGATGTAGCGCTCGAGGCTTCTGGGGCTCCTCCGGCCCTAGTCGACTGCGTGGAGTCGGTCAAACCTGGAAGCCGCATCGTTCAGGTTGGTATGCTCTCTAACGCAACAGTGCCGCTCGGCCGGTTGGTTGCGCGTGAGCTCGAGTTGGTCGGCACTTTTCGGTTTGGTGACGAGTTTGCCGAAGCCGTCGAGCTTTTGGAAAGGGGCCGGATAAAGGTGGACACACTGATCACGGAAAAAGTGCCTTTGGCTCGAGCCCAGGAGGCATTTGAGTTCGCCTCAGATCGGCGGCGTTCGATCAAGGTAAGCTTGGTAGGAGGTGCGAGATAGCAGATAGCAAAGAACGGCGGGAACACGGTGAAACGTGATTGGTGATGAGTGAGAGACGCTGCCGGCGCTAAAAGAACAAGAAGTGACGCTTCTTTTTCTCGTCAGTTGGCTGGGTTCCGGTCGCTTGCTTCGGCTTGCTTTTGAACAGGTTGAAGAAGCCCCGCAGAGGGTTATGAGAGGCCCGGCCGCTGTCGGGATCAGGACGAATATCGGGTTCGGCCTGTCGCGTTTGAGCCAGTTTTTTTGTATTCTGCGCGGTATCGGTTGGTTCGGAACTATCCGGACCAACATCGTCAGTGGAAGCCACCTCCCCACCGCCGTTCTTAGGAAAACTGACGGAGTCTACCAGTTTGTAATTTCCGATCGCAGGATCTAATCGCTTGAGGCCGGGATCGTATCCGTTATCCAGAGCGAGGACCTGTTTAATAATCTCAGCTGCCATCGGTGCGGCAACACCACCGCCGGACTTGCCACCTTCGATCATCACAGCCAATGCGATCTTGGGATGATCATAGGGAGTAAAGGCCAAAAACCAGGTATGATTGTCCTTCTTTCCGCCGCGCCAAAATTGGGCGGTCCCGGTCTTTCCCGCGACCTGGACACCAGGAACGGCGCCTTGTTTGCCGGTCCCATCATCAGCGTTGACTACCCCCCACATTCCTTTTCGAACAAGTTCAATCTGTTCTTTCGTGAGCTTGTTGTCTCTAGTGAGATCGCCCCGAATTTTGGTCGGTCGGCGGATGATCGTGCCGTCCGACTGTTGGATTTGGTGGATCAAGGTGGGCTGGTAATAAACTCCGCCGTTTGCGACCGTGGCCGCGACCATCGCCATCTGCAACGGACTGGCCAGTACGTAACCTTGACCAATCGATGCATTGGCGGTTTGCCCCTGCGACCAACGCTCGTTCTTGGTCGTGCGCAACCAATCCGCCGACGGAAGCAGACCTGGGTCCTCGTCGGTTAGCTCAATCTCGCTGGGCTGGCCCAGCCCGAGTGTTTTGCCAACGCTATCAATTGCATCAATTCCTGCCGCGTTCCCGAATTGATAGAAATAGGCGTCACACGAATGTCTAATCGCCTCGACCAGATCCTGATTCCCATGCACGCCCCAGCAATGCATGTAGGTGTTGCCATACGATACGCCGCCATAACACGAAAATCTTGCTTTGGCGAGGTTCTTGGTTAATCCGGCGAGGGCAGTAATGATTTTGTAGGTGGAACCAGGTGCGTACGCGCCGGTTGCCCGATTGGTGAGCGGATCGGCCTCCGCATCTTTGATCGTCTGCCAATCGTGGGCCGAAATCGATGGAATGAACTTATTCGGATCAAATGAGGGCACCGAGGCCATCGCGAGCACTTCGCCGTTATTTGGATCCACGACTACGCAAGCAGCTCGGCCGACAAATCGGAGCGTTTTTTCAACGATAAATTGTATCCTCGCATCGATCGAGAGGTACACGTTGGCACCAGGGGTCGGCTGAACAATTTCCTTCACGCCCTCGAACTGCCCCTTAGCATTCTTGGTTACAATGCGTTTCCCGGGTTTTCCCCGCAGAACGTCATCCATCGTGTATTCGATGTTCGTCCGTCCTTGCACATCCGGCTGATAAAAATCAAAGTCCTTAATGTCTGTCAAATGACTGATGTCCTTCTGGGCACCAACATAGCCAAGGATTTGCGAGCCGAGCGCACCATACGCATACTGGCGAACCGGTATAACGTTCATCTGAACTCCAGGAACGCCGAAATCCTTCTCGGCAAACCTGGAGAATGTCGCAAAATCCAGATCCTGACGATAGGCAAACGGAACGAGATAGTTGTTTTGAAAATGCGTGCGAAGTTTTTCCGGGTTGAGTGAGCCAGAGAGCTTAAAAGCGTGTAATTTCGGAATAATGGTGCGGTTGACGATCTCGACGATGTCTGGCTGGTTACGGTCGTGTAGCATACCATGGTTGTCTCTGGTCCTGGCTTCAGTCATCGGGACTTGGCCATATTTTTGCTTGTAGCCGTTTACAATATCCGGGAAATAAAAATCGACCTCGTAACTTGGGCGGTTAGTAACTAGCGGAATGCCATTGCGATCCCGAATTTCGCCACGCACGCTCGGCATTCGCACCGTGACCTCAGAGCTTCCTCGAATCCGTTGGCGGTAGTAGTCGGCCAATACTACCTGAACATACCAGAGACGCACGCCGATCAAACTCATGCTCAGTAGGATCACTCCCGCGAGAAAGAGGATTCGGAAGTCCAGGCCAGCCGCTTTCTCCGGTCGGACCGCGGTTCTGGAATCTGCGCTTTGCCTCTCGGGCGGGTCCAATTTGCTCTCTGCGCTTATTTGGCAAACTAGTCCGCCGCATCTCGTCGCGCAACGACCAGAGAAATCAACAGCCGATAGCCGAATGAGGCAAAGTAGCCTGATGCATCGGGTTCAGCGATCGGTAATCGATAGTCAGTAGTCAGCGAGACCTAAATTGACCGGTAGCGGCGACTGTCCTGAATAGACCTTTGGGCACGGCAGAGTTTGAAAATTGACGCGGGGCCCCGAAATTGACCCGAACGCAGGGGACTTTCCAGAGACCGAGGAATGTGTGCTTCTACCGTGATGGGATGGATCGAGGCTCGTTCGCCTCTCACGTTTCTCGTCTCGCTACCGGCGTTATCGGCGATACTCATTCCCCAGCATGGGCTCCAGGTATCGGTACAGGACGGTTTTCAATTCCTGAATGCCTTGTTTCTGTTGCTTGGGGGTACCGTTCAAGGCGGAACGAAGCAGTGCCTTAAACAATTGTACACAAGTGCTCGCTGCCCGTTTGAGCTCTACGCGGTTGCCCTTAGGACAGCGAGAGACAAATAGATTTTCGAGACCGATTTCGACATGCCGGTCTAGCACTTGAATGCTCGAGCTTAGCTCGTCCGAGATCACCGAACCAGTGAGCAGTGCTTCAAGACCTGATCCCTGGCGATGCAACTCGATAAATGGGTCGACCACGTGTGCGATCAGCTCTGGCAGCGGGCCGTTCACCGCGGCAACGGCGAAAGCAGTTCGGTGGATCTCTTGCCAGCGCTCCACATAGCGCGCAGCCAAAGCCTCTGCCACCGCCTGTTTATTAGGGAAAAACTGATAAAACGTGCCCGGTGACACACCCGCGTATTTCGAAATGGCGTTGGTGGTCGCACGCTCGTAGCCGATCTCGGCGAATACTGTATCGGCGGCGTCGAGCAATTGGTTGACGCGGCGCTGGCCTCGTTGCTGGAGACGTCGGGGACGGGCCTGGGAGGTTGGCTGAATTGGATCTTTACTTTTCACGAGCAAATACTCGCGTTTTTGCTTTCACGAGTTTATACTCGCAACATATGACGAAAAACACCGAAGCCAAACTGCCTCAGATCGCCTTCGTCACCGGCGCAACCGGGTTGCTGGGCAATAACCTGGTGCGAACGCTGGTAGCCAAGGGGGTCACGGTTCGAGCCCTAGTCAGGTCACGCAGCAAAGCAGAAAAACAATTTTCCACCCTCTCGATTGAACTGGTCGAAGGGGACATCAACGATACCCAAACGTTCGCGCAGCGGTTAGCGGGCGCAGATACGGTCTTTCACACCGCCGCTTACTTTCGCGATAACTACAAAGGCGGCAAGCATTGGCCACAATTGTATACCACCAATGTCGTCGGTACGGCGAGACTTCTGGAAACAAGTTATCAAGCTGGAATACGACGGTTTGTTCATACCAGCTCGACGGCAACGTTACGCGGGAAACCAGGGGAATCGACCGATGAGACGATGCTGCGCGATGAGCGGGAGGCCGATGATTATCAGCGGAGCAAGATCTTGGCAGATCGAGAAGTCCTGAAATTCCTGGAAACACACCTCGATTTCTGGGCAGCCTTGGTTTTGCCCGGGTGGATTCACGGGCCTGGCGATTTCGGGCCGACCTCTGCCGGCCAAACCGTGCTCGATTATCTTCACCGACGGTTGCCTGGTGTGCCACCAGGTGGCTTCTCGGTCGTCGATGCTCGCGATGTTGCCGATGGAATGATCCGGGTGGCCGAGCGCGGCGCTCGAGGAGAACGGTACATCACCGCCGGTCGACCCATGACGATGGCCGAGGTGTTCAAAACATTGGAAAAAATCTCAGGAATTCCGGCGCCGCGCAGCAAGGTGCCGATGGCGGCACTCTATGCAATCGGTGGACTCGGTGAATTGCAGGCTCGATTCTTTCGAAAACCGGCTCTGATCAGCTGGGCCATGGTTCAATTGATCGCTCACGAGGGCAATCGCAACAAGTACGATCATAGTAAGAGCGAAAGAGAGCTAGGAATTCGATTCCGCAACGTTGAACAGACCTTGCAGGACGAGATTGAGTGGTTCAGGGAGCAAGGAATGGTGGCGGGGATAGCAGACAGCAAATAGCTGGTAGGGCAATGCTCCCCGCAGAACGGCTTAATACTGAGCCAGGTTTCGCTGCGACCGATTGAACGGGAAAACTGATTGGGGACGCATTTGCGAACTCAAGGCATGAATGAATCGATTCCAGATCCTGAAGACCTTCAATCGGAAGATGAAGATGAGGAAATAACCGGCGCTGTTACCGATCCGCTGGCAGATCCACCTGGTAGTCGCGGCCACAAAGCGACGAATCCCTATGAAGGTACCGAAGCTAACGATGATCCAGGTCCATCCCTTGCTGACCAGCTAGAAGATGATACCCCAGCCAATGATGAAGAGTTGGGCGGAGGCGAAGGAGATATATAGCCCGAATAATGACTCTGTGATGGGGAAAGGGCACTCGACACCCGATCTATTCGGGTCTCCGAGTCCGTTTTCTCATTGGCAGCGAACACTTAACCTATGGCTGACAAAAGCATCACAAAAGTTAATTCTTTCCATGCGCCCAGAGGCCACGGCGGACAAAAGTATCTCGCCTCCGGCATTCATGTTTCAATGCGATTTTGGGAGCGTGAGAAACCGACGGAAGCGAAGCCAAAAACCTCTCGTGATTACGAGACGGTCGGCTTCGTCATCGAAGGAAAGGCGGAGCTGCATATTGAAAACCAACTTGTTCTGCTGGAAAAGGGCGACTCATGGGTCGTACCAAAGGGCGCGAACCACGCTTATAAAATAATCGAAACCTTTACCGCAGTCGAAGCGACCAGCCCGCCCGCGGAAGTACACGGAAGAGACGCGTGAGAGCATTGGGAGGGCAAGGCTTCCGACTTCGCCCAAAGTTGTCCGCGAGCGCTGACCACGGCAAGGGCTTCGTCGGACAAGCCCGCCGAGCCGCGGTTGTCGACTAGCTGCTGACTGTTAACGGCCTTTCGGGTCTGGCGGGTGGATCGGCTCTGGAGCGTTGGGCGGCACAGGCTCCGGCGGCCTGGGCGGCCCTGGCGACGGCTCGGTCGGCTTCGGAGGCGGCATCGGTTCTCCGGGAATCGGCCGAATAGGTATCTCTGGCGGTATTTCCGGTGTCATAGGGCTTCGATGCTGAACCTACCGTAGGAATTGATATAGCTGGCACCATAACGTTTCAGCAAGTCAGCTATCTCTCGACGCCTTTCCCCAGTCTCGGCTACCACCGCAATCAAGGTCTGATCTTCTTCTAACGCCCTGGCGTAATTTCTCAGGTGATGTGCGTCCAGATCGCCAAAGCTCGGCCCAATTTGCGCCAGCTTGGCCAACCATCCATGCTTTCCGGACGCCTTATCCAGTTTGTCTGCATCCTTCCGGCCGCCGAGAATGCCAATTGAATCTTCTGGAAAACCGGCCTCATTGAGTGACTGGATTACGGCTTTCGTGTCGACGCCGGGATCCAGGACTGCAAGTACCTGGTTCACTGGATTCTTCAATGAACTCTCATCTTCGTAGTCGGTTGCACCTTCCATAACATCAGTCTTGGAACTGTTCGCACTCGTAGAAATTAGTGGCTGTATGGCCGATTGGAGACAGATCGCGGAATCGATTGCTCCCATCGAATCGTGACTCCGTCCGAGAAATCCGTGCTTGGCAGACGCTTTCTACAACTTAGTATCGCCGTCCCACGCCTCAGCATGGTGAATGTCGACCCGGAGAAGCGCGAGATCTGGTTCTTCCAGGCCTTTTGGGAAATAAGACTTTAACTCGGGACGCCACAGTTTTTGGATCATCTTTTCGTCTTCGACTAGCTGAGCGAGACCGGTGACGGAGGCGTATTGCTTCTTTTCGGGGCTGGCAAAAGCAACATTGACGACTCGATTGCCAATCGCTTCTGCAATGAGTGGCTTCGATTCCTTGACCAAAAACCAGAGGCTGTCAAAATCACAGTCCGCACAAAGCATCGGCCGACTGCGAAGTTCTCCGTTTGCTTGCACGGTCGTCAGCATACCAACCTTGATTGATCCGATGATCTCCCCAATCTTTTTATTATCCGCCACTTTCGAGGTCATATCTGATGATCGCACGAAACTGGAAAAGCGGTTCTTACTCGACGGGTTTTCGGTTTTCAAAGCATTTCGCCTTTGACCGGCGATTATGCCAGGACCTTGATTCCCTCCGCCTGCGAACAACCTGGGTCCCAATGAACATTGTTAGTCTCAACATTGGAAGCGGCAGCCAAAAGGTGTTGCTGTTTTCCAATGAAGGCGGCAACCATAACGACGAGCTTGCCAAGGCACCAATATGGGAGGCAAAAATCGACACGACTGCGCCCGGTCAACCTGCCGGGAAGTTTTTCGTTTCTTTAAAAGTAAACGGAACTCCGTATCGGAAGGAGGTTGGCAGCAATACCGCGATCGAGGAACGACTCCTTTTTACTTTCGATCTCATGGGGCAAGGTGATACCCGCGTTTTAGGCAAGCTCTCCGATATCGATGCTGTCGCCCACCGGATTGTTCACGGCGGCTCTCGTTACGCCGATGCGGTGGAAATTGATGATGAAGTTGAAAAAGAAATCGATCGGTTGGGAGCACTCTCTCCGCTGCACAATCCGGTACAACTTCGAGGCATCAGGGCGGCTAAAAAGAAATTCGGTTCGACCACTCGGCAGGTCGCCGTATTCGACACAGCCTTTCATCAGTCAATCCCGCGAGAAGCAAAAACCTATGCTGGTCCGTTCAGCTGGATCAAAGAAGGAATCGTCCGATATGGCTTTCATGGCTCCAGCTTTCGTTACGCGACTAGCCGCATGGCCGATATTCTGGGCTGCTCAGCCGATCGCAAACTCATTCTGTGTCATCTGGGTGGTGGCTGCTCTCTGGCCGCAGTACTTGGTAACAAGAGCATTGATACAACCATGGGATTTTCTCCGCTCGACGGAATCGCCATGTGCACTAGATCGGGAGCGATCGATCCCGGTATTCTCATTTATTTACTGCGAACAGGTATAAATGTAGATGAGCTTGATCGTTTGCTGAACGAACGATCCGGCTTATCTGGGCTGGCCGGACTTCCTGGCGATACTCGAATCATTATTCCGGAAGTGGAAAAAGGTAATGACCGAGCACGTCTCGCGTTAGACGTCTTTATCCATCGGCTGCAAGGCGGAATCGGAGGGATGATAGCAAGCCTGGGCGGTTGTGATGCTCTCGTCTTTACTGATGTAATTGGCGAGTCAGAGCCATCGTTGCGGGCAGCCGCTTGCCAGCCGTTCTCTTGTCTGGGGCTGAAACTGGATCCCAAAAGAAACCTGGAAGCGAGCGGCGACACGGAGATCTCGGCCGACGATTCCAAAGTCCGCGTTTTTGTAATCGAATCGCACGAGAGTTGGCAGGTAGCTCAAGAAGCGGCGGCGTTGTGTCAGGGAGGGTAATTTGGGAGGGTGCACCGTGCGCTGCCAATCGTCCGGCTGCGATCCTCTCCGTATTGGTGGGAAGCGTCACCGGCTAATTTGGTTCATCTATCATTTCTTGCGTGCTTGCCGCTTTTTTTTTGCCGCTTTTGCGCCTTCCTTGCCCAACGCTGTCCGTGTCGCCTTAGATAGATGCGCAACCGTTCTCTTCTTTTTTGCTACCGCCGCGGCTTTCTTGATGTTCTTCTTAGCGGCAGCCCTTTGTGCAGCTGTCATATGAGAGGTTCGGATATGCGACCCCGACTGCGCTTTCGAATTGGCCGAAGATTTGAGGACAAAACTCCGCCAGTTCCGATCAAATTCCGATCAAAGAGAGAACCCTGGCAATTATCTGATGCAACCCGAAAAGTCTATCGACGTAGTGATCATTGGCGCCGGAGCAGCAGGTCTCGCCGCTTGGCGCGAGCTTCATTCCGTCGGGCTTAATCTGGTGGTTTTGGAAGCCCGCGATCGGATTGGTGGACGAATCCTCACCGATCACTCGACGCATTCGCTGGTGGAACTCGGTGCCGAGTTCGTGCACGGAAAACCTCCGGCAATTTGGTCAATCCTGGAGAAGGCGCAGCTGGAAGTGGTGGAAAGCTCTGGTACTCGAATGGTTTCGAGCAAAGAAGGCCTTCGACCATGCCCGGAGTACTGGGAAACCATCCAAAGAGTCGATTCACAGATCAACCCCACTCGTGAGATCTCGTACGACCAGTTCCTGGCGGAGGCCCAGGCATCGCCGTTCGAAAAACTTGTAGCCAGATCCTATGTCGAGGGGTTCAATGCAGCTCATGCTGAGCTGATCAGCGCGCCCGCAATTGCCATTGCTGATCGTGCGGCGGCCGAGATTGAGGGACAAAGGCAATTCCGCCTTCCCGGCGGTTATGGATCGCTGATCGATTGGCTGGCCACCGGACTTCCGCGTGAGTCACTACATTTGCAAACAGAGGTGAGAGAAATTCGCTGGCGACGCGGCCAGATTGGAATTGCGGCCGACACGCCGAACGGCAATCGGGACTTCTTTGCAGTCCGATTGCTTGTTACTGTGCCGCTTGGTGTGCTACAGGCATCATCAGGGAGGCGCGGGGCCATCCAATTCATTCCGCCACTGTCGCAAAAGGAGGCGGCGCTCAGGGACCTGGAGGTAGGCCATGTCGTAAAGTTCATGATCAGCTTCAAGGAGCCATTTTGGAGCAACCACAGCCCGTTGGGGTTTGTTACCTCATTCGATATCGATATACCGACCTGGTGGACGCAGGAACCTCTGACCTCGAATACCTTAACCGGCTGGGCGGGTGGACCTGCCGCTGAGAAATTGATCAATCTCTCGCGAGAGGAGCTCCTTGACCGGGCCGTCGAGTCCTTGAGTCGAATCTTTGCCAAACCTGGGCATTGGCTACGAGAACGGGCTGACAGGATTCACTATTACGGTTGGAGCAACGATCCATTTTCGCGGGGCGCCTACAGCTATCCTAAAGTCGGCGGGTTGAAAGCCGCCCAAATCCTGGCCGAGCCGGTGAACGACACCATCTTCTTTGCCGGCGAAGCTACCGATTTCCAAGGGGCTAACGGCACCGTGCATGCGGCGCTCGCCAGCGGAAAATCAG
>Ga0137401_10000106_pt1 | contig 26688 bp, 23 predicted proteins | sample CZOMad1_1_16fung_FD_108286 | JGI IMG/M metagenome (GOLD analysis project Ga0137401, IMG submission 108286) | Vadose zone soil fungal communities from Angelo Coast Range Reserve, California, USA - CZOMad1_1_16fungal (Illumina Assembly) | ecosystem: Environmental > Terrestrial > Soil > Vadose...
TTACCGCCTGGCTTCGGCGGTCTTGTTTAATACCGGTGAGGAAATGCGCCTGGCCTCAAGATGGCCGGGCCTTAGAACCTCGGCCGGCCAGCCGGGCAAAGGCCCCAAACCATATGTGGTTCCTGTAGGTATAGACCCAGCTTGGCTTCGGGAGCCGGATGCCGCCGCCGGAGAGCGACTTCGGAGTAAGTTTCCTGGGCTCAAGGGCCGACGGTTGGTGGTGTGTTTGGGGCGTATTAACTTCAAAAAGGGACTCGATATTCTGGCACACGCTTTCGCGCGAATTGCGCGTGACCGCGACGACCTGCATTTGGTCGTGGCTGGCCCAGACAGCGACGGCTACGGGCAGAAGGTACGCGGGTGGCTAGCGGATGGCGGAGTCTTGGAAAAGGCTACCTTCACCGGCGGGCTACTGGGTGAGGAGCGCCTCGCGGTTGTGCAGCAGGCGGAGGTGTTTGCGCTACCTTCGTACACCGAGAATTTCGGCGGAGTGGTCACCGAAGCAATGGCCAGCGGCGTACCGGTGGTGATTTCCGACCAGGTGAACATCTGGCCAGATGTATCGCGCGCGGGGGCGGGGCTGGTTGTACCCTGCGACGTGGAAGCGACCGCACAGGCCCTGCGCGCCATTCTTGAGGATCCTGAACGCGGGAAGCAGATGGGGAGTAACGGCCGGCGCTGGGTGGCCGAACACCTTCCCTGGAACGTTGTGGCGGCACAGATGGCGAACGCCTATGAAGAGGTGATACGGGACAACCGAGCCTGTGGAGTTTCTCTGCAGGCTAACGCGATCGCCGCGACGAAAACGCCGCAATAGATTTCGCAGGATTGGGAGTTCATGGGTTCTTGTATGAGGGATTCTAAATCAGCGTCTAGATCTACCCTGACTGAGGACCAAGGTAAATTGTTTGTCTTCGCTGGGTTCATGTTTCGGATGGGTCTTGCCTTTGTCACCTTTGAAGAGGTTCGACCTCTTGGAGTTATGTTGTCGGACTACTGTTTCTTGTTGTCATTCATTCTGACACCGAAGTCGCGGTTGCTAAGGCGAACTGGCTCGGGAGTTCTGCTTGCTAGTTCTTTGATTCTGTCCGGGGCGTTCCTGTCCTTGCATGCTTCGCCCTTGACGAGTGCGGCTGAGTCTCTCGCACGTCTCGTAATTCTATTTGGTCTGATTGCCGCGCTGGCCGTCGCCCATTCGAGCGACATCCGCAAGAACATGTTTTATCTAGTCGGAGGAATTTCCATCAATTGTCTCGTAACTGTTCTGCAAGCATCGATATTTCCGGGAATTGTGGACGCGCTGTCGATTAATCCTCCGCAGCCTGATGTGGCCTTCCAAGGGCGATTCCAAGGTTTGACGGAATTTCCCGTCACCTTGGGACTGTCGGCTGCGCTCGGTATGTTGCTTGGTATCGGTCTCATCTCCTTTGAAAAAGGCAAGTACGTTCGATGGGTCTTGACTGCCTTTGTCTTTGTTTGTGGTGTAGCGGCGTTACTGAGCGGTTCGCGAACGTTTTTGGCCTCTCTCCTTCCAGGATTGATAGTCTTTGCGCTTCTGCAAAAACGCCATCGTCGAGCAATCGTCCATATGGTAGCTGGGCTGGTTGTTCTGTGGGGAACGCTGACGTATTTCGCGCCAAAGGCAGTATCGCAATACTCGGATCGAGTCGATTCCGTTGGTCTAACGGATTACGGCCGACTATTGTCGGCAGCCCAAGCAGTATTGGAAATATCCGAAAAGCCTATTCTTGGCTGGGGTGTGGACCATTTCGACGAAGGCGGGGTTATTGTGATTCCTGAGGGCCCCGATGCTGGTGCAATTACGGGTGCTCACAATACTTTCTTGAGATATTGGTATGCCGCCGGTTTGCTCGGAGCAATAGGATTTCTGGTACTTTTTGCGGTACCAGCAAGGCAGATGCTGCGCGGCTTAAAGAAGAAGATGTCTGAGAGTACGGCAAATGCGCTGCGCCTGACTTTGGCCGCGTATGTATTCTTTTTCATCGTCGCCAATTTGGGTCCTTATATCTACAATCGATATCTGTACGTACCTATGTTTGTCTTTGCGGGATTTGCCGCGAATTCGTGCGGGCTGGTCACAGCACACAAGGCAACTCGCCAAACTCTGGCGCGTTTGCCGGCACCAAACATTCAGGCCACGTCTTGATGCGGCCCCAATGCTCCAGATGGCTGGCTGAACGTCGATGGTTCCTGGAATGCGTGGTTTTCGAATCACCCGTATCTTCGCAAGGCACTTGTGGCGATTGGGCTGATCAAGCCAAATCTTGGCGCTCAGTGGAACGTTCGGCCGCTGGTGCACGACCTGACAAAGCCTTTGCCTTTTCAGACAGACAGCATTTCGGCAGTTTACGGTGCCCATGTGCTTGAGCATCTGTATCAAGCGGATGCGCAGAGGCTTCTGGTAGAGTGCAAAAGGGTTCTCAAACCGGGAGGGTCATCCGACTGGTTGTTCCCGACCTGCATTCGATCGTGTTGGACTATCTGGAAAGAAAGAACGGCAACAGCACTCCTGCGGAGAAGGCTTCCGCCGCCGATCAGTTAAACGAAAGACTCAGCTACCGCAATCCTGCACCTCCAAATGGAAATGCAGCTTTTAGACTTTATGCCACATGGAAGGATTTTCATTCGCATAAATGGATGTATGATTCCGAATCCCTCATTCGTTATCTTTCGCTAGCTGGGTTCAAAGGAGTAGCTGAACAGGAATTCTACCGGAGTGACATTCCGGGAGTCGAAGAGGTCGAAGAAGAAGAGCGTGTGTTGAACGGAGCCGGAGTTTGCGTCGAAGCGAAGAAACCTTGACTAGTCGAAGTGCCAGCAAAGGTCCGACTCATCGCAAAAAGTTCACGATCCACGGATAAAGCGGCTTTCGCGGCTTGAGTTTTTGCCGGCAACTATTCATCAGGATTCCAGCAGGCAAATGGCTGATCCCCTAATCATATCGGAAGCCGTGAAGATCTTGATGCACGACCCATCCCTGCCGACAACCGTCAAGGTTCTTGAGGCCGGTTGCGGGTCGACTTCGGACGTTAACTTGCCGTTTGAAAAGAAAATCGTCGGCATCGACATCGACGCCGAGCAGCTCAGATGTAACGACAGAGTGGAGACAAAGATCCGGGGCGACTTACAAACGTATGAGTTGCCGCCAAACGAATTTGACCTTGTCGCTTGCATCGATGTCCTCGAGCATCTTCCTTTTCCAGAAAAAGCCTTCGTCAATATGACTCGGAGCGTTAAGCCGGGAGGATATTTGCTTATTGCCGGGCCAGAACCGTATTCCTATAAAGGCCTGGTCGCAAAATACACGCCTCATTCGATGAGACACTTTATCCTTGAGCTCTTGACGGGACGCTCTGTGAGGGAAAGCCGACGTATCCACGGGAACGGCCAGATCTTTTTTCCCACTTATCTTAAGCCGATTTGCTCTCTCAAGAACCTAGTCGTTGCAGGCGAACCATACGGTTTGAAAGTTGTGTTCGAAAAGGCTTTTGACGTACATTCCGCCGGACTCCGTCCCGTCTATAAACCGTTTCTCGGCGCGGTCAATCTCTTCACCCGCGGCGTTCAAGTGGTTACCCGTGGCCGAATCAACTTACTCCTTGCGGATTTTGTGGTCTTGTTGAAGAAAGTTCAGCAGTAGCCCCAGAACATAGTCGCAATTCGGCTCCAGCAACGCCGACCCTCAGAGCAAAAAGGCTAAGATGAAGAAGGCATTGGTCTCAAGCATCACTGGCCAAGATCGCGCATACTTGGCAGAGTTTCTTCTCCACAAGGGCTACGAGGTACATGGAATCAAGCGGCGCACTTCGTTGTTTAACACCGGCCGCGTCGATCATCTCTATCAGCCCCCCGCTTCCGACGTCCACTTTCGCTAGGTTCGGACCTGGCAAGGATATCGACAAGCGCTGCTTTAGTTCGATCGGCAATCAATTCTCATACGATGGCGGCCGAAGCGAGTTAGTTCCTGCCGAGAAGGGGAGACCAAGAAAACGTGTCGCGACAAACGGCCGCTAGCGTCAATGAATCGGAAAGCACGGCAACGGTTTCGGGTGAACGGGAGTATCTTGAGTCCGCAACGGGAAACGGGTGCCTCCTTTGTGGCACCTCGTTAGAGGTGGTTCTCACCGGCGTGACCGACAATCGCTTGGGAACGCCGGGATCGTATGAAATCCGGCGATGTGTTCGTTGCGGATTCGAGCAGACGTTCCCGGTACCATCCTTGGCAAGACTCAAAGAGCTCTATGAGAAGCATTACAACTTCGGCGGTGAAAGAGACACTCTCTATACAAGATGGAGAGAGCGCTTTCTTTTTTCGTTCCTCTATCGTCTATGGACCCGACTCGACGGCGATGTGGCATTTCATCGGCGGCGCGGTAGCGGCCGACTTCTCGACATTGGCTGCAATGAAGGCCGTGGACTACGGACCTACGCAGGCAATGGTTTCCAGGCGGAAGGCCTGGAACTGAACGAGAAAGCCGCAGCAGTGGCCCGAGAATCGGGCTTCAAGGTATATACCTGCTTGCTCGAAGAGTCTGATCCCGAGGCGTCTTATGATGTCGCGGTCTTGTCTAATGTCCTGGAACATTCATTGAATCCTCGCCAGATGCTACGGGATGTCAACCGCGTGTTGAAGACTCACGGCGAGGTCTGGATCAGTTGTCCGAACGGCGACAGCTGGCTTCGCGGAGTATTCAGCCGCTCATGGATCAATTGGCACGTGCCATTTCACATATCGCATTTCTCCCCGGCGACGCTCCGCCAATTGCTCGGTGAAACAGGCTACACGCGGGTCGAGATTCGCCAGATTACTCCGGCTCTGTGGGTCGCGCAGTCCGCCATCGCCTGGATGTTTGCCGAAAATGGAAGAAAGACTGAAAGGCTACGGAGCGCGTTTTGGACGCTGCTTTTGATGGTGTTTGCGAGATTTGTCCTATTTCCAGCATTGTGGCTTGGGAACCGATACGGACATGGGGATTGCCTTACAGCCGTGGCGAGCAAGACATAGAACAAACTCAATTCTCATTTACAGGCTCAGTATCGTATGAAAATAAAATAGTTTATCTCGAACCGAAAGGATCAACCCGTGCCGAAGAGCAATCGCATTCTTGTAACAGGAGCAGGCGGTTTTATCGGGCACCATCTCGTCAAGCGGCTTAGGACGGAAGGCCATTGGGTAAGGGGTGCCGACATCAAGTCGCCAGAGTACGAGGCGTCGGACGCCAATGAATTCGAAATCCTGGATCTCCGCCAATTTGAGCATTGCCTGCTGTCGGTGCGTGGTGGAATCGATCAGGTGTACAATCTTGCGGCGGACATGGGCGGAATCGGGTTCATCACCGCGAATCATGCCGAAGTCGCGCGCAACAACATTCTGATCAATGCTCACATGCTGGAAGCGAGCCGGGTGCAAGACGTAAAGCGGTTCCTGTTTTCCTCATCGGCTTGTGTCTATGCGCAATCGAAGCAGAAGGACGCGGACGTTACACCTCTCCGAGAGGAAGATGCGTATCCGGCCGACCCGGAGCCTGGCTACGGTTGGGAGAAGCTCTATGCCGAACAGTTGTGCACGTACTATTGGCAAGACTACCGGTTCCCAACTCGCATCGTGCGATTTCACAATGTCTACGGCCCTCTGGGAACCTATGAGGGTGGAAGAGAGAAGGCTCCGGCGGCGATCTGCCGGAAGGTGGCCATGGCTCGGAATCACGGGGCCATCGAGATCTGGGGCGATGGAGAGCAGACCCGGTCGTTTATGTATGTCGACGATTGCGTCGAAGGCCTCATCCGCTTGATGGCATCCGAATACGGCGAGCCGCTGAACCTGGGTACGGACCGGTTGATCAGCATCAACGGGTTAGTGGCCATGGTCCGTGAAATTGCGGGCAAGCAGCTCACAATGAAACATGATTTGAGCAAGCCACAAGGAGTGCGTGGCCGAAATAGCGACAATATGTTGCTCCGTCAGGTGCTACGCTGGGAGCCTTCAATCCCACTTGAGAAGGGGCTGGACATTACCTACGCATGGATTGAAGGCGAACTCGCGAAAGCGGGGCGAACCCAAAGAGAGGTTGCCGCTCAGCTCTAGATCGCGAGACCAACGAGTTTTTGCACTACAACTTCTCGCCGATTCTCTATGCGAATTCTTGTTCTTGGTACCAACTACGCCCCCGAAAAGACCGCCATCGCTCCCTTTACGACCGGGATGTGTGAACACTTGGCCGGAAAAGGTCACGACGTCACGGTGGTGACGGCGTTTCCGTACTTTCCGGAGTGGAAGGTACAGGAGGGATATCGAGGGCACCTTTACAAGGCGGAACTCATCAAGAATGTCCGCGTTCGACGCGTATGGCACTTTGTGCCGAATCGCGCGAGCAATTTGTTTCAACGCCTCGCACACGATCTTTCGTTCACGTTCAACGCTTTCTTGGCCGGACTCTTTATCAGGGATTTCGATGTTGTGTACTGTAGCTTCCCCCCTCCCACCTTGGCGCTGACTGCGTATGCGCTCGCGAAACTACATGGAAAGCCCTACGTCATCAAGCTTGCCGATCTTGCCTCTGACGCAGCGCTGGCTACGGGGATTCTGAAAGAGGGGCTGGTCGTCCGTCTGGCCCGTGCGATCGAGGCGTTTGCCTACCGTAACGCGGACGTTGTCGTGTGTCTCTGTGGGCCATTCATCGAAAAGCTGGTGTCGAGGGGGATCGAAAGGCAGAAGCTCCAGTTGATTCCGGATTGGGGCGATACACAAGGGGTTTATCCAATTACTGAGGCCACTGCGTTTCGAAATGCCAACGGAATCTCACGCGACCAATTTCTGGTGATGCACACCGGCAATATGGGGAAAAAGCAAGACCTAATGAACCTGGTCCGCGCAGCTGAGTTGTCCAGAAACATGACGGATCTGGTGTGGCTGTTAGTGGGACAAGGTGAAGAGCGGCCGGCAATCGAGGAAGCGATCCACCAGCGCCAATTGAAAAACATTAGAATGTTGCCTCTGCAGCCAGCAGACGCCTTGGCGGAGATGTATTCGGCTGCCGATGTGCTCGTTCTTAACCAACGGGCTGCCGTCGTCGATGCTGTGATTCCCTCGAAGCTCCTGACGTATATGGCTGCTGGCCGCCCCGTACTGGCCGCGGTAAGTGACCAAAGCGAAACAGCCCGATACATCGAGCGTGCGCAATGTGGCCTGATCGTTCATCCTGAGGAGCCAGAGGCCTTAGTTAGTACGGTGCTGGCGCTACGAAATGCACTCGCTCTTCGAGAAAAATTTGGCGCGAACGGAAGGGCTTACGTGCAGCAACACTTCACCAAAGAAAAGGTATTGCGGGAATACGATCTGTTTTTCAACCGCTACGCAGGCCAAGGACCACCGGGCGCGGATGCTTCAGAAAATGCCGTAGCAGCGAGTTGATCTCGACTTTATTTGTTTCGAAAGAGGAGGAGTCCCCATGCGAGTGTTTGTCGATTCTGCCGACCAAAAGCAAATTGGATACTGGCTTGAAGAAGGGGTCGTCGACGGCGTCACAACAAATCCCAGTATCATGTTTAAAGATGGTGCAACGGACCTCGAGGAATGTGCCCGGAGGCTTGCGGGCATGTTAGGTGAGCGTCCTCTCAGCGTCGAAGTAACCTCAAACGACCGCACGGTCATGGTCGAGCAAGCGCGCACATTCGCCACTTGGGCGCGCAATATCGTTGTTAAAATACCGATCGTCAATGAGCACGGAGAATCTTGTCTCGGCGTCATGCATCGGCTCTCCCAAGAAGGCATCGGCGTGAATGCTACCGCAATCCTTTCGTTCAATCAGGCGCTCCTCGCGGCTAAAGCTGGTGCGACCTACGTCAGCATTTTTGCCGGCCGCGTTGCCGACGAGGGCAACGATCCTGCGGTCACGATCCGTAACGTCCGTCACTGGCTCGATGATTGGGACTTGTCGTCGCACATCATCGTCGGCAGTATCCGTACTGTCATGGATATTCAAAGCGCTGCGTTGGCTGGCGCGCACATTATCACTGTTCCTCCTCAGTTCCTGCCCAAGATGGTCGATCATCGCTACACGCGTGAGACTGTGCGCCAGTTCGTCCAGGACGCCGAGAAAACGATGGATCAAATAAAGAAAGGAAAAGCCACGGTTGCGGGCTCGACTGCGCGTTAGAGCGGAAGAGTTGGCACCGCCCCTGTCACAGTACATGTCCACTCGCGAATCGATCGCTCCTCGGGAAACTCAGCTGCTCAGACCTGCCCCGAGTGTGTCGGAGTCGTGGCCAAAATACCTCCGCTCGCTCGCTAAGGCTCCGGTTCACAAGTTATTCTATCTCTGCGGTGATCTCTTCGCCCTGACCCTTGCGCACATGGCTTCGTTTCGCGCCGTGCAGCACTTCCTTCATGTTCCGATGACGGGGCTCAATCCGTTCGAATACCACCGTTTCTATATTCCGTTTTTCGCAGTGATCCTTTATGTGTTTGACGGTTACAAGAGCCCTGAATTGCGGCGGCCTGAACAGGAATTGGAATACAGCTGGAAAGCCGTCGTGATTAGTTTCCTCGGACTGGTTCTTTTTAACTTCGTCGTCTTTCGGTCGGAGGGCTTCTCGCGTTATCTGCTGGCCTGTTGGTTCATAGCATCCTTCATTTTCTTGACGGCGGTACGTTTTGGATTCCGAGCGATTCAGGAAAGATTGTGGCGGGCTGGGCTGTTTCGGCGGCGAGCGATTCTCATCGGTCCCAGGACTGGTCTGAGAGAATATCAGCAACTACTGGCAATTCAGCGACACCGCGGGTACGAGATTGCTGGTGCCTTTCTAGTTGCCGAAAGTGGATCCGGAATTCCGGAATCAGGTGTGGAAACGGCCCTCAACATTGCAGTCTTAGGGCCGCTGGAGCAATGGGAACGATCTCTTGTTGCAACTGATGCAGATATACTCATCGTTGCTTATCCGGTGATCCCAGATGGCGACGAATGGCTCGCCGACCTTCTTCGGCGATGCCGGAAACTAAATGTTGATGTGCAACTGTTTTCGGCTGTTTTGTCCACTGCAAATCTCAGCTACGAAATCGACGAATACGCTGGCTCCATCCGCTTCTATTCCCAGCCGAGATGGTCAGTTACGTTGCAGCGATTTTTGAAGCGAATAGGAGATTTGATGATCGGTCTGGGCGGCAGTGCTCTAACGCTTTTGCTCACGCCAATCATTGGCGCGCTGATCAAGCTCGAAGACGGCGGTCCAGTCTTCTACCGTAGTCCTTACGTCCGCGCGGATGATCAGAATGGCTACTATCTTAAGTTTCGAACCATGCGTGTGGATGCGGACCAAATCCTCACACAAGACCCAGAAATGCTCAGGGCTTTCGAAAAGCAACACAAGCTCACAAACGACCCTCGTGTCACTCGAATCGGCAGAGTTCTACGCAAATACAGCGTTGACGAATTGCCTTCGTTCTTTAGCATCTTGCGCGGAGACATTAGCATGGTCGGCCCACGCACCATTACCCAGGCTCAGCGCGCGAAATATGGGTCGTCGCTACCCAAACTACTATCGGTCAAACCCGGGCTGACCGGCTTCTGGCAAGTGATGGGGCGTCAAACAACCACCTATGAGGAAAAGGTTCGGCTCGATATGTTTTATATCGACCACTGGTCTATTTGGCTCGATCTACTGATCATCCTCAAGACCTTTTGGGCAGTGGTTCGGGCCGAAGGCGCTTACTAATCGGCGCTGGCAAGACAATGGTTGGATGTTGCTTTGGCAATCTCACCGCGAGGAGACGGACGACCTAGTATGGGACAACGCATCGTAGTGACCGGGGTAGCCGGGTTTGTCGGCAGCAATTTGGCGAAACATCTTTTTCACAAGGGCTACTCGGTCGTCGGACTCGACAACCTGGCTGCCGGGACGCTCGAAAATGTCGACCAACGCGTGGAGTTCCATCAGGTTGATATACGGACGCCTGAGATTTACCCCCTGTTGAACGGAGCACAGGCGGTCTTCCATCTTGCGGCTAAGACTTCCCTAACAGAGTGTCTCAGCAAGCCCCTGGAAGCGGCCAGCCAGAACGTTTTAGGAACTCTGAACGTTCTCGAGGCTGCGCGCAAAGCGAACGTCAGTAAGTTCGTTTACGCGGACACTTCCGCCGAATATGAAGGTATTCATGATTTTCCGACCACCGAAGATCGCGTCAGGCCAATTGGCGTATACGCTGCCAGCAAGCACGGCGGAGCTACTTTCTGTGAAAGTTACCGAGAGCTTTATGGTATTAATATTGCAATGGTCCGCTACTTTAATGTTTACGGTCCCGCACAGGATTGGCGTAGAGTGGTTCCACCGGTCATGAGTTCTTTCATCCTACGAATGCTTCGGGGAGAACGCCCCATCATCTACGGAACCGGAGAGAAACGGAGAGACTTCATCTATATCGATGACGTGAACGATCTGCATTTTGCCATTCTTGCGGACCATCAATTGAGCGGTGGAGTCTTCAATGTTGGATCGGGCGTCAACTATTCCGTGAACGAGATCTACGAATTGGTGGAAGGAATCCTGAAGACCGGCCTGCAACCCATTTACAAGCCAGACCTACCGGGCGAGGCCGAAATCACGCTCGCGGATATTACTGCGGCAAAAAGCCTGGGGTGGACACCTCGGGTCGACATCCAAGAAGGGCTGAAGAGAACCATCGAGTATTTGCAAAGCAGGGTATCGAAGGCAAGGCTCAGTGTTACCGCAGTTCAATAGTGCAACGCGGCGGAATACCGAAACGTCGAAAAAACCGAACGGCAAGGTTGGGCTGGAATTCTCAATTTTCATTCGGAGCGACAATGATTATCACTAGAACTCCCTTTCGGGTAACGCTGGGGGGCGGCGGGACAGACCTTCCTTCTTTTTATAGGGCACATGGAGGGTTTATTCTCGCTGTTGGAATCGACAAGTATATGTATCTGAACGTGAATACTCCCATCGTAGACGACAAGATTCGGGTTCGCTACACGAGTTCCGAAATGGTAGATCACGTAGACGAAGTGAAACACACTTTGGCGCGCGAAGCCTTGAAGTATTTCGGTGTCACCAACGGGATCGAGATCGTTTCGATTGCCGACATTCCTGCTGGGACGGGCCTGGGATCATCGAGTTCCTACCTGGTCGGTTTGCTGAACGCCCTCCATACCCTGCTCCAAGATCAAGCCACTCCTCAAAAGCTGGCTGAGGAAGCCTGTCAGATCGAGCTTGAGGTCCTGAAGAAACCGATTGGCAAACAAGATCAATACATGGCGGCCTTCGGCGGCCTTACGGCGCTTGACATCAGCCCGGACGGGAGAGTGTGTGTCACACGCTTGGAGCTGGACGTGGATCTGCTTGAAAGCTTGGAGCACAACATTTTGATGTTCTATACCAACGAAATGCGCGATGCCACGGCAATACTGAAGAAGCAGGATGAGGCCACGCGCACGAAGGACTCCACGGTTGTCAAGAGCCTGCGCGAGATCAAAGATATCGGCCTTGAGATCAGTGAGGCCATATCACGCGGCAATTTGCGTCACTTCGGAGAGCTCCTCGACGTCCACTGGCAGTCCAAAAAACGGCTCTCCGAGGGCATCTCCAATCCCCAGATCGATGCTTGGTACGAACTGGCCAAGGAAAACGGCGCTATCGGCGGGAAGATCTCCGGCGCAGGTGGCGGCGGATTTCTTATGTTGTACTGCGAAGAGAACAAAGCACGATTGCGCGAAGTCCTGCGCGCAGCAGGATTGCGAGAGCTTAAGTTCCGATTCGATTTTGAAGGCAGCAAGGTGGTGTTTGATGTGGTTTCGCGCGATGGCAGGCTCGCCCACAATCATCGCCACAACAACCACGAAAACGGTTTTGCACTCGCGCAAAGGACTACCGCCTAATGCCTTTTGTCGTACGTGCCGTGCTTCCGCATGAATAGGTATCGCTAGGTCCCTGCTGCAGCCTCTCTTTTCCGATGAAAGCAGTTCTCCTTGATCGCGACGGTGTAATTAATGCCCTGGTCTACCACCAAGACGCGGGTGTGGTGGATGCACCTTTCACCCGTTCGCAATTCAAGCTGCTGCCCCGCGTCCCAGAGGCGATTCGGCTACTGAATGATCTCGGGTTGGGTGTCGCGATCGTTTCCAATCAGCCCGGTATCGCGAAGGGGCACTTGAAGTCGGAAATGTTGAAGATATTTGAACGCGCGATGCTCTCGCGGACTCGGGAGGCAGGGGCGCGCATTGACGGCATCTACTATTGCCTTCACCATCCGGAGGCAAGAGTACGTAAGCTCCGGCAGCGTTGCCGGTGCCGCAAACCTGAGATTGGGTTACTAGAACAGGCGGCCGCAGACCTGAAGGTATCGCTGAGCGAATGCTACATGATCGGAGACGGAATTCCCGACATGCTGGCAGGATCGCGTGCTGGCTGCAGAACTATCTTCATAGGTCGCTGGAAGTGCGAGATTTGTCAGTTCACCGAAGCTCCCCAAGTGCGTCCAGCTTTTGTGGCAAAGGATCTCTTAGAAGCTGCAGAATTCATTCGCTCGGAATTATCCGGAACCACTCAGGTCGCCTATTCATCGGGTTGCCTACCGGCAAACGTATGAATTCGTGCCATTTCGCTCGGTTGCGCCGAACCCTACATTCGTAAATGGGGAGATATAGATCGCATGCACTACGTCGCTCAATACTTCCAAGAAGCCACTAAGATCTTGAGTCTTTTGGATGAGTCAGCCGTCGAACGCACCGCAGATTTGCTCCTCGACCTGCGCGAGCGCTCCGGCAGGCTCTTTCTCCTTGGTGTTGGTGGTGGCGCAGGGCACGCCTCCCATGCCGTCTGCGACTTCCGCAAGATCGCTCAGATCGAAGCGTACGCGCCGTCGGACAATGTCTCCGAGCTTACTGCGCGGGTGAACGATGAGGGCTGGGATACATGTTACACAAATTGGCTCCGTGGATCTCGTCTGAACAAAGCTGATATGGTCTTCGTCTTTTCTGTCGGTGGCGGCGATGCAAAGAAGAACATCAGTACGAATCTGGTGCGAGCACTCGAGTACGCCCAGGAAGTGCGCGCCACCATCTGCGGCGTTGTTGGCCGCGATGGAGGTTTTACCGCGCAGGTCGCCGATGCCTGCGTGCTCGTGCCGGTTGTAAATCCGTCTGCAATCACTCCGCACACGGAATCCTTCCAGGCCATGGTTTGGCATTTGTTGGTCTCCCACCCTAAGCTGAGAGTCGCTGAAATGAAATGGGAGTCGATTCAACCACCGGCCAAAGTATAGCCTGTCCTCTGCACGACGTCTTACCTCTGTCCCCAAGTTCCGGGCCATTAATTTTCAACGACGGTCGTCATGTGCCTACGCGCCGAAAAATAACGAAAGCTGTCATCCCCGCCGCCGGCTATGGCACGCGGATGCTGCCAGCGACAAAAGCTCTCCCCAAAGAGATGCTTCCGGTCGCCGGCAAGCCGCTGATCCAGTACGCGCTCGAGGAAGCAGCCGCAAGTGGCATCGAAACGGTCATCGTGATCGTTCGCCATAACAAATCTCTCATCCAGTCGCACTTTGATTTCGACCCCGCATTGGATTCCTTTCTTCGCGGACGTCGGCAGGACGCCATGGCGGACGAGATCAACCGCCTCCGAAGTCTGATTGCAATCGAGTACATTCCGCAGGAAAAACCTTTCGGCCTTGCTCACGCTATCTGCTGCGCGCAGCCGCTACTGGAGGATGAACCGTTCGCCGTCCTGCTTCCAGATGTCATCATGGTGAATGACGAGCCGGTCACGCGCCAGCTCATTCGCGCCACCGACGATTGCGGCGGAAGCGTCATTGCCATCCGCGAAGTCGAGCCCGGCGAAGTCCAACGTCACGGCATCGTTCAAGTCGAGACTCGGGGGAAGTCTTGTTCAACTATCCCGCTGCGAATTACCGGGCTGGTTGAAAAGCCGTCCCTCGCCAGCGCTCCATCGCGCCTCGGAATTTTTGGCAGATATGTGCTTGAGCCCACAATTTGGGACTCCATCGCGCAGATCACGGCCGACGCACACAAAGAAGTTCAGCTCACGGATGCGTTGAATGTTGCCTGCAGCGCGCACCTATTGAACGGCGTTTTGTTCCGTGGCCGTCACTACGACGCCGGCGATCGCCTGGGCTTTCTGAAAGCGAACGTTGAACTGACTCTTTCCGACCCCAGCCTTCGTCAGAGCTTTGTAGACTACCTCGCGGGTCTTGAGAGCCTCAGCTCTTCAGTTAATCGATCCGCGTAAAGAGTTTCGGACAGCGCTGTCCATTGCCTGTCGCAGCGCATAGAATCGTAACGATTTTCCATTGACTAAGGATAGTCGCCCAGCTAAATGCCGGAAATAATCGACACAGGATCGCTATCGAGCAGAAAGTTTCTAGGCCGACTGCTTAGATACCCTTTAAGATTCATTCCGTCTTCTACTGCAATCCCAATTCTTTCAGGTCGGCTTCGCGGGATGTGGTGGATTCCAGGTTCCGCAATTCATCGCTGCTGGATGGGATTTTACGAACTCCAAAAACAACAGCTTATTTCGAAGGAAGTTCAGGGGGGGACAGTCTTTTACGATGTTGGAGCAAACGTCGGCTTTTATTCACTGCTTGCGTCAATTCTGGTCGGTCCTGGCGAAGTATTCGCCTTTGAACCAGTACCCAAGAATGTCGCATATCTAAAAAAGCATCTCGAGTTAAATCGTGTTAAAAATGTTAAAGTATTTGAGGTAGCGGTAAGCGACAATGCTGGAACCATGAGGTTTCAGACCGAGCCGACCGGCTTCAAGGGGCACCTATCTAGCGAGGGAATTCCGGTTTCTGTGACCACCCTCGATACCTTGGTTGTCGGCAAAGAGATTTTGCCCCCAAAGTACATAAAGATGGACATCGAAGGCGCGGAGTTATTAGCTCTGCGAGGGGCCGAAACGACCATTCGAGAGTTCCATCCAACCATCTTTCTTGCAACGCATGGTCACAATGTTGGCCGCCTCTGTCGCGAATTGCTGGAGTCTTGGGGCTATACGTGCCAAGACCTCGGTCCCGACACATCAGATGGGTTGGGAGAGATACTAGCGAGATTTAGCCACCAGGTTTGAGAGCCCAAAGTATTCCAGGGCCATGTCGATCGGTACATTGAACAGAAAACTTACCCGGGCTCCGCCAGCAGAATCATTATGAAAGAAGACACTTCAAATCGAGAATTTCCAAAGCCGCTTGGAAAGATCATGTCGCAATCTTCATTCCCTCCTTGTGCCGAAACCATCAATTGCCTTAATTTATTCAGGCGACGCCTGGTCAACGCTGTCTCCAAGCGCCCAGCCAAAGTTGTTCGAAACACTTCAACTCGTTACTCCGGAGGCCTCGTTGAAAACGTGCGTTGTGTGCGGCATTTTGGTAATTCTCAGTTCGTTTGGAAATCTTTCGGCACAGACCACCCTCGCTTCGACCGCAAGATCTCAGGACCGAAGCGTTTCGAGAACTCCTCAACAGACTCCCCAGGCGTCGCGGTCTTGCGTCGTCCAGCGGACATGCATCATTAATCCTGTATTCGCGACCGGGATGAAATGCGATGGCTTTACCGACGATTCCGCGGCGTTGCAATCGGCCCTTAATTCAGCTGCGGACCCCGGCTTGGGAAATGCGACTGTTATCATGCCTCCCGGTACCTGTCTTGTCGATCCCGCAGCTACTATTTCTATCAATACCAGTCTGTGGTTACAAGGCGCCGGCCGCTTCGGAACCACACTCAAGCGCAAAAATTCCTCCGCAGGCGGTTCGATTCTGCTCATTAACTCGAAGGGAATCACCCTTTCCGACTTCGTAATCGATGGCAACAAAGGAGGGCCGGGCATCACCGCGCCTGCTGACAGCATCTCCGTCAACTCGGCCCTCAGCGAAATTATCGTTCAGCGCATGCGCTTCCTGAACGCGACGGGCAGCGACATTCAAAGTCCCGTGAGCGGCAGCGGCAACTATATTTCCGATTGGCTCATAACGGACAACGATTTCGACAATCAAGGCGGTGCAACGTGCGGGGCCTCCGTTAGTTGCGCGAATATCTTGTTGCATCAGCCGCTGCGCGTGCGCGTGGTCGGCAACCGCTCCGACAACAGCCAGCATTTCGTGCTGTTCAGCTCCATTCCCGGCGGAGGGCAGGTCGAAATCGGACAAAACACCATCACCAATCTCAACGGTTTCGCTGTGGCTCTAGGTGGCGGTGTGTTCGGCGCTTCGGGAGCTCACATTCACCACAATTTCATCTCATCGAGCAACACGGACCCGGGCAACTTGGTCGACGTGGCCTTTTGGAGTGACTTCACGGTTGATCACAACGTCTTGCATCACAACAGTGTGGTCGGCTTTGCCGACGGTATAGCCAGTGCCTGTATCGGAGACTTACCCCCGGCAAATCAGGGTGAAGTGGACTCCAATTTCTGCCACGCTGTGCCTTCTACTGTCAACAATGTCGCCGGCATCGCTATGGGCGGCAGCGACATAAGTATTACAAACAATTTTGTGGAAGGTTGCAGTACCGCGGGGATTGGCGTCATTGTCGGTAGTGCAGGGCCCGCAAAAGGAATAAGAGTCATCGGTAACACTACGAAGAATAACAATCAGGCGAACTTTGGTCCTCACGGGGGTATCGAGTTGTTCCTCGGCCCAGGCGGGGCAAATCTGGCTGGTGTTTCGGATGTAATTGTACAGGGGAACCATTCCTACGACGATCAACCAGTGAAAACCCAGGCGTATGGTATTACCGTTGCTCTCGTCGGAAATCAGTCCCCCTACGCGAACGTCATCATCGAAGGCAACGACGTTACCGGGAACAAAATGGGAGGCATCCTGAACAACGCTTCTTCCTTCACCGGATTCGTCATCCGTAACAACGCCGGATTCAATCCACTAGGCGCGATCCCAGCCCCGGCTTTCCCGGCAAGTGCCACCGCTCTGATCAACGACACCGGCTACGACGCTACCGTGTACATCACTTCAGGAACCAACTCCATAACGATTGCGATTGGCGGCACAACGCTGACGGGTGTATCCGTGGCTGGCGGCGGTGCAGTAAGCGGCCCAATACGTCTGCCCGCCAACCAGAAGATTACGCTGACCTACGCGGCCGGTGGCACTCCGAGCTGGCAATGGATAGCCGATTAAGGCGCAGCACTAGTCTTCGATTGCGCGGCGTTTTCTACCGACTTTCCCCCAGGAGAGCCGACCCAGTTAGATCGCCAAGGCCCGCAGCAACCACCCCGCCAGCGCCCCACCCACCAGCGGCCCAAGCACCGGAATCGGCGCATAACCCCAATCCGACCCGCCCTTCTCCGCGACCGGCAAAATGGCATGCGCCATCCGCGGCCCCAAATCTCTCGCGGGATTGATCGCATACCCCGTCGTGCCCCCAAGCGAAAGCCCAATCCCCCAGACCAGCGATCCCACCAGGTAAGGCCCCAAGCTACCGGGTCCCGCCCCCGCAACACTCTTCGAAAAAATCGCCCCCACAACAAATACCAGCACGAACGTGCCAACAATTTCGCTGATTAAATTCGGAATCGCGCTCCGAATCGCGGGCGCCGTGCAAAAGCACGCCAGCTTGCCCCGAGCATCGGGCGTCTCCTTCCAATGTGGCAAGTAGTGCAGCCACACCAGCGTCGCGCCAACAACTGCTCCAAGCAATTGCGCGCCAATATAAGGCGCAACCTTTGAAAAATTTCCTGCCCGCACCGCGAATCCCAGCGTGACTGCCGGATTCAGATGTGCGTCGTTGCTGCCACACGCAATCGCCGTAAACACCCCCGCCATCACGGCGAACGCCCAACCCGCCGTAATCACCATCCACCCGCTCGCTTCCGCCTTCGAGCGTTTCAACACTACTCCTGCCACGACCCCATTGCCGAGCAGCACCAGGACCATCGTGCCCAGAAACTCACCCAGAAAGGGCGATGTCATTGTAGGTTCCTTTCTGAACTCTCACGCATCCATCCAATCGAACGATCGCGTGACCGCCTTCTTCCACTGCCGGTACAACGTTTCGCGTTCCAGTTCCTCTGCGTGAGGTCTCCAGGTATGATCCACCGCCCAGTTCGCTCGCAATTCTTCCAGTCCCGAGAAAAACTTCACCGCAAGTCCCGCTGCATATGCCGCTCCTAATGCCGTCGTTTCTTGAATCACCGGACGCGTCACTTCGCGATTCAAAATGTCCGCCTGGAACTGCATCAACAGATCGTTCGTCACCATCCCGCCATCTACGCGCAGCGACTCCAGCGAAATTCCCGAATCCTTTTCCATCGCCTCGACAACTTCGCGGCTTTGGAACGCTGTCGCTTCCAGTGCAGCGCGAGCCAAATGACCCTTGTTCGCGTACCGTGTGAGTCCCGCAATCACCCCGCGCGCGCCCTCCTTCCAGTAGGGCGCATACAAACCCGAAAACGCCGGCACAAAGTACACCCCGCCGTTATCTTCGACGCTGCGCGCCAATCCCTCCACATCGGAACTTTTCTCAATGATCCCGAGATTGTCGCGGAGCCACTGCACCAGCGCTCCGGTAATCGCGATGCTCCCTTCCAGCGCATATCGCGCCGGCTCGTCCCCCAACTTGTACGCCACGGTCGTCAACAGCCCAAAGTTCGATGGCACCATTCGTTCGCCAGTGTTCATCAACAGAAAACAGCCGGTGCCATACGTGTTCTTGACTTCGCCCGGTCGAAAACACGTTTGACCCACCAACGCCGCCTGCTGATCTCCAAGAATCCCCGCGATAGGAACTCCGGAAATCGCCGGCAGCGTCCCGGTACCGTAAACTTCGCTGCTCGACCGCACCTGTGGCAGCATCGCGCGGGGAATCTCGAACGCCTCAAGCATGTCGCCATCCCAATCCAGCGTTTTCAGATTGAGCAGCTGCGTGCGGCTGGCATTAGTAACATCGGTAACGTGCTGTCCTCCGTTGGGTCCTCCGGTAAGATTCCACACCAGAAACGTATCGATGTTCCCGAAGAGCAGTTCCCCCGCCTCGGCCAGTTCTCGTGTGCCCGCGGCATTCCGCAAAATCCAGCGCAATTTCAATCCACTGAAATAAGTGCTCAGCGGTAGACCCGTCTGTGCCCGGAAACGATTCTGCCCGCCATTGCTCGCGAAGTGCGCGACATCCTCAGCGACGCGTGTATCCTGCCACACCAATGCATTCGTCACCGGTTGCCCCGTTTTGCGGTCCCACACCACCGTTGTTTCACGCTGATTCGTGATTCCAATCGCCGCCAGATCAGACGCCTGCAACCCGCGCTTCTCCAACCCCTCGCCAATCACTTCATAGGTTCGCCGCAGAATCTCCAGCGCATCATGCTCCACCCAGCCCGGCCTTGGAAAAATCTGCTCGTGCTCTTTCTGCGCCACCGCAACAATGCGCGCCGACCGGTCAAACACCATGAATCGCGTGCTGGTCGTCCCTTGATCGATCGCTCCGATATACGCCTTCACCGCTCGCTCCTGACTTTCCAAACGCCCGCCAACACGTGACTTCGACGAAAGTTGCAGATAAATTTCGCCGCCCAGGGTCGCCGGGCCACACGAAATGTACGCGATTTCCCTCGTTCCTGCATCTAATAATCAGGGATGAGAGAAAGGATAATTGAAATGAAAAGTATATCTGGGTCGATGCGGTCCCTCTTGGGTTTCGCGGTGTCCACTGCCGTGTTCATGATGATCGGAGGAGTGCCGGCACGGGCGGCCAACTCTGCCACTGTTACCGTTACTGCCGTAGGAAAAAAACAGGCTCCGCCCGCCATCAAAAAGGAAGACATCGAGTTGTTCCAAGGCAAAGAGCGAGCGCAGGTAGCGGACTGGAGGCGCGGTGAAACGCTCTTCCTGGCCATTCTCATCGACGACTCGCTCGACCAGGAAGTCGCCAGCCAGTGGAACCAACTGAAGGCCTTCATCGACTCTCAGCCGGAATCCACCTATGTAGCCGTAGCCTACTCGCGCAATGGCTCCGCAGCCGTCGCTCAGGATTTCACCAAGGATCACGCTCTGGCCTCTAAGGCTCTGCGCATTCCGTTAGGCACCGGCGGCTCATTTAGCAGTCCTTATCTTTCAGTCCAAGATTGGATCAAGCGCTGGCCTGATCACGGCGGCGATCGCCGCTCGATCCTTATGATTTCTTCTGGCGTCGACTATTTCCGCGGTGGTTTCGATCCCGTCGATCCCGATCTCGATTCCACCGTCGAGCAAGCTCAAAAGAAGAACATCAATATCTGGACCATCTATTACCCGGACTCCGGCCATGTCGGCCGCCGCTTCTTCCGGGTCTTCAATTCGCAATCGAATCTCAGCCGCCTCTCCGAAGAAACCGGTGCCGAATCCTACTATCTCGGCTCAGGCGTCCCGGTAGACCTGAAACCCTACTTCGAAGAAATCGAAGGCCATCTTGAAAACCAATATCTGCTTTCGTTCGCGGGTAACGGCGGAAATAAAGGCAAGTTCACTCGTGTTCGGGTGACCACCGAAATGCCTCACGTCGAGTTCATGTTGCCGGCGTCCGTCTTTCTTCCGCCACAATAACCGACCGGCGAAAGCCGCAACCGCAGCATTGTCTAAACGCGACGAGCGCGGATTCATCGATCCGCGCTCGTTGTTTTTCCAATCCTAGCCTCGAGCCGAAAAATTCCGCTGACCCCCCTTGACTTTTCCTGAAATTGTGGTACTCTGGTCGGCAGTGATCTTCACGTCCAAGCGCCGTCATCGGCGCTTTTTTCATTTCTACCGAAAGGAAAATTACAGATTTAAAAGGAAAAGTACAGATTTAAGCCATTGGTTTTCAAAGAGTTGCAGATCAAAAGTAGAATGACCGAGCGCCTTCTCTCAGAGCCAACCATGGGGTGGTTTCCTTGCGACGCGGTAACGCTATTAGTTTCATATACTTAGAAATTGCTACTCCCCTAAGTAATTTAGTTTGATAACCATACGAAACGCCCGGGGGTGGGGGTGCCGCTTACCCTAACCTGCTGTATCGTGGAAATCGCTCGCTCGTTGCTCCGGGCCTTTTGAAGATTCCACGGACCCGTGCCCTCGCAAACACCATCAACCGCTCAGTCGTCCGAACCCGCCAGCGAGACCGCTCTTGTGGACTCTCGAATCACCAATTCCGGATTCATCTTGTGACTCACGATGTTCCACTCCCGTTTTTCCAGCGACGCGTTAATTCCTTCCATAACGATATTAACCGCCAATTCGCCCATCGCCTCCATCGGTTGCCGCACCGTTGTTAACGACGGCGCGGACAACGATGAAAGCGCCACATCATCGAACCCCGTCACCGAGCATTGCTCTGGAACCTTAATGCCCGCCTTCGTTAAAGCCCGGATAGCCCCGAAGGCCGCCAAATCATCAAACGCCATCATGGCCGTAAATCGCTTCTTTCGTTGCAGCAGCTCCTCCGCGAACCGAAACCCGCTCTCGAAACTCGAATTCGGATCCAGTGATTCCGGCAGCTGTTGAATGAGCGCAGGATCGATCTCCAGGCCGGCGCTCTGCGCAAATTTTTGAATCCCGCGCCACCGCGGTGCGCTATCGATCAGCATCTTCGGCCCGCGGATGAACGCAATCTTCCGGTGTCCAAGTTGGTGCAAATGCTCCAACGCCAACCGCGCTCCCGCTTCGTTATCCACCATCACCGAACTAATCGTGTCGCCCGGCAATTCCCAACCAATGGTTGCCGCCGGAATGTTGCGCTTGCTCAGATCACCAAGCAGTTGAATATCAACGAACAGCCAGTTGGCCACCACAATCAATGCTTCCACGTGCCGCTCCAGCAGCATCTCCAGATACCGCTCGAAGCGGTTCCGTTGGTTGTGCGCGTCCGCAAAAATCGGCACGTAAGATGCCTGATAAAGTGAATTCTCGATCCCGCGCATCACCAGCAAGCAAAAAGGGTCCGTGATATCGAAAAACATGACCCCCACGCTGTGCGTCCGCTTGCTGCGCAGAAATCGCGCCATCACATTCGGCCGGTAACCCAGCTTCCGCGCCACTTCTTCAATTCGTTTCTTGGTTGCGGGAGCGATATACCGCGCCAAAGGCGCGTTGTTCAGCACAATGGACACGGTCGCAGGCGAGAACCCACTCTGCGTTGCAACGTCACGCATCGTCACAGCCGCATTCTTGCCGCTGGGCCGTTTCACTAGTGTGGGCTCCTCCGCGGGCTGTATCATCCTGCTAGAGTCACCCAATTTGCAACGCCTCCTGCATCCGCAAGTTCCTCACTCCGCGGGCACCTCAAACGACAGCGGTTCCCGGAACCATTTCGTCTTCCACACACCGAACGCGATTCCCGCAATCATCCAGATACTCCCCACGATTATCGCCGGGCGGCTGAGACTCACCCACAAGGCGAGGCAAATGACAAACCCAACCACAGGTGGAATAAAATTCCACGCTTTCTTCTCTTGCGCTCGCACGAAGTACCGCAAAAGCGCTGCCGCATTCACACCCATGAACGCAATCAGTGCCCCAAAATTCAGTAGCTCGATCCCGCGTCCGAAGCTCAGGAAAAAGGACCCGATCAGTGCGATTGCGCCGACGAAGATAACGTTGTTTCGCGGCACTCGGTTCTTCTCGTCCACGACGCCGAAAAACGACTTCGGCAGGGCATTACTTCTACCCATGCCGAACAACAGACGTGCCGCACCGATCTGCGCTCCAAGGCCCGACCCAAAGTTCGCTACAACGAGTGTCAATCCCACGATTCCGAACAGCGGTGCCCACGTGCGGGCCGCGGCGTACACATACGCGGTGTCCGGGTTCGGAAATGGTTCCGACGCCGGCCAGATCAGCTGCGCTATGTACACTTCGGCTGCGGAAAGAACGCCGATCACCACGCACGTCAGCACCGTCGCCAACAGAATATTGCGCCTCGGATTCTCCGCTTCTTCGGAAAGCGTCGAGATACCGTCGAAGCCGATGTATGTCAGCACGGCGATCGATGTGCATCCAAACAGTCCACCGTATGTAAACGTCTGAGGATCGTAGAACGGTCTGGTAAAAAATCCCGGATCGCTGTGCGGGTGACCCAGAATATATCGGATCGCGGTCACGAAAATTACGATGATGACCGCGCTCATCCCCGCAGCCATGCCCGCGTTTACCCTCGCAGATGTCTTGATGCCCCGAAGATTCAGCAGCGTGAATACCGCGGCAAAAATTATTTTCCAGCCCCACACCGCGATTCCGGGTGCAAATTCATGCGCCTGCTGGGCGCACCATATCGTGCATATCAGCGGGTTCAGCATGTAGTCCATCACCATGCTCCAGCCCGTGACGTATCCGATCGACGGATGAATCTCTTGCGCCACATAGGTGAATGCGGAACCCGCGCTTGGATACGCTCTCGCCATCCGCCCGTAGCTTATTCCCGTGAAAAGCATGGCGACCATGGCTATCAAAATCGCCGTGACCACATGCCCTCGCCCGCGATCGCTCAGCGCGCCAAAGGCCGACATCGGCGCCACCGGCTGAATCACAATCACGCCATACAAAATCAAATCCCACAACGTGAGCGTTCTCCGCAGTCCCGGTCCAGCATTCGTCGCCACCGCCGCGTCAGTACTCAATTCATCTCCTGACCGTCACCCACTAGCGAGACATCAAGGTCCCGAACCTGTAGCCGCCCTCAATGTTCAGAGGGCGGAGTTTAGACAAACACTCAACCACAACCGAAGCGTCGAAGCTACTGCTCCCGATGCCCAGGCCCACTTAAGAATATTGAATCGTTTGAATAAAGCATTTTCCTGATATCCACCCCTCCCCGCAAGGCCAATCTTCCGCGCCCACCATAGGAGAGAGCCGCCGTCGACGCGGCCTCCCTCCATAGTTCCCGTGCGATACTTTAACTCACCCCATGTTCCGCTTCAGCCAACTCTGCGAATCCATCGCCGCCACCACCAAAAAGACTGAAAAAATCCGGCTCGTTGCCGACTATCTTCGCAAATCTTCCACTGAAAACGCCGCGCTGGCCGCCCTCTACCTCTGCGGCCGCGTCTTCCCTCGTCGTGAAGAGCGGGTCCTCTCCATCGGCTTCTCCATCCTGTTGAAAGCCGTGGCCGCGATCGCCAAGAGAAATCCCGCCGAACTCGCATCCACCCTTCGTCACCACGGCGACATCGGCGCCGGCGCGGAAGAAATTCTGCAAGCCCATCAAACCCCATCGCAACTTGCACTCACCGATATCGCCACCGTCTACGACTCCCTGGCCCGCCAGCGCGGCCCCTCCGCGAAGCAGGCCCTGTTCGAGCACACGCTCCGCCAGTTGTCGGCTCTAGAAGCGAGATATTTCATCAAACTCTGCACCAGCGAACTCCGCATCGGTCTGAAAGAGAGCCTGGTTGAAGCAGCCATCGCCCAGCGTTACGACCAACCCGTCGCACTCGTGCAGCGTGCCAATATGCTGATCGGCGACATCAGCGAAACACTACGCCAAGCCGCCGCAGGCCGCTTGGCCGAAGTCCAGCTCGAACTCTTCCGCCCCGTTTCTGTAATGCTCGCCAGTCCTGCTGACACCGTCGCGGATCTCATCGCGACCTTCCCCGCGGGCGCCCTTCTGGAAGAAAAATTCGACGGCATCCGCGCGCAAGTCCACAAGCGTGGCTCACAAATAGAAATCTTCTCCCGCACGCTCGACCGTGTGACCGAATTTCCCGAACTCTTCGCACCCATCCGCAAAGTCCCCGCCGATTTCATCCTCGACGGCGAAATCATCGGCTGGCGCGACGGCCGCGCCATCCCGTTCACCGAACTCCAACAGCGCCTGGGCAGAAAACAAATCGACCTTTTCACCACAACCCTCGTGCCGGCAAGCTTCGTAGCCTTCGACCTCCTCCTTTTAAACGGCCAGACGCTCCTCGAGCTCGAACTAGCCGAGCGCCGCCTCAAACTCACCGATCTCCTCGCTCCGCATGAACAACCCGAGCTACAGTTCACCCGCGCCAACCTCTGCACCACCGCCGAAGAAATCGAAGCCGCTTTCCAATCCGCGCTGGCCAACGGTAACGAAGGCCTCATCGCAAAAACTCCGCAATCTCCATACGTCCCGGGCCGCCGCGGCCAATTCTGGATCAAGCTGAAACGACCGCTAGCCACTCTAGATGTAGTCGTCACGGCCGCCGAATACGGTCACGGCAAACGCCGCGGCCTGCTTTCCGACTACACCTTCGCCGTTCGCGATGCCAACCGCCTCGTCAACATCGGCAAAGCCTACTCTGGCGTTACCGACGCCGAAATCCGCGAACTCACCGACTATTTCCTCGCCCACACCATCGAAGACCACCGTCACGTCCGCACCGTCGACCCGCTCATCGTCATGGAAATCGCTTTCAACAACATCCAGCGTTCCAATCGTCACGACAGCGGCTTCGCTCTCAGATTTCCCCGCATTGTCCGCCTTCGCCCAGACAAGCCCGCCAGCGAGATCGATACCCTCGACCGCGTACGCGAGATCTTCGTGAGCCAGCACCAGCAACCTCGAATAACCCGCGAACCATAAAGACGCTCAAGAACAGTGTTCCCGCATCGCGTCCGTTGGAAAAAAACCTGTACGTGTGTACAGGTAAGGAAATCCACAAGGACGGTATCTTTTAGTGAAAACATTCTCACTTTCCAGCGCAACGACATGACCGAATTCGGAGTCTAATGGAGTGAGAGGGCCCGGTCCCAGCCGAGGTCAACCAAACGCATATGGGCGAGGGCTCACTCATCTCCGACCGCAGCAGCGCGACGCCTTTTCTGTCGCACGCCTCAGGCTTCCTTGTCGTCTTTTTCCTGTCCATGTGGTTGCGTGTCGTACCCCTGCAATCCGATCCTATTCTCCAGGGCTATCTCCAGGTCACCACCGGCCTGCTCGCTTTCGTTTTCGCCGCCGTCACCTTGGTCCGCTTTCAAGGCACGCAGGACCGCATCTCCCTCATCCTCGGTTCAGGTTTTCTACTCTCCGGCACCCTCCTCACGGCCTCCAGCCTTCTCTTCTTCCAGTTTCTTCAGGAAGCGCCGATCCATTTGCGCTGGGCGCCAGTCTCCTGGTGGGCTGGCCGCATCGTCTTGGGCTTGCTCCTGGTAGTCGCCCTGCTCGTAGAACATTTTCTGCCACGCTCCCGCCGCCCTCGTCTTGAAATCGCGGGCGCGTTGCTGACGGTCGTCGGCCTCACGTATCTCGTCACCGCCGCGTTGCGTCGTCTCCCTCCAGAGACCTCCCCACACCCCTCAGCCTTCATTCCAAATCCGCAGCAGCTTCTTCCCGCTGCAATTTTTCTAATCTCACTAGTCTGGTTTCGCCGCCGTCTGCAAATCGAAGACTCCGCATTCGACCGCGCCATCTACTCGGCCGCTTGGATGAACGTCGCCGCTCAGTTAGCCGCCTCGCAGTCCGTGCGCCTTCTCGATTCGCCTTTCGTCTTCGCGCAAGCTCTAACGGTGACCAGCTACGCCGTAGCGCTCGGCGGCGCCCTGCTCGACAACGCCCGCCTTTTCGAACAAGTCCAGCACCTAGCCGTCAGCGATCCGTTAACCGGCCTCGCCAATTACCGTCGTCTCCTCGACGTCCTGGAAAGCGAAACCGAACGCACCAACCGTAACGGCCGCTCCTTCGCCGTCCTGCTTCTCGATCTCGACGGCCTGAAAAA
>Ga0137401_10000107_pt1 | contig 26577 bp, 21 predicted proteins | sample CZOMad1_1_16fung_FD_108286 | JGI IMG/M metagenome (GOLD analysis project Ga0137401, IMG submission 108286) | Vadose zone soil fungal communities from Angelo Coast Range Reserve, California, USA - CZOMad1_1_16fungal (Illumina Assembly) | ecosystem: Environmental > Terrestrial > Soil > Vadose...
ATGCTACGTCCGACCAGGTGTAAGTCGTTGATTTCCTGGGCTTCGTCGATCGCGGCCGGGAGATCGGGCACTACCACGGTTAGATAGGCGAGAGATCGAGTAACCGGATAGTAGTCGGATTTGTTCATTAGGGGACCTCTAGTGGCTCTTACCGGGAGGACCGGAATCTCACCAATAGTGTGTACACTTTTAGCCAAATGGTCAATCGAATTTCTTAACCTGCCGGGAGATTGCGATCAGAAAAAATGAACCGATCCAACAGATAGCCACTCAACCAGCTTGAAGTGTATACAGTTATAGTTAGATTGGGTCCTTCAGCGTTGTCAGTGTTCCCCCGCCAAAAGAAGAACCTGCATTCTGCCCCCCACGAACGAAAGTCAAAAAGCAGCAATACCGATTTCGCTATGATTACTACCCTTAAACCTGGCCGTAACCTCGATGACCGACAGCAGGCGGAACGCAACGTCCGTGTTACGGTCGAAGAAATTATCGAAAAGGTTCGCAACCGTGGCGACGCTGCCATCCGGGAGTTATCGGTGGGATTCGATCAGTGGGACCGGGAGAGTTATCGACTGAGTACACCGGAAATCGAGCAGCTGCTCGATTCCGTTCCCAAAACTGTGATCCGAGATATCGAGTTTGCTCAAAAGCAAATTCGCATGTTCGCCCAGGCGCAAAGGAGAGCGCTTACCGACATCGAGATTGAAACCGTTCCGGGAGTTCGGCTGGGGCACAAGAACATTCCGACCAATAGCGTTGGAGCGTACGTTCCGGGCGGAAGATATCCGATGGTGGCGTCCGCCCATATGAGCGTGGTCACCGCCAAGGTAGCCGGCGTTAAACGGGTGATCGCTGCGACCCCTCCGCTCAAAGGGGCACCACCAGCAGCCACTGTCGCAGCGATTGTCCTGGCCGGGGCGGATGAGGTTTTTGTCCTGGGAGGAGTTCAAGCCATCGCAGCGTTCGCGCTGGGAACAGCAACGATCGACCCCGTTGATATGCTAGTCGGCCCCGGCAACGCTTATGTCGCTGAGGCCAAACGCCAACTTTTTGGGACGGTTGGTATCGATCTTCTGGCCGGTCCGACCGAGACCTTGATCATTGCCGATGATACCGCCGACGTTGAGATGGTCGCAACCGACCTCCTCGGTCAAGCCGAGCACGGTCCGACGTCCCCGGCAGTCCTGCTCACGACCTCGCGATGGCTGGCAGAAGCGCTTCCGGCCGAGATCGAGCGACAACTGAAAGAGTTGCCCACGGCGGATGTTGCCGGTGTCGCTTGGAAGAATTGCGGGAGCATCATTCTGGCCGACTCCGAAGAGGAGATGATCGCCCAAGCCGACAAAATTGGCTCCGAGCATGTCCAAGTGCTTACCCGCGATCCGAAAATCTTCCTGGACGGAATGACCGACTATGGCGCCTTGTTTCTGGGCCCCGAAACCAATGTGGCGTTTGGCGATAAGGTGATTGGAACGAACCATACGCTCCCCACCAATCGCGCCAGTCGATACACGGGCGGACTCTGGGTCGGCAAATTCCTTAAGACGGTCACTTACCAGTCCTGCACTCCGGAAGCGAGCGCCTTGATTGGCGAGTATTGTTCGAGACTGTGCGAGATCGAGAATTTCGCCGGCCACAAAGCCCAAGCCGATCTGCGGGTGCGTCGTTACGGCAAGCGGTCATAGAAGAAAAGCCGCAGTCATCCGCTTTGGTACACACCGCAACCTCGAACGCCGTTTCAGGCCCGATTTTGAAATCAGAGAGTTTAAAAAAGAAAGGAGTGATCAGATGTCCGCTGTCCCAATCACCGACCACCAGGGCGACAAAGTCTCTCATGGCCGGGTCTTAGTAAACGGAGTTCGCTTGCATTACGTAACCGCCGGTTCGGGTGCTCCCTTGCTGCTCCTTCATGGGGTGCCAAAAACATCGTTTTACTGGTACCGAATCATTCCTCTGCTTACGCCGCATTTCACGATCGTTGCTCCGGATATCAGGGGATTTGGCGATTCCGCCAAGCCGCATGGCGGATACGACATGAAGACGATTGCTGAAGATCTTGCCCAGCTAATGAGCGCGCTAGGCCATGACACCTTTTCCGTGGCCGGGGAAGATTGGGGAGCCGCCTTCGCATACGCTCTCGCCGCATCCAAGCGCGATCGAGTGAAAAAGCTGTCCTTCGGTGAGATGCTTTTGCCTGGATTTGGTATCGAAAAATGGTCGTTCCTGAATGAAGAGAACGTCAATTCGACGCACTGGTCCTGGCACGTGAACTTCTTTTATCTGCGCGACGTTCCAGAGATGCTCATTCAAGGTCGGGAGGCAATATTTTGGTCGACTTGGATAAAAAATGAAACGTTCGATCCAAGTTCGATTTCGGAGGAGGCGATAGCTGAATGGGTTCGTTGCGCATCGGCACCAGGCGGCCTGCGCGGAATTTTCGAAGTCTATCGGGCGCATTTCGAAAACGCCAGACAGACCGTTCAATGGGCGGCAAACAAACTCGAAATACCGGTCCTTGCTATCAGTAGCCAGTACTTCATGAAGGAAGAACCGTTGCGCCAGATGCAACAAGTCGCACGACATGTCGAGTATGTTGAACTGGAGCGTTGCGGACATAGCATGGCACTTGAGCAACCGGAAAAGCTGGCTGCGACGATGCTAGAATTTTTTCGAGGCTAGGCTTGAGGTAGTTAGTAGTCAGCAGCCAGCAGTTTCTAGTTTGGCGGATTGTGTCGAACTCGACCGATGCCCCTAGAACCTTGCAAGCACAACCTTACCCAGCATATGACCACTTTCCACCAGAGCATGCGCACGTTTGAGGTTAGCCGCATTGAGCGGGCCTAGCTGCTCCGTTACCGTTGTGCGCAGCACACGAGCGTCGAGCAACAACGCGACTTCGTTGAGAATACGTTGCTGGACAATCATGTCTGGCGTAGCAAACAGCGGGCGGGTGAACACCATTTCCCAGTGGAGCGAAGCGCTTTTCGTCTTCAGTGGCGCGGCATCCAGGCTATCGTGGTCGTCGATTATTGCGATCCTCCCTTGTGGGGCAAGAACATCTACGAGTGTACGGAAGTGATGTGCCGTATGAGTTAGCGCCGCGATGTGCGTGATCGGCGATGCGCGGATAGCGGCGACTTCCTCGATAAGCGACTGGGAATGGTCAATGACATGATGCGCGCCGAGCGACAGACACCAATTTCGGCTCTCCTTGCGCGCTGCGGTTGCAATCACCGTGAGGCCAGTAAGCCGGCTGGCCAGCTGGATCAGAATTGAGCCGACGCCGCCGGCGCCGCCGACAATCAACAAGGTGCCTGCATCAGGCGACTTGCCGGGCACAACTCCTAGACGGTGAAACAATAGTTGCCATGCGGTCAACGTTGTGAGCGGCAGCGCGGCGGCCTCGGCGAAACTAAGGCTGGAAGGTTTACGGCCCACCAGGCGTTCATCGACCGTATGGAGCTCCGCGTTGCCACCCGACCGGGTGATGGTGCCGGAATAAAAGACTTCGTCACCAGCTTGGAACCGGCTGACCTCGGCGCCAACCGCTTCGACGACGCCTGCGACGTCCCATCCGAGAACTTCGACATCGTCCGGGACGGAAACACTGCCCATGCGCACCTTGGTATCGACCGGATTGACCGACACGGCACGCACCGCGACCAGCAGATCGCGATGGCCGGGCACCGGGGGCTGGCGTTCGACATCAACCAGACAGTCGTGGGCCGAAAGAGAAGAGGCTTTACGGAAGGCGATGGCTTTCATAGCGAAATTAGGATAAGTGCATACACTTTAATTTATTCCCAAATATTTATCATTATTTTCTCTGTGCCAGTGCCGCACGCAGTTAATCAGTGCATTTGGGCGACCGCTTATTAGTGGCTATTGCTACAAATTTCGCGCGAGCCGTCCGAGGTGCCCGAGATGGCGCCTGGCTAATCGTTCCTCGATTGTCGCGAGGAGCGGAGTCCGCCGAATGGCGCGCTTCATGCCATGATTGGACCGTTGGCTTTGGAACTCGCGCCCGTACGCATCAACTGCGTGGCTGCCGGGCTGACACGGACGAATTTCTGGGCAAGCCGGCATGTCGGACGAAGTGCAAGCCGCGATGTTCGCCGACGACGAGCGGTCGATCCCTTTGCGTCACGTCGCTGCACCTGAAGAAATCGCGCATGCATTACTCTTTGCCGCTACCAACCCTTATACTGCCGGGACTATTCTTGACCCGAATGGCGGCTTGCACCTCGGCCGAGTGAGCGCGCAGTCGGAAGAACCTTCATTCGGAAGCGTCCGGGGAATCGCGAATAACCGTTAGCAGATTACGAACGCCATACTTTCTCAAGGCATAGCCAAGGTCCGGTCTCCCGTCAGCTGCCAACGGCGACTGCCGGTATCCCGCTAACACTCAGAAACCTGATAGCTCGCTCAATCACAGCCTGATCGCGCATAATCCTCCAGTGCCCCACTCTAGAACTAGCGATTAATTGAGCGCCCGTCCACGACGCCGCGATTGCCTCACTGTGCGAAAAGGGAAGATCACGGTCTTCTGGATCATGAAAGATAAGGACTGGAGCATCGAATCTGCTGGCCATGAGCGGAACTGAAACAATCTCGGCCGAGTAACGAGCCGCAAACCTTTGCCTAAGCTCCGCAGCGACTGGTTCCGGGATTTGGCGCAAGCGGATGAATTCTTCCAGCAAAGAAGCAATCAATGCCGCCGGTGCGAGAAATACGACCCGATTGGCCTTGAGACCTTGAGCTAGCGCGATGGCGCTTCCCGCCGCACCAAGCGAATGCGCGATGATTCCATGGACTGCATCGCCGGCAACCACTCGAGCAGCTCGCGCGAACGCCGGCCCACTAGCGAATGAGCCGGAAGAAATGCCATGAGCCGGAGCGTCAAAGGCGATCACTTCAAATCCGGCGTCGAGTAACGGTCCAACAAACGAAAAGAACTGAGCCGCCTTCCCTCCCCAACCGTGGACCAACAGGACGCGGCGATCCGTTTTACCCCAGTGATAAACTGCAACTTCTTCGACCTCATTTTCCGTCCCCGGAACAATCTTGATTCGGCTCACTTCGGCCCTCTCGAGGACAGCCTGCTCTCTTTTGAGATTTCGCAGTGGCAGGGGTGGGCGCAAGAATTCTTGTAGGGCTAAGGCGGAATCCATGAGGAGAGAGGGAGGCGTGAGGCGTTGGTGTTCGGCAGGTTTCTAGAGAGTAGTCGGTAGACAGTAATCGGCAAACAACCAGTTCGACCATCGATAGCAGGGTGATTTTTGGAATAGGACTCATGAGTCGCATGAGACCTATAGGTCCTACGCTCTGACTCTAAACAGTCCCAGTAGCAATGCTTCGGGCTAAACGAAATTCACGCCGCAGTTCCCTATGGACTGCCACATTCTCGGTATTATCCGCGCCGATCACGATATTTGACTGAGAAGTCCCAGTCGAAAAATCCAGCGGAAGGCAAGATAGCCGAACGCAATTCCTCCTCTTTGGTCAGGAGGCGCTCTCTGAATTCGTTGGGTGCCATGCCCTTTCTCGCACGGAATTGGCGATTGAAATTCGACAGATTCTCAAATCCAGAGTCGAAACAAATCTCAGCGACGGTTTTGTCGGTGTTGCGTAACATCTGGCAAGCATGGCTGATGCGAAGGTCTCCAACCGCTTTGATAAAGGTGCGTCCCGTCGCTGCGTGGAAAAACCGGCTGAATGCGCCGGCACTCATCCCGAAAGCCTTGGCCAGCTCGGGTTCGAGGATAACTCCTCGAAAATGAGCGTTTAAGTAGCGATACACAGCATCGATTCGTTTTTCGTCTCCCTTAGAGAGAGATTTTTCGTAGGAGGACCCGCATACCAGACGACTTTTTCGATCCTCGCTGAGCTTGACGAGAATGTTGAGCAAGCCAAGGAGACGCGTGGCTCCGCTGCGCCGGCTCACCTCGAGCATCATCGATCCGATTAGTTTAGAAGTAGCCGGAGAAAATGCTATTCCGCGGGAGGATCGCTCGATCATTTCCCGCATCTCGCTCAATTCAGGCGCAAAGAAGAAATGTCCCCCAAGAAACGAGATTTCAAAATGGATAACGAAGGCTTCCGCTCGTTTGCAGCCTTCTTCGTTCAACCAGACATGCGGCAGATTGGGACCGAGCAAGAGCAGATCGTGCGTCTCGAAATGTTCGATTGAATCGCCCACGAAACGCTGGCCGTGGCTTTCGGCGATGTAGGTGAGTTCGATCTCCGGATGATAGTGGTAAGGAGCGGGAAACTTTTTGCCGTCCACGTGGTACCACAGGAAAGAGGCTGGCTGCTCAGCGACCAGCTTTTGGAAGGCTGGTCTGAGAACACCTGGCCGATGCATGAAGCAAAGATCAAAAAAGTATCGGTATTTGTCAATCTGAGCGAGGCAGTGTAGCCGGCAAATCTGCTTTGTTAGCACCTGTGTTGCTGACCACCTTCGTCGCCAGCAAGTATCTGCAGCTTAAGATCTAGAACAATGGAATCCACTCAATCTCCGCCAAGCCTCGCCTGCAATCGCTACCGAAATCTTCCGCCAGTCGCTGGACTTTGCAGCCTCCAGGACGGTATTCGAACCGGACTAAGTGTTGAACAATGTGTAAGCCGGTTGAAGCGATATCATTATGCACTCAGGCGTCTGCATGGAATCTTCATTGCGCGCCTGACCGCAGAACCAATATACGAGCTGAAATTGGCTTTCAGTCTCCATGCTCACTATTGCGCCGAGCACGTAGCAGCCATGCGCCAACGAGTGGGTGAAATGCGTGAACCGCCACTCGGATTAGAAGCGGTGCCTGACCCAGCCTTGCAGATGTTCTTCGACGAAATCCAGAATGCTCCTACGACCGAGCTGTTGATATTGGGAGCATACGAAAAGGCGCTCCCGGCGCTGAAGAGAGCTTTCGAAAGGCATCGGCAGGATTCAAATCCTTTGATCGACAGCCCGACCCACCGAGTATGCCGATTCGCCGCGGTCGAAGTACAAGAGATGATCGACTTCGGAACGGAAGCGGCCAAATGCATCATCGATCGCGCCCGGCGGAATGAAGCGCAAGATTGGTTGGGCTTGCTCGATCTACTTCTGGAAGATGCCGGTGCGCTCGGAGGTAGCGAACCGCCCCGGAAGGCGCGACGGCAGGTGATGTACTCTCAGACGCAGTTCCAATACGACCACACCCCAAAACGCGACGAGCGTTTTTCCGACCCCTATAACATGGGTGTTCACGCTGAAACGTTCATATACGATGAAAAGTTTAGCGCGCGGGACAAGACCTTGATGATTTTCTTCAAGAGGTTGCGAGAAATAGATGTGCCGGAAATGATGGCGAGCATTATCCAAGAAACCAAGGATAAGCCCTGGGAATACTATCGGGAAATGACCCGCCAGCTCTGGGACGAGGCTCGACACGCTATCATGGGCGAACTTGGTTTCACGCGACTCGGCATCGATTGGTCAGAATACACCCGGCCGCCTTTTACTTGGTCCTTAGCACTGAATACCCAACTCGCGCCTAAAGAGCGGCATGCGGTCCTGTACTTCATCGAGCAGGGGCTGATGCCAAAAACTGGGAAACGTTATGAATGGGAACTCGCCACGGAGTCGGGTGACCCGTTCGCGGCCCTCTGCCAGGATTATGATTGGGCCGACGAAGTGCTCCATGCTCGAATCGGAAGAGATTGGTACGCCCAAGAATTCCGGACCAACAAAGAGGCTATCGATTACGGAGACCAGAACTGGTCTCGAGTCTTGATAGACTGGGCACGGTTTAGGGAAGCGGGACTCACCGACCATCAAAACTGGTGGCCGAACCTTTATCGGAAGGGATGCGAGGTGTGGGGCGTTGAGCCAGACCCGAATACACTCAAATATCAACACACATATGAGTCGACTAGAGCCGATTTGAAGACTTTGGCTGAGTAGAACCGGCCTCTCCTCAGGATGGTAAACGCAGGAAGCAAATCTCCCCAGAATCATGAAACCCAGCGCTAACCTCAGACGACCTCCGCTCTATCCGATTTTGCTCATATTCAGCCTCATCGCGTCGACACCTGTCAGCGCTTCGGCGGGTTCAGCTCAAGAAAAGGCGGTCTACTATTGGATTTCACACGGACCACCGAGCAACCCGACTTGGATGTATTTCCTACAAGGTGCCGAACAATGGGCTAAGGATACCGGCAACGAGGTTCGTACCTCCTTCCACAGCGGCGATGTTCCATCGCAACAGGAGGCTATTCGCGCGGCCATTTCCGTTAAGGCCAAAGGGATCGTCACCAGCATGCCTGACCCGGGCAGTCTGACAAAGATCATCGCCGAGGCGCACGCCGCCGGCATCCCAGTCATCCTAATGAATACCGATGACCAGGCTAGCGGTCGCGAGGCCTATGTCGGCGCCGACCTCACGGCAATCGGACACCGTTGGGCACAGTATCTGGTTGATCACAATTTCGTTAAAAAGGGTGACTTCGTTTGGATGCCAGTGGAGGTCCCCGGCGCGACTTATCAGACGCTCGAAACTCAGGGTATCGAGGCCGTATTTAAGCCGCTAGGGGTCACCTACGAGATCACCGAAGCCAAACTCGATCCAGCCGAGGTGATCGCCCATATGACGGACTACTTGACCGCTAACCGTGACAAGATTAAGGCGATTGTTGGTCTGGGCGATCTCGTGACTCAAAGCATCAAGCACGTATTCGACCAGGTCGGCGTCAAATCCGGCGACATTCCGGTAGTCGGCTGGGGCAATTCCATTGACGCCGCCCAGGAAGTCTTGGATGGCTATCTCAAAGCGGCAATGTGGCAGGATCCACAGGCAACCAGCTATTTGGCCTTATCGCTAGCAGCGATGACGGCGAGCGGCACTCCACCTGGATTCGACGTTAGCGTTGGTACGCTGTACGAAAGAGACCAAGCGGCTACCTATCTCAAGATCATGCAGGGTTCCGCTGCAAAGCCGAACAAATAGCTCTCGCCGCCACCACTGGTCACCGATCACTACCCGCCAACTCCATCGTGCCCTTAAACTTCGGAGCTTCCTCTTCAATCCCAAAATTCGCCGCGTATAACGACTCGATCCGATCCATCTCTTCTTGAGTCAGTGCCGGAGTGTCTGGAGCTTCGGCGAATTCGGTGAGCTGCTTTTCATCGTAGATGTTCGGCAGAGTCGACGCTACCCTTGGGTCGTGGAGCAGCCATTGCAGTGCCGCCTGTCCAAGGGTTCGCTCTGAGCTCTGCAAAAATCGCAATTGCTCAACCTTTTTCACACCATTGAGCAGCCAGCTACGGGGTCGGTGATTGCGATGATCATTCGGCGGAAACTGCGTTTCCGCAGTGTAGTGTCCTTCCAACATCCCAGATGAATGGGTTACTCGGATCAGGAACATGGTATCGCGACCGGCCTCAGTAGCAGCATCCTGGATCGCTCTGCCCGGATGTTGTTCCAAAATGTTATAAATATGCTGAAGACTGGTGAGGTTCCTGCGCTGGACACAATTTACGCCTTCATAGAGCCAACCAATTGCCGGCCCGAGTGCCACACCAAAATAGCGGATTTTGCCCGCCCGCTGAAGCTCAATCAGAGTTTCCCAAACGGAATCGCCGTCGACTTGTTCCATTCGGATATTATGCAGCTGCAGGAGATCGATCCGATCTGTCCGAAGTCTGGCCAAAGCCGCATCCGTCGCTCCTCGAACCGCTTCTGAGGAAAAATCCTGGGGTATTTCTCGCTGTCCTCTTCGCTCGTTGCCATGATGCACAAAATCGTAGCCAACCTTGGTGGCGATTACGATTTGATCACGCTGCGCCGGGAACGCTTCAGCAATCAGCTCTTCGCTCAACCCATTTCCGTAGGTATCGGCTGCATCAAACAACGTGATCCCAAGATCAAATGCGCGGCGCATGAGTTCTGTCGCCTCAGACCTTGTAAAATTGCCCCACCATCCGGTAGAGAGAGTCCAGAGACCAAAACCGATTTCGCTGACGATAAGGTCGGTATTACGGTAAGTACGATATTTCATGGCACACTGGCATTATTGAGTCGATCAGCCCCGGCTGCAACCCGGCCAAGAAATCGGGAGAGACCGGCCGACATGACCTTCGATGCGTCATGCCTAATCCGTATGCGCCGGGGTGACGCCGGATCCTCGCGATTCGTGGCGCTTTTCTTGCTTATATTCTTCCACTTAGTTTTTCAGGCTTGATTGTTTTGATCTCAGCGAGTGTTGTAACCAAACTTGACCGCCGCATGTGGCAGGAATCGAGAGAGATAGGAGAACCCGACTATGCAATCTGTTCGGACTTTTAATGTGTCGCCTCGACTGCCTGAGGTGCTGGAGCCGCTTAACGACCTGGCTCGGAACCTCTGGTGGACTTGGGAGCCCGACGCCCGCAAGCTTTTCCGGGATCTAAACCCGACGTTATGGGATCAAACCAATCACAATCCCATCCGCATGCTGCAACTTTCCAAGCAGGGCCGCCTCGAGGAAATCGCGTCGGACGAAGATTACTTACGCAGGATGCGCCACGTCCACGAACATTTCCGAGCGTACATGAGTCGTACCGACACCTACGGAAAACAGCGTGCCGGTGCTCCATGCATCGCTTACTTCTCCGCCGAATTCGGTTTTCACGAGTCGGTGCCGAATTACTCGGGCGGCCTGGGAATTCTTTCGGGTGACCATTGCAAGTCGGCCAGCGATCTCGATCTGAATTTTTACGCCGTCACATTGCTCTACCGGCACGGCTATTTTAAGCAACAGATCGGTAAGGATGGTTGGCAGGAAGCGGTGAGCCTAAACCAAAACTTTCACCACTTGCCAGTGCGTGACGCACGAGTCGGCGATCAGAGCGTGTTCGTGACGGTCGATATTCTCGGGCGCACCGTCACCGCCAAGGTGTGGGAGCTCCAGATCGGTCGAATCAAATTGTTCCTCCTGGATACCGACATACAGCAGAATTCGCCGGAAGATCGCTTAATTACGGAACAGCTCTACGGCGGTGACACCGACATGCGGATTCGCCAGGAAATTGTTCTCGGGATCGGGGGAGTTCGCGCCCTCGATGCCCTGGGCATTAAGCCGGACGTCTATCATATGAACGAAGGACACTCGGCATTTCTCTCGCTCGAAAGGATTCGGCAGTATGTCCGAGAAAAAGGCATGAGTTATTATCCGGCGCTGCAGATGGTAGCCGCCTCGAACGTTTTCACCACTCATACGCCTGTTCCCGCCGGCAACGACGCTTTCTCCCGCGATCTGGTCGGGCGCTATCTCGGTAAATACGCGCACGATTTTGGCCTGAGCTTCGATGATTTATTCGCGTTAGGACAGCCAATGCTCAATCCGCCTCCCTTGTTCAGCATGACCATTCTGGCACTGAGAACGAGCCGGCGTGCGAATGGGGTAAGCAAGTTGCATGGCGAAGTCAGTAAGGGCCTGTGGCAAGATGTTTGGGCCGGCGTTCCCTTACAAGAGGTGCCCATCACCAGTATCACCAATGGCATTCATACCAAGACTTGGACGGCACCGGAATTTCATCGGCTATATGAAAAATATTTGGGCGCAGATTGGGCAGACCATCTTACCGATGTCGAGTATTGGCGCCGAGTGATCGATATCCCGGATGAGGTCCTTTGGGAAACCCATCAGCTGCTCAAGCGTCGATTGATCGAGTTCGTTCGTGAGCGACTACGGATCCAGCGAGCGCGCATTGGCGAATCGCCTGAGCAATTGCGCGAGATCAACAGCATACTTAATCCGGACGTGCTGACCGTTGGCTTTGCTCGGCGATTTGCGACGTATAAAAGAGGTACTCTCCTCTTTTCCAATAAGGAGCGACTGCTCCGCCTTATCCAGAATGCTGAACGGCCGGTGCAGTTCATTTTCGCCGGGAAATCGCATCCGAAGGATGAGGGTGGCAAAAGGATCATTCAGGAAGTGTACAATGCCTCACGCGAAGTGGGCTTCGAGCATGCCGTTGTGTTCGTTGAAGACTACGACACCTACATCGGCCGTCGCTTATATCAGGGGGTCGATGTTTGGCTTAACAATCCCCTTCGTCCGCTCGAAGCCAGCGGAACCAGCGGAATGAAGCTTCCACCAAATGGCGGTCTGAATTTCAGCGTTCTCGATGGCTGGTGGTGTGAGGGTTACAACGGTAAAAACGGATGGCCGATCGGGCCGGAAATCTCAGGGGGTAGCGTCGAATTCCAAAATGAAGTCGACATAGATAGTATGTTCAACATTTTGGAGAACCAGATCATCCCTCTTTATTATGCTAAACCGGATGGCCGTTTACCGCTGGCCTGGTTACAACTGATGCGGGAGTCCATGCGCAGTGTAACACCGGTGTTTAATACGCATCGGATGGTGAAAGAATACAATGAACGGCTCTACGAGCCCGCCGCGAAAGCGATTCAAGCCTTAGGCGCCAACAGTTATCGAGCAGCTACCGAGCTGGCGAAATGGAAACAAAATACCCGTGCCGATTGGGGTAAGATCCGCATCGAAGAGGTAAACGCTTCGCCGTCCGAGATTGGCGATCTCTTTGTTGGTGAGACGTTACAGATAGAAGCGAAAGTATTTCTGGGCCCGATTGATCCCTCGCATGTCCGAGTACAGGCCTATATTGGTAAGAGCGACGACGGATCGCTCAGCGAACCGTTCACCATTGATCTTCAAGAGATAGAAAAAGGCGCAGCACCCGGACAATTCACATTTAAGGGAGTTATCAAAGCTACCGAGAGCGGGAGTTATGGATTTAATGTTCGCGTTATCCCCACCCATCCCTACTTGAATCAAGGCCATGAGCTGCGCCTGATCACCTGGGCGAAGTGATGGACAGATTAGAAATCCGGAATCTGGAAGAAACCGCATGCGAGAAATAGGTGCGGCAGCGGTAATTGAGTAATGACTGATGATCAGCAATTCCCCCGGGCTTCCGGCGGCATACTTCGGCCTCCTATTCTAAATTCTAGATTCTTGATTCTAGCTTCATGAAGCTCGCCTTCTCGACCTGCTGGAACTCCGTCCGTCATCAACGAGGGGACGAAATGCTGCAGGAAATTGTCGATCTTGGCTTTCGAGCAGTCGAATTGGGTCATGGGATTCGCACCTCTTTGGTGGAAGGGATAAATCGGTTTCTTTTAGACGGCGCGCTGGAAATAACCAGCTTGCATAATTTTTGTCCGTTACCGGTTGATATCATGCAGGCTGCGCCCGACTGCTTTCAATGTACTTCCCATCGGCCAAGCGAGCGGGCTCGGGCCTTCCGCCATACGCTGGAAACAATCGATTGGGCGGCTAAGCTCGAAGCAAAACGAGTGGTACTGCATCTCGGATCGGTACCAATGGCAAAGATGTCTAGACGTTTGCTCGATTATCTGCAGATCGGGAAAACATCTGATCAGAAGTATTTGAACTGGAAGCAAAAAGCAGTCCGAGAACGTGCTAAACTTGACTATTATACGCGGGTTGCCGACTGGCTTACCAAAATTGTGGAACATGCAAAGCAAGCCGGCATCCGACTCGGCGTCGAAAATCGCTTCGAGATTGACACCTTTCCGTCAGAGGAAGAATTTAGGCGGCTCTTCCAAGACTTTGATGCAGGAGTGCTCGGTTATTGGCATGATTTTGGGCATGCCCAGATCCGGCAGCATTTGACACTTTCGAACCATCGTGAGTGGTTCATTGAAATGCTCCCACGCTTGATCGGGTGTCACGTGCACGACGTAAAAAATCCGGATTCCGACCATCAACTTCCGTTCGTCGGTGACACGCCGTTTTTGCAATTGGTTCCTCTGATTTCGGCATCTGTTCCTTTAGTTTGGGAGCTTCGTCCAAGCATCAAGCCGGCGGAAATTAGAGTCGCTCTGCAGTGTTGGAACGCAGCATTCAAGAATGATAACGAATCTCTCGCCTTATCAGGGTGATGCTGCGCCGCATCCGCGGCCCTTGGTTATTTTGCATTTCGCTATTACCGCTGATGGCAAAGCCTCCACCGGCCATTATACGCCTGCCCATTTTACGTCCGCTCGCGACAAACATCGGCTGTTGGAGATAAGGGCGCTGGCGGACGCCGTTCTAGTTGGGCGCGGTACGCTGGAAACAGATCGAATGGCCATCGATTTACCTGACCAACAAGTGCGCCAACGACGGATTGAAGAAGGAAAATCCGAGTATCCGCTTCGAGTAATTCTTTCCGGATCCGGGAATATTCCGACTGCACTGCCGGTCTTTCAAAAGGGAAACGCTCCGATATTAATTTATTCCACCGAAAGAATGGCGCCATCCCGACGATGCTTACTCAGCGAGCATGCGACCGTCCATCTTTCCGGCAGTGACGAGGTCGATGTTTTCTGGATGCTCGGGCATTTATATGACCATTACCAGGTACGGTCTCTGGTCTGCGAAGGAGGACCTACCCTGGTGAAGACTTTGGCCAATGTCGACGTCATCGACGAAATCTACTTGACGATAGCCGCGAAAATCTTTGGCGGCGTGGCTGCTCCCGGGTTGACTGGCTTGCCTGGAGAATTTCTTCCCGCTAGCCGCCAATTCCAATTAATCGATATCGATCGGGGAGACAATGAATACTATCTCAGGTACCGACGGAAGCCCTAACCGCATGCACCAAGTCAACTCGATCGTTATGTGCGCGCCGAAACAGCGGGTCTTTGAAACAGCAGCTGATCTTGAAAAATGGCCGACCTTCCTCCCCCATTACCGATTTATCCACTATTATGAACGAGGCCCGGAACGCAATGTCGTGAGGATGGCTGCGCGGCGCGATTTCATTCCCATCTCTTGGGTCTCAGAAGAAATTATCGATCGCAGCAAGCTTGAAGTGCGGTTTAGGCACCTCAAGGCCTGGACGAAAGGCATGGAGGTCATCTGGACCTTCGCGGAAACCGATGAAGGCATCCGCGTATCTATCTGCCACAACCTTCACTTTCGCGTGCCAACTCTGGCTCCCTTGGCTGAACCGATAATCGGCGATTTCTTCATCGGACATATCGCCAATCAAACTCTCAAGCACATGAAGACTCACGTGGAACGCGAATGAGACGAGTTGTCATCACTGGATTAGGGCCGATTACCGCCATCGGCGTCGGTAAGAAAGCTTTTTGGGAAGGAATGACGAGCGGCAGATCCGGAATTGGCCCAGTGACACGATTTGACCCCAGCTTGTTTAACGCTCGCAGCGCAGCGGAAATCAACGACTGGGAACCGGAAAAATTCTTCCCGTCGCAGCGCCTAAAGCGTTTGGACCGGTATGCGCAGTTCGCGGTCGGTTCGGCAAGACTTGCTCTGGAAGATAGCGGTCTCTCGTTCTCTCCGGAAGATCCACAAGCGCGAGTTGGCGTCAGCTTCGGGACGGCTTTGGGCGGTGTGTCCAATGCAGAAAAGCAACATGTCTCCTTCGTCCACGGTGGCCCAAAATCGGTCCACCAGACTATCGCACTCCAGGTTTTCGGCGGTTCCGCCCATTGCAATATTGCGATTGAGTTCGGCTTGCGCGGTGTCGGCACTACGAACTCTAATAGTTGCGCGAGTGGGAATGTCTCGATCGGTGAAGGTTATCGATACATTCGCGACGGCTGGGCTGACGTGGTCGTCGCCGGCGGCGCCGAAGCGCCTCTGAGTCCTCTTTCGTTTGGAGCCTTCGCTTTCATTCGAACGATGAGCCGCTGCGACCCGTCGGTTGCTTGCCGGCCATTCGATCGCAATCGAGATGGATTTGTAATGGGTGAAGGCGCCGCCAGCCTGATCCTGGAGGAGTATGATCATGCTAAAGCACGCGGAGCCCACATTTATGGGGAGGTGGTGGGATACAGTCTTAACAACGACGCGTATCATATGACCTCACCTTTACCGTCGGGGGACTCGTGCATCCGGGCGATGGAAGATGCGTTGAACGCGGCGCAAATTAATCCGGACCAGATCGATTATATCAGCGGACATGCCAGCTCTACCCAACTCAACGATGCGAATGAATGCACATGCGTGAAAAAAGTGTTCGGCAGCAAAGCGACAAAAATTCCGGTAAGCGGCACGAAGGCCTTCTATGGTCATCCACTTGGAGCTAGTGCCGCCATCGAAGCCGCTGTCTGCCTTTTGGCTATGCAGCACGATTTTGTTCCGCCGACTCTCAACTACGAGACTTCGGATCCAGCCTGCGATCTGGATGTCGTACCTAACCAGCCACGGCAAAAAGCGATCAATTACGCACTGAGTAACGCCTTCGGTTTTGGCGGGATCAACTCGTGCGTGATCTTCCGGAAGGTCTGATCATGCAACACATAAGTCTCATGGGTCCTATGGGACCTATGAGTTCTCGGCGCTTCTCAGGGGAGCTCCCACTTCTGTTTTAGACTCAAATACACGAGCTCTGGCAACTGGACGAGCAGCGGATGTTTGTTCGCATCCAGCCAATGAACAAGGAATTTGACCTCCTCCAGACTCATCGCCGTGCATCCGATCGTCGGGATGCCTTTGCCCAGCCAAAGGTGCAGAAATATACATGATCCGAAGCCTGGATAAGAGTTCCAGTTATGCTCCACGACAACGACCCATCGGTACAGTCCGTCGGGTCGAAGCATTTGCTCAGCCCTCGCCCAGTCGACCCGATCCACGGTAGCGCGATCAACAACTCGGTTGTAATACCGCGACTTTGAATCGTAGACCGCTTCCGTCGTCGCAGTTATCTGCCGATAAGGAAAACGGAGCGCGGTTTTCAAAGGAGCGATTCCCATGCAACTATTCAACCGAAAGATGCCAGCCGGTGCTCGTCCGTCGCCTTCCTTTTTGCGTGGTTCTCCCACCACACCGGTACCATGAAGCCCGATGCCCCAACCCAAACCATTCTTTCCTACAACACAAGGGAAGCTCGGCCGTATCCCGGTCCATTTGCCGTCCGAACTGCGCTCCAACAGCCGAATATTGCCGCTGGTCGACTTCCAACTCGGCACCACGACCAGGATCATCTGTTTGCATTCGGCTAACTCATTAATGGGCGTAGCCAGCTGGTAAGGCGCCTCCTGAGATAACACCCATCGAACCGGAAGCAGTAACATGCCAACTCCGATAAGAACCCTGCATGAGACCTTTTCCTTCATTGGCTGATCCAGCTGCAGACAAGATCCGATGATCGTAGCGGTTGCTTTGCCAATCGCTTCGGGCCGCTGTGCCTTCAACATTCTAAATTCCAAATTCGCGTCTTTTTCCCTGGTTTGTTGCAGTCCCTTGACGACCTAATAACTTGCAGCCGACTCGGACCCTCATGAAATTCACGCCCTGCCTCCTCTTTTTCGGATGCGCTGCCCTGCTCGCAGCGAGTACTGGCTGCACGCCTAGCAGCTCTTCCGGCGTTGACAACTCCGCAGCCATACACTCCATCGGCTCGAGCTCAGACGAAAGTCCGGATTATCAGCCGCCGCGTAGCCCTTCTCAGGAGGATCCGTTCAAAGGGTCACGCTAGTGTACCGTCTCACATATAATGATGACGTCGTCCGGCGGACGCCCATGCGCGTCGACTTAAGGAGGCGACACGGGGAAGGGCGAGAATGATAAGAGAGGTGACGCTGTTCGGCAGGAGCCCCAGTTAAATATCATAGCGCCTGATTATCGCAGCACACTAATTACCGTGTCTCCTGAGTCATCAATCGGCGTTGTCAGCCATTCGGGGCCTGACAACGCCTTGCGACAGGCCAAGCTTTCGCTGCCGTTAATAAGAAGGTTCGTGGTGATGAGAATACCCCCGGGGCGTAACAACTCTTTGAGACCGGCTAAATCGGCGAGGGTAGGCGAATGTCCATCGAAGAATGCTAGGTCGTAGCCTTTCTGAAATGTTCGCGAAACCTCAAGGAAACTGCCCTGATGGATCCTAATGCGGCCACCAAAGCCAGCTTGATTGATATTCTTTTGCGCCAAGCGTACGTGTTCTGGGTCCTTATCGATAGTGTCAACCGATGCTTTTTGCGCGCCATAGGCGAACCAGAGGGCCGAATAGCCAAGAGCGGTGCCGAATTCAACGATCCGGCGGGCCTCTTTGGTCGCCGCCATCACGCCAAGGAGCGGACCATTGTCGAATGGATAAGCCCAGCAACCGTGCTTTTCTCGGTGCGCTCCAGTTCCGGCTAAAATTGAGGCGAAAGGGTCTGCTTGTCCGATCTTTTCCGAACTCATATTTTCCAATTAGGTTTCGTGCTGACGGTTGACGCTTTCCCATTCAATTGGCAGATCCTTGGTCTCTCCGATTAGTAGTCGCTGGAAGGACTGGCTTTGTCCAGAGCCCGAAAGGCTTCTTTTCTCCTAGCCTGAGCTGTGGCCCGTTTGGTCGACCGTTATCCTAGCAAAACAATTGCCTAGCATCGCCACCAAATAATTGGAGACCGTGATTGACCGGAAAAATTCCCTATTAGATCTAGTTGCTTTCATGTTTTTTGCTTTGCGACTTTCGACGCTGATCTCGTGACGAAAATGTAACAACTTCGTTGCTGCACTTCAGAGCGTTACCAGCGTTAAACAGGACGTGCTTGATGAAACTCGGTCGCATCAGAAGCCCTCTGCTTCCCATGGGTTAACGACAACCAGTCTCATTGCGTTGCCGAGACGGTGTCGTCGGTTCTGGGAATTGGCCGGTCAAGCTGTCGATGAGTTCCCGTCAACCAATGCGTTAGAAATTAAGAGAAATATATGCGTTCAACTTTTAGAATCTGTGCGGCCGGCCTCTTGGCGGCCGCTACAACGATCCAACCCGGCATCGCTTGGGGGGATAACGAGAATAACGATACCGCTTATCCGATCAGTCACGTGGTGGTGATCTTTCAGGAAAACGTTTCCTTTGATCATTATTTTGCGACCTATCCGTTCGCGCTGAACCCGCCGGGCCAACCGGCTTTCAATGCCAAAAAAGGCACTCCCAGCGTCAATGGCCTGGACGAGGCTTTGCTAACAAGCAATCCTAATTCACTCCAACCGCAGCGAATCGATCGCTCCCACGTAAATACCGCTGACCAGGATCATGACTATCAGGCTGAGCAACAGGCTTTTGATCATGGTCTCATGGATAAATTCGTCGAATTCACCGGCACGCCCGAGGGAGGCGGTCCTAGCAGAGTCATGGATTACTTCGACGGTAACACGGTGACCGCGTTATGGAATTATGCCCAGCATTTCGCGATGAACGATAACTCGTATGGTACGACGTTTGGTCCATCCACTCCTGGTTGCTTGAACCTGGTTTCTGGCAATACCCATGGCGTGACTCCTACCGACTTGGCAGACACGACGGTTCAGGGGACGGTAGTTGGCGACGCGGATCCGACCGGTGACATTGCGTCAGCGGGTACCACCATCCAGATGTCCGGGAACAACGTAGGAGATTTGCTGAACGCGAAGGGCATCACTTGGGGCTGGTTTGAAGGAGGTTTTGATAATCCTAGCGCTTCCCATATCGGAAGTGACGGCAAGCCGAAAACCGATTACATCCCACACCACCAGCCGTTCCAGTATTATCCGCAAACTGCGAATCCAAGCCACCTTCCTCCCAGCTCCGTGGCAGCGATCGGCAAAACGGATCAAGCCAATCACCAATACGACATCACCCGCTTTTGGGCGGCACTGCATGCTCACAAATTACCCGCTGTTTCCTTCTTGAAGGCGCCAGCCTATCAAGATGGTCATGCGGGTTATTCTGATCCGCTACTGGAACAGCAGTTTTTGGTCGCTTCGATTAATGAGCTGATGAAATCACCGGAGTGGAACCATATAGCTATCATCATTGCTTATGACGACTCCGACGGCTGGTACGATCATGTGATGTCGCCGATCCTCAACCAATCTCAAACGATCTACGACGTCTTCACCGGGTCAGGCAGTACCGGCACGAATTCACCGCTGGGCGAGTTCCAAGGTCGAGCCGGATATGGCCCGCGCCTTCCACTCTTGGTGATTTCGCCTTTTGCCAAGCAGAACTTTGTTGATCATACTATCACCGATCAGTCCTCGATCTTACGATTCATCGAAGATAATTGGAAATTGGGAAGAATTCGAAACGGCTCTTTCGATGCGTTGGCGGGCTCACTGCTCAATACGTTTGATTTCGATCATCGGGATGAGCCCGATCGTCGTCTTTTTCTGGATGCAAACACTGGCGAGCCATACGGATTCTAAGGGCTAGCTTTTTGGTGCTTTCTCCGGCGGCACGCTGCAAGCGTGCCGCCTTTGCCTTTTCGAAGCTGATATCTGCGGCTATCACCGACGCAGCGGATTAGTGTTACAAAATCACCACAGTCCGGTGCATAATTTTTTTGATCGTCGCGGTCGAGCTATTAGTACGGAGAGTCGACACTTGGTAGCACTACTATCGCCGATGAACCTTTTCCCAAGCGTCGTTAAACTTCGGTCATCCTTTCAACGTTTTTACCCCCAAGGCGCCGCTTTAGTTTTCGCCGCAACGTTATTGTTTTCTGCACCTGTATTTGGTCGCAACGTGATCATTTTCGTTGCGGATGGTCTTCGCAACGGCTCAGTGAATCAGACCGACGCACCCACTTTATACGCGCTGCGTCAACTGGGGGTCGATTTCCCGAACAGTCATGCGCTCTTTCCGACATTTACGACGCCCAACGCTTCCGCCATCGCCACCGGTCATTACCTCGGTGATACCGGCGACTTCAGTAATACCCTCTACATCGGCTTTGCCATTCCGCAGCGAATTGGAATCCAAGTCGCCAATACCGAGACACCATTTATTGAAAACGATGCGGTGCTTGGCTGCATTGACGAACACTTCCTCTGTAATTTTCTGGACGAAGAGACCTTGCTGGCACTCGCGCGCAAGCACGGCTTCGCCACCGCTGCCATCGGAAAACTTGGTCCAACCCTGATTCAAGACATCGCCGCGGGGTGCGCAAAAGATGGTTCGGTTCCGATTCCTGAAACGGTCATTATCGATGATACAACCGGCAAGGATGGTGGTATCCCTCTTGATCCAAAAATCGCCGTCGAACTCAAAGATGCGGGACTCGAACTGATCGCTCCGGATCGTTCGAACGGGCATGCCAAAACTCAGGAAGATAACGGCAGCGCGGGCAACAGCGACAAGCCGGGAACGTTATCGCCTAATCTGAAACAGCAGCAATTCTTCGTTGACGCCCTCACCAAAGCGGTTCTCCCCGGTTTTCTCAAATCGGGGAAACCATTCGTCGCTGTTTTTTGGAGTCGAGATCCGGATGGAACGCAACATAACCAAGGCGACAGTCTCAACCAGCTCCGACCTGGCATCAATGGCCCTACCTCGGTGGCGTCGATCAAGAATGCTGATATAAATCTTAAGCAGATTCTTGACTTCATTAATAACACCCCGGGCCTGGCTGCGGAAACCGATCTATTCGTTACTTCCGATCACGGGTTCTCAACCATTAGTAAGCACGAGCTGAATGCCGATGGAAAAGATGTGGTAAAGAGTTACGCCGCCTCGCAAACTTACAAGGACGCCACCGGACGCCAGGAAGTGCCAACCGGATTTTTACCACCGGGATTCGTAGCCATCGACCTTGCGCACTCTCTCGATCTATCGCTGTTCGATCCCGACAAGATTATAACTATCGACGGCAAAAAAACCTATAAGCCGATAAATCCAGAATCCCCGAGCAAAGACACCTCCGAGCAGCGACCGATGTCCGGGGACGGTTTGATTGGTGGAACCGGCGCCTTGACGCCGATTGACGCAAAGGTAGTCGTCGCCGCCAACGGCGGTTCCGATTTGATTTATTTGCCGACCAAGGATCCGCAGCTTCTCGAAAAAATTGTCGAGTTTCTGACCACCCAAGATTATGTCAGCGGGCTCTTTACCGATCCAGACTACGGCCCGATCAAAGGCGCCTTAACTCTCGATGACATCAACTTGAAAGGGATCGGCGTGTTACCGACTCCCGCCTTAGTTGTCAATTTCCGGAGCTTTGCCGTTGAATCCACCAATCCGCTGATGAACGCGGTTACCCTCTGCGACACTGCCTTGCAAGAGGGACAAGGCATGCATGGCAGCTTCAATCGAGCGGACACGCTTAATTGCATGACCGCTTTCGGTCCGGACTTTAAGCAACACTTTGTCGATCCGGCACCAGTTAGCAATGTCGATCTCGCCAAAACATTCGCCCAAATTTTGAAGTTGGACCTTCCCGTACATGGCCGCCTCGTAGGCCGTATTTTGACCGAAGCACTGCAAGGCGGACCCGACGAGGTCGCGTTCGAAACCAAATCGATAGAGTCGGAGCCGGCTACCAATGGTCAAGTAACCAAGTTGAATTACCAACTCGTCGGTAAAACAAAATACTTCGATACAGCGGGGTTTCCGGGCAGGTCGGTGGGACTCGATGCAACGAACGGCATCGAACGTCAGTGAACACCAACGAACGTCAGCGGCGCGCTGTGGGATGCAACCAACGACAGCGCTGCTGTCACTTGTTGACGTTCGTTGCATCAGGAAGCTTTTGTCAGGCCACCCGAGCTGCGGACTGAGTTACGCCGCGGCAAAAACCAGCTAAAGAAGCTCGTCCTTCTACGTCCGGTTAAGAAATGCGGATTCTGTTCTCTGGGTATTCTTGAAGTTTTCATCACGAGACTCCTTCGAGTTCATTTAGACGTTTTGTTCCAATCACCTATTCGTGAAACAGAGAGTAACATGTTTTGTGCCATCGCAAGATCGACAATCGTAATCTACTCGCAATCAGGTTGTTGCGATGAATATGACTCCGAGAACTGCGTGGCCGGATCAGTACCGAATGGTCCCGACTCTAAGACAGAAATCCCATGGTTGGGATGCAACGAACGTCAATGAACAACAGTGAACGACGATGACAGCGGCGCTGACGTTCGTTGGCGTTCGTTGCATCACTCCAGCTTGATTGATTCAGTCAGCGGACCAGATTTGAAATAAACGCCGCTGAAGTACGCGCGAGCGCCGAGCAAATAGCTGTCATTACGCGATTTGATTTCGACCCGCCGATCGTCCAGAATGTTAAACCTGATTTCTGCTGGCGCCTCGTCTTTCGGTGGATCCGCATCTCGATAAAGGCCGGTTCCATTTTTCAAAAGAATGCTGCCGCTTACCTCCCCCGTGTGCGCGGTTGGACCACGAACTACACTTAACCGAAATTTGATTCCCCCGGCCTCTTTCTCCAAATCTAATTCGCCGCCGTACTCGTCGCGGTATACCGCATTAATTTAATGCCAGCCGGCAAGCTGTCGTCGAGTAAGCTGCGGATAAAACTGATCCGGGACATGGTAAGCTCCCGAAGACTTTGTAACCGAGCAACCTCTTCCGGCAAAGACTCGGCGTTTGCATTAATTCCGCCGCTCTGTTCAGCAAAGTAATCGCGATACGCGATCCAATCTGATTCCCGCTTCTTCAGATCGGCAAAGGAGCTGGAAGCTAATTTTTCCCTGGCCTGCCGGTAAATTTCGTTTAGCCAAGTGTCGGCAGCATCGTAACGCCGTTGTGCTCGCCGCTGCAATTCGTTGTCCGTTAACCTGCGGTACGTGCCGCTAAAATCGTACTCCTTTTTTTGCGAGTCGGTTAGTCCAGAGGTCTTGACTTCCAATTGTTCGCTCTCCAGATCTCCTTCAATCACGACAATGGCATTACTTTTCTGGTCTGGTGGTTCTTCTAGTCGATAGAGCTTTCCATCTAACTTCAACCTGCTGCCGAAATCAAAATCCTCTTCGATCGGCGATTGGGTGAAGCGAGTGAGACTGAAAATACCGCTCGCATCAGGAGAACCGGGTGGATCAACGCTGAGTTCGGTCTCAGCGTCACGCGCAAATGTGGCCGCCTGCAGATCATTGGCACAACAGAGTCCAGCCAGCAGAGACGAGATGATGAAGCCACAGACTAGGAGGAACCTGATCTGGGATCTTGATTCCGCGGCTTTACTAGGAGCGTTCAGGCGTAAGCATTTGGACACTGCATTATTATATCAACCGCACGTCCGGATGACCATATTGATCCGGTACACCTGCGAATCGGGAATTAGAGCCACATCGGTAGGCACAAAGCGTCGGTCTCGATCAAATAAAAGCCGATCGCTCAAGGTTTTAACTAGAACGTAACCGAAACGCCACATCGACCGGCTAGCATCCGCAGTCTCTCCTGGTTCTCTCACAGAGAACCGGCAACTTCCCTCGAATTATGACTATGACCATCTGCATCAAGAAATTGGTGCCCGCGGCGCTCCAGGGTGTCGCGACCACTATCCTCTCGCTAGGTATTTTCCTGGCGATCTCATCCGTCGGCCGCGCTGAAGACCACGAACGGAAACCGTTGAGAAATCTTCATGATATCAAACACATCATCGTCATTTACCAGGAGAACTGGAGTTTCGACTCGCTTTACGGTCAGTTCCCTGGGGCCGACGGCCTCGCCAATAGCTTCGACACAATCCCGCAGCTCGACGTCACGGCCGTACCCGCGTATTCCTCGCTGATCTTGCTGACGCCGTCGCCGCTCAACGGAGCGATCGACCCGCAGTTTCCCAGCGCGAATGGAAAACTGGCTCTTCCCGCAAATCCCAACTTGCCGTGGCCGCTGATTCCCTACGACTTTACGACTTACATTCCGGCCGATGGTATCACCGGTGACATCGTCCACCGCTTTTACCACGAGCAATTACAGATCGATAACGGCCGGCTCGAACCGAAGAGCGGCGATCTCGACAAGTTCGTTACTTGGAGCGACAACCCTGGTCTCGTATTAAGCTACCTTGATGCGACCAACCTGCCGGAGGGCCAGCTCGCGCAGGAGTACCTGCTGTGCGACAATTTCTTTCACTCTGCCTACGGTGGCTCCTTCCTTAACCATCAGTGGCTGATCGCGGCGGCGTCCCCGCCCTGGACAGCACCAATTCCAGCCGGTTGGCAGTCCAGTTACGATAAAGTAGCCAAGATCTTGAAGGACAACCAACTGACGATCGACGGCAAATACGCGGTTAACACCACCCAGCCGCTGCTGGCGCCGTTTTCGCCGGGCACAACGACCGACAAACGCCTTTTGGTCAATAACACCGACCCGACTAAGCCGGGATACTTGCCAAACATCGGCAACCGACTGGATGACGCGGGAATTAATTGGAAGTGGTATTCCGGCGGCTGGGATGACGCACTGGCGAACAATAAAACGGCCAACAGCGAATTGTTCCAATTCCATCACCAACCGTTCGCCTATTATACGAAGTATGCACCGTTCCTGAGCGCTCCAACCGCGGACTATTCAACTCCGCCGCAGCTCAACCCCGCCACCACCGGATCGAACGCGCATTTGCGGGACGAAGAAGACTTCTTCGACGACATCGCATCGGGCAACCTGCCTCCAGTGGCTTTCATCAAGCCGATCGGCAAGAACAACGAACACCCCGGCTACGCCAATGAAGTTGCCGGCCAAAAACACGTCGCCGAACTAGTCGCTGCGGTGCGGACAAGCAGTATCTGGGAAGACTGCGTAATAATCATCACTTACGACGAAAACGGCGGTCGTTGGGATCATGTCGTTCCGCCGGTGCGAACGGACGGCTGGGGTGTTGGAGTACGCGTTCCAACTATCATCATCTCGCCGTTCACTAAACACGGCGGGATCGATAATACCGAATATGAGACGGTCTCGATCCTGAAACTGATCGAGCGGCGCTTCCATCTTGCCCCGCTATCTTCGCGCGACGGAGATCCAACAATTAATGATCTCACGCACGCCCTAGGCCATACGGACCGAGATCATGACAGCGAGTAGGATCTGATCAGTCAATCTAGCGCCGAAACTTCTCCGCACCCAAGAAGGCGCCCTGTCAGTTTCTGGGCGCCTTTTTCACTTTAGCATTTGATCTGCTCGCCCAAAGGAGCGACTGGCTCCGACTTCTGTATTCTACCTTCTACTTCATCGCCGCCCAGACTCGATGGACATCATCATGGTCTTCTAGTGCCTGGAGAAACTCGCCCACTTCGCGTCGATGCGCCCAGTTCAGGGCGAGTGGCGTCTGGCAGGGACGCGCCGTTCCAGCTTTTTTTTGCCGCTGTTAGTCAGTTAAGCGAAAAACATCAGACATACTCAAAGAGTCGCATGAAGCCGAAATCCATGTGGAGATTCTGGTGGCAGTGAAACAAAGTTAATCCCGGATTATCCGCGCGAAAGTCGACGTCCACTCGGCTGAAGCCTTTCACGAGAACGGTGTCCTTCACTATGCCGGATGTCTCTTTTCCGTGGATCTTTGCGATCTCGAAGTTGTGCCGGTGCAAATGCAACGGGTGCATGTCGTCGCTCTTGTTGACAAAAGCGAGTCGATACCGGCGACCCTGCTGAATCTTAATCGGCTCGCTCTGATTGTAAGGTTGCCCGTTGATTGTCCAGATGTTGAATCCGCCTTTGCCTCCGTTGATTTTTCCAATCTCCATTGGGATCACTTCATCAGGCTGGACCGCCGATTTGGATTCGCCAAACAGGAGGTAATTCCAGTCTGATTTGCCGGGGGAATGCCACTGCGGTTTCCCTTTCCGCCCCGCGTACTCCACGAC
>Ga0137401_10000108_pt1 | contig 26461 bp, 30 predicted proteins | sample CZOMad1_1_16fung_FD_108286 | JGI IMG/M metagenome (GOLD analysis project Ga0137401, IMG submission 108286) | Vadose zone soil fungal communities from Angelo Coast Range Reserve, California, USA - CZOMad1_1_16fungal (Illumina Assembly) | ecosystem: Environmental > Terrestrial > Soil > Vadose...
AAGCGTTTTCTATTGGATCCGGCACGAACATGGTGGGGCCGGGGCTTTTAGGGTGTATCAGAAAGCATGGCGCGCACAAGGACTCTGCCAGTTGAAAAAATAGTACCCGACGCTCAACGCCCTGCCCTGCCTCGCAAGCATGGCAGGTCCCCCTAACTGGGTGTCTCGGTCGGGCACGCTAAAGACTAGTTTTTTCATCTTCATTAGACAGGGGGACACTGGGGGCCACGGTGTTCTGTGTTATAGTTCAATAACCTAACCAGAACGCTAACACGAACCTAACCATGCACCAGGGGGGACGCAATGTGGGGTGCTAGGGGAATCGGGGGGTTAATTTACCAGCTTGTAAGGAAGCTACCTAAAATGAAGGGGAGTCGTAGGGTGTGTTCACAAGGAATGAGTCAGGAACGTCTCGCTTGATGGCTATTGTTCTCTATATGTGGTACTAACCTCATGAAAACTCGATTGCTCTTTTTGGTGGACTTCGATCTCGAATTTGACGAACAAGAGGCTTTGGTAATTATAACTGGATAGTAGTAGTGCCGGTCCCATGAGAATGAATCGTTTTTTAAATGGACAGAATAACAACGCTTGTGCCTTTGAAAATGTTAGTGGCGATGATGGGATACATGGATGTCGTAGATTGGTCGTACAGTAGAGTTTTACATATAAGGGGTTATGATGTCATGCGCGAGATTTGGTCACAGTGGTCGTTTCGTTTCTGTCGAGGATCAATCGCACGGAAATCGGAAGTCTCTCGTGCTCACGTGGCAAGAGGGACGTTAGAGACGAACGACGACGATGAGACCAAGGGACCTACGTGCGTTTCGTCATGGTGGGAATGGTGAGTGGTTTCTGTGGGTGGAATTGATCAGATGATATTTGACGGTGTATCGGCTAGGAAGGCTGGGTGCGCTGGATGGCCTAGTGGGTGCTGTGTGCGGAGAGATGGTGATAACTTGCCCCAACGCGGACTATATTCCGGAACCTCCTATGGGGACAAGACAGGTCACCCTGAGAGAGGACCTGCGGTATGGCATGGATGACGCGACTTTGTGGCCTCAGCCTTACAGCATCCCTTTCTCTCACTTGGCGGCCATCCCTCGCAGGCCGCGAGCGAACGACAGGCTGAATTGGATGTGGTACTCTCCGAAACCGACAGATTTCGTCGAGATGGGTGGAACTGTGGTGTCGGGGATAGGAATGTTGGATGGGATGGTGGTGAGAGCACTGGCCTGGTTCGTGGAGGATCTGCGCGGATCGGTGGAGGCGTACACGTCCGGGACCTCGAGGCCATTCGAGCAAATTGTCAAGGCCAAGGCTGTGATGATTCACAGCTGGGAGAGGTTGAGGAACATGCCCGGCACTTTCGAGGAGAAGGCTCTCGAGCTCGCTGAATTCCAGCGGGCCTGGCTGGAGTGCAGAGGGGCGTTGGATTACGGCACGGTGTATTACCCTAGGACTTGCATCAACGTGGGATACGACGGAAAGGTCAAAGACATCATGGGTTGTTTCACAGAGAAAGCGCAAGTAGTGCAGGAGTGCTTTTCTGCCGGTATTCCTGTCTGGTTCGTTCGCAGTTGGGATTCTCTCGCTAGAGATACCAGGGTTGATCGAGAGGTCCCCATCCTGAAGGCCGAAGAGTGCTTGATGTTGAAGAGGCGTTCAGGTTTCGAATACCCCGTCATTTACAATGGTCCAGCGAACAGCGACGAGTACTTCAAATCCCAACTGCGTTACACGCGATCGAGGATGATGTGGGGTGATCCTTGGAGCTCCAGCCTTCCTGAACTCCGAACGAGAGCGTCGGCGAGCTCAGCCGATTCAACCTACGTCCGGGGGAAAGCCCGCCCGTATCCAGGAAAGAAGGTGAATGACAACAGAGACAAATTCGTAGACGTGCTTCATCGACTGTCCCCACCGGCTATCCCACACTGGCAGACGGCACAGGGGCATGCGAAAGAGTCCGTAAGTGGACTCATTGGCCTCGTCGCCGATCGAACCCACTACGACGAGTACTGTCTTCCAGAACCCGGTCTGTTCTTGGCCACTTCTACGATACGCCGAAGCTCGACCTATTTCAGGAACTGGCTGCGGTTCCGTCTTGCGTGGCAGTGGCGGCTGAGCCGTGCGGGTCATGGCCCTTGTAAGATGTCCAACACCATCTGGCGTGAATGTCTTTTCCACGGGTTCATCGTGAAGTCACATGAACCTGGTACGCAGTCGGGGAGGAAGGCTGGAGGTTTGAGCGAGAGGCGGGATAGAAGGATGACAGAAGCCTTGGGGGGTACTGTCAGGGCGGACGGCACGGTGACCGTCGAAAGCCACAAGTTTCCGGTGAGCGGAACGGTCGCGCTTCTAGAGGGGGAGAATCACACAAGATGGCAAGGAGAGAAGGTCGAATTTGGACCCGAAGAGTTGCCGGACGACAAGGTGGTTAGGGAGGTCCTTTGGGAACTGCACGAATGGAATTTCCGCCTGGATCTGGTCGCCCTGGACCACAAATTGTTTCGGAGAAAGGGAGAGGTGGATGCGCTGGAGCGTCAGCGTCAGATCAGTTGCTGCTTTGTGGGTGGGGACTCTCCTGGTTTTTCAGTGAGCAGGGCGCCGGCGATACCGACAAGGGACGAGGGCCTCGCATGCCGAGACCTTCGAGAGGCGTGGCCTTATCTGAAAGCGCTTGCCGATGTTTTACGCGACTGGGAGGTGGAAGTGGACCCACGGGTGAGGGGTCTGATGGAGGCTACTGAGGTGAACGAGAGAGATATAGGGTACATGGCAGAAGGACTGGCCAAGATATATTGTCGGGCGGCATATGAACACTGCGGTAGGCCGGCGGTGACGCCTCATCGTCTGGAGTGATCGCGGCGTTTGACGCTCACTCAAAGGATTCTCTTGCCACTGTCTTACTGCCTTATCATTCATGTAAGACATAAATATCGGTAGGATTAAAAGCACTCCATACGCAAGCCTGAGGGTCTTGGTATCTAAACTTCAAAATATCACACCTGTTGGCGCTTCTACACCCATCCATTTCGGGCTGGTTTGACAACAGCCTGACGAAGAGAGACAACGAGTGAGGAAATTTCTGACGCGACCCTAAGGCGTTCTGATGTCGACAGTAGAGCCTACTTAAACCAATCGAAGGTGTTTCGTGCACTCTCAAGGCGTGGACGTCACTTTCCAAGATCTAAAAACCATATTGTAGTACCGGCCCGTCCGTCACATGTTTACACATCCGAGTTGCTATGCGAGAACGGATGGGTCCATCCCCTGATTCGTGAAGAGCGGGAGGACAACCGGTTAACCGTGACTGTATCATCACGCTTTCCATTCTGGCCCATATTTGCAAGCCAAATAAGGCTATCATGGCGCCTTCTTCCTTAAAACACACACGGGTTTTCAGTAGATCAGGCACGCCGGTTTTGGGCCACTGCCATCGATCGGGATTGGATTGGTCAGCTCGATAGTAAGGAAACTACAAGGCCCGATGACTTCGGACGCTTCATCCCGACCCCCTGACGATCTTTTTACCCTTTTCCTTCTTGGGGGACGAATTTTCGCTTCTGGCGCGTTTCACTAATTTTTTTTTTTCGAGGGGCTGGAGGCGCAAGTCAGCAGAGTGGCTCCCTGGAAATTTTCCAGTTATAGATGGTCACCAAGCATTCTCCGGCGGAATACAGGGGCTGCTGTACAACGTCAGGTCTGATGCGAAATGGTCCGATGAACGGGTGTACATACCTCCGGCTTCCCAAGAGTGCCTGTCACTCCTGCAACGGCGGGGGAAGGATCACCATGTTCCTCGAGCTCTGCGGCAGTTCTGAACAGCAGGGTCAAATTTGAACGACCCTTGGCGGCTCTTGAACGTCAGATGTGGAGGGTGAGAGGTGGCGCAGATAGACTAACCTCATCCTCATCGGGGATTTCCTCTTCAGAGAGTCCTTCATGCGTTGATTCGGAAGGCTCTGGGCTAGATAACACATCTGAAAGGTGAGCAGGTGAGCACGTTTAGATGGTCAAATGCAAAATTAAGGAAAGGAAAAGAGAGCGTATGAATATATATACCAGAAATAGAGCGGGGCGAACCTTCCTCGTCTTCCCGGAGAACTTTAAAAGAAGGGCTGTGTCTACGAGGGTGGGATCGTCTAAGTCTAACACGTTTGGACAGCGAGGGAGAGGGAACGGCGGCAAGATGTGGGATCTCTGTCTCACGAATGGAAGACATGAGGTTGAGGTTGTGAAGAAGGATTGATTTCCATTTTCAGCATGGCGCTGATAATAGGCGAATTGGAAGGCAACCGTTGCCTTCAGATGCCACCACCACCTGAGGCAACGAAGAAAGCGTGCGAGGCGCTCCAGCAGGTGATAGACGAGCTGGACTCTTTCGAAGATCGCTCCGACCTGGCCTCACAGGAAACGCGAGGGACATTCGAAGAATGGTACGAGATGTTCGTTGAACTAGCGGTGGCTAAAGGATTCCTGCCTCGTGGTAAGTTGGCTCGAGAGCCTGAATCCTCGAGCGGGACAGAAGGGGATGAGAACCAGGAGGAGAAGGATGGTCAAGGAGAAGGTGAAGCAGAAGAGGAGGTGCGTGGCCACAGGTGATCCGCGGCTTGTGTCGAGCTGATACGTCCCCAGGCGGTCGCCCCGAAGGGGAAGAAGACGCAAGCTGTGAGCACCTCTGCATCACACGCCTTCTGAACCAATAAGCACAACTGAGCCGTTTTTTCTCCAGGAAAAACTCCAGGTCGGTGTGAGTATCGGAAGCTGAGAGGAAATTTCGGCTGACAACGGAGGGAAGGCGAAAGCAGATAAAGCACGCTTGCTCACGGTTTCGTTCTTGAAGCAGCATGGTCACCGACCGGAAGATACGGGAAAGATATTGAACCTGCTCTGCACCTCACCCACAGGCTCCAGGAAAAAGCAGCAGCTTGGAGCGGTACGCAGGCTGCTGAGTGGAATCGAGTGGGCGGAGGAGGAGGATTGGGTGAGTCAAACTGAGCACAGAAGCGAATTAGAAACCCACTAATAAGAGCAGAAATCCCTGTTTGATGGAGTCAGCGCGGAGACGCCGATCGTCGCTGCCAATCATCAAGGTATGTCCGAGGAATGCGACCAGGAAGGAAACCGTATAGAACGGTTGTTGAAAAGGCACGAGGTGGGTGCGGTCTGGAGGATACCGATGAGGTCTGACGCCCCCTTGTAACCACTTCCTGTTCAGGTTCTCGCCACATCGGCCTCTCAACAGACAGCACATCACATTGTGCAGATGATTCTGACCAAGATCGACGCGATTCGTTTCGCAGAAGACTTCAACCTCCTCAGCCAATTTGACAAGTCCATCTGGCTGGACCGTGCATATATTCAGCTAACACCAAATAGGTTTCAAGGTCTGACGGAGGCTCAGAAGAAAGCGAAAATGGAAGGAGAACGCTCCCTAGTGGCCGCATGGAAAAAACAGGTGGGAAGGGTGACGACAGCCAGGAATCGCCTACGCGCGCTATTCATCAAGGTGAGTTGGTTGTATAATTGTCAATTTTCGCCAAGGACAAGACTCTCAAAAAAGTGAACCAAAAGTTTGGCTCGATGGTTATCCTGGACCCTGTGTGGAACCTGAAGTCTCTGCAGACGAATCAAGAAGGGGAGGTCCAAAAGGTTCTACTCAGCCTGACTTACAAACTGCCGGGGATGCGGCCAGAAGACGGGCCCGAACAGGTGAACCCGCTCAAGATTCTTCAACCAAGCATCGAACACGCGCTGGTGTGCATCGTCGAAGCAGTGGCGGGCATCAGTGCAGCGCAGTACGTGAACGAATTTCTGGATGATTATGCAGGTCAGATGGAGATCCCTCGTGACGCCGAGTTCGATCTGTGACGCGTTCAGCGTCGTGGCCGCCGACCACGTTATAAACTCAGGGGATGATGAAAGAGGGGTTGGATAAATATGTCCACATATATACAAAGCTTAAGCCTAAGTGCAATACTGTACCGTCAAATTTATCCAATACGGATTTTAACGAGCCCCAAAGTGGTGCGTTTGAGGAGTGAGGAAATGAAAGGGACCCATAGAGAGGAAAAAATACCGTTCACGGGGGGGGTGCGTTTTGGCTCTACTAAAATCATCGTGCGGATGACTGAGGTTGAGTCTATGAAGTCAGTGAAGGGAAACACGACTGGATTGTACTAACCCTAATGACAGAAGGTGGTTATATGGACAATAGGTATAGTTAGTAATATAGGTAACAAGTGATGGATTTGGGCACACGTCAGTCAGTGGAAACACGACGGCACGAATAAGATTACGTAGGTATGACCATATTAGTCCAGCGTTCCAAACGCGTTTAAAACGTGGGTGGGAACATTGTAGCATAAGGTAGCGTATGCACAATATATATATATATTAAGACCTGAAACCCTTTGGGGAAAAAAAACTGTGCGGGTGGGCGAGTTAGATTGGTTTCCAGGGTTTGGGTGCCGTCCTAACCGGGTTAAAAAAAAAAAAAAGTGCGTCGCAACACCATTGAGGATGGAACATGAGACTTGGCACACTGGGGTGAGAAACGGTATAAACGTAGACGCGAACGGGGATTGGGATGTTAAATTATCTGTGGGAGATCAAAATATGGAGGGAAAGAAGTGAACCCAGGTCAAGCGGATAATTCAACGGGGAACATAAATAGACAAACGCTGATATTTTAGCAAGTAAAATGAAAAAATGAAGAAAGAAAAGTGAGACAGAGTTTCACATGGGCGTTTATAAAAGGGTTTCCGAATTGGAACGGAGAAATTTTTTTTGTGCGATTTATATCATCAAGGGGAACGCTGTGTGAAGTGGCTCACAAGTCAGGCTGGATGTAAAGGCAATATGCAAATATGATTTTTCTGGGGGCTCAACGGAAAGGTGGGTACATGGGAGAACATGAAAAAATGGCGCGAGCATGCTCGGATGATATTTCAATGCGAAGAATAAACCTAATCCTGAAATTCAAAAAGGACTCGGCCCGATGGAAAGAATCCGGAGCTAAGTCCCTCGATGGGAAGAGAAAACCTAAACCTAAAAAACCTGAAGGCCCTCGGAGGGAGGAAGAGGACTGAGGCGAGAAATGATATAAAATTTTCCGAGAAAGGGAAAGTGAAAACAAGGGTACGGTTAGGTGTTGAAACCTAGAGGGGAGAGTGATCATATGGACCGCCAAATGATAAAAGAAGCAGAAGAAGTAAGCCAGATTGGGTTTACGGGTACGAGAAAGAAGATGATGAAGGAAAGTGCATGAGACTAAGAAATCAGGGTGAAAATACGGGAGCCGAGAGGAAGGAAGGGGAAACCAAGAATAAAAATAAAATGAAATGAAAAACCCGGGAGAAATAAAATAAAAGAAAGAAAGCAGCGGAAGGAAGTGGGTAAGAGAGGACCAGGGGTGAGACGGTGGAGAAGTAAGGATCGTAGGAGATGTAATGACAATGAGAAGGCGATTACACATAAGGCCTATGCAAGAAATGGTGAAAAATGCACCAATAGAAGGAAGGAGATCCTGTGGAAAGGTAAGCAACGTGGGAGCCGTAATGACGGTGAGAAATGCGGTTAAATGCATATAAGGCATGTGTAGATTGTAGAAACGGCGTGAACGCATCTGGACGATATATCTAGGGCATGCCTCGGATTTCGACAATAAACTCGACCACGGTCATGAGGTTGGTGATGTCGCGCTGGGAAGAGGGTTGGAAGAGCCAGGCGGCGAGGTCTTCTTCGGAAGAGGTTTGGAGACCCAGCGTGTCATAAGGTGTGTTGCAGAAGGTCAAGCGGAGGACGGGGTCGTACAAGGCGGCATAGACGACCGGCAGGAAAGTGTGGTGGTGCGAGCATGAAGGACCAATTCGACCAGCATGGAGGAAGCGAACCCTGCGTCCGATGGAGTCCACTATCCAGAGCTAGAGAGAAGAGAAGATGTAAATGCGTGAGGGGCAACCGATTTTGAAACCCGTACCTTGTAAGGGATCCAACATCCGTAGCAGGCTCCTTTGATGTCAGGGAGGCGCTTGAAGGTGTGATAGCCTTCGTCGTTGAAAGAGGCGAACGAGTGAGGGCAGGTCGCGAAGGAGTGGCCGGCGGCGCCAGGCCGCTCCATCGCGAAACAACCAGGGCACATCTGGGTTAGTGCCTCATAGCACATCTTCAGCTTGTGAAGGCGTTTCTGTGACAAGTGAGAGGTATCCGCGGAAGAGGACAAAGAGCTCGAGGGCGTCGACTGAGAGGCAAGATAACCTGATGACTGTCCCGACGATTGGGAGGTGGATGGAGAAGCCGCTTGGGGTGCCTGAGTCAGGGCGGCGCGCTTGGGGTTCCTGTCGGCATCTGTGGTTGGGTGAGGATGGAAAGAAAGGAAGTGAGACGTTGGAAAATGAACGGACCTGTGTCGGATGAGGTGCGTTTCATGCCTGAGATTAGCCAGTTAGGAAGGTGAAAGCAGAGAAAGCGAGAGCGGACTCGCCTGTCTTCGGCGACGTGTTCTGTGGGGTCTGCAGCGGGTGAGCTTTCTAAAAATTGATAAAGATAAGACACCGCCTTATTGATGTGAAAGACGGTGGAAAACCAACCTGCTTTTCGGGAGTGAGAGGGGGGGGGGAGAAGGGCTGCAGGAAGAAAATTGAGGCCATGGACAGGACAACAGAAAGGAAGGGGCCATACGGGGACAACGATCTGATGACGAGTTTAGTGGTCACGGAAAATGGGATTGGATGATTATCTCACCTGAGGGGAGGACGTATCTGCGTCGAGGGCAGCGAAAGTTGTTGGAGAGGGGCCGGAAGCTGCCTGCGTGAACGGTGGGGAGGATGAAGGGGGTGTCGCTGGACTGGTCTGTGGAGAAGAATGGTGAACAGTGCTCTGAGAGATGGAGGAAGAGGAATAAAAGGCGCACAAGATAGCAGGTTTTGCAGTGAAGCTGGATGGAAAGGGGTATAAGCGTGGAAGATCGTGAAATGCCCAAGACGCTTGGATCACCTTCATGATTTCGGTGTTCTTATGAACCCAACCGCAGCGGACACACGTGAATTGACGAACGTCGGTGGCGGCCCGGTCCAGGACCACTTGGGCTGTTTGAGTGGGACCTGCATCGACGGACAGAGGATATTCAACTGCCACGGTGCTCGAGGTGCAGATGCGTCGGTGGTACAGAAGGGTCGACCGGTTTCCTGTTGGGAAGGGCAAGTCACAACCAGAACAGATCAGTTGATCTGGAGATGGATGGTCCATGACGAGGGAAGGATGAAGAAAAATCATAGGAATGGCCTGAATTATATATCCATCGTTTCGGGTGCCCTCGGAAGAGGGCGGCGCTGTATCGCGGGTCGCAACTCCGGTGCAGTGAGATCCAGGCGAATGGGACGGGGGGGACCATGCGAACGTATTTATATTATCCGAGGTGTGTCATAAAATGTGCGGTTACGGATATGAGATGGGATCTACGTCGCGATGGGTTAAATTAAATTGATATCTTTCTTTCCGGAAGGCACAAGGGGAGAAATGGAATAGAATAAAATTATGACAGAAAAAAATGACGCCGATGAGGAATATTGCCAGTGTGATGTTTCGTGTTACGGTGATATGACACACCCGCATGCGCCGACAGGTACGCCATCGCGATATAAAAAAGAAGGGAGGAAAAGAACCGAACAGCGGTCCTCGTCCGCACCCCCCCTGGCGCACGAACCTGAAAGAGGAGGTGAATAAAAAGGCAAGTATGATGCATGGTTGTAATTAGCTAAGCAGGCGTAAGAATGGCCGACCACTCATGTCAGAATGAGAAAGATTGGGGTATTGTAGTAAAAAAAACGACAGGGAAAACACCAGAAATAATAATAATAATAATTTTTACAAGCACATCTAACAAGATATTGGGGGAAGCACGGGTACTCCATGGACATCAAGGAATAATATGAATATTTCTAAAAGGTTCAGAAGACTCGGGGGTTCCGTCAACGTGATCCACTCCTCGAACGGACAGGGGGCATAGTCCAGAGAAGTCCCGCGCCGGAGGCGTGAATGGACGAGGAAGTGCGAGAGGGCGGGATCGTGACGGATAAGCCAGGCCATGGGCAGAAGTGTGTGCTTATATGGGCAGAGCAAAGGGTCTCCGTCATTGAACGGGTGGAGGCGAAGGTCTTGATCAAGGTTGGTAAACGACAGCTGGGAGACGATGAGGGGAGCGTTGGGATATGAAGGAGAGAAAAATACACACATGTTGCGGGCAGCCACAGCCATAGCAGGTGCCTTTTGGAAAGACGATAGAGGCCTTCCACTGGTTCCATCGTGCAAGGTGAGTTGTGGAAATGTTGGGGCAAGCCGCGCAGTCTGCCAGCAAATGATCCCGTTGATCAGGAATCTTTTGGGTCAGCCAACAGAAGATGCAGGTGTGGGCGAGTACGTCGAGGGAGGCCTTGACCTTGAGGAGGTCAGACGAGCGAGGTAGCTGCCGATGTGGAGAGGGCGCGTAAATTATTCGCGCATGCTGGGAGGCAATCTGGATGGCGAGCGATGCGTCTGAGGGGGTTCTAGTGGATGGAAACAGGAAGAAGGCGGGAGACCTGTCTGAAACTGCGCGAGGGTCTAACTGACAGGTCAGATACGGACAGGTGAGGGGAAAAGGCATGATGCATCTACTGACGATGTTCCTCTGGAAGGTAGGGGTGGATCAGGTCGAGAGAAAACTGGTTCGGGGTGCCACGTGGAGGGGGGGTCAAGCTTGCATCTGAGCACACGTCGCACATGTGGGCCACGGAGGGCATCATCGAGCACGGCTCGCCGACTCCGTCGTTGAAAAGCTGCATGAGCCATCGGCGACAGTGAGCTCGATCGTTCGCCCAGTCATGTATGAGTTTGGCCCCAAACAGATCCGGTTGGGGAAACACGATGGAGGTGGTCTGGGGAATGATGACCGACGAATAGGCCACGCTTCCAGGCGCCCTGCCCGCACGGCCGGTCTCTTGGATGTACGAAACCATATCGTATGGATAGTCGAGGTGGAATACCCATCTGATGTTGGGAATGTCGAGGGCCACGCCGGCGACGCCGGTGCAAACAATGGCTCTGACGGATGGGGACCTAAACTGCTGAAATACGGCGTTGATGGCGTCCTGGGTCATGCCGCCATGGCAGTGGGGGATGCCGTATCGCTGGGCAGAAATCTCAGTCTCCCTTTTAGTGCGGCAGTAGATGATTGCCTTGTCTGACTCCGACTGGTTCATGGCCCCTTGGAATTGGCGGTCGAGCTCCAGGACGGGGTGTGGTACTACGCTGACAAGGTATGAGATGTTCGGTCGGCTGGTCTTCTCCCTGCACACGACGTATTGGGAGATCCCGAACAGGCGGAAGAGGGGCTCCACCAGCGATGGACCTGCGGTGGCCGACAGGAGCAACACCTGAACGCCTATGGAGCCAATCCACTGCAAGGTGTTCATGATGGCCCGGAAACAGCCGTGGGTTAGACCGAGGTGGGCCTCGTCCACGACGACCAGGGACAGGAGATGGAAGTCAACGAGGTAGGTGACATATCGGTGAAACACGTGGGAATCAAAGCTCTCCACACTGACCAAGATGTTGCGCGGAGGACTGTCTGCGCGGGAGTCACGGGTCCAGCTCGTGGAGGTCATGCCGTGTTCAGAGAAGCGGAGGTGGTACTGCTCATGCATGGACTTGAGGGGGAGACACCAGATAGTGGATTTTTTCACGTTCAAGGAAGCATTGATCAAGGGGGGGGTGGTCTTTCCTGTTCCTGGAAGCGGGTAAGGAGAGTAGGTAAAGATTATTTTATTTTATCTTAATTTTAAATGGAGGGGTGACCAACCTGTGCCTGCAAAGTAACCGACATTCTTCTGGCCGTCGTAGAGCAACTGCGTGACTTCAGCCTGCGCCGTTCCGGTGAAACCCAAGTGGGACTGGTTGGCGTGACGAAATTGACGGAGGAAGCGGAGGAGGTAGGGATGGGTGTGCGACTGGACCACCTGCTGCAAAGGACGAGTGCTGGCGAACGTCCGGTCGGGTGCCAGGAGCGCCAGGATGGACGCATGAGACTCGGCGAGCGAGCGGTCGATATGGCGGGCTATTGGAGGAAGGACCTCCTGGGTGATGAGGTTGGTGACCGTCTGGTTGGTGACGGCTAAACCGGGACCGGTGAAAACGCCTGCTGTGCCGGGAATGACCTCTTGGCCTTCAGGAACGTACTTTCCCTGTTGGATGGAGCGTATGAGGTCCACGATTTGCATCTGCCGCTCCTGGCCTTTGAGAAGGGCGACCATGAGGTCCGGTGGGTGTCCGAACATCAACTGTGAAGAGGCACTGGTGAGAGCGGTTGAGATATAGAGGCTCTGGTGCAGGCCTTCCGGGTAACGTTTGTCGATTCCGTAATGGTCCATGTCCATCCCTCTCGAATGACCGAATTGGTCGTCTGAAGATGTGTCGCCCGAGGGGATGGCGCCGAAGATCCGACTGTTGCAGGAAATCATGAAAGCCATCCACTGCCGGTAACGCCCGAGGCTCATTTTGATGTCAAACTCTCTGGAGAAAGTGGTGGAGATGGCGAGAGACAGATCGGAGGTGGTCACAGGTCGGTGAAGCCCACAAAAGAGAAAGTGGGTGGCATTCAAATGCATGTGGGGACGGAAGACGTACTGCCACTCGGCGTAAATGGGGCGGAGGAAGACGAGGAAGCGGATCCACAGACGTCCAACGGTGATGAGCGGCATGCGGACCATGGCGCGGTCTTGGAGGGTGGCATGGCTTGTCTTGTTGAAAGAACCTCTCAAGCAAAAAAGGTTGAACAACACGAACACGTTGCGAACCGACCCGCCAGATATGTTTCGAAATAGATGAGCCAGAAGCTCAGATCCACGCCCAGGGGCGCCAAAGGTCAACAAGAGGAGGATGAAGAGCTGCATCTGGAGGTGATATATCTCGTGCATGCGTAGGTGGCAAGCACCAGGTTTCCAGTGGACCTTCCCGCCGTCGGAACGGTAGGCAAACTGTTGGAACAGACGAGGGGTTGACAGGACGTGCTCCAGGACGGAGCTGGTGTGCACCCATGGGTTTCTCTCGTCGTCAACAAAACCGTAGCCAGGGTGGAGGCAGCGAGGCTCATCATGCACGAACAGGTCTTCCGGGAGGGTGAACAGAGGGTTGTGGAAGAGGAGGCGGTCCATCGTGGTTTGAACGTCGCTCAGGAGGCGATGGGTGTAATCACGGATGTGGTGGACGTGTAGGGTGCGAGAGTCAATGACGGCGGATGTCCCAGACAGGTCGATGGAGTTAAACATGACGAGTTTTTCGGTGGCCGATCGAATGGCTGAAAGGCCGCGCTTGAGGAGGTACAGTGCGGGCATGACGGCTTCGTGCTTTTCTTCAAAGTATTTAGCGATGCGGAGGAACTCTCTGATGCAATATGGGGTCAGTAGGGTGGGAGGGCAAGAATGGAAAGGCTGACTGGTAGTAACTGTAATGCTGGCCATCTCGAACGGGCCGATGGATCTCTGAGTACAACGTCAACCGGCCGGCGAAGAGGAGCGAGGCGATCATCTGGGTGATTTCCCCCGACTGGGCCCATTTTGAATCGACATGGACAGACGACAGTACGAGATAGCGGAAGAGCGGGCTGAAGAAGCGTCCGGAGGCCTCCGAGCTGGGAAGCTGGGTGAATAATTCGAAAAGGAGGTTTCTCAGCTTGGGTTGGATGACGGGGTCAAAGGGTGGCGTCTTCCGTCGAGGCGCAGTGGTAGGTTCCATTAAGGGTTGAGAGACGGGCAGTGGATGGGAGGGCGGGTCGAGGTTGTCAGGGTCGTGCTGCAGGTTGGCATCGGGAGCGCCAGGGAGGTGGGTGATGAATTCTTCGTCATCTTCATCTTCAGGTATGGGCCCGCTGGCGTCCGCAGGGGGGGGATGCTCATCGTCATCGTCATCTGGCATAACCACGGAGTTGGGATTCGAGAAGGCCTGGATGAGCTCTTCGCAGGCGTGCCGGATGCGAAGTGGGGTGACAAAGCTGTACACGTCCGAAGGGGAACAATGGTTGCGAAGGCTGAGGATGACCGCGGCGGCGAGCCTGTGAGAATACCTCTGGAGTGACTGCAAGTCGATGTCGGCGTGATGTGTGATGTACGTGGTATCGTGTCTTGGGAGCGAAAAGGTGAAAAGGATATATGGAGAGTGGAGAGAAACGACTCACTCGGCGCTGGAGAGCAACAGCGCCGATTGCGACAGGTGAGAAGGGAAGTTTAGGACCGGTTGGAGGGGGGTACGTACCTGGGTCTCGTGCTGATGAGCCGACGAGCGTAATAAGACTGGAGGGTATCCTGATGGTGTTTTAGGTAAGCTTCGCAATGACGAGCGAGATTGGGGAACTGAGGATCCTGGGCTGTGAGGCTGACCAGGGCTTTGAGGTGATGACGGTCGAGGTCTTTCAGGTGGTCTACCCACTGCTCCTTGGAGAGAAACTGGTCGAGGACCCTGTAATTGTCAGGGACAGACGTGAGAGCAGGCGGTGGGGGACGGGAGGCCATCTGGGTGCGGTAGGTGGACCAGGTGTCATCGACACCGGGTTTCGGGTTTTGTCCGGTCACGTACACGGCGAAGTAAGGAGAACGCGTGTGTCTTTCGAACGCTTGAACGGGATGCAGAGTCCACGAGCGCGACGGGGAATTGGCTGGATTTGGGGCGCAGAGGTGTTTCTCAAAAGCCCTGGAGACGTGGCCGGATGTTTCCGACCCTTTGTATCCTCTGTGGCAAAGGGTGCAAACTCTGTAGTTCTGCAACGGCGGTCGGAGACCGTATACAACTGGTACGGGATGTGTGGGGTGAAGGGGAGGGTAGACTAGGCTGGGATAGTTATCTTGGAGCATGGCTGAAAACGCTGCATCAAGGTCTTTCGGAACTTTGAGTCCTGGGTGTTCATCCATGAAATGGGCTCGCAGACGGGTGTGATTGACAGTGCATCCACATTCGACGCAGATGAGGCTGTGGTGTGTAGTGTTAATGATGAGCCCGTATTGGACGAGCATTTGGTTGGAGTAGGTATCTGGAAACGGATTGAGGACTTCAAAACCGAAAGATGGGGACCGCTTACCTGGCGCGATAAAAGTTTGCGCAGCTTGGGGGGAGACTACTGCACTGTCGATGGGGGTCTGGGATAAGGATCAGAGAGAGAGGTTATTTTTATGTTCAATACTCAACAGAACACGCACCTGGTTGGTGGACGTTTGTCCCAATGAGGTTCCGGAATTTACAGACGGAGCGATGTCAGGCAATGAGGGGCCGGGGTCGAGGGTTTTGCAGGTAGCACAGTGGTTCTGTGATTTAAATTGAGCAGGATGTGTGCGCGGGGGGGAATGGAACCTCACCACCAAACATCCGGCGTTGACATAAGGTTCGCGGCACCTGCCGCAGTGAAAATAGCCTGAACTGTCGCGAACTGCGACATGGATGGCGGTGCGTTGGTCAAAACGGCAAGTTACAGAGGCTTGGGTGCATCCGCGGTGATTTTTTGGGCTTGGTTCTTGGCAGACGGTGCAAATCGATCTGCATGGGAGGGAGTTAGCTTGGTGACAGGAAGATGAGCGGTGGGTCACGACATTGGATGATCATCTGAGGCCTGATTTGCCTTTGTTTTTTTGGAGCTGTAAACGATAGGCAGTCAGGTCAGGTGGGGGAAAAAATGTGCTTGGCTAACATGGGAGGTTGAACCGAAGAAGACTGAGATTTCTGAGTGTTGTGATCGAGGCCGGCGGAATGTTCCCTTTTTCTGTGGAGAGTGTAAGCGACGCGAGAAGGGGTTAGAAAACGCGATTTGTTTTACAGGGGGTTCATGATTTTACGAAGAGGTGGGTGGATGAAATGTTCTGTAGAGTGTTAAAAAATGAGACGAATGGCGAGAAATTAAGGGTTGGAGCGGAGACCCGAAATCTTCTCCTAGATGGATCGGGGATCGGATGCACGCGGACGTTTCCAAGGCACCCTGATGGGCGAAAACGTTGGAGCGGTGATGTGAGTGGATGACGAGCTGATTGTCATGGCGTGGGCGGGACTTTCATTTTCACACAAAATTACGACTGGTATTTCGGGGATACTTTCACAGTAAAGCGGAAAGGTCAAAACGCGACGATGAAAGACAAGTGTGTCACGGACGAAACATGAGGCTTGATTTTTGAGAGGAGGTAAATTCCCCGAATAGAAAAAATGAAGATGAAGGTAAAAGGTAAAAAAGGGGTATTGAACGGGTAAAGATAATAGGGGGGGTGGAGAGTTAGGTTAGAGGTTAGAACGTATGGGAGATGTGAAAATACCGGGCGCATCCGGGTCCACAGTTGACGGAGACAGCATTCCAGAAGGAATACTGGTTCAGAACGCGGGGGGACCTCAGGTCCAAACCCAATTCCAACAGCGACGACTTAGAGTCTGGTCGTGTGGGCGAGGAGACACTCGAGAATGCGAGCGAGATGGTGGCAAAGGGACACCTGTGGAATAAAAGGGTGAAAATTCACAAGGGATATATGTAAATATATGCTCAACAACTTGGACCGCAATAGGGTGATTTTGAGCGCTGTTGATGGTTGGCGACTTGGCTGCGAAGGTTTAAGGGGCACGCGGCCCGAGCTTCATCAAAGGACGTTTTCGGGCAATTTCGGGATATTCCGGTTGCCACAAGTCCCGATTGTGCGTAATTCTTAATTCAAATATCATAGCTGCTCACCGTCTCCGGATACCATTCTAGACTCAAAAAACCTCTACGCATCCCCGGAATAAAATTATACTCACGGATGTTCTTCAAACGTTGGAAGAAGCGTGCCGAAATAATAGCTTGTTAATATACACGTTGTACATACACTATGTTACGCTACTGTACCATTTCGACCGTAAGTTCAGTCACGCATCATAGCCAGAAAAAAAGCCCTCGTTAAAAATCGCTAGAACTCAAAAGGTAATTTATCGGCCATCTCGGAGACCAAAATTTCAGAATCCATGAACTTACGGTCGAAATGGTACAGTACCATAATACGCACCGGTTGTTCCCAGCACGTTCCCAACGCGTCCCAAAACGCGTACCCAACATTTTTACAAGACCGGATACATACTTACGGAATCTAACTCGTTTACTTTCTGGGGTCTGCGATCTCTTTATTGAGTTTCGTTTCCACTCACTGAGTGCGTAGACTCATATTATTTCATTATAACTCTCAGAGTAGTCCTCCACCCGAGTTGCTTATTCCAATTCACACACGGTGTGACAGACCGGAGCCAATTGGGTTGAACGATTTCTCGTAGGTGTTAGGAAACATATTTGGCGACATTTTAAACTCTAAATACACTCAAATTATTTGTTTCGTCCCATCTTTTTGAATTCTAGAGCCATCTGATCGAGCTTGAAACTTTCTGGCTTGTGCGGCTTGTGCCAGCACCGACAAGGTTGGATTATGTAAGCTGGTTCCAAACACAGTTCAACCTAGTTCCAAACGCGTCCCGAACACGTCCGGAACAGGAATTGAACCAACGTTGAACGCGACGACATGGATTCAGGCGACCGCGGACGATTAAATGCTATAGGTATCAACAGGTCTTTCAAGGTCAGTGGGAAAGATGTAGAGTATGTTGTTTACACGTCCGGGTTGGAACCGGAAGAGAGACTGGGAGGGGTGGGGGATATATATCATCATCAGGGCGGGGATCTGTACGTGAAGGGGATGACGGGATGGTCGAAGGGTTTTGATGGTGAGACGAAACATCCCATCCATACAAACGGTGGAACGCTTGTTTTTTCTAAAGGCAAGGGGCGTTGGGTGGTTCCGGGAACGATGCGAGGACGAAAGAGCAGGGCGATCTTGAAGGATACGGTCGGTTCGAAAAGAGAGCGCAGTAGTTCAGGGGGAAAAGATGGAAACGAAAGTGAGTCGTTTTAATTCATTATTTGACTAACGCTCACGGAAAGATAGCGTTCCCGGAGGCTAAACGCGGTAAAACGTCAAGCAAGGCAGAGGAGCCTGAGGGAAACGCACCGGCCGAAGGACATCCCGAAAACGCGTGGATGATTAAACTGAGGGAAGAATGGGGTTCAGCCCCCCTCAAATTCCTTCCTCGGTATCAGGACGGGAAAAACATGCTGGATGCCCTCGTGAGGTATCCATCTCCAATACCAATGTGGGACGACTTGGTGGACGAATCGGAGATTTACGAAAATCAGAGGCCTAGCATGGACCATATAATGATGGATCTATTGCACACGGATGATGGATCGCTGAACATCATAGATCAACAGCTTCGCTTCGGTTGCGAAGTCACCAAGGCCCAATTCTTGGCGGCCTTGATCAGAGCACCACACGTCAAGGAATTCAACCCTTCGACGCGATTGTACAGCATCCCCGACCTGGATTTCCACGAGGAAGGGTCTCACCAGTGCGGAATAACGGTTCCAAAGAACATGTTGGACTTTTCCGTGCAGTCGACGCGCGACGGACGACGTTTGTGGGGAACTTCCCTTTGCCCGCTGGGTACGGTCACCGACGTACACACGGATTACCATGGACCGATGCAGCTCATGCTCGGTATATCCACGAGGAAGCTATGGCTAATTTGGCCGGGCACACCCAAGAATTTTGAGTGGTGGGCCTCTCGACGTTCAAGGTGTCCGACTTCGACAGTGACCGTTGAAGCCATTCAGCAGCTGGAAGGGCTCAAGATTCTATACCAGACGGGTCGCCAGGCCTTCATATTACCACCATACCATTTCCACGCCGTCATGACGTTCGAGACTAGCGCGCATTGTGGGACGGCCCTGTGGGATTACGAGTGGTGGCTGAAGGCTTCCAAGGCGGGAATAGAATGGGAGTATGGATGGGCGAGGGATTACATGGCGAACGAGCACCCTAGGAGTGAGGCGGTTGCTCTTTTAAATGACTTGGATGTGGCGATGGGAAAATGGGAGCAGTTGCTCGCCAAGCTGGTGAAGAAGAACGTGAACGTGATGAAATTCAAGCCGTGGGTTAAGGAAACGTCGAAGAAGGTCAAGGTACTTCTCAATGACCTGAAAGGTTGATTCAGGTGAGGCTTTTTGTTTCTAGTCATTTTTTTAAATCTCATTCATTCTAAGGGGTTAGTCACATCAAGTACGCTCAGCATGGGGGGTTGCAAATTTATGACGCTTTGTATATAATTATAAAATGGAACTTAATTGTGGAAGGTTGTCACAGACAGAATATTTACAAAAAAGGTGAAATTTTTCAAGTGACCGGGGTTACACGAAGCTATGAGTGGAGGGATAAGGGTCTCAACCATCCGACGTCGAAATTTGATGCTCTAATGTTGAAATTCGATAGCGTGACGTTGATATTTCAGCTTCCAAAGTTGCAATTCGAGTATCGAACTTCCACGTATCAAGTTCCAAGGAGAGCTGGTGTATGGTGGTCAGCGAACGCGTCGATCCATTTGAGGCGTAAACTCACCATTGCCAGAGAAAAGATTTGATGCCTCCTGACGCGGATGTAACATTCCAGGTCCAAAATATGCTGCTGTGTGGGGGGGAAATACAAGTCCGGGATTTGTCGTGAAACGGAGTCGAGCTCTGATAGTGAGAATAGAGCTGGAGGGGTACAGATGTGAGCGCGACGGGGAAAGACAGGGTTAAACTCACGGAAAGGATAGATAGATCGCAATGGTGACTCATGGAGAGGTTCACCGATTAACTTGCAGATCGTATCGTTTTCGGGGGAAGACGGGTGTATGTCGATGAAGCTGTGGGTGGGTGTCAGCTTAGATCATGAGGAAAAGTGATAACATACTGTTCGTCGACGCAGCGTTTGCAGCATCTCACGAACCAAACAACCAATATTTTGTGGGTGACAGCATGACAGAACTGAAGTTTTTGGGTGAGTTGAGAGAGAGAGAGAACGGATACAAATACGACTTACCGAACACCGCGCTTCGAAAAGCAACGCGACGTAAGCCATCTCGTTGTGGAAATCGGGGCAAGGAGGGAGAAATAACGATTGGATGGACCTCTTCCATACGAAACGACGAGATATCGAAGTCAGAAGGTTACGGAACCTGCGACACGTGCGGGAAAGCATGAGCAGCACACGAGGGTGCACATCACACAAGATCTGTATCGAGAATTGAGGTGAGTCTTGAATAGAAATAGATAAAACGAACCATTGAGAATATTTCTAGGGGGAGAGACATAAGTCTTCTCATGAAACGAGCGCGACGGGCGGGGTCGCCTTTGGCCATGGCGAGCCTTGGTTCGGAAGAAGGCACGCGCGCCAATCTGGGCGCTTACTGATGCTGTTTGCGTTTTAAAACCACCGTGACCTGACTCGACCAATCGTTGTTGTAAACTCGGGGTGTGGGAAGATAAGGCAAATAAATTTGTAGACTATACGTTCCAGAATATAAGACTGTGTTTCATTTTTGAATTTTGTACGGGGGACCAGGCGATTCATTGAAAGGCGTTCGGGACGAGTTGGGGACGAGTTGGGGACAAATTGTAAAACAGCTGATCGATTAAATGGGCTTTATTTATTTATTCCATTATTATCCTTGAAATATAGTATAAATTCTTGAAGCTATCTGTAGGAAACGCAACTTGAGCATGAATTTCGCTTCAGCCACAACCTAAATATGGCAAGCTCGGAGTCTGAACGTTGCACGGCGAAAATGCACAAGTTGATTCTCGCTGCTCTCTCCCATGTTTTGCTGCTGGGTCAGGACCGTGTGCCCATGCACTGGAGGTAAGTGAGTACACTTTTAATAGGTAATATATGGCATACTGATGTATCTAGCTTCGTTTCAGATCATTCGCTATCGACGGCTGGCGGATCTGCTGGCGGACGCTAACACCGAGGCCTTCTGGCCTCAGAAAATGGCCATTCATTCGTGGCCAGTAGTAGAATTGAACTGTTAAGGATGATAGAAAACGGCAGGGGCAGGAATTTGGCACCGCAAGGGTCCAGGTACGCCTGGTGCTATCTATTTAAAGTCGTCATATTCATTTATTTTGATCATATTGCCAGACCGCGCATTTTCATGTGCCCACTACTTCTAGCACGATATATTTAGGTAGAAAAATGGATATTTCACGGGAAACTGTGCTATTGACATACCCCAGGTCAATATGGAGCACACGCGGCTGGATTTTCAGTTTTTTGGGAAAATCTTCATGCCGCTACTCGCTCTCGGTATTCACGCTTCCCACTGTTACATACAGCACCCAGACCTCATCCCACTGGTGTCCCTAACGACACACATCACAAGTTACCTACCACCACCGCGATTGTTGAGGGCGTGCGGCTTGATATTCGGTTTAGGGGGGAAAGGCGCAGCCGCCGTTCGATTTGGTGACCCCGCGTCTGACGATCACATCCACCATTCAGCGGTCATCCCACTGGCCTGCCCCACCTGCACCTCAAGTTACCTACCCGCGCTGCGATGATTAAGCTCGCGCGACTCAACCGCTGAGGCCCTCAAAGAGGGAATCCACCTGACGAAATAGGTCAACTCCACCTTATGCGCAAGTTGTTGCACGTTGCCCAATGATATTCAGCCCGTGTGGCTCGGCGTGGGTTTCGTCAGCCCTAACACCTGCCCCCACCCGATCTCGCGATCTCTGCATCCCATCACCCAGTCGAACAGATACAATCTCTTCCAGAAGGGTCTCCACATCACCGCCGCTTGTTATTAATACAGTGGAGCGACACCAAGTTGGTATAGGTTGTAGGGTCCACTATGCGCCCCCGTGCGATCTCATGTTTACCATCTCCCAGAACTGACCCTACGGGATCGCCCTCTTGGAACGTGGTCTGGCCATAACCCCCGTTTCTTATTTCCACCAGAGAGTGATGCAGAAGGCGGTGAACTCGGTGTCGGTCATCAGAGAACAAATTGCCGTTGGCACTTGTTCACTCAACCATCCGGCCCCACTAGCTCAATTATTCTGTACGCCACACCATATACATCAGGTGTATGACCACTGCAGGTTTTACGCACATCGGAATGATATCGAACGCAGGTGCTCGGTATGCGCATTTGCGAGTAAAATGCCCACTTCCGATGATTGATTTAAGCCTCAGGCCCCACCCTCTCAATCACCGTGTATAGTCCACCCTAAGAATCTCATATACCACCACCGCAAGTTCTACGCACGTCAGACCGATATCGAGCCAATGGGCTCGGTAATCAAGTTGGGGGGAAGAGGCCCACCACTGCCCGATCTCGCCAGCGGAACCTCCTACGGTCATCTCATCTACGGGTACTGAACACACTGCCACCACCGCAAGTTCTATGCACGTCGGACCAATATCGAGCCTATGGGCTCGGTAATGACGTTGGGGGGAAGAGGCCCACCACTGCCCGATCTCGCCAACGGAACCTCCTACAGTCATATCAACTACAGGTACTGAACACACTACCGCCACCGCAAGTTCTACGCACGTCCGACCGATATTGAGCCTGTGCGCTCGGTAATCACGTTGGGGGGAAGAGGCCCACCACTGCCCGATCTCGCCAGCGGAACTTCCTACGGTCATATCAACTTGAACGGACTGGTGTCCAGCATATGTAACGCAAGTCATTTGCACTCACATGGATATCGAGTGCAGGGCACTTGTATGGGCTTTTCGTCGTCAAAACGCCTACGACCTCTTGGGGGGTATATCCTGGGCTGCGATATTTTACCTACAGCACCTAAAACAAGCCATAGATATGCCGCACCTACCGAGATGCTAATGTACAGTCAAATGAACCGCGTACAGATTTTATTAGAATGGTGCCATATGTACTTTATCGATATTGCGGGTATTTTTTAGTCAGATAGAATATAGTGGTACATGCGCATTTCTTGGACAACGACGTCGACATTAGGGATACCTAATGCCAACCTAATACCGGGTTTTGCTGCAAAAATCACAATGTCTTATTTGCCCACATCGTGAAAGACTAATGTTGGGCGTGGCACATTCGGCCCAGAGGCGTTTTTGAGGTTTGTTTCATTGTAATGTTACTCGCAGAACGACTGTTCAACAACGAGTAAGATAATTTATTAAGCCTCTTGGCCTTCATTACTAGTATGTAAATTACTATACCACTGAGCTTTCCTTATGTTGCAGATTTTTATTCTTATTCACTTTTTTTTACACGCACCACCCCCTGCAAGTCCCAATGTTTGACCATGGGTGACTGAATTCACTAGGCTGGTTCAGACTTCATTTTTTACTGCCCAGATTTATTTTTAATTTTTTCGCATTTCTGACCCCTGCAGCTCCAGGCTCCTCATTGAGTTTCCGGAATGCGCTGAATGAGTTGTCGATCTTTTCATCGAGTAGTTTGTGGTCGTCATGGGTTTGAAAGTATCACGCTCTAGCGATATTCTGTTAAGCGCCGGAGGTGTGGAAGGTTCGGAAGAGGCATATAGATGGCCAACAGACAAGTGCGAAAAGTCGTTGGATATCGAGTTCCTGGGTGTGTTAGATGCGAGGACTGATCTAGGCCATGCACGTGGAGGGGCTGTGTTGTTTCCTATTTCAATCATCCACAAAGTCGTCAACTTGTCTCTGGTTGCAGCTCGAGCTCTCTTCAGTAATCACCTGCTATAGCTTGACACCTTGTACCATGGCTTCTCGGACGACACTGCCTCGAAACCAAATATAACGTCACCACAGAGTGTAAGTACTTCCTAACTCCTCACTCGCTCACCAGACATCCAATTCCCCAGTCCCCATCTAGGTCTCCTCTCAGCAGCTACGAATGGCAACACTGATCTTGTCAAGTACGCCCTCTCGCGCGAACACCCCATCAATTTGGCTATGCCCTACCTCCGCAGCAGAAGCCACATCACCATTGGGCGAATATACCTGCATCCTGACGAAACTAACAGCCTGAGATCGCGGGATATTCAAGCAACCAGCAAAATATGTGCGGATTACCAAGTACAGTGCGGTCGTACTACTGTAATCACGTAGTGAATACTAACCAGTTCCCCCAGCTAAATACCCAACGCCATGCCTACTACAGATGTACGCCTCGCGTGTACAGCCACCGGCAGTCGGGCTCGCACCGAATCCAACCTTCGTCACATCCCCTTACCCATTTCCCCTCAATCAGGGTTACTACATTTGTCACCTTGCTCCCCTGCCGAGTCATCCTCCTTGGCGAATCAACATAGTCCGCGGATCAGTGATACGAGCTTGGGAAGCGCAGGCTCTTCAGGAGTCGAGCTACCGAATTTGCAGTTGGAGCATTCAGGTTAGAGGTCCGGGAGTGGGAGCAGACCGGAGAGTCAAGAGGGAGCCGTAGTGGACGGTAATGGGGCGCATACGCCACCTCCTAGACCTAGCATGCTGCACAGTTATCACCACAGCTGCTCAATGTCTCCGGACTAGTCCCAAATCCGAGGCGCTTCCTTGTGCTCTTCACTTCGAATCATTTTCCAGCAACGCTTCCTTGTCATCTAAAGCGCGGAACAGAGTGATCCGAGTTTTAGGCCTGGAGAGGAGTTTGAGCCCGCCGCGCCAGGTTATACACAGGGCGAGCTGCAAAATCTCGCAAAACCGGTGCCAAATTGCATCGCAGGGGCGATGAACAATATACATGTAGTGAGTAAAACCCCATCAGCTATTTAATTTCAACAATGGTTAATTATGCTCATAGCTACCGAATCTACTTCCTTACCCTTTGTCTCTCCCTGGCGTTCGAGCCTCGACCCAAATCAAGATCCATTCGAGGCGTCAACGTCCCTCCCTGCTGCACTTCTCACGGAACTCCAGTCCCAACTCCATGATTCACAAACTTCTCTGGCTACCCACGTCAACAAAGTAAGCATGCTCAAAACCGCGTTTGCAGAGCATGATGCTATTAAGCGTGAAGTTGGCGTGTTGGGTCAGCTTGTGGAGAAAAGCAGTGCTCACGAAGACGGTGCTGCTGGTGGATCTTCAGATGACGACGATGCGAGGAGTAATCGCACCAGATTACGAAGGAACAAGAGCAGAAGCAGGATGAAGATGAGGGGGAGTGGAGGGTACGGAGGATGGAGCTTGGCCGACCACGGAGCCCTGAGCCTATGAGCTTAGTGATGACCCATTCACTGGACGAGGATGGTATGGCTCGGTCCTTGAGTCCGAAGCAATCCGTCATTGACGAACTATTCCAACGACTCACAATACCATTACCATCTCGATCCTCAAATCCAAAGTTGCCTCGTTCGAATCACTTGCTCAACAATCCCAAGCACCTTCGCTGGCCGCACCACACCTTGACTCACTCACCCAAGTGCTTAACGACTGGAAAAAATCCGTCGAGGGCCAATGGTCTTCTGTCCGTGAGGAATGGGCCTCTGAGTGCGAACATCTCGCGTCCGCAGACGAAGAGCGGGAATCCAAAGTAGAGGCCGCCGAGACTCACCTCAGTACATCGGCTGCCAAGTTTGACGCGGGCTTGGCTAGTCTTGCCATGTTGCAGCGGCAACAGCGGCATACCCAGGCGTTGGTGTGGAGAATAGGGAAGTTGTGAAGGGTTTTTTTCATGAGAGTACCAGTGGGTGTGGGGGGCTTATAGTTTTTCTCATTTTTACATCGTTAATTCAGGCTGTAAGGGCGTTCACTAGCTAAGTACTTCTGTGTACTCAATATATTGGATTTACTACGTATTTTACCACCAGATGATGAGGCTCAACCCTAAGCCAAGACAAACCCAGTGGATTTTGACGGCTTTTGGCTGGCCTGCAGACCGTGCAGATTTCAAAAGCCACAGGCGTTGAAAGCCATGCGAAAGCCATGGCTTTCAGGGCAAGCCGGGCGGGAAGAATGGAACATCAGTAATTTCGCCATTGAATCTGTGCTCTAACGGTCACTCAGCATGCCATTTGTACCTGTGAATGAGACATCATCACAGTGGTCGACTCGACATTTGTCAAGTATTCGTAAAAGCTCCGGCCCCGACTTGACGGGGCCGGGAGTAATAACTAATGAGATGTCAAAAGGTCCGGCCCCGACCGGACGGGGCCGGGAGTAATAAATTCATTTGTTGTGAACACAATACGCGTTGTTTGATATCACAGGTATAATCATTTGAGAAATTATTTTGATTTTGATCTATCAAGTATCACAAGATATCATAGAATATTTGGCAAGTATCACCAGGTATCATGGAATATTTCTTGAGTATCGCCAGGTATCATGGAATATTTCTTGAGTATCGCCAGGTATCATGGAATATTTCTGGAGTATCATGAGGTATCACGCAATATTTCTCAAGTATCGCCAGGTATCAGGGAATATTTCTCAAGTATCACGAGGTATCACGCAATATTTCTCAAGTATCGCCAGGTATTATGGAATATTTCTCAAGTATTAAGGGAGGTATCAGCAAGTAACACTGGAAATTTTGGCAGGGGATGTAACAAGGGAGAGGTCGACCACTCCCGAGGTGAATACTATGAGGG
>Ga0137401_10000111_pt1 | contig 26353 bp, 23 predicted proteins | sample CZOMad1_1_16fung_FD_108286 | JGI IMG/M metagenome (GOLD analysis project Ga0137401, IMG submission 108286) | Vadose zone soil fungal communities from Angelo Coast Range Reserve, California, USA - CZOMad1_1_16fungal (Illumina Assembly) | ecosystem: Environmental > Terrestrial > Soil > Vadose...
ATGAACGAGTGCGAAAACTGCGGATTATTCCACCTTTTTTGGAAAGCGAACGGAACAATAAAATAGCGGTCCTGTGTATTTACGCCCTCTCCCAATCGTGCTGCAACCTTGTCCTTGATGCGGTTGACGATATGCTGGAATAATGGCGTATCATAGTTCGAGAAGTCGACATCCGCTTTTAGCAATCCTGCGCCAACCGAAACGCACAGGCTGAAAAGCAAAGCGTAATATACGATCCAACTAGCAAGCGGTTTGACTCGCCGGCTGATTCTCCGCTGCACTCCGCGGCTACTGGGGAGCAGCCACTTGCCGTCATTATTCACAAGCCCATTGGTGAGCCGGGCACGGCTCGCCGTGCGTCCGTCGGTGTTATTGATGCGATTCATTTCCGTTAAGTTCCGAGCCATAATCCTTCCAAATCAGTGACTTACGTCGTAAATAAACCCGAATTTGCCAATTCCATAGCAAAAGCCATAGCAGATTTTTTGGAAGGCTTGAAACTAACTTTGCGTGTAGTGTAGGACATGAAAGCCACTCGAACCGCCACCATCGCTAGCCCCGGCAGCTCCGCAACCCATGCGGTAAAGCTGGTCAAGCTGACCCGCACCGATCGCGCCGTGCTGAAATCGATGGCTACCCGTCACCGGGTTAATAATTTGGCCTATTTTTTGGAAGGTATCCTTGCGGCCGAGGACCAGAAAGCAAACCCGGATAGCGTGGTTCTGTTTAGCATTTACGAGCAGTGATACTCTAAACGATTACCCCCCAGGACATGAAAGCCAAGCCCATCCTCAAATCGTCTCCCATCGGGGAACTACCCCGAATCGTTGGAACCCGAAGCAACAAACCGGATAAGACAGCGAAAGCTCGGTCTTTCAATAGTTTCGGCGCCACCGAAACGCACCGGGTTAGTGTTATCGAATTAGAACCCAGTGACCGGGCCTCACTCCAGATGATGGCCAAGCATTATCGGGTCAAATCATTGATCCATTTTTTGGAAGGCTGCTTATCGGCCGAGGAAAAGCGAACCTACCAGGGCAGCCAAGTCTTGTTCCGGGTCTACGAGGATTGAGGCTCAAAGCGTTGCCCTGCGCGGATGACCTGGTTGACTGCGATTCCCAAAGACCAAAGAAACTGCTGGACCCCAGGTGCCGACTCCCGAAGAATGAAAGGTAAGCTATGGCTTTATACAGTAACTGCCGTATCCGAGTTAAACTACCCGCGGACTATCCGAAGAAAGCTGAGCTAACGAAGGTTCTTGAATCCGAGTTCGTCGGTTGTGAAATGAATTTTGAGGAATCCACAACCGACAATGAGCCGCACATTGAGGAGGTGAACGTCCCGGAAAGTCCTCAGTTTGGCGGTCTAACTGCCAGCGAATGGGCGCCTTTGGGCGGTACCGCGTCGACGGAGAATATCTCCGGCGAGTACTTAGCCCGCTCTGCGTCGGAAACCATTCGAAAATTCCTGGAAAATTCTAAATAATTCCGAGGCTCTGCGGCATGGTCCTATTCCTATCGAACCGCCGGAACGGAAGTGCGCGCCAATGCTGATAATAAAGATCTGGCAACCGACAGCACTCAAGGCGACGAAACCGAGTCAAAAAAAACCGAGTCCGAAAGATAGGATTGTTGCTCACACCAGACTAACGCTTTCCGAATCACCTCGGTTTCATCGCTATTAGCGAAATGACGAAGAAGCCGCGGGCCAACCTTCTCGTAAATAAACGTGGCAAACGTTGGTTGATCCGTCTTCTGCCAAAGGTGCAAATCAATTACGTAAGAACAGTGCTCGATACTACGTTGGAAGGATGAAGAATTCCGCACTTTTCCTCCGAAGCGTTATAGTAGCCGCCCCCGCCCCCGATGGCGAGTAAACTCTGAACCGGATGCATCGGGAATGCCCCCGTTTTAAATATCAGGGCGCTGATGCTGGCAGAGGGATATAGTCTCCAGTAGAGATAGGAGCGTCTTCGGGCATTACCAACGTCGGACGGTGAGCGACTGCTTGGCTATCGCCCCGGGCATACGGACCGCACCAGAGATGCCGCTCGTTATCGAAGCGTTGCCAACTCTATTTTGCAGGCCGATTCCGGATTTTTTCCTTCCGCGATTCGCATTCTTCCTGAAGCCGGCGTAGCTCCATCGCCAGCTGCTGCTGGAGCGGTTCTACCTCATTCAAATGCCCAGCCTGAATCTCTTTCTTAATTTGGTCTTTGAGCAGGAGCTCTTTCTCCGCGATTTTTGCCTTGTACGTGGAATCAATCTCCGCGATCTCCGCTCGCTGTGCGTCGGTCAGTGGAGCGACCGGCGCTCCTTTCTGCAAACGTTCCATCGCGAGTTCATAGGCCGATTTCATAGGTACAAACAAAGTTCAAAATTGGACGGGCCGCAAAAGCATTTTCATGAGAGCTAAGGAGTGAGCATTCGTGTCTAGCCGCCGGCCCATTGTAGCCTTGTGCAACAGCCTGTAATCGGTCCGCCATTACGGTAGCGGCGACTGTCCCCGGCGATGACGGCGTTTCCGGCGTTATTCCTTTACAATCGCCGCTACCGATTCCTGCCCACCCAACGCCACTATTGGCGTCTATTCGCGGTTAGTACTTGTGGAAAACGATTTCTCCTTTTTCGACATCGGCACGAATCCGATCGCCCGTAACGAACTTTCCTTCTAACAACGCGAGACTCAATGGGTCAAGCAATCGGCGTTGAACCACCCGCTTAAGCGGCCGCGCACCGTACACCGGATCGTATCCCTCTTCGGCCAGTAATCGTTTGGCTGCTTCGTTAAGGGTCAACTCGAGATGCTGTTGTTCCAGCCGCTGCAATACCCGCGCCAGCTGGATATCGACGATTCTGGTCAACTCTTTTTCCGTCAGCCGATCGAAGATGATTATGTCGTCTACTCGGTTCAAGAATTCGGGCCGAAAATGGTTGCGAAGCGCTTCCATGACTCGACGATTTCTTTCCGCACGTTCACTAGCGTCAATAATAAATTGACTACCGATATTGCTGGTCATGATGATGACCGTGTTTTTGAAGTCGACGGTTCTGCCCTGCCCATCCGTGATTCGTCCATCGTCTAACACCTGCAGCAGAACATTAAAGACGTCGGGATGCGCCTTCTCGATTTCGTCAAACAACACGACACAGTATGGTTTCCGGCGCACCGCCTCGCTGAGCTGGCCACCCTCTTCGTATCCGACGTAGCCCGGAGGTGCGCCGATCAACCGGGCGACGGAGTGCTTCTCCATGTACTCGCTCATGTCGAGTCGAATCATCGCGTTTTCGTCATCGAACAGGAACTCGGCCAATGCACGACTCAATTCGGTCTTACCCACTCCAGTCGGACCGAGGAAGATGAAGGAACCAATTGGCCGATTTTCGTCTTGCAGACCAGCTCGGGCGCGACGGACCGCATTGGAAACCGCCCTGATCGCTTCGCGTTGTCCGATCACTCGCTCTCCGAGACGCTCTTCCATCTGAATGAGCTTTTCTTTCTGACTCTCCTGGAGCCGGGATACCGGAATCCCGGTCCAACTTGCTACCACTTCCGCGATATCCTCCGGGGTAACCTCTTCCTTCAAGATCTGTTGCGACTTTTGCAGCTCCGCCAGTCTTTGGTTATGAGCCTCGAACTCTTTCATCAGGTCCGGCAGACGGCCATACTGAATCTCGCTGGCCTTCCCAAGATCGCCTTGACGCTGCGCCTGTTCTAATTCCAGTTTCAGATTTTCGATCTGCTCCTGCAATTTGCGAGAACGCTCAATCACTTGTTTCTCGCTTTGCCATTGGGCTTTGAGCTGTGCGCTCGTTTCCTTCAGTTCCGAAACCTCTTTATCCAGTCTGGCTAATCGTTCTTGGCTGGCCGCGTCTTTCTCCTTTTTCAAGGCCTGGCGCTCCATCTCCAACTGCATGATCTGCCGTTCGATCTGGTCGATCTCGGTCGGCATTGAGTCGAGTTCTATCTTGAGCCGGGAAGCCGCTTCGTCCACCAGATCAACCGCTTTGTCCGGCAAATAGCGATCGGAAATATAGCGATGACTCAAGGTTGCCGCAGCGATTAGAGCAGCATCCTGGATCCGAACACCGTGATGCACTTCATAGCGCTCCTTTAAGCCACGCAGAATCGCGATGGTATCTTCTACACTTGGCTCGTCGACCATCACCGGCTGGAAACGGCGTTCCAGCGCGGCATCCTTTTCGATGTGCTTGCGGTACTCATCGAGGGTAGTGGCTCCGATTGTGCGCAGTTCGCCTCGCGCCAGTTGTGGCTTCAGGAGATTGGAAGCATCAACTGCACCCTCGGCCGCGCCCGCTCCCACGATGGTGTGCAGCTCATCGATGAAGAGAATAATCTCGCCTTGTGAATCGGTCACTTCCTTGAGAAACGCTTTGAGTCGATCTTCAAACTCGCCGCGGAATTTCGCTCCCGCGATCATCGAGCCGAGGTCTAGCGCAATGATTTTTTTGTGTTTCAGCGAGTCAGGCACATCGCCGCTGACGATTCGCCGCGCTAATCCTTCAACGATCGCGGTCTTGCCAACTCCAGGCTCACCAATGAGCACCGGATTGTTCTTGGTCCGACGCGAAAGCACCTGCATAACTCGGCGAATCTCGTTGTCGCGCCCTATTACCGGATCAATCTTTCCCTTCCGAGCGAGCTCCGTCAGATCGCGCCCATACTTCTCCAGAGTCTGATACTTGCCTTCAGGATTCTGATCAGTCACTCGCTGCGAACCGCGCAAATCCTGCAGCGATTTCATAACGCTTTCTCGATTGACTCCTAGCCCCTGCAAAATTCGGCCCGCCGGCGTTTTCGGCGGATCGATCAATGCCATAATGAAATGCTCAACGCTGAGGTATTCATCCTTTAGCCGGGTCATCTCCGTCTCTGCTTGATTCAAGACATTGCGGAGATCAGCACTGATGTACTGCTCGGTAGCACCCGATATCCGCGGACGTCGAGCCAACTCCTGCTCGAGTTGCCCCTCAACCTCCGGGGCCCGGACATTCAATTTTTCTAAAAGCGGCCTGGCTAACCCGTCTTGTTGCCGAAGCAGCGCCAGAAGCAGATGCTCCGGCATCAACTCCTGATGTTGCATTTGCGATGCCAACGCCTGCCCCTCCTGGAGACCCTCCTGCATTTTGCTGGTAAACCGGTCGATCCTCATAATTCGTTAGAGTAATCTAATCACCAGGTTACGAGAAGCCAGGAGCGAGTTGATAATGACAAATAAGACCTGGGAAACAACAACATACGCCCGGTAAACGGGGGCTTTACCAAGCGGTCATAGGATCGCCGCACAATCATCGATTACCGCTTACTGACTACCCTTTACGCCGTTTGCTCGCTCAGAGCATGAGCCCTCAAGCAATAGAGTATCGCAATTGCTAATAAAATGCGCACTGCCTGGATCCAAATCCACCAGTAATCGTGGCGAAGACAAAGCACCCAGGCATCGAAGAATGATTCCGTGCCAACAATCGGAGTAAGAACAATACAGATCCGCAAATAACTTCGACGGAAAAGAAAGATGGCGCTTATGAATGAACACGCAAAAAAAAGAAAAATAGAGCGCCACTAAGAAAAGGATGAACGGCGCCACCAAAACGATAGTACCACCTCCAAGCCCGTCGTAGTCCGATATTGGGGTGATCGTATACCGGTACGAGTTATAGACTTCGAATGCGCCAGTTACGACGATGAGAAGTGCCTGGACCAAAGCAATCAGTCCAGAGATAAAGAGCATTGTTTTCATGAGCTCCGAGGGACACCAAATTGACGGGCTTTTTCCCGCCACTTGCGAAAAAACGATGGGTCGCGATTATCGGTTCGCAGACCTGATATTCCCGCGCATTTTGCATGGCTAGTTAGCGTTTAAAACCCTATGCTTTTCTGTGTTCGCAACCCGAAGTTATTTCTGCGGAGTTTTATCGTGTGCGCTCTCTTCCACGTCGCTGAGACGCTTCCGGTGGAAGCTGTTGAACAGATCCGGATCGAAGATCGCTGGCCCGAGATTTTCCATCTATTGAGCACTTCGTCTTTCGCTGCCCCAGAAAAAGCAGTCAGGCTCGTTGATTATCTGCGCAGCGCCTGTCCGGAGATCGCCGATCGATTGCACATCAGTGAGATGACTCGCGATGACTCGGAGCGCTATCTGGTAGAGTTAGAGCGGCGAAGCTTCGCTATTCGTTCGCTTGAACACCGGTTCGCCGCAATTCATTCGGGTATTGAAGAACGGTTCATGCAGGCCTTCCCCGATTTTCGTCCGTCGCGAACAACAGTCTACCTTACCGTCTCCCGCTTTCGGTTCGATGGGAAAGTTCCCCACGATCACTGGAACAGTTTATTGTTTGCCCTCGATGGAGTCGCCAAGTTCCATGGCGGAAATGCGCCGGTCGCAGTCATTTTCAGCCACGAGTTATTCCATCTCTATCACTTTCAAATCAACCCACCTCCTGCCGATCCGGATCAAGTACCTTTATACCAATTGATTTGGCAGGAGGGCCTAGCCTGCTACGTAAGCAGCCGGTTGAATCCTTCCGCTCTTCTTCATGATATCGTGTTTGATCCCAGACTCGCCGCGGAAGGACCCAAGCTGGTCAAATCGGTTTCGCGCGAATTGTTAAAAGATTTGGAATCTACCGACGATCTACCGACGGCAGAATACCTGACCTATCGGAGGACCGGCGCTACACCGTCGCGGATGGGTTACCTGATCGGTTACCAAATTGCGGCTAAGCTCGCTGCCCAGCACTCCCTGCTGGAACTTGCCCATCTGCGTGATCCAGAATTGCGTTTTATGATGAGGCGCGAAGTGCGTCTGCTGGCGGAACAGCCGGAACCGCAAGTGATTGGTGAGAAGTAATCGTGATTGGTGAGAGGAATTCCCGCGAAAAGCGCCGGACAACCCCAACGTGTCCGCGGGACCGCTGCTTCGTTGTCGTCGCAGAAGAGTTGAACTTTTTTCGACCATTACGGCAGGGCGAAAACCTCGGCGCTTTGGGTAGCTTGCGCCTTTTCGTCTTGCATCCCCAGGCACGGGTTTGAGCCACTGCTTACTAACTCCTTACCGCTTCCGGGCATGGTGCATTGCTCCAGCCCGAGCGAAATGGCTCGATACGCCCCTTTTCGGGATCGAATTTCTGTCGCACGACGCAGCCGGTATCGTTCGCTAACAAGTGAAGACTGATCGATGGAACAGAGGAAATGGTCCGGACGCGGTGGACATCGTTGTAGGGAGGAATAAGTTCGTAAAATTCCCCCTGTTTCAAAATCCGACGGGCCCGGAGTTTGAACGAAATTTGGTGGGACTCTGAATGATGATGGTCGTGATCCTCTGGAACGTCGAATTCCTCTTCTTCTTGTTCGCCTTGATATAGACCGACTAGGCCCCAAGCCAGGTGATTGTGTACGGGGGTCGCAGCCCCAACCGGAACGACCAGGCTGAAGAGCGACAAATCTTTGGCCTCTGATCGATAGAGTAGCCAGGATGCGATTCCGCCTCCCATTGCACTGTTGAAATTTGGCTGGCGAAATTCATCAGGCAACCAGGTCTGGTCCTTCAGCAATTCAGCATACGATCGACGCAAATGCCGGAGCCGATCGGTAACTTCGATTTGCTCTTTCAGAATGGTCTCGATGGTCGCGACGAAGCGACGCAAGATTGGATGATCAACAAAAAATTCTCCGGTGCTCATCTTGATTGAACTGAACGGCCGGAAACAGGGAATTGCAATCTTTGGCCTTAGCGGCAAGCTTGTCAGCTGCGGCGTTCGACCAACTCCGCCGCTCTTCGGCCTTTTTTCAAGCAGAAGTGGCGCCCGGCAGTATGAAACGACAGGCAATGGAGAACTTTATTCGGAGTAACGCGATCAGCTGGTGGCATCGGAGCTGTACAGCCGAGATGGGACGTGACTCCATGTCGGTCGTGGCCGGCAATCTCAAGGTCTATGGAATCGAAAACTGGGCCTCGTCGACATATCGATCATGCCGCGCGTGACGACAGGCAATACGATGGCTCCCTGCGCTATCATCGGCGAGCGCGTCGCGGAGATCCCCTGGGCTCAGCATATGATCTGAAGCCGGAGACTCCACGGGCCGTTTGGTCAGCTTTCCATAAGGATCGGCGCTTACTCCTCAATCCGTTCGTCTTTTCCTTTTTCTTTATCCTCCGTCTACTCAAACCGCAGCGCTTCGATCGGATCGAGTAACGCCGCCTTGTGGGCAGGATAGAGGCCGAACACGATTCCGATCGCTGAGCAAACCAGCACCCCAGCCAGAGCCCAATCCCAAGGGACGACGACCGTGGCTTGCAAGAAGACGGCCAAGGCGTTGCCAGCAAGGACACCCAAAACAATTCCGGCAATTGCTCCAAGGAGCGAAAGAAAAAGCGCCTCCAGCAGAAACTGCCAACGGATGTCACGTTGACGCGCGCCCAGTGATTTGCGGATACCGATCTCTTTGGTGCGCTCAATGACGCTCACCAACATTATATTCATGATCCCGACTCCGGCAGCCACTAGAGCGATTGTGCTAATCACAAATGCTCCCACCCTCACCACACCAGCGATATTCCGGAATGCGGCAGCCAACGAATCGTTGCCGTAGCTTTCAAAATCATTGGGATCTTCGGGACTAAGTCCTCGGGCCTTCCGAAATGCTCCAGTCGCAAATCCCATGGTTCTTTCATAAACCAGTTGGTTTCGCGACTGCACCGCAATGTTAATTGAGCGGTTATGTGACCCGTAGTTTTCAAAAAACTTTGTGATCGGAATAATCACCATGTTATCGTCGCTGCCACCAAAGGAACCGCCCTTTGGCGCGAAGGTTCCGATCACCTCGTAAGTTCGGTTATCGAGACGAATCGTCTTGCCAATGGCACCAACTTCCGCAAAGAGACGCTTCACCACCTCATCACCAATCACACAAACGCTACGAGAAAATTCTACATCCTCGGTTGAGAGATTGCGGCCATCAGCAATCTTAAAATCGTTCGAGGTAATAAATCCCTGGTTAGTTCCGCCAAGGGTAAGGTTCGGATTCGTCTTCTTATTTTCGTACACCGCCTGAACCCCCTGATCGAAAACCTTCGGAACGGTAAGATCCACCGTGTCCTTCATCAGTCGGGCGAATTCCAGGTAAGTCGGATAGTCGATGTTCCGCCGATTTTTGAAACGGTCGTCGCCAAAAGTATTGAAGCTTCCGGCCGGCCACTTCGAAAACTGAAAAATATTAGAACCGAGGAAGGTTAGGCCGGTCTCGATCGAACTCTGCAGAGCGGAAATGGTGGTCATCACACTGATGACCGAGAAGATACCGATGGTGATACCTGACATCGTGAGAGCCGACCGCAACTTGTTCACTCCCAATGCACGCCAAGCCATCCCCGCGATTTCGAATATAAGCATAGGGTCAACGGGTAAGTAATCGGTAATCTGCGGTCACCAATCGGGCGTCAGTGGTTGGCGTTCATACCTTCGTTTTGCCCAGGCCTCCGTAATGTTGGCACCAATTGATCGTGACGCTCTTCGGATCTGACTCGTGAGCACGTATTTCTCATCCTCCGGGAAGCCCTTTGATAGGTCGAACATTCCGCGAGAAACGATGAATGGCCGCTTGTAGACCAGCAGATCTCTAAAGCTGCGCGCGTAAACAAAAGTTTCCATCTGGCTCCTATGATTTAGCGATTACCGATTACCGATCACTCATACCTCAGCGCTTCGACCGGGCTCAGACGCGATGCTTGCCAGGCCGGGGCAAAGCCGGACAGCACCCCGGTCAACACGGAAATAATCAGCGCGACTACCACCAGTTCGGGCGCGAACGCAATCGGGAACGAAGGAAATGCTTTTGCCACAATTACAAAAAGCGAGACCGCCAGTCCCAACCCTATCACTCCACCAACCAAACAAGTCGAAACCGCTTCAATCAGAAACTGGAGCAAGATCGTCCGGCGCCGAGCCCCCAGTGCTTTGCGTGTTCCGATTTCTCGCGTGCGCTCCTTGACGCTGACAAACGTAATATTCATGATCCCAATCGCGCCGACAAACAGTGCCAATCCAGTAATAAATAATCCGGCGATTGCGAGACCCGCTTTGACTGGACCTAGCGCTGACCGGAATGCCTGCTGCTCGTTAATCTCAAAGTTGTCCGCTTGTTCCGGCAACAGCGCCCGGATTCGTCGAAAGGTTCCCCGCAATTCTTCGCGGGCGTCGGCTAACCTTTTACGATCTTTGACTTTTACCCTAATCGACGCGTGCTCAGCATTGGCTTTGAAATATTTGGCATAAGCGGTAAGCGGAATCACTACCTGAGTGTCAAAACTGAACAGTCCGAGGAAAGAACCTTGTCGTTCAAACACTCCAACCACCCGAAATTCCTGGTTACCGACGCGCACGACTTTATCTAACGGATCCTGGCCCGGAAAAAGCGAGTCGGCGATATCGAGCCCGATCACACAGACATTGCGTCCGCCGCGGCTTTCCCAGTCGTTGAGAAAACGGCCCACCTTGCAATCGGTGTTACCAATCGTCGAATAGTCGCTGGTAGTACCCATAACATAGACGTTGCTAACCTGCCGTTTGCCAAATGTGACCGCCTCCAACGTACTGGGGGCAGCGATCGCATTTCCGAGTAACGAATTTGGAGTGGCTTCGATCAATCGATTAAGCTCATCGGTCATCGCCAATTTGATGTCGGGCCGATTTCGATACATCCAGAAATCATTTTCTCCCGGCGTCCAGGGCCACTGTTCAACGTAAAGAACATCGTCTCCGAGCATCGCCATACTCTTGTCGAAACCCGTGTCGATGCCGCGTATGGCGGTACCCATCAGCGTTACCGCAATGATCCCGATGATCACACCGAGCGTAGTCAAAAAAGAACGAGTCCGGTTTGCTGCCAATTGTTGCCCAGCAATTCGGAAGCTTTCAACAAACTCGAACCAGATACGCCGCATAAGACCTTAACCCGCAGATTTGCCAAGAGAAATAGCCGGAAAAGAACGTAAAGATCACAAAGAGTCTGTAGAAGCTGCGAACATCGTTCTCTTGAAAGGGAACCCACTCATGCTTACCAGCAAGTTTGGGAGTTCCAACTTGGGAACCACGGAAGATTTGTCCGGTGATTTCCCACCTCTTTGCGGTCTTTGCCTTCTCTCGCGGCTATTCACCTTTCTGCGGATATTTAAACGGTCTGCAAATCGCTTTCGATCAATCCGTCGCGCAAACGAACGATGCGACGAGCATGGTCGGCAACCTCCTCTTCATGGGTCACAACAACAATCGTGTTGCCGGCTTCATACAATATTTCCAAGAGCGCCATGATCTCTTCCCCGGTTCGTGAGTCCAAGTTTCCGGTCGGTTCGTCAGCCAAGATGATTGAGGGATTGTTCACAAGGGCGCGGGCAATCGCAACTCGCTGTCTTTGTCCGCCGGATAGCTCGCTCGGTTTGTGATACATGCGCTCACCCAGACCGACTGATTCAAGCGCCTTCGCCGCCCGCTGGACCCGCTCTTCCGACCTAACGCCAGCATAAATCAGCGGAAGTTCCACATTCTGTAAACTGGTTGAACGTGGAAGCAAATTGAAGGTCTGAAACACGAATCCGATTTCGCGATTCCGAATCTCGGCTAATTCATCATCTTCCATTGCCGCGACATCTTTCCCGTTGAAATCATAATGGCCAGAGGTCGGCGTATCGAGACAACCGATCATATTCATTAGTGTTGACTTGCCGCTACCCGACGGGCCCATGATCGCTAAATATTCGTTGCGGCGAATTACTAGATCGATGCCTCGCAACGCCTGGATCAACGTGTGGCCCATCTGGTATTCCTTGCTTATACCGTCAATCTCGATAACCGCCTTACCTTTCGGCCGCATCAAATCCTCCTAAGGGTGAGCTCACGGCTGCGATCCTCTCGAATGGGACGAGGTCAGGATGATTTGCCGCCGCATGCCAGATTCCCATTATCCAGATTACTTGACTTCCTTGGGCGGTTCGATCTTGACCTTGGAGCCGTCCTTCAGATCGCGACTAATGGCAGTGTAAGATCCCGAGATCACTTCATCATTAGGTTTAATTCCCGATTGGATCTCAATGTAATTGTCATCTGCGATTCCCGATTCAACCGGAACCATCTTGACCTTGTCGCCCTCTTTGACAAACACAACTCTCCTCAATCGCTTTTTGTTCAGCCGCTCAGCATCAACCGTCGACACTCCACCTTGGTCCTTCAGCCGATCATTCTTCAACTGTTCCGCAGTCTTCCCATTATCCTGGCTGCGAACCGTCACCGATTGAATTGGGACTGAAACTACGTTCTGCACGGTCTGGGTTTCAATCTCGACACTCGCACTCATACCCGGCCGAATCTTTCGATCCGGATGCAAAATTTGAACCCGCACTTCAAAGTTTGTGACCTCTTGCTGCGTACCTTGGTTCTGCACGGTGGCCGTGCTCGCGATCCGTCTTACCTCACCATGAAATTCGTGTCCAGGATAGGCATCAATTCGAATCCGGACCGGGTCGCCGACCTTGACATTAACCACGTCGTTTTCATTCACGTCCACCCGAGCCTCGAGTCCGTCCAGGTTTGCTACCCGCATCACCTCAGTACCAGCAAAATCTCCCGTCGCAACCACGCGTTCACCCAGTTCGTTATTTAAAACACTGACCGTGCCATCAATCGGAGAGTAGATCACGCATTTCGCCAAAAGCACTTTGGCTTGATCGAGAACAAACCGAGCCTGATCGACCCGATGAACAGCCGATTGGTAAGAAGCAGCCGAGACTTCGCTCTTGGTTTGCGCAGCCTTGAAGTCAGTTTCTGACAGTAGTTTCTTTTGATAGATGTCCTGGGCACGGCGTAAATCGAGTTCATCATTCAACGTCTGCGATTTTCGTTGCAGACAATCAGCTTCGGCTGCGCTGAGTGATGCCTCCGCCTGTTGGACGTTAGCAATGTAGTTGTCCGGCTTTATTTTTAGCAAAACGTCGCCTCGCTTGATGCTCTGTCCATCAACGACCGGCAATTCAATGATCTCACCAGCAACCTCCGGTGAAATCTTGATCTCAGCTTCCGGTCGGATTTTGCCGGTTGCCGATACCGTTTGCGTAATATCTCTCACTACGGCTTTATCGGTCGTAATCGAAATCGGAGCCGGGCCCTGCACGTACTGGATGATGAACCCTGCAATTGCCAGGCCGACAATGGCTAGAAAGACCCAGCGCTTCCACTTACGCCGCTGGGGTCGGGTGACGACTTTTGGGGGTGTTGAGACTTGCTTATGCATTTCCGTCGCCTCTTCCGGTGCTTTCATTCGCCGCGCATTATTTCTCCAACTCTGGTGGTGAGGTATGCGAGGAGAACACTCTGGCCTCGCCAAAGGTTTCAATTTTTCCGGAGCGCGCCGCAGCACGGCCCTCACTTAGATTCGTAGTCTATTTTGGCCCAAAGCACGAGAAGGATTTGTGTCGGATCACACCGCCGGCGGCAGCCAAAGAATAGTAGACCCACCTTCCTGGTGCGGAAACCCGCCGCCCATCGCGGCTGGAAGCCGCCTTCGCAGGCTACGGCGCGCCCGAGGCCTTAATGCGTCTCCTCCCGTACTGCGACTGCGGCGAAGGCTTGGCGTAGTCGGGCTGCAGCTACTTTACTCGCTGCGGCTTGCATCCGAGCTACTCCCCGGTTAGTTGAGTGCCAGCGCGCACATGATATTCGGATTCTTAGGCTTTGGGAAGATGGCATCGGCCCTGGTAGAGGGCATGTTAAGAGCAGGCTCCTGTAAACCGGAGGAAATTTTGGTAATCAATCGTCATCCCGAGACGGTGCAACAAGAGATCGTCAAGTTAGGCATTCAACTCGCACCGACTACGCAGGTCGTGGTGGAACAGTCAGACGTTATCGTCCTGGGAACCAAACCAGCGGACTCTATCCAACTTCTGCGGGAGGTCCGTCCCGCGCTCGACGGCAAACTCTTAATTTCGGTCGCCGCGGGCATCGATCTCGACCATTTGCAGGACGCGGCTGGGCATCGAACTCGACTTATCCGTGCCATGCCCAACACTCCTTCTCTCATTGGTCAAGGAGCCACCGCATACGCCACGGGCGATCACGCGACTCCACAGGATGCACAAGTTGCCGAAAAGATTTTCTCCTCAGTCGGTATTGTTTATAGAGTACGCGAGGGAGCGCTGGATGCAGTGACCGGTCTAAGTGGGAGCGGACCAGCCTATGTCTTTACTTTTGTGGAAGCTTTGGCCGACGGCGGAGTAATGATGGGCTTGCCCAGAGAGGTGGCTTTGGATCTCGCTATCCAGACGGTTTGCGGGTCGGCTCAGATGATTCGACAAACCAATCGGCATCCCGCAGAACTCCGCGAGATGGTGGCAAGCCCCGGGGGAACGACAATGGCGGCACTGGAGACACTGGAGGCCAGGGGCTTTCGCTTTACAATTATGTCCGCGGTTCGCGCCGCTTCCGAACGAGCACAACAACTCGGTCGCGGTTAGTTGGATAAGCCAGGAGGTGCAAAGGATTCTTGCCGGTTGCTATGCAAAACCCGTTCAACCGCCGAATCATTCCAGCGCGCCTGGCAAATCGGTTGGCTCTGGCCCTAGTAGTCGGAATTAATTTGCTTCTGCCGTCATGCCCGATTCACGCCGACGATACCAATTCGCTGCCGATGCTCACGCCGGAAGCACGCGACGCAATCGAAAAAGGACTCACCCAATTTCGAGACAATAAGTTCGACGAAGCGGAGAAGACTTTTCAGAAGGTAACTGAAATGGTTCCGAATCATCCGATGGGCTGGATCAATCTCGGCTCAGTGGAATATCGCCTGGGCAAACTGGACGAAGCCGAGAAGAGCCTCCGCAAGGCGGTTCACCTCGATCCTGAGGTTGCACAAAGCTGGTTAACTCTCGGGATTGTCAGCTACAATAAGGATGAGCCGGAAGCAGCATTGGCTGCGCTCAGCCAAGCGGTCTATCTCGACTCCAGCAATGCGCGTGCTCATATGTATCTTGGCGTATTGATGCGAAAACGTGGCTGGCTGGATGCAGCCGAAGATGAGCTGCGCAAGGCAGTCGAATTGGATTCGACCTACGCCGAGGCACAATTCAACCTGGCAATGATCTATATCGAGCGGACTCCTCCAGCTCTCGAACTGGCACGCCGGCATTATTATCGTGCTTTGGCTCTGGGCGCTGCTGCCGATCCCGATTTGGAAAAACTTCTGAAACGCTCCCCGGGTGCAAAATAGGTATCGTGATGTCCTACGAAACGATCCTGCAAGAACTAGCCGATAGGGCGCTCCTTCGCCGTTTACGATCCATCGATGCCGTTGAGGGAACCCGATTGGAACTCGAGAATACGAGCCTCACTAATTTTGCCGGCAATGACTATTTGGGACTGTCTCAGCACCCGGCGGTGCGGCAAGCTGCAATCGAAGCAATCGACCGATTCGGCCTGGGTGCGGCCGCTTCTCGCTTGATCACAGGGACGCTGGCACCTCATAAGGTTTTAGAAGAGCAACTCGCAGCATTTAAAGGTACCGAAGCAGCCATCTCCTTTAGCAGCGGATACGCCGCTGCGGTCGGTACGATCACCGCTATCGCTGACCGACAAGATGTCGTCATTCTCGATAAATTAGCGCACGCCAGCCTGATCGACGGCGCACGACTCTCTGGAGCTCAGCTGCGAATTTTTCCACACAACGATCTATCCAGGCTCCGCGAAATCCTGGAATGGGCCCACGAGCATTACCCGAACGCAAAAATTTGGATCATCACAGAATCGTTGTTCAGCATGGACGGCGATTACTCCCCGCTATGTGACCTGGTAGGACTCAAGGACGAATATGGAGCGAACCTTTTTCTCGACGAAGCTCATGCCACTGGTGTGATTGGACCAGGAGGAAAAGGATTGGCTGCTCACTGGGGACTCGGCCAGCGGATCGAAGTTCAGATGGGTACTCTTAGCAAAGCGCTCGGCGGTAGCGGCGGCTTTATCACCAGTTCCAGAGCGCTGATCAATCTGCTGATTAACCGGGCCCGAAGCTTTATTTTCTCTACCGCGCCGCCGCCGGCTATTGCGGCAGGCGCGAGCGCGGCTCTGGGCATCGTCCAATCAGCGGAAGGTGAGCGGCTGCGCGACGATCTTCGTCAAAATATTGACTGTGTGCGACACGGCCTTCGTTTCTCCATAGACGCACTTCCCAGTCCGATCATCCCGTTGATTATAGGGAACGAGAACGCAGCGCTCGAGGCCGCAAAACAGCTTCAGCAAGACCGCTTTCTCGTTCCGGCGATTCGGTTCCCGAGCGTAAGCAGAGGATCAGCGCGGCTTCGGTTGACTCTTTCGGCCAGACATTCCTCCGAACAACTCGCGGCTTTGATTAGTTCGCTGCGTCGTGTTTTCCCCGGATCATAAGCAGCTTCCCTCCGTCAGCGGTCTCTTCAGAGCTGACAGCCCTTCCCCCAAGCAAAAGAGCCGGGCACGCACCCCGGCTCCTTATAGAAAAAAGGACCGCATCCCAGGCGGTCTGGCGCTGCTTTCGCTACTCTCGGTATGCAGAACTCAGCGCACCGTCCAAACTACTCCGTCAGCCGAACCGTCTTATTCCAGAACTGTTTCCAGCGTTCTTTCTTTTGGCGACGGATTTCGGAACGTCTGATCACTTCGCCGATCAACAACGGATAATCCGATAGCGTTTTTGTCTTCATACTCAGGTTATTCTCCCATGCGGGCTGATTACCTCTCCATTGGACACTCAGCTCGCTTCATTTGTTCGACGCCAAATTTGCGGCGGGTTGCAAAGAAACCCTAAACCCCGGTTTTGTGCAACTATTAGTTGTTCTAATGGCGCGCTGAACATCCACCCGTTGGACTAGCCCGCAAGGTCTCCGGTAGCGGTCCGGTGGCTCCCAATAGGTAGCGGCGACTGTCCCGTAGTACCGTTGTTGTGCCACAAAGTTGAAGCAGCCAACGAAGGAATAGAGTCGCCTAACCAGAAACCGCAGTCGCTGCTTCCGCAGATTACCCGTGACTGTCTTGTCCTGGCGCCCAGGCGGAGAACCGCCTACGGCCGCATCCCATTCGAAGGACTCACAACGCTTTGGCGAAATTTCTAAGCGCCCGATATTGAAGAAGGATTTCTTTCAGTGCAATTCCGATCGCTGCAATCTGATGCTCGGTCTCCGCGACCCAGGGCGTTCGAATCGCCAGCCTAAATGCATTCGATGGCAAATCAGAGATATTCGCCCCAGACACCTGATCAGCTTGAACGCATCGGACCGGCTCAACATCTAACGGCTGGATTTTGCTGGCTCGCACGGCAGCCGGCCAGGCTACCTCGTTTGCGATCGTTCGATCAGAGGCCTCAATTTGAAGGCCACCGACGGAATCATTGGCTCGAATCGAGATGAAACCATCAGCATCAAATGCCGGCAGTTCGCCTGGCAGTGGAGACTTACCCCAGTGAACATTCCAACGCTGATGGTCGAAATAGGTTTTCGCCTTCCGCGGAACACTCAAGTAACAGAACAGAGCATAGTCATGTGCCAGGAGTGGCGCCAGATCAAGATCCACCAAGAGCTTCAACAAGGCTAGACTGCCGACCGAGTCTTCCTCCTCGCTGCCTGCGAAAATCACCAAGCGAACAGGGAGCTGTTCCTGCCGTTGTCCAACAAAGACCAAGCCTGGCACATATTCCTCATTCCGTAGCGAATTCGGAAGGACCAAGATATTTTTGGACTCCGCTAGAAGATTTATTGACGGATTTAATCGGGTGGCGGTTGCAAAAGCTTGAGACGAAAACATTGGCAAAACCCTCCTGCTAGAGATGACAGCTTTGAAATTTTTGGTCGAGTTAACTGAGCCACTCTATGGCCAAGACGGGCTAATGTCTACTAGTTTAATATTCTTATCAGGGCTCGGTCCGACTTGATCCGTCGCCCATCAGATAGCGGCTGCTATAACCATATTGCTTAATTCATCGTCTCGAGGATAACTCACTCAACGACAGGATGATAACTAAGGCCGATGATCGCAACAGGTATGGACGTCGGCCTTCTTATTTTAGGTATCTTAACTAAAATTGGCGCCATTCTATCGGCGGATTTCTGCAAGATTCGGCCGCTCTCTTTCGTCGAATAGTCTGGCGCTGTGCGCCTTTATCCTAACCGTTGCGGCTCGCGCTACCCCTTGAAAGTGGGGTGGTGCCTGTTACTATGCCGCGCTTTAACTTTTTTGACTATGCGGTTTCCATTGGCTCTTACATTAAAGGTCGCCGGCCATATTATTCGGCACAAACTGCGGGGCACGAAAAAATTCGCTACCGTGCTTCAGCTCGAACCTTTGCATACCTGCAACCTAACCTGTACTGGCTGCGGACGCATTCGCGAGTACTCGACATCTCTGAAGAACGTGATGTCTCTGGAAGACTGTTTATCGGCAGCCACCGAGTGTGACGCCCCGATGGTCTCAATCTGCGGTGGCGAACCGCTCATTTACCCACACATCGAGGCCCTGGTAAATGGTCTCCATGAGCAAAAGCGGATCGTCTACATTTGCACCAATGCGATGTTCATGAGGCGGAAGATGCGGGACTATCTGGCCGTTGAATTTTCTCTTCGTCCTACCCAGACCGAGCCGCTGCTCCAACGCCTACTGGACGACCGGCTCATGACACCGGCTGAAGCGGAGCAGCTTAAGCAGGGTCCCAAGGACCCCAAAAAATCGGTGATTTCTCCGTCCAGGTGGATGTATTGGAACGTGCACTTGGACGGCCTGGAAAAGGTGCATGACATTATCGTTGAGCGGGAAGGCGTATTCCGTGAGTGCATTCTCGCGATTCGGATGGCGAAATTGCTTGGCTTCCAGGTTGCTACGAATACAACCGTTTATCGGGAGACGGAGATGGACGAAATCGAGACAATGCTGACCTTCCTCGGCAATCTCGGCGTTGACGGGCACACGATTACTCCCGGCTACGATTATGATGCCGCGAAGAAAGATATGGCTGATCGCCTGGGTATCGATCCGTCTGCATTTTTCTTAACTCGACGTAGCACAATCGAAAAGTTCTCCCAGGCGAAGTCTTGGGGAAAAAAATACCCATTACTTGGCACTCCGGTGTATTGGGATTTTCTAACTGGCGCGCGTGATCTTACCTGCTCGGCTTGGGCGATCCCGACGCGGAATGTGATGGGTTGGAAGGCGCCTTGTTACTTTCTTACCGACGGTCAAGGGCATTATTCCTCCTATTCGGAGCTCCTTGAAAAAGTGAATTGGGACAACTACGGAGTGGTGGATGGAGTTGCCAAAGATCCGCGGTGTGAGAATTGCATGACGCATTGCGGCTATGAACCGACTGCCGCGCTTGGTATGCAGAGCAAGCCGGGTGATCTCTGGAAAAACATCACCTTTAATTTTGGGCCGCGTCCGAAACCGAAGGGGGATGTTGAATTGACCAAAGTCTTCAATGGGGTGTCAGCGAAGACCGCCAAGCCAGCCGAGAAAGCGGAACTGGTTAAGCGATAGGTCTATTCGAATTCAGGATGGGAAAATGGTGAACACCTCGGATCTTTTGTCCGCAGTCAATTCGGCAATCGCGAAAGCACAGGAACACCTGCTCAACCTGCAGTCGCCGGAAGGCTACTGGGTGGGCGAGTTGGTCGTCGATTCGACACTCTGCTCAGACTATATCGCTTTCATGCATTGGGCGGGCGAGGTCGACGTCGAACTCGAGCGGAAATGCATTGATCATATTCTGGAGAGCCAGCTTCCGGATGGCGGCTGGAACATCTATCCGGAAGGTCCGGCGGACGTCAACGCCACCGTCAAAGCATATTTTTCCCTGAAGCTGGCCGGCTTTTTACCCGATGATCCTCGCTTGGTCAAAGCGCGGGATCGCGCTCGCGCGCTGGGTGGAGTGGAGAAGACGAACACCTATGCTCGGCTTTACCTTGCCTTACTCGGACAGGCGCCATGGGAGGCGGTGCCGACCATCCCGGTTGAGTTTTTGATCGTTCCGCATTGGTCACCCATTCATCTATACACCGTCTCATCTTGGACGCGTTCGATGGTGGTCCCGCTTGCAATTATCAATCATTATAAGATCACTCATCAAGTTCCGGAACATCTCGGAATCAAGGAACTTTACCTGGAGCCCGACAAAGCTCCTCGGTTACACGCATCCGGATTGAAGAAACTTTTTATCTTTGTCGACCGGATTTTGAAGTTCTGCGAGAAACATAAATTTTACCCATTTAGACGGCTGGCTTTACAGGAAGCCGAACGTTGGATGATTGAAAGAATTGGCGACGGCAATGACGGCTTGGCAGCGATCTTTCCCGCGATGCTCAATTCTATGATTGCGCTGCGGTGCCTCGGTTACTCCATCGATCATCCACTTTACCGAAAGGCCAAAGCGGATTTTGAAGAGCTATTTGTCGAAGATGAAAAGGGGTTTCGCATTCAACCCTGCTTTTCTCCGGTCTGGGATACGGCTATTACGACACTCGTTCTGGCGCGCTCCGGCTTAGGCGCCACCGAAGAGCCGATCAAAAGGGCAACGGATTGGCTGGCAAATCAAGAAGTCCGCATCGCCGGAGATTGGGCCGTCCGTAATCCGAAACCGGAACCATCCGGATGGTGCTTCGAGTTCAACAATCCGTATAACCCGGACATTGATGACACCGCAATGGTGCTGCTCGCGCTTCGGACCGCCGGCTATGTCGCGGAAGATCCGGGCCTCTACGAGCGCGGTTTGCACTGGTTGCTGAGTTTTCAGTGCAGGGATGGCGGGTGGGCCGCCTTTGATAAAGATATTACCAATCCTTTGCTAGAGCAGGTACCCTTTGCTGATCATAACGCCATTTTGGATCCGACTTGCTGCAATATCACCGCTCGAGTGCTCGAGGTCTTGGCTACATACGGATTCACGCCAAAGCACCCGATCGTTTCGCGGGCCATCCGTTTCCTTCGCAAGCGACAAGAATTTGATGGCGCCTGGTATGGCCGCTGGGGCGTAAACTACGTGTATGGAACGTGGCAAGTTTTGAAAGGTCTCCGCGCAATTGGTGTAAATATGCGTGAACCGTGGATCCAGCGCGGGCGCGTTTGGCTCGAACAGCACCAGAATCCGGACGGCGGATGGGGAGAGAGCTGCGGCTCATATGAAGATCCGACCCTTCGCGGACGCGGAAAAAGCACTCCATCTCAAACCGCTTGGGCATTGATGGGACTGCTTTCATTCGCCGAGGTAGCTCGGTCAAGTATTCGCCGTGGGGTGGAGTACTTGCTCTCACACCAAAATTCTGATGGATCATGGGATGAACACTTGATCACCGGCACCGGGTTCCCGCGTGTGTTTTATCTCAAATACGACATGTATCGAAACAATTGGCCACTCCTAGCCCTGTCTTTCTATGCGAAGAAGCTGGCCAACACCATGGCTCCAGAGGGCGAAGCCGTATTGAGTGAGCAGCGCGGCATCCATCGATCGGCGTTCGAACCGGCTTTCGCGACACTGGCTTCTGGTTTTAGTTCTCTCCCGGGCATAGAGTTACTCAGAGAACTTCTGACTAAGCTCAACCATGGGTAATAAAAAAGTATTAGTAGCGGACGCAATTTCTCCTCGGGGAGTTGAGGCGCTCGCGGCCGGCGGCGACCTTATTGTCGACGTACGGACCGGTTTGAAAGAACCGGGGCTTCTCGAGATTATTCCGGAATACGCGGGTTTGGTGGTCCGCTCGCAGACCAAAGTAACTGGGAAAGTCATTGAGGCTGCCGGCGCACTTAAGGCGATCGGCCGGGCCGGAGTCGGAGTCGATAATGTCGATGTCGAAGCGGCTACCCGGCGAGGGATCATCGTTATGAATACGCCCGGGGGAAATACCGTTTCCACCGCAGAGCACGCGTTTTCTTTGCTGGTCTCGATCGCCCGAAACATTCCTCAAGCCGATGCCAGCGTGAAGGCTGGAAAATGGGATCGGAAAAGCTTTGAGGGAGTCGAACTGAACGGAAAGACACTCGGCATTCTTGGCATGGGCCGCATTGGAACCGAAATTGCCCGGCGCGGAATCGCTTTCGGTATGCGCCCCATCGCCTACGATCCCTATCTCTCCCCTTCCCGTGCTCGATCTCTGCAGGTGGAGCTATTTGAAGATCTGAATGAAGTACTTGCTCGCGCTGATTTCGTGACCTTGCACATGCCGATGACGGGCGAGACCAAACATCTCCTCGATCGTGACCGTCTGGCTCGAATGAAAAAAGGCGCGCGGGTCGTAAATTGTGCGCGCGGCGGCTTGATCGATGAGGTTGCCCTCTACGACGCCCTTCAATCCGGCCAAATTGCCGCCGCTGCTCTTGACGTTTTCGAAGTCGAACCGCCACCAACTGACTTCCCGCTTCGTCAGCTGAAGAATGTCGTCTTTACTCCGCATTTGGGCGCTTCGACGCTCGAAGCACAGGAAAGCGTCGGGATCGAGATTGCTGAAGCGATTCGCTCCGTTCTCATCGAAGGCGTGATCCGCAATGCAGTCAATGTCCCCAATCTTGACGCGAAGACCTTGGCCATCATTGGCCCGTACTTGGATCTTGGTGAAAAGCTCGGTCGGTTCCTCCGTCAAGTAAGTCCACGACGGTGTGAGAAGTTGCACATCAATTATAGCGGCAAGGTAAATCAAGCCGAGACTTCGCCGATCTCGCGCTATGTCCTGAAAGGTTTCTTGGAAGAAGTAGGAGGCCAGGAAGTTAACCAGGTTAATGTCACCTCGCTGGCCCAGACGTTAGGTCTCAAAATCGTTGAAACCAGGGAGAGTGCGACAGGCGAATTCAACGATTTGGTCGAATTGCGTGCGTACTTCGGCGATGAAGAATCTTCGGTCGCTGGCACGTTCGTTGGCTCCTCAGGGCGTATCGTTCGGATCAACGACCGTTATGTCGAAGCGCTGCTGGTGGGCGTGTTGCTCGTGTTAGAGAACGACGACGTGCCAGGTATCGTTGGGCAAGTCGGCACGGTGCTGGGCGAGCACCATGTCAATATCGCCGATATGTCACTCAGTCGTGACAAGCTCGGTGGTAAAGCCCTCACCGTTCTGAATCTGGATTCGGCTCCCGCGGAAGAGATTCTTCAGGCCCTCCTTGCTAATCCGGCCATCAAAAACGCAAGGGTGGTTCGAGTGTCAGGGGCGTAGTGATCGACACGCGTTTGAGCGGAAACGGACCGGCAGAAGCCGGTCCCCTACCGAATTCCGCGATGACAGACGCCCGGTAGCATCTCGTTGGCTCCGATTTTGAGAGCGCTAGATTCTAAATCCTCGCTTCTCGCTCCTATCTCAGATAGTCCGTTCTACCTCCGAAACAATGAAATCGAGATAAGGATGCAACGGAAGGCCAGCCAGAATCGCTTCTACCTCGGCCAACGACTCCGCCCGGAAGATCAGCCATCCGGCAGTCCGATCGGGAGCGATCCAATGCTCCACAATCTTTCCCGCTCGCCAGAGCTCCTTTACGGCCGACAACTCGTGAGGAACTAACGCACTCGCTTGTTCTGTCCATCGCGCCTTTACGCGCCACTGCACAATAAAACGTTTTGCTTGGTCAACAAAAGTCTCCGGGTCGAACTCTGTCGTGGGTATGTGCGGCAGAACCGGACGATTGTCGATATTTTGGACGATCTCTCGCACTTTCTGCAGATAGGCTTCTCGTCCTTTGTCACCGACATGGCTCGCTCCCCAGGCAACGAAGGGCTCTAGCGGCACGAAACCATTAAACCAAAAGATTCCATGATGGATTGGCTGCAAAATTGATTCCATCGAAGGATGGAGACCGTTGCGCTCGTAGCTGGTCGCTGGACTACCAGTCGTCGTCAGTACTAAACCGTGCTTCCCAGCTCCTACCCCGTTTTCGTACCATCGACCTCGTCCGTAGATCCGTTTATAGGCAAACACACGGTCCACCCAACCCTTGAGAATACCTGGCAAACCGAACCACCAGAGCGGAAAGACAAATACCAAGAGATCGCAGGTCTCAATCTTATGCATTTCCACTTCCAACTCCGGTGCAAATCCGCTCCTCGCAGTTGCGTATTCTTCCTCCTGCTGCTGCTTGAGGAAGTCTGGATCTGCCACGGTCACAAAATTGTTTCGGTCGGAAACGGGATCGAAATTTTCTGCATAGAGATCTGAAACCTGGATCCGGGCGCCACTCTCCTCAAAAACGGCTCGAGCGGTATCTTTCAACGCCGAGCAAAAGCTCTTCGGCTCGTGATGAGCGTGAACTATCAAAACATGCTTCATGAATTCATTGTTCGTTAATTTGCGAACAAGTAACATCGGTCGGTATCGAACTCAACCGGTTATCCCGGTAGAGCGAAAAACCTCGCGGCTAGGCGAAACCTTTCTCCTTCGTTCGGCACTCGCCGGACTGTGGCGGACAAGACGTCGCTGCTATGATGTCAGCGAATCCATTGGCTTCGCGCGGCCCTCAAAGGTAGAGCGAATACCTCGGCGCTTTTAGGTCGCCGCACACCTTTCGTGCGGCTTTCCCCATGAACCGGGTTTGAGCCATTCGTGCTATCCGCCATGCAAGGTCCAATTGCACTCGTTCTCTACCATTCTCCTTCTTAACGCTAATCTCGTACCCGGTTTGCCAACCCAGCTAGCATTGGTTTTCACCCGTACCAGCGACTATTCAAGGGCATCTTAGAAGAAAGCGGATGCGATGGGGACGCAAAGCGAAGCGATGCAGTCAAACAAATGCGCCGAGTTTTTCGTCCTACCTTCGCGTCGTCATCAGATTTCGAGGGGGACGTACGGCAATTGATGTGCTTCGGCGACCGCCCGATTTCTGATCTTACCCTGCATCACATTAATTCCGCCGGCCAATACAGGTTGTTTTTTGACAATTCCATCCGGCCCCGCTTCGGCCAGAAATTCAACGTACTGCGCGGTTACATTGGTCAAAGCTTGGGTGGCCGTTCGAGCATAAGCACCCGGCATATTGGCGACACAGTAATGAATGATGCCCTCCTCCACGTACGTCGGCTCCTCGTGAGTTGTCGGACGAGAGGTTTCACAGCAACCTCCTTGATCAATGGCAATATCGACGAGAACGCTTCCGGGCTTCATGGATCGGAGCATTTCGCGCGAGATCAATCGGGGGGCACGAGCGCCCGGGACCAGTACCGCGCCGATGAGTAGATCGGTCCGCGGAAGAATTTCCATCAGGTGTGCCTGACTGGAGTAGAGCGTGTGAGAGTGCATCGTAATGTCGAGAAAACGCATCCGCTCGACGTCGACTTCCAGGATCGTCACATTCGCGCCAAGGCCGGTGGCCATGCGGGCCGCGTTCACGCCGGATGTCCCACCCCCCATGACTATGACATTGCCCGGTAACACTCCCGGTACACCGCCCAAAAGAACGCCCTTTCCGCCGCAATGTTTGGTCAAAAGGAATCCACCAACGATGATCGACATTCGTCCCGCAATTTCGCTCATCGGCTCCAACAATGGCAGTCGCCGATTGACTTCCACTGTCTCGTAAGCAATCGCCGTCACTCCCGAGTCGATCAGCGCCATAGTCAATTCCTTGTTCGCCGCTAAATGCAAATAGGTGAACAGAACCTGGCCAGGCCGCAATAACCGATATTCGGACGGCAGCGGTTCTTTCACCTTCACGATGAGATCTCCGTATTCAAAGATGGCAGGGTGATCGTCTAGTAATTGGGCGCCCGCTTGGGCATATTCATCGTCTGGAAAACCAGCGCCGGTACCCGCCCCATGCTCGACAAAAACCTCGTGGCCGAGGCGGACGAGTTGATAGACGACCGACGGAAGCAACGCAACTCGGTGCTCTTGTTGTTTGATCTCTTTCGGAACACCTATTTTCATTGCCGCCATATATCTGCTCGTAGGCGATCCAGCAATCCCTAACGGGTGGCAATCGCCGTTTGGCGCCTCGACGCTCGGCGTTCACGGTTCACCGACCGCTGGCGATAGTAGCTTGATCCTCCTGGCTCAAGAACCTGGGAGCATGGCCGGTTGGTGTTCAGTAATCAATAACCGGTAATCAGGGATTGATTGGGTTGGTACTCTTGATGACGCGCTGAACGTTTGCCCAACGTTTTGCGTTAGAAGGTCCGGTCAGACCAGTCAGCGCTTTGGTACGATTACCGATTACTCTCCAGGAACACGTCGGAGAAGGATCGTGCTCGCGGATAGCCGGTCGCAATCTCTGGTAGCGACGATTGTCCCGCGAAGTACCTCGTGCGGTCAAACTTAAAGATTGGAACGGAGCGACTCGTTCAATACTGGCCCCAAACCGCAGTCGCCATC
>Ga0137401_10000112_pt1 | contig 26303 bp, 19 predicted proteins | sample CZOMad1_1_16fung_FD_108286 | JGI IMG/M metagenome (GOLD analysis project Ga0137401, IMG submission 108286) | Vadose zone soil fungal communities from Angelo Coast Range Reserve, California, USA - CZOMad1_1_16fungal (Illumina Assembly) | ecosystem: Environmental > Terrestrial > Soil > Vadose...
CCTAACAACCGCAACACGACATCGGGCACAACAACGCTTGTATGTGAGTATACGAGGTGATGCAGACCTGGGAAAGCGATGATGCAGAAGGCCACGCGTTGGCGTTACGCGGCAAAATTTGCCTATTGCGCTTGGATTCAAGTCAACCCCGCATGGTTTCGCGCTGGGAACTCGCTGGTTCCCGTGCGCAATCGCTATCCTGACATGTGGACGGAAACGCGAAATTTTTGGAGGAGACACTATCGCCGCTTGGCGACTCGATTCACCTCACGAGAACGAGAATTATTGAATGGATGCACTCGAGAACGGTAGCTGGTTTCCACGCGCAAGCGGGCAACCGCTATACAGCGGCCAAGAGAGCCCTAGGCGCCCAGGCGAATGACCGATTTCGCGACAAAGCGTCCCATAAACGGTCGATTTCGCCGAGCTGGCGCCCAGGTCAAAACAAAGCTATGGACTGTATTTTCTGTTAGATACAGCGAGTTGCACGGTGGCGATTCGACTGCCATTTATCTGTTCGCCATGAGCACAGCCCCTGTGACATTTTGTTCCGATTTGAGCCCGCTTGGCGGTTGCACGCGCCGCAGCTTACTGTCGCGCGCGCGGCGCGGCGACCGGGAGGCCTTCACGCGGGTGGTGACGCCGTACGTTCCAAACATGGTGCAACGCGCGCGGCGGCTGACCGGCAATTCCGCGGACGCCGAGGATGTGAGCCAGGAAGCCTTGCTGAAAGCATGGTCGCGGTTGGAGCAGTTCTCCGGAAACCAGGACCAGAACACGGATGATTTTAGAGCTTGGCTGGCGCGTATTGCCGGGAACACCTCGATCGATCTATTGCGCCAACGCCGCGACGGAAAGATGTTGTCGTTGGAAGAACCACGCGGGTCCGCCGAGGAAACTTTGGGCAGCGGGATTGCGGCCCAAGCTGACAATCCCGAGGAGCATTGCGCCCGCCGCGAGATGGGGCGCATGCTGGCCGACGCCATCGTGCAACTGCCCGCCGATCTTCGGCAGGCATGTTTGCTGCGCGACGTGATGCACTATTCATCGCAGGAAGTAGCCGACCGGCTCGGGATTTCGGTTGTAGCCGTACGACTCAGGTTGTTCCGTGCGCGGCGGCGCCTTCGAGAGAAATTGGAAGAGACGCTGCGGCCAAAGACCCAGCGTGTTGACCGAATTTCAGCGGATCAAAAGCACGGCCGTTCAATGGAAAAAGGCCGCTCCGGGTTTCTTCCTCTCACTGCCGGCTACGCGTCGGGCGATTGAAATATCGTCGCTGAACCCCGCGCCCACCAACCTGTGTCGCCCTTCCCAGTCCCTACGAACCTGTAAAGGCCCGGGTTGCCACCGGTATCCGTCCGCACATGTGCCTGCCGAGATGCGAAATTCTGCGAAAAGCGAGAAATGGCGATGGCCACCGTGAGTTTCGCATTGACAGTGACAGTACGAGGTGCTCAAATCCGCGACACATGCCCTCTGGTGGTAGTCTCTTACCACGATGCGGCGCGCATCACGCGAGTGAGGCAGCAAGCCTGCCTGGCAGGGCAGGCTACAGGCCGCCGAGGGTTTAGCCTGCATCACCCCACCACCCCGGGAGGTGAGAACTGCGGTTTTCATCTCCTTTTTTTGGGAGAGCGCTCGAGACTCACTTTCCACCTGCAACCCGTAATTCCTTGGGAGCCCCAAGTTGCCGTCGGCTAAACTTAGGACTCTACTAATTTCTTTCCCGGAGGCTCCCAGCTCATGCCCGTGGAACCCAGCAAGCCCGCACTGCTGGCGTTGAATCACGTAACCGTCATGCGCGGTGAGCGCGCCGCACTGGAAGACGTGACGTTGCGGATCGACGCGGGCGAACATGTGTGCATCCTGGGCCCGAACGGGTGCGGGAAATCCACGCTGATTAAGACCATCACTCGCGAATGTTACCCGCTGGCGAACGACGGTTCGTCGATTTCGATTCTGGGCCGGGAGCGTTGGAACATTTTTGAGCTCAGGTCGCTGCTTGGCATCGTTTCGCCAGACTTGTTGGCTTCGTGCACCACGGACGCCACGGGCCGCGATGTGGTGCTCTCGGGATTCTTCAGTAGTACGCGCATCTTCCCGCATCACGAGCCGAATCCGGCATTGTTAGCACGCAGCATCGAGGCGCTGGAGCGGTTGGGAATTGTCCACCTTGCCGACCGCTCCGTCGCACACATGTCGTCGGGCGAGGCCAAGCGTACGCTAATCGCCCGCGCGCTGGTGCACGATCCGCAAGCGTTGCTGTTCGACGAGCCGAGTAACGCGCTGGACATCGGCGCTCAGGTACAGCTGCGCGAAACGATGCGGCGACTCGCGCAATCGGGCCTCGGGATTCTGTTGGTAACCCACCATGTAGCGGAAATCATTCCGGAGATCGAGCGAGTGGTGCTATTGCGCGAAGGCCATATCGTGGCCGACGGTCCCAAGGATGAAATCCTGATCGCGGCGCATCTCAGCGATCTTTTCGGTGTGCGCGTGCAGATCGGCCGGCAGGACGGGTATTTTCACTTGTATTGATCGCATGGCTTTGTTTATCCGACTGGCTCCGAACGCAATAGGCTCCAGCGAAGACACTTAAGCCTGCGATTTTAGGCTGAGGGGAAAAACGGCGACGAACGAGAAGTCTACTTGTCCGAGCCCTTGTTATTGGCCGTGCGGGCCTCGGGATGCTTGGGCGTCCAGTCTTCCGGGGGAAAGGCCACTCTCCAAAACGTCGGATGCGGCGAAGAGAATTCTAGACCGATTTCCGCCTTGCCAGAGCGCACCGGGCCCAGAAACGCCACGTGGCATTCGTGTTCTTCCTGCGTCTTCTTGTGCTGCAATTGAACTTTGCTGCCACTGGTAAGCCGCGATTCCAACAAAACGAGCGCGCCGTGCGCATTAATGGCGAGTGTTTCCGTTTCTTCCTCGACGGATTTTCCCTGCGCGTCGGTCCCGCGTATGCGGACGGCGACCTGCATCAGCACCCGCTGACTCCGGCGTCGAACAGTTGTACCTATGGTCGTATTCGTGCTTTGCGCCATGCCAACCTCACTCGCTCAACTATACCCCGCCGGACAGCGATGTCGAGCGGCACGAACAACGGCGTATCCAAAAGTGATAATGGTCTGAAATCGGAAGGGTTGCTCAGTTGCGCTGGTCAATGGACACGTAGTGACGCGTGTCGTGGCCCAGATAAATTTGCCGCGGACGAGCGATTTTTTGCTCTGGATCCAGCAGCAACTCCTCCCACTGCGCGATCCACCCCGAGGTGCGCGGAATTGCAAACAGCACCGGGAACATCGTGGATGGGAAGCCCATCGACTGGTAGATCAACCCTGTATAGAAGTCCACGTTGGGATAAAGCTTCCGTTTTACAAAGTAGTCGTCTTCCAGGGCGATGCGCTCGCATTCCAAAGCGATCTCCAGCAAGGGATTCTTGCCCATCAGATCGAACACTTCGTACGCGACTTTCTTGATGATGCGCGCCCGCGGATCGTAATTCTTGTACACCCGGTGCCCAAAACCCATCAGTTTGGTTTCGCCCGCTTTTACCCGCTTGATAAACTCCGGCACCTTCTGCACGGAACCGATTTCCAGAAGCATGCGCACCACTTCTTCGTTCGCGCCTCCATGCAGCGGACCATACAGCGCCGCAATCGCCGCAGCCGTGGCGGAATACGGGTCTACGTGCGAGCTTCCCACGCCGCGGATAGTGTTCGTCGAGCAATTTTGCTCGTGGTCGGCATGCAGTATGAACAAAACGTCCAAAGCGTGCTCGAGTGTCGCATTCACCCGGTATCGAGCTTCGGTCGTGCGAAACAACATGTTCAGAAAATTTCCCGGATAGCTCAGATCGTTGTCCGGATAAACAAACGGCATTCCCAGCGAATGCCGGTAGGAAAAAGCCGCGATCGTCGGCATTTTGCCAATCAAGCGATACGTCTGCTTCTTCCGCGACTCCACGCTGAAAATGTCCTTCGCATCGTGATAGTACGTGGACAGCGCCGCGATCGTGGAGATCAGCATGCCCATCGGATGAGCGTCGTAGTGAAATCCATCCAGGAATTTCTTGATGCTTTCGTGAATGAATGTGTGATGCGTGATGTTGTAAGTCCAGGTCTTCAGCTGCTCCCCGTTGGGCAGCTCGCCGTGCAGCAACAGGTAAGCAGTCTCGAGGTAGGTGCTTTTCTCCGCGAGATCCTCGATCGGATACCCGCGATACCGCAGAATTCCCGCGTCCCCATCAATATAAGTAACCTTGCTGATGCACGACGCCGTGTTATTGAATGCCGGGTCGTAACTCATCATCCCAAAATCGGTCGCGTCCACCTTGATCTGTCGGAAGTCCATCGCGCGAATCGTGCCGTGCGTGATCGGTACCTCGTAAGTCTTGCCGGTTCGATTGTCGGTAACGGTAAGCGTTTCGCGCGCCGCAGACGAAGCTTCAGGCTTTCGTGTTTGCGGGGCCGAAATTGTGGGGGAGTCCATAAGCCGATCCTTGGGGGCAAGCGAGGCAAACTCCTCGCTGCCTAGCTACTGTACACCAAACCGGATTGTCACGGGAATGGCCGCGCGGCCAGCCCGCAAACCTCCTGAATCTAAGGGAAATAGATATCGCCGGCGCGCCGCCGCCCGGCCTCGCAATATACCTCTTGACAATAGTCGTGATAACAAATATTATCAACGTGTCCGATTTCAAGCACCCAGGAGGTAGCTCATGATTACCATTCGCAAGTCCGACGACCGCGGCCGCGCCAACCATGGCTGGCTCGACACCCATTTCACCTTTTCCTTCGCGGATTATTTCGACCCAGAGCACGTCCAATTTCGCACCCTCCGCGTCATGAACGACGACCGCGTAGCCGGAGGCGGCGGCTTCCCCATGCACCCGCACCGCGACATGGAAATCGTAACCTACGTGCTGGAGGGCGCCCTGGAGCATCGCGACAGCATGGGCAACGGATCCGTGATCAAGCCTGGCGACATCCAATACATGAGCGCGGGCACGGGCGTGACCCACAGTGAGGCCAACGCCTCGAAGACCGACCCGGTTCACCTGTACCAAATCTGGATGATGCCCGACAAGAGCGGCCACAAACCCGCCTACGACCAGAGAAACTTCACCGAAGCGGAAAAGCGCGGCAAGCTGCGTATCGTGGCGTCACCTGACGGCCGCGAAGGCTCGGTGAAAATCCGCCAGGACAACGAGCTATACGCCACGGTGTTAGGCCCGGGCGAATCCGTGAAGCACGCACTGAAGCCCGCCCGTCACGCCTACGTCCAAGTGGCTCGCGGAAGCGTAAAGCTAAACGGCAAGGCTCTCGACATGGGCGACGGTGCGGCAATATCAGCGGAAAAAGCAATCGAGCTGACCGGAGTAAAAGACGCGGAAGTGCTGCTGTTCGACCTATCCTAAGGGAGATAACCTGCGCTTGGAGCGGCGAGGAGCTCTGGCGGCCTCGCCGCTTTCTTGTGTGGAACCGATCTTCGGCGCGCCGGAGGAAGAATCGAGGCCGGACGCATCACAACCTAGATAGAGCACGTAAGCAGCTTGCCTATGCTGGGATGACTGCGGTCACTTCGATTTCCACGCGCGCGGCATCCTCAATCAGGCTCGTGACTTGTACGGCAGTCATGGCTGGGTAGTGAAGCCCGATGATCTCTCTATAGACTACGCCGAGCTGCTTGTAAGCGCCGACGTATTCATTCTTGTCCACCACATACCAATTCATGCGCACGATGTGCTTGGGCTTCGCACCTGCTTCCGACAAGACCTCGACCACGTTTCTTAGAGCCTGACGAGCTTGCCCGACAAAGTCTTGGGAAACGAGACTCGCGTTTGCGTCCCAGCCAATCATGCCACTGACAAAAACAGTGCGCCCACTTGTGACCACACCGTTGGCGTATCCCTTAGGGCGTTTCCAGCTAGGCGGTTGGAGGCATTTCATGATTTTTGTGCTCTTTCGGATTCTAGGATTTGCCAGCAGTCATCCATGTTCTTGAAATGTCCACGTTGGCGGGAGCGGTCCGCGATCGGTTCCTGTTCGCGAGCGCAGGGCTTCAAGCACACGCTTGCTCGCTTTCGTGAAATGCCTTGATGATGCCGCGCGCGATAATCAACTGCTGAACCTCAGTGGCGCCCTCGTAAATGCGCAGCGGGCGAATTTCGCGGTAAAGACGCTCCACAGTCTCGCCGCTGACTACACCCAAAGCTCCGAAGATCTGAACGGCATCGTCGATGACGTGCTGCGCCGTTTCCGTGGCAGTCATCTTGGCCATCGCTGCCTCGACAGTTACGGACCGGCCTTGATCGCGTAGCCACGCGGCCCGGTAAGTGAGGAGAGCCGCGCCATCGATTTCGGTAGCCATTAAAGCGAGTTTGGCTTGCGTCAACTGAAAATCGCCCAGGGTTTGGCCAAACATCCTACGTGAAGTGGCGCGGCGCAATCCCTCTTCCATCGCGCGACGAGCGAAGCCTAGAGCCGCAGCAGCCACGGAAGTCCGGAAGACGTCGAGGGTGGCCATGGCAACCTTGAATCCTTGGCCTGCCCCGCCGAGTTGCTGCGTACTCGAGACGCGGCAGTCCTTGAACTTGATGCGGGCGAGCGGATGCGGAGCTGTAACCTCAATTCGTTCGGCAATTTCAAAGCCCGGCATTGTAGCGTCGACGACAAAGGCGGTGATACCGCGCGAACTAGCCGCTTCGCCTGTCCGTGCGAAGACGATGTAGAAGTTGGCTATGCCCCCGTTGGAGATCCAGGTCTTTTCTCCATTCAGCATGTAGGTGTCACCATCACGGCGGGCTTCACACTGCAAGGCTGCGACATCGGAGCCGGCGTCAAGTTCCGAAAGAGCAAAAGCCGCGATGGCTTCCCCTTTCGCGACGCGAGGCAGGTACTGTTCTTTTTGATGGGCAGTGCCAAACAGCGAGATCGCGCCTGAACCGAGGCCTTGCATGGCGAACGCAAAATCCGCGAGGCCCGAATGTTTCGCGAGGGTTTCGCGGATCAGACAGATCGCGCGAGTGTCGATCGCATCGGCGAATGCTCCGTAAGCACTGCCGCCAACCGCATACTTCAGCCAGCCACCTTCACCCAGTTGCCTCACGAATTGGCGGCAAACCGCGTCGACGTCGGGCCCGTGTTTATTGCTAAGGTGAGCACCGGCCCATCGTTCCAGTTCCGTCACCAACGCTTTGTGACGTGGTTCGAAGAACGGCCAGTCGAGATGAGGGGGGGCAGTCATCCGTCAGTCTCCGTTGAACTTGGGATTCTGCTTGTCGACAAAGGCCTGATAGGCACGGTGAAAATCGTTGGTGGCCATGCAAATCGCCTGAGCTTGCGCTTCGGCTTCAATGGCTTGGTCGACGCCCATGTTCCATTCCTGCTGCAACATCTTCTTGGTCATGCCGTGTGCGAAGGTTGGACCAGAGGTCAGTTCGGCCGCCAGTCTGTGAGCTTCCATCAGGAGCGTTTCCGGAGCACACAGGCGGTTGAACAATCCCCAGCGCTCGGCTTCCTCTCCGCTCATGCTGCGTCCAGTGAAGAGAAGTTCCGCGGCGCGTCCCTGACCGATCACGCGGGGTAGCAAAGCGCACGCGCCCATGTCGCAACCTGCGAGGCCAACGCGAGTAAAGAGAAAAGCAATTTTGCTGCGCGCTGTTCCTAATCGCATGTCCGACGCCAGTGCCAGAATCGCACCTGCACCAGCACAGACACCATCGACTGCGGCGATGATCGCCTGGGGGCACGCACGCATCGCTTTGACCAGATCTCCGGTAAGACGGGTGAATGCGAGCAGGCCTGGCATGTCCAGTTTGGTCAGGGGACCGATAATTTCGTGGACGTCGCCGCCGGAGCAGAAATTCTCGCCAGCTCCGGTGAAGACGACGGCGTCGATGTCGGGTGCGTCGGCCATGGAGCGAAAGAGGTCGCGCAATTCGACGTAGGAGTCAAAGGTGAGCGGATTCTTGCGCTCCGGACGATTGAGCGTGATCGTCGCGCATTTGCCGTTTACTTCGAACTGAAAGTGCCGCCCTTTGTAGGTCGCAAGGGGACGAGTGATTGGCAACTGATGAGATTCTCCAGGGAGATATCGCATCACTCTCCCCTGTCCACAGGGCTCAGCCTGTGATTCATGCCCGGCACGGCAAACGCGCGGGAGTGTGTTTTCAGTTTGCGCAGCATTCCGAGCATCACTTGCTTGTCCTCCTGGTTTAGCCCGCCCAGGAGTTCGATAATCCAGTGTTCGTGACTGGCAGCCATTTCGCGAAAACGCTTAAGACCAGCTTCGGTGAGCTTCACGGTAATGGTGCGCCGATCTTCGCGGTTCAAGGTTCGCGCCACCAACCCTTCGCGCTCGAGTTGGTCCGTTATTCCCGTTATGTTCCCCCCGGACACCATTAGACGTTTGGACAGCTCACTCATTCGCAGCCCGTCCGGGTGTCGTTCGAGTTGGGCCATTAGATCGAAGCGCGGTAAGGTCGTTGAGAATTCCTGACGAAGCCTTCCGCGCATGTGGTTTTCGATGCATACGGTGCAAGAGAGCAAGCGAAGCCAGAGGCGTAATGCCTGATGATCATCCTTCGTTGCGCGTGTCTCGAGATCGACAAATGCCACGGCGCCGCTAGCCAACTCGGAACCATGTTTTCTTAGTGCTGATGAAGTACCCATTTTCCCTCACATCACTTCGCCGCCAGAGATGGCGATGGCCTGCCCGGTGACGGCTTCGCTTCCAGGCAGGCACAACCAGGCGACGGCATTCGCAACTTCCTCCGGCTTGATCAAACGCTTCTGCGGATTTCTCGAAACCAATTCAGTAAGTGCTTGTTCTCGCGTGCGACCTGTTTTGACTACGATGTTCGCCAGACTGGTCTCAACCATGTCTGTGTCCGTATAGCCCGGGCAAACCGCGTTGACGGTTATTTGTTTGGCTGCAACTTCCAGAGCTAGGGCGCGAGTTAAACCAATCACGCCATGCTTGGCGGCACAATACGCTGAGATGTACCCGTAGCCGACAAGGCCTGCAGTACTCGCAATGTTGATGATGCGTCCCCAGTTGGCCGCGAGCATGCCGGGCAAGGCTGCTTGAATGCAGTGGAAGGTTCCATCCAAATTCACGGTCAGCATCTGGCGCCAGAGATTGAGATCGGTCTTTAGGAATGGCGCAGAACTCGCTTGGCCTGCGTTGTTGACGAGGATTTCGACCGGGCCAAAGCGCGATCGGGCGTCTTCGAAAGCCTTCGCGACGACGGCAGACTCACTGACGTCTGCGACGATATGCTGAAGTTCGCGGCCCGCGGCTCGCTCATCTTCGCGGTTGTTAGACTCGGAATTGCGGCCCAGCGTAGTCACTTTCGCTCCGTGCGCGAGCAATAGGCGCGTCACTGCAGCGCCGATGCCGCGCGCGCCGCCGGTGACTAGTGCGTGCTTGCCCGCAAGCGCCTGCAACGCTTGATGGTCGAAGGTTTGTTTCACACTTGTACCAATAATTGGGCGCGCGCCACGTTGCGTTCCAATTGTTCCTTGCCCGAAAGATATTGATCAGGCCACCAGACTTCCTTGAATCCCTGCTTTGCCGCTTCGTGAAGAGTCCATGAAGGGTCGGCGAGGTGCGGCCGTGCGATGGCGCAAAGGTCGGCACGGCCGGCCGCGATGATGGTGTTGACATGATCGCCTTCGAAAATATTACCCACAGCGATGGTGGGAATGCCCGCCTCATTGCGAATACGATCGGCGAACGGCACTTGAAACATGCGTCCGTATACTGGCTTTTCGGCTCTGCTTACCTGTCCCGAAGAGCAATCGATGACATCTAATCCGAAAGCGGCGAATAAGCGTGCCACTCGCGTCGCATCCTCGGGTAGCAATCCTCCGGGAACCCAGTCGTGAGCGGAGATGCGCACACTCATCGGTTTTTCCGCGGGCCATGCTTCACGCATCGCGCTAAACACTTCCAGCGGAAACCGGCAGCGTTTCTCGAGTGAGCCGCCGTATTCGTCGGTGCGGCGGTTGGTGAGCGGAGAGATGAAGCTCGAAAGCAGATAGCCGTGGGCGCAATGAAATTCAAGCCAATCGAAACCTGCGGCAACTCCGCGCAGTGTTGCAGCTACGAAATCGGCTTTGACGCGATCCAAATCTGCGTGCGTGGCCTCGCGCGGAGTCTGCGAAACATCGTCGATATACGGAATCGGCGAAGCGGACACGAGTGGCCAATTATTGGAAGCGAGCGGGAGATCGATGCCTTCCCAGCCGCGTCGAGTGGAACCTTTACGTCCGGAGTGACCAAGCTGAAGCGCGATTTTAGCGGTGGTGTGGGTGTGCACGAAATCGACGATACGCTTCCAGGCGTCGCGCTGTTCGTCATTCCACATTCCGGGGCAAGCCGGCGTAATTCGCGCCTCGGGGGAGACGCAGGTCATTTCTGTACCGACCATCCCAGCGCCGCCCATGGCGCGGCTGCACAAATGAACGAGATGAAAATCATTCGGAACGCCTTCGACGGCCATGTAGGTGGCCATGGGCGATACGATCACTCTATTCTTTAACGTCAATCCACGAACGGTGAACGGTGTAAACATGGGTGGGACCGCGTGATGCAGCCCACTACGGGCGGCGAACCACTGCTCAACTCCTCGGACATAGCCGGCGTCGCGCAGCTTCAAGTTTTCGTGACCGATGCGCTGGCTTCCAGTCAAAAGGCTGTAAGTGAATTGCTGCGGATCGAGATGCACGTAGCGCTCGACCTGCTCGAACCATTCCATTCGATTGCGAGCGGCGCTTTGCAACTTGAGTGCTTCAATTTCCCGTTGTTCCTGATATCGCTGAAGGGCGCTGGGGATATCGCCTTCGTGATTGGACAAGACGCGCGCCAACGCCGTGGCGTCTTCCATGGCAAGTTTGGTGCCCGAACCGATGCCGAAGTGCGCGGTGTGGGCCGCGTCACCAATGAGAACGATATTTTTGTGGTGCCATTTTTCGCACAGCACACGCCCGAATTTCAGCCATACCGCCGAGCCTCTCAAATGCTTCGCGTTGGAAACGAGGCGATTGCCGTCCAGGCGTTCCGCAAATAGTCCTTCGCAGAGCGCGATGGATTCTTCGGGCTCCATTTTGTCGATACCGGCTGCGAGCCAGTTCTTCTCGGGTGTTTCCACGATAAAAGTCGACCAGTCGTCGTCGAAACGGTACGCATGCAGATTGAACCAGCCCCACTCGGTCTGTTTGAAATCGAACGTGAAGGCGTCCAGCTTCTTTTTCGTGCCCAGCCAGATGAAGCGGTTACTACGCACCTGGATATTCGGCTTGAATACGCTCTCATATTTCTTTCGAGTGATCGAAGAGGAACCGTCGGCGGCAATCACGAGGTCATAGTCACCGGAGTAGGCATCGGGATCGGTGACTTCCGTCTGGTACACCAACTTCACACCCAAAGGGGCGGCACGCTGCTGGAATACTTGTAACAATTTCATTCGAGCGATGCCGCAGAAGCCGTGACCGCTTGACGTAATCTTCTGACCTTTGAAATAAACATCGATGTCATCCCAGTGGCGAAAGGCCTGAGTGATTCCGGCGTGCGTCTCTCTATCAACCTCCTGAAAACCACCCATGGTTTTGTCGGAAAAGACGACACCCCAGCCGAAGGTGCTGCCGGGAAGGTTCCGTTCGATCACGGTGATATCCCACGACGGATTCGCCTTTTTCGCGAGTATGGAGAAATACAGGCCAGCGGGGCCGCCTCCCATGCACACGATTTTCATTGTGCTGCTCCCAGATGGGTGTCTCGACTGCGCAGCCTGTTCACATAGTCGGTCATACGCGTAACTCCCGGAGCGCTTCGGTTAATTTTTGGCCGGTATCGTCGGCCAAGGCTGCGTCTCGAAGTCTTTTGAGGTATTTCGAGGAATCTTTCATTAGACGAAGCTTCGGGAGAACCGCCACCAACAGGTCGAAATTCTTGCGACCGCGAAGGTGAGTGTCGCCATAACCCTTCACCACCCGCGGGCACTCCGCAAATTCCAGCGCGAGTGGATAGTTCTCCTTTGCCAACGCCGGTATCTGCGCCAGCCACAGACTTATCCGCTCATATTCCTTTTTGAAGCGGAGCGATCCACGTCGCCAGGGACGCAAACTTGCCAGCATGTAAAGTTGCAGGAAGCCCCTGAGCGACGTGGTCCGTAGAATCTTGCCCTTTCGCGTGAGTCGTTCGATCAACTTTCTGGCCGAACTGGAATTCAGCATCCAGCGTCCAAGCCTGACGGGAAGTACGTCGGTGATTTCTTCGACGCCCGGGTGCAGGAACTCGCTGATCTGCACCACCTGAGAGGCGATGGCACGCGAATCTTGCTGGACACGTTCGAACCGCGTGCGACGAATCTTCAGGTCGGCCACACGGATCGCGTCCTCGTAAGACATCCAAAGAGCGAGGTAGCGCGCGGTTTCAGATAGTAGTGCGAAGGTGCCATCCCCGTATCGCGCATCTACGTCGCGAATCGCCTCTAATTCATCCAAATAACCTGCGGAATAACGCAGATCCTGGTAATCCGCAAGCCGCTGAATCCCGGTCAGGAGAATGACGTGGCTAGCGGGCGGAAAATCACGCTCGACGCGCGCAGCAAGCGCTTGCAGTTGAGGGCCAACCTTGAGTCGGGTCGGGCTTCCCTGCTCGATCGTCGCCGTCGGCTTTGCCTTGGCCGCGTCAAAGGCTGCGCCGAAGCCGGCGAGACTCGATTCGACGCCAACACCACCTCTTCGAATGGCGTCTTCGAACTGCGTCCGACCAAACGGCAATGCACCGGTACTTGCGAGAGCGCCAAAAAGGGCGGCGCTTATCACGCTGCGCGTCTGCTCCGCGATCCGCGCAAAATCGTAATGCGCGAAAATATGAGCTGCGGCACCGCCAGCATCAATCAATTTCTGAGTATCGACTTGGCCGTCGCCAATGGCTATCTTTTCGGTCATTGAATAGACACGGTGGGTCGAGGCGATGAGGGTTGTGCGGTCCGGCGTGACCATGCCGCGCTGAATCGCGCGTCCCGCTTCCATCAATTCCGAGGCGAGTACGATGTCGAGTTCCCCCGGCACCGGCATTAGAGCCAATACAGGATCCTTCCCCGCTTCTTTGGCCGACGCCGCCGGAAATATCTCGATGTAGTAGACCGTAGAACCCGTCCGCTGGGCGACACCCGGCACCGACGTAGTCTGCGCTAGATACCCGGCATTCTCGGCAAGATCGACAATCCAATCCGCCAGAACGCCGCCTCCCTCGCCACCCATGGCAACGATGGCAATGGTGATCGCGCGAGCGGTTTGCAAGTTGGCGCCGACCTCGGCGGGCTCAATTTGGGAGGCAATTTCCAATTTTTAGCTTTCTATCGCCCTTACGCTGTGATCCTCGCGAGACGGCGATCGACGCGCCGTTGCAGAAATCCAATGACCGACCTTCTTGCGCGTTCCTTGAAGCGATCCCATGAATTCGGATTGGAGATTATCTCCGTTCGGAAAAACGAAGGGCACAATCTAGCCGCATGAGCGACCTCACCGCACAATCCACAACCGACGCAACTCTCAACGACGGTAGCGACCGGATCCTTTCGCAAGGGATCTGGATTGGCCGTGATGGTAAGAGAGGGGCAACCGGACAAACGAATGCAGGAGTGATCGCCCGTGCATGTATCCGCGTCCACGCCGAATTTCTCGCGCACAACGCGCTCGCCTTGTTTCTCTTGCTGAATCATCAAGGGTTTCACGCGCCGCTGCTTGTTAAGCGTGCACTCACTCTGCGCGACGATTACCTTCGGGCCCTTTTCCTTGGTGGTGAGCGCTTCTCTCAAAACGTCGCGCATCGCAACCAGGTCGTATGTGCGGGTGATTGTTCTCACCCACTTCACGCCTACTCCGCGCACAGCGTCCGCGATCGATAGTTTGGTCGTACGAATAGGATTGCTGGCCGCGGAGGACAGAATGTCCTGGCCGCCGGTGGCCGCGGTATAGCTATTGTCCACAACGATCAAAACGCTGTCGCTTTGATTAAAGACCGCGTTGCCCACGCCGCTGGTCAATCCGTTGTGCCAAAATCCTCCGTCCCCCATGAAACTGATCGTACGTTTGCTGGTCTCCTTCGTATTGAAAGCGGCTGCGCTTGCCCAACCGAGACCATAACCCATCGTCGTCGCCCCAAGGTTGAACGGCGGCAAAATCGAAAACAGGTGACATCCGATATCGCAACTCACGTGGTGTGATCCAAGTTCGCGTTCTACCAGTTTCATTGCCGTAAAGATTGGACGCTCGGGACAACCGGTACAGAACGAAGGCGGCCGAGCGTGAACTTGGCCATCAACATTTTGTATCGGAAGCGAATTGGTCACGGGTGGCCGCACGACGGCAGGCAAATGCTCGCGGTCGACAAGCTGAGGCGCGTATTGCTCCACGAATTTCAAAATGCCGCGGATGACGGCGGCCCCGGTGTATTCGCCAGCCATCGGGAGCATCCCTTTCCCATGAATTTTAGTCTGCACATCGCCCTTGCGGAGAATCGCGTGCAGGTTTTGCTCGATAAAGTCGGGTTGTCCCTCCTCAATCACAAGCACCGCCCGTTTGCCGATGCAGAACTGTTTCACCTCCTCGTCTACCAACGGATACGTCACGTTCAGGACATATAGAGGCATTTTGGAATCGCCGAAAGCGTTCGAAAGTCCTAAAAGCTCGAGCGCTCTAACCGTGGTGTTATACATTCCGCCCTGCAGGATGATGCCGAAATCTTGCGCTCCATCCGAAAACAGTTCGTTCAAGCTATGGTCCTGAATGAATTTCTGTGCGGTGGGCCAGCGTTTCTGAATTTTTTCCTGTTCGTGCAGGAAACTGCCGGGCGGTAGCACGACCCGGCTGGCATCCCGGGAAGGGTTCTCGATCGCATCTTTCAGCGTGAACGTAGGGCGGACGTTGTCCTTGGCGATGAACCGGCCATGAACGTGGCAGGCGCGAATTCGCAGCTCTAGCATTACGGGAGTGTTGGTCGCTTCCGAAAGAGCGAACCCCTGTTCCACCGCGTTTACGACCGAAGGTAAATTGGGGCGTGGGTCCAAAAGCCACATCTGCGATTTCATGGCAAAGGCGTGCGAGCGCTCCTGCATGATGCTGGAGCCTTCGCCGTAGTCTTCGCCGACGATAATCAACGCGCCACCCATTACGCCACCGGAAGCAAGATTGGCGAGAGCGTCGGAAGCCACGTTTGTACCGACCGTCGATTTGAAGGTGACCGCGCCGCGGAGCGGATAATTTACGGACGCAGCCAAGGTTGCAGCAGCGGAGGCCTCGGAGGCGCTGTGTTCGAAATGGACACCCAGTTCTTCCAGAATGCTGTTTGCGTCAGTCAGCACGTCCATCAAGTGCGAGATGGGCGCGCCCTGGTAGCCGGCTACGTAGGAGACGCCGGCCTGCAAAAGGGCTTTGGTTACGGCCAGAATGCCTTCGCCGCGAAATTCCTGGCCTTCACCAAGATAGAGCTTTTGAACTTCTTTTTTGAAGAACCGTTCCGCCATTGCCGCCGCCTTGGCTCGCCGTGGCATTGCATTGCCGAAGGCGAGGACTGCGCGCCATGATGTTTTTTCAAGAAATGAGATTTCGCGGACAGTTTAGGTCTAAATAATTTATGCGTCAACTTATAGTGCTTTATTTTGCACTCACAAGGGCAAGCACTCGGCACGGGCTTCCGGAACCCTTAACAATTTTTAGCGGAGGAGTGATCAATACCGACCCTTTCGGCGGTAGTTGATCGAGATTCGCCAGACTCGCCAGACCAAACTTTCCGCTGCCATGCATGATGCTGTGGCAAGGAAAAGGCGGATTGAACCGGAAGGCTTGCCCGGCGTCTGTACCAACCCCTTCGGAACCCCATCCGATGATGTCGCGGTGCTTCGCAAGGAACGGCACTAGTTCTGGGTGTGGGCCCGGCACATGGGCGCCGTCTTCTCTAATATTCAGGAACGCGGATGCGTCCGTTCGTTTGAACCAGTCGGTTCGCATCAACACCCAGGAACCAGCCTCAATACGGCCGTTTTTCGCTTCCCACGTCTCGACGTGCGGTTGCGTAAGAAGAAAGTCCGGATTCTTCGCCACCTCATTCGATACATCGATCACACAGGCGGGTGCGATGAGTTTTCCTACGGAGATGGTGTCGGTAGCGTTGTTGGCGTGATCTTTGCCTGTAACCCAATGAATTGGCGCGTCAAAGTGTGTGCCAGTGTGCTCGCCGCACGAAAGGTTATTCCAGTACCAGGCTGGCCCGCGGTCGTCGTATTTGGAGATTTCTTCCAATTGAAACGGCCACGATTTTCCAAATTCGGGCGGCAGCTGGATGACGGCCGTGTTTGTATCCAGAGGCTGGCTCAGGTCGATAACCCGGATTTCGCCACCTGCAAGAGCCTGCACAAATTGTTTTAGAATGTTCTCGGACATTCAGGCCTCCAAGATCAAGAATCTTCACATCCTCGCACAGCGTGAAATTATCGAGGCTGTGTTTCAGCAGCTTTGTCAGCCCGCTTCTGTGGCGGAATGTTTTGGTTCAGCCTGAAGAAGTTGTCCGGATCATAGTCGGCCTTGACCCCGACTAGGCGATCCCATCGCTCGCGGTACGCTTCGGTTGTGCGGTCATCTTCATCTCCGCTCATGAAATTCACATAGACCCCCGGAGTCATCGACGGACGCAATTTCGCAAACAAATTTCGCACCCAGGAAATGTTCTCGGCATCATCGGCCGGATCTGACCAGTTTCCCAGAATATTAACAATGAACGGAGAGCTGCGATCGCCAAACGCCGTTTCTGCCGCTCCGACGCGTGCCGCAGCGCCACCCTGATACGAAAGCTCCACCTGCGTCAGAGGTGACGGAATAGTGGACAAGGACTCGATTATGTGTTGAATGCTTTCATCATTGAGCGACTTCAGGTAGCCGGATTTGGTGTAGTAACGTCTGCCAGCGGGGAATTCCCAATCCGCCATGGTCTGCAAGTCGAGGAAAGAAAATACGTTCTTGGTAATCGCCGTTGCGTTGCACGCGGACAGAGCGTGATCGACGTGCGGTCGCGCTTCGTCCGGATCGCCGATCCATAGGACGGACTCGCTGGCCACCTGGCGTCCGCGGACATATGAAGGTACGCTTTCTCCGTCGGGAGCCAGTCGCAACGAAAAACTCCACTTTAGGTTGTCGGCAGCTCCGGGCATGAACCCGCGCCAATAGTGGAGCACCCGAGGGATATCGTCGCCAAGGCACATCCCGGTGCCGAACAACACCGAACGCAATGGGTGGAGTTTGACTTCGAATTCCGTTACCACCCCGAAATTTCCGCCACCGCCGCGCAGTGCCCAAAACAGGTCCGGATTTTCGGTCGCGCTAGCGTGCACCATCGAACCGTCCGCAACCACCAGAGTGAACCCTTCCACGTTGTCGCAAGACATGCCATATAGACGGGTAAGCCATCCAAAGCCTCCACCGAGAACCAGTCCAGACACACCGGTTTGAGAGACGACTCCTGCGGGATAGACAAGGCCCACCTTCTGCGTGGCCTGATCGATATTTCCGAGGAGGCATCCGCCAGCGAAACGCGCGCGACGTTTTTTCTCATCGACGCTCACCGACCTCATTCTAGACAGATCGATGACCATGCCGCCTTCACAAGTGCTAAAGCCGGCGAGGCTGTGACCACCACACCGGATCGCGGTCAGCAGGTTCACCTCGGCGGCCGCTTGAACGGCGGCTTGGATGTCCGATACCCCGTCGATAATAGCGATCAAACCGGGATTTCGCGCGACCATGCCGTTCCAAACGGTGCGCGCCCGCAAGTAGCCGTCCGCACCCGGACGCAGCAAATCTCCCTTAAAGTCGCGCCTCAGTACGGAGTAAACTTCATCGACAGCTAGCGTCATGAGGAAATCGTTTGGAAATAACCGCCAAACATCATCATCCCTTACCGACTAGCCGAAGATATAGGGCGCCCGCTTGTCGTGTCAAGTTCATCTCAACCACAATTATATTTGTATACACTTCGTATGCGCTTGACATGCAAGTTTCAGAGGGTTAGATTGCCACGCGTCGATCTGGCGTCACCGTAAGAACTGTTGCGTCAGCAATTCGGACGGTCTGTAGCGGAGGCTACCGATCTTAGCCACTTGGCCACAAGGCGATCGGCAGGTTTTACGAAATAACAACAAACCATAGGGACTAAGCATAGTGTTCCGAATCTTGGACTCGCCCCGCTGTCCGAGACAGGAGACCGTTTGCGAAAGCACGACCAAGTCCAAAAACTCGCAACCTCATTCCCGATTGATGACGTTCGTGCTTCTTTTCCGTCATTGCACCGCACTCCTCAGTTCACTTTTTTTGACAACGCGGCGGGCGCTCAGGTTCCTCAAATCGTCCTGGATGCAGTCAACCGACACCTCCTGGATTGCAATGTCCAGCGCGGCGGCCGCTATGCGAAGAGCCGAGAAGTAGACGCCACTATTGCCCGAGGTCGTCAGAGTGTTGCCGATCTCTTGAACGCGCGCGACCCCAGCGAAATCGCCTTTGGCATGAACGCAACCTCGTTCATTCGGTTAGTCAGCGAAGCGCTTGGACAAACGTTGAGCCCCCGCGATGAAATCGTCATCACCGACATGGACCACGAAGCCAATGTTGCGACGTGGCTGGCCTTGGAAAAGAACGGCGCAAAGTTTGTGTGGTGGAAAATCCGGGAAGACGGAAATCTGCACGTTGAGGACTTAAAGCCTCTTCTTTCATCAAGAACACGCTTGGTGGCATGCTCGGTTGCATCCAACGCCACCGGTTCGATCGTGGACGTCACCGCCGCCGCAGGCCTGGCCCACGCAGCCGGAGCTGAGATTTTTCTCGATTGCGTGCATTACGCCCCTCATGGACCGATCGACGTGCAAACGTTCGATTGCGACTATCTGGTCTGTTCTGGCTACAAGATATTTTCGCCCCATATGGGATTCTTGTGGGGGCGACGCGAGCTGTTGCAAAAGCTCCCGACCTTTCGGGAAGACTTTATTCCCGACGAACCTCCCGGAAAAATCGAAGCCGGCACGTTCATCTATGAGAATGTTGCCGGTATGGATGCCGCAGTCCTCTATCTGGAGGGCTTAGGAAAATCACTCGCAAACCAGGATGGCCGCGACGTAACCTTTTCGCTGCGTTCGAATCTTGTCCGAGCGATGATTGCGATCCGGGACTACGAGGCCTTGCTCTCCTCTGAAATGCTTCGGGTCCTGCGCGATTGCGGAGCAACCATTTACGGCATACGCGAACAGGACCGATTAGCGGAACGCGTGCCAACCTTATGCTTCAATCTGCCAGGTATATCCCCCCAGAAAGTCACCGAAACTATGGCCAATGCGGGCATCGGAATTCGCGATGGGCACATGTACTCGCCACGCCTGATGCATCGGTTCGGTCTGAAAAAAGAAACCGGAGTAGTCCGCGCTTCGCTCGTTCACTACAACACGTTTGAAGAAATCTACAAGTTTGAGAGCGTCTTGCGTGATCTGGCATGAGCAAAGATTCCAGTTCCGGCGTAGATGCGCGAAAGACATCAGCATCGCTTGACAGCCCCAGCGAAACCAACGAACTTAAGCGCCGCCTGAGTCAGCGCCAGCTCAGCATGATCACCATCGGCGGCGCCATTGGCGTCGGCCTTTTTCTGGGGAGCACGGTCACCATCCGGCTGGCCGGCCCCGGCGTCATCATCACCTATCTTTTGAGCGCAATCATCGCGCTCATCGTGGCTTATGCGATCGCGGAGATGGCTGTGGTGCATCCCGTCGCCGGATCTTTCGGCGTCTACGCGCAGACTTACCTCAGTCCCTGGGCGGGATTTGCCGTGCGTGCTACCTATGGCTTTGTGCAGATTATTGCCATCGGCGCCGAAATCACCGCTGTGGCGATTTACTTTGCGTTTTGGTTTCCGTCGGTGCCCCAATGGGCCTGGGTGGTTGCAGTTTCGATCGGTTTAGTCGCGCTCAATACGTTACAGGTAAGCCGGTTCGGCGAGTTCGAATATTGGTTTGCGCTGGTGAAGGTGCTGGCGATTGTTGTCTTCGTCGTTGTGGGGTTGGGATTGATTTTCGGGCTGGGCCCGAGGCACGCAGTTGGCTTGTCGAACTTGATCTCGCAGTCAGGTGGGTTTCTGCCTTTCGGTTGGAAGGGCGTCTGGTTGGCAATGACGCTCGCCCTTACCAGTTACATGGGCGTCGAGGTCATCGCGGTTACCGCCGGCGAAGCAGAGCGGCCCGAGCAAACCATTCCCCGCGCGATGCGCACCATCGTATTCCGGCTGATCCTCTTTTACGTCTTGGCCATGACCGTAATGCTGGCGATGACTCCGTGGAACCACATGGGATCGGGCATCACCGGCAGTCCGTTTGTGGCCGCGTTCGCTGCCGCGGGTATACCCTACGCGTCCAGCATCATGAACGTCGTCGTGATTACCGCCGCCCTTTCGAGTTCCAACACCGACCTCTACCTCACTACGCGTATGCTGTTTTCGTTGTCACGCGGCAATTACGCGCCCGAATGGCTTGGCCGCCTTAGTAAGAACGGAGTGCCGCACCGTGCGCTGGCCGTTTCTACCGGTGGAATGATTGCCGCGGTCTTGCTTGCGGTCTTTGCTCCCAGTCGTGCGTTTTTGATGCTTTACGGTGTCGCAGTCGCGGGAATGTTCTTTGTGTGGGGAGTCATTCTCGTCACACATATCGCTTTTCGACGGGCGCTTGGACCGAAGCGAATTGCCCAACTTCCGATGCGCATACGTTTTTATCCTTACTCCACATTGTTGGGCATTGTCGTTCTTGCGGGCATCACCCTCAGCACTTTCTATGTGGACGGGTTGCAGTATACAGTTCCAGCCTTCATACCATTTCTGCTCCTCATCTCGCTTGCTTATTGGAGAATTCAACGAAAAGGAATTGCCGCGCCCGCTCCAGAACTCAGGAACGTCTAGCTGCAAACAGCGAAGGGTGGAGAGAAAAAGTCGCAACGAAGCCAGAAAAACTGCCGGCCACCTCAGGTATCCAGACGAGTTCCGCGCGTAGTCACTCGAAGAACCTTGTCCTTCGAAATATAAATGTGGTCGCACATCCGCTTGCGTGCAAGTTGCGCGTCGCGCTTTTGAATCGCCTCAAAAATGCCACAGTGCTCTCGAAGCGGCCATTCGCCGTAGTATCCAATCGCCAGCGACGCATACATGATCCGCTCCATCTGGCACCGCATGTCCGCCACGGCGCGAACCAGCAAGGGATTACGGGTCAACTGTGCGATTCCGACGTGGAATTCGGTATCGGTCTCGATAAACCGCATTCGGCTCTCGCGATCGTCGTCCCCGTGCTCGGTTTCCGCCAGTTCGGCAAGTCTTTCCATCGCGCTCTGGTCCCAATTGCTCTGCGCCGCGAGCTCCGCTGACGCGCCTTCGACCGCCGCTCGAAAATCGTAAATTTCATTTACGTTTTGAATCGTGATTTGCGTGATGAAGTATCCCCGGTTGGCGACGATCTGCATCAGATTTTCCTGCTGCAGGCGTACTGCCGCTTCGCGCACCGGCGTACGGCTCCCCCGATATCGCTTCGCGAGATCCTTTTCGCTTAACGCCTCGCCAGGCTGGAAAACGCCCCGGATAATGTCCTGTTTTAGCGCTTGGTAAACGCGCTCGCTGAGTGACGCGCTGTTGCGGCGTAGCGAAGGCGACGCGGCCAACACTAGGGCGCCGATTGTAGCCGGCGAGTTTGCGCTTCTGCTCCGCGCCGTGATTTTAGTTTTCATGAGTTTTCAGGCCGATCGAACAGAAAGCTGGCGGTCTCACGACAGGGTGAGCTCGGTGCTGGCATGGTTACAGTATTCTCTAATAAGGGTCGCACGCTGTCAAATTATTGATATACCTTCTGTATATCAGAACGAATACTCTTGACATGTCACACCACGCAGGGTAACTTGCGCTTCTCAATTTTGCTTTGCGGTGTGCTGCTTGCCCTGTCCACGTTGACATGTCAAGTACGAATCCGTTTCTGTCGCTCTCCATTTGCCGTTTCTTGAAGAGTCAGGTTCGTCTCCCGGCCTCGCATGTCTTCGCAAGCGGCCCGACAAATGGACGCAACGAGAGTTGGCCAAGAAAGGGCTAAGTCCGCATGCTGACCCCCGCTCGTGTTGCTGAGATCCGCTCTCGCTTCCCAGTCTTCCGAGAGAAAATTTACCTGAATAGCTGTTCGCAAGGCGCCCTCTCCGACGCAGTAAGAGGAGGATTCGATGAATACCTTGCGACCTGGGACCGGTCCGGTTCTCCTTGGGATGTCTGGGTCGAAGAATACGAAGCAACCCGCCGCGCCTTCGCGCAATTTCTTGGAGCAGAACCGGACGAAGTCGCGGTTCTCCCCAGCGCGTCTGCTGGAATTAACTCCATCGCCAGCGCGGTCTCCTTCACCGATCGTAAGAAGGTCGTTCTCGGATCGTTCGAATTTCCGACGATGGGTCACGTCTGGCTCTCCCAGCGCTCCCGCGGCGCCGAAATCAAGTTCGTGGAAGCAATCGGAAACCGCCTGCCTGCGGAACTGTACGAAGGTGTCATAGACAAAGACACGCTCATCGTTCCCGTCACCGGCCTGTGCTTCATGAACGGCTGGCGCTCCGAGATCCGGAAGATCGTTGATCTAGCACACGCGCGCGGCGCACTCGTAATGATCGACGACTACCAGGATTGCGGCACGCGGCCCGTCGACGTCAAAGATCTCGACGTCGACATTTACGTGGCCGGCACGCTCAAATACCTGCTCGGTCCCCCGGGCCTGGCCATGATGTACGTTCGCTCCGAGTTGATCAAATCCCTCGCGCCAACAATTTCTGGCTGGTTCGCGCAAACCAATCCGTTCGCTTTCGATGTCAAAACTCTCGACCTGTCTCCCACCGCCCGCAGGTTTGAAGCGGGCACTCCCGCAATCCCGAACCTCTACGCCGCCAAGCAGGGCATCCACCTCCTGCAATCCATCGGGCTGGCTGAAGTCGCGGAGCATATCGCGCGCCTCGCCGCGGCGCTGGTACAAGGCGCCCGCGAAATGGGCATTGAGCTGAAAACTCCGATAGGCACTGTCGGGCCGTTGGTGGTCCTGAAATCGAAGGATTCCGACGCTCTGGTGGCGAAACTTGGCGCGAGCCAAATTGTGGTTTCCAATCGACACGACGGTTTGCGGATCGCCTTCCACGTTTACAACACGACCGACGATGTGAAAGCAGTCCTCGGCGTTCTAAAGCAGAATTTGGACCTGCTCGTTCTTGAAAGAACGCCCGTTGCACGGCATTGATTTCCGGAATTCTCCGCGTAGAAAGTCCTGGGAACATGAGGATATTGGCGGCCCGCGCAGCCTCGCAGCGTTGAGTTTGGAACGCGTTTCGCCAATCTGGTAGCGGCTTCTTCACACTCGTACAGCAACGATGTACGGCTTGTATATCAGTGCGATTCTTCTTGACATATCACTTCGCCCTGAGTTAGCTTGCGCTACCCGTCGAGGCCAAGTTTCTTCACGTGGAGGCCCAATGATTCATTCTTATCGTCACATTCTTAGATCCGTTGCCCTGCTCTTGGTCACCCTTCTGGGATCCTTGAATTTGTCTGCGCAGATCTTTCCTGGCCGCATCAGCGGTACCGTCAGGGACGCGCAAGGCGCCGCCATCCCAGACGCCACCGTCAAGCTCACCAATCCCGCGACGGGATTGGAGCGCGTGGTCACCACCGACGAAAACGGCGACTTCAATTTCCCCGAACTCGCGCTCGCCACGTACCAAATCACCATCAGCAAGCCCAGCTTCCGGACCGCGGTGTTCACCGATATCACCACCGCGCTCGGACAGGTCAACACTCTCGCTCCGGTTCTCGCCGTAGGCGGTGTAAATTCGGAAATCCAGGTGACTACCGCTCCGCTTCTGCTTCAAACAGAAACCAACTCCGCGGGCGGCCAGCTTTCCGAAAAACAGGTAACTTCCCTTCCGATCGGCAATAGTGATTACACGCGCCTGGCTTTGGTTCTTCCTGGCGCCGTCCAAAACAGCAACTTCGCTTTCGCGCAGTACAGCATTAACGGTTCGCGCGCGCGTTCGAACGGATTCAATATCGACGGTATTTCCAACACCGATCCCTCCACTTACCTGCCCTCTTTGAACGAGGGAGGCAACTCAGCAACCGCTGCCACACGTCTGCCTTTGGATTCCATCGAAGAAGTAAGCGTCGTGAGTGGCGCCGGCGCAGACACCGGGCAAAACTCCGGTAGCGTCATGAACGCAATCGTAAAGAGCGGTACCAACCAGTTTCACGCCACCGCCTACGAAATGCACCGCGACGCCGCGCTGGACGCCAAGAACTTCTTCGAAAACCTCGGCGGAGTTCGCAAGGCTCCCTTCGTTTGGAATGAATTCGGCGCCTCGGGTGGTGGCCCCATCTATATCCCTCACCTCTACGACGGGCGAAACCGCACCTTTTTCTTTGTGGCCTACGATGGCAGTCGTCTTCGGCTCGGTACCACTCTAAACGGCAGCGCCCCCACGCCGACGGACATCGCGCAAGCCGAGTCCGCTCTCGCCACTCAAGGCACGACGCCCAATCAATTGGGACTCAACGTCCTCAATCTCTACTCGTCGCTCAACCTGTCGGGGCCGTTCGTCGTGGACAACCAGGGCCAACAATCACCCAACAGCTTTATCGCTAAGCTGGATCATAAGTTCTCGGACACCGACTCTCTTTCAGCCCGTTTCGTTTACGCCACCGGCGAAGATGAATTTCCCGGCGGTGGCCCCGGCCCGCAAGGAGGCTCCCAACTGAATCCGTGGTTCGGCGTCACTCCCACGACGGTCGACAATTTCGCCGTCAGCGAAGTCCATATCTTCACGCCCAATAAAGTAAATAGTCTCCGCCTCGGCTGGAATCGTTTCAGCCAGTTTCAAAAAGGCCGCGACGCGAACGTCGATCCTGCTTCCATCGGCCTCAATACCGGGGTCGGTCCCAGTAGCTTCGGAATCCCAGAATTTGACATCGGTGGCTCCGGCCCCGGCCGCTATTCCAATTTGGGTTTGCAATACGGCGCAGGTGGCCGCGTCGCCACATCCTTCCAGGTCGCCGACGACTTCAGCTTGACCTATGGCCGGCACGCGCTAAAGTTCGGATTCAACTTTCTTCACGACTATTCCGACTACACCATCGTCGGATCGCGCGGCCTCTTCACTTTTGATGGTTCGGAACTGGGAACCTCGTTGGTCGCCAGCCAGACCGCCAGTGGCACCACGTTCGCCAATCCCGACGGCACCGCGGGCCTGATCGATTTGCTGGCCGGAATGCCGAGCGCCGGAAACACGTTCATCAATCGCGTAGGCAATGGACGCGCCAACATCGACCAGAACATCATCAGCGGATACGCGATGGACACCTTCAAGCTCACCAGCAAACTTACCCTGATCGCGGGCCTTCGCTACGATTACATGGGGACCGTCGATGAATCGCGCGGGCGTTTCTCCGCATTCGATCCCAGCCTTGGCCTGGTCGAGGCCAGCCAGTTACCCGGCGGGCATCTCTACGACGCGCCCAAGAAAAACTTTGGCCCACGCCTCGCTCTTTCCTGGGTACCCCCGGTAAGCCTCATCCCTAATCATCAACTGATCTTCCGAGCCGGATACGGAATTTATTACGACACCATTCCACTCAACAATTTCGAACAAGGCCTGGCACAAAATCCCGTAGGTCCGACGGGCGGCTTCACCATCATCCCGTCCGCTCCGATTCCTTTTGATGTGGGAGTCCCGATTTTCGGAACTGGCGCGCCGGCCCCGCCTTTCAACGTGGCGAGTATCGATCGTCATCTCAAGACTCCCACTACGCAGATTTGGAACGTCAACCTGCAGCAGGAACTCAATCCTCGCTTCGTCCTGCAGATCGGCTACGTCGGAAACAGAAGCACACACCAGCTCCAACTCCTGGACATCAACCAGCCGACTCCTGGCGATCCCTCCGGCGACTCGCAATCTCGCCGTCCGCTCAACTCCGCGTTCCCAAATCTCCGCCAGATCAACACCATCTCCTCGGTCGGCTGGGCCAACTACCACTCCCTCCAGGTCGTGCTGAAGTCGAACAATTTCCACGGCCTGACCACGCAAGCGGCCTTCACTTGGTCGCACAATCTCGACACCGCTTCCGAAGTAGACGACTTCTTCGGCACCAGCGGATACGTTCCACAAGATTCCACGAACCTCCGCGGCAGCTATGGCAGCTCCGAGTTCGACCAG
>Ga0137401_10000113_pt1 | contig 26034 bp, 25 predicted proteins | sample CZOMad1_1_16fung_FD_108286 | JGI IMG/M metagenome (GOLD analysis project Ga0137401, IMG submission 108286) | Vadose zone soil fungal communities from Angelo Coast Range Reserve, California, USA - CZOMad1_1_16fungal (Illumina Assembly) | ecosystem: Environmental > Terrestrial > Soil > Vadose...
CGCGCGAACCCCGTTGCTCCATCCGCACTGGGTTTTTAAGTATGCGACGATTTGTGGTGTTTCCATGCTGATATGTTTTGCTTGGTTAAATTCTAATCTGCGGTTTGCCGGAGGCTCTCGATCGACCACACTTTCGACTCAGGGCAAATTCTACCAGGGAAAGTTGCGGTAATATCTGCAGATTCTCAATGAAAAAGGCGCCCAGAATTATTTGGGCGCCTTCTCCAGAAACTATTTTTTGCGGTCACTGGGCCGATATTCTTCTTCGGCCGCTTGGAACGCCTGTTCCAGGCCGACCATATCTTCGCCCGGTCGGAGACTATCAAAGGCTTCGGTCTCACGCCGCAATTCGTCTTCGGAATAATGCGCCGCTTTGATTGAAAGGCCGATCCGTCGCTCCGCCTTATCCACTTTGATAACGCGAGCTTCAACATCTTGGCCCACTTTCAAAACGTCTTTGACCTTGGCTACATGTTCCTCGCTGAGCTGAGAGATGTGGACTAAGCCATCGATGTCGTCTTGCAGCTGAACGAATGCACCAAAGCTGGCTAACTTGGTTACCTTTCCTTTGACCAGGTCACCGATCTTGTATTTCTGATCGATTTCCTTCCACGGGTCGGATTCGAGCTGTTTGATCCCCAGACTGATCCGTTGATTGACCTTATCGATGTCCAGGACAACCGCCTCTACGTCATCGCCCTTTTTCAGAATCTCGCTCGGATGATTGATCTTGCGAGTCCAGCTGAGATCCGACACGTGAATCATGCCGTCAATACCCTCTTCCAGTTCGACGAAGGCACCGTAAGCAGTCATGTTACGGATCTTACCTTTGACTTCGGAGCCGATCACGTAGCGCTGTTCGATCGCATCCCAAGGATTAGGCTCAAGCTGGCGAACACCCAAAGAAATCTTCTGCTCTTCTTTATTTACGCCTAGCACGATGGCATCGATTTCCTGGCCCTGAGCTAGAACATCAGAAGGACGGGTGATGCGCTTCGTCCAAGAGAGCTCAGAAACGTGGATAAGACCTTCCACCCCTTCTTCGATCTCCACGAAGGCTCCGTAAGGTACCAGATTCGTAACTTTTCCGTGCACTGTTGCGCCAACCGGGAAACGTTCCTCGATCTTGTCCCAGGGGTTGCGCTGAGTTTGTTTTAGCCCCAACGAGACACGTTCTTTCTCCTTGTTAATGTCGAGAACAACCACATCCAGACTCTGGCCGATCTTCAGCAGCTCGCCTGGATGGGTGAGCCTTCCCCAAGTCATATCAGTGATATGAAGAAGTCCGTCCATGCCATCAAGGTCAATGAACGCGCCGAAATCGGTGAGGTTTTTCACGCTGCCTTTGACCGTGTCACCGACCTTCACCGACTCCAGGAATCTCGTTCGTTTCTCCGCCCGTTCCTGTTCGATGATTTCGCGGCGGCTTAAAACAACGTTTTTTCGCTCGTCGTTGATCTTAACAATTTTGAAATCGTAAGTGTTGCCTACGAATTGTTGGAGATCCTTTGGCGGCACGATGTCGATCTGCGAGCCGGGCAGGAAAGCCTCCACTCCGATATTGACCGTCAGTCCGCCCTTAACCACCGCCTTCACCTTCCCTTTGATCAAACCATCACCCTCAAAAACTTTAACGATTTTGTCCCAATTTTGCTTATGGGCGGCTTTTTCTTTCGAGAGAACGACCATCCCATCTTCATTTTCGAGCCGTTCCAGCAGTACCTCGACCTCGTCGCCTACCTCGACCTCGTCAGAGTCTTCAAATTCTGACACTGGGATCACGCCCTCGGACTTATAGCCGATATCTACGAGCACTTCGCGGGGACGAATCTCCAAAATCCGCCCTTTAACGATACTGCCTTCTTTGAAATCGCGCAGGGACTTCGCGATTAGCTCCTGCATTTCAGTCATAACGAAATTACAAACACAAAAGTAACCATGGTTGCCACTAAGTTTAATCTGCTCCCGGACGGCCTGTTCCAGGGCGTCTTTACGGGATCAGAGGAGGGGTGAACATAGCCACTCGCTTGTGAGCTGCAAGAGAATTCCGGGAAGGAGCCCATCTGCCTGAGGCTCCAAGAGAATGACAAAGAGCACCCGGCAGACAGCAAATGCACGTTTCGTCGCGCTCTAGTTTTGATCCCATGACACCCCTCGGGAGCGGCTACGACCCAGGCTTGGCGTAGTCGCAGGCGAATATGCCGACGACGCGATGGCTACTTCATTAGAAGTACCGAGCGGGCTCGCTTGATCTCTCGGGTAATCTTTCGATGCAAGTAAGCCGGCATGCCGGTGACACGCCGCGGCAAAATCTTTCCGCTTTCGGTGACGAATTTGCGAAGGAGATCTGGGTTCTTGTAATCCAGGGCTTCAATTGCGATATCGATACGACGCCGAGGCATAGCGCGATTGGCGCGACGGAAATTCGATCGGCGTTTAGCGGTCTTCGGTTCCATGATACTATTTTACTTCCCGGTGCAAGGTGTGGCGTCGGAGGTGAGGATTATATTTTTTCTTTTCCAATCGGCCGGGGGTATTGAGGCTTTTTTTATTGCGAGTGGAGACATAACGGGAGACCGGTTTACCTTGGGCTCTGGCCTCGGTGCACTCGAGGATAATGATGTCTCTGGGCATAATTATTCCTCTATTCCTTGTTGTCCGATGCCGGTTCTTCTTCCTCGCCGTCGCCGCCCTCTTCGTCAGTCAGTCCAAACAAAGAGGTAACTGGCTGCCGGATACGAGTGGCTTTCTTCTGTTTTTCGATCACCGTCTGGCATTCCACCGTATAACGAGCAAATGGAATTGCTTCCAGCCGAGCATGGGGAATAGGCTTCCCCGACATCTCGCAGATGCCGTAGGTTCCGCCGTCGATCCGCTTAAGGGCTTCTTCAATCTCGTAAAGCGCATCTTGCTCTTGGGAAAGCAGGCTGAGCGCAAAGTCGCGATCGTAGGCGTCGCTGCCGGCATCGGCTTGATGCATGCCGAACGCTGAGGCTTCGCTTCCTTCGGCCCGTGCTCGCAAAGTGTCCCGAGACACCCCCAACATTGCGTCCAGAAGGCTGTCCCGAAGTTGAAGAAGCTTGGCTTTTTGTTTCTTGAGGAAAGGGCTGAGCTTTTCGTCTCTTGTTTCGTTGTTCGTGCCAGTGGTCAAAACTTGAGCGGTTTCTTCCGCTGGCGAGTGCCCATTCGGAGACGCCTCTTGTTTTTTCTGTGTTTTCGATTTGGCCATAAATTAAATGCACCGAGTTACTCCGACGCTCTCCCCTTCCCGAGCGAGGAAGGGCGAACATATACTGGCAATCACCGTTCGGTTCAAGGGGAAAGATCGGCGGGAAAATCGACCCCCTTTTGGCCGCCGCTCCCGGGAATGCTTCTATCGGATTTGGCTCGACTTCTGTTCGACGCAAAATCGCGTTCGGATGTTTAAAAACAAATCAGAATTCGCGAAATTATTCTTTGGTTATATCCCAGCTTCTGCCCTTGACACCGGCCGTCAAGAGCTGGCGCTCGAATAATGGTTAAGGGCGGCACGCCAGAGCATTCGTGAAAGCAAGATCATCATAAACGAAACCAACACGAGGTGACCGACGAATCGCCACGGGGTTTCGCTAGCATGAATCAGTACCCGGGCTGGGACATTAGTGACCACCATCACGGGGAGAACCCAACTGAAAAGGAACTTAGCGAGGCCCTTAAACACCACGTCAGGATATCGGGCCAAGTTCATGATGTTGTAATAGCCATAAATGATTCCCTGGGCCCGGACACTCCAGAAACTGACGGTCGAAAGCCCGAACATGACCGCATAGTGTAGGGAGACTCCGATCAATACGGTTGCCAAATAAAGTATAACCTGGCCGAGTGACGGGATCACCCGGATGCGGTGAAGCGCGTAGCACACGATCAGAATTCCAACGAATGCATTGACCAGGCTGTCAATGCCGAAACGGCGGACCGAGATGGTAAACTGCCCGTCGATTGGCTGCAACAAGACAAAATCGAGTTTACCGGTCCGAACGAGCTCGGAAAGGTTCATCAAGTTGGTAAAGAAGAATGCGTTAAAGATCTGGCTTATAATCTGGTGCGTTCCCACCAGCAATACCATATCCCATTTCGTCCAATCACCGATGGCGTCGACCTGACTATAAATGACCTCAATAAAGATAAGCTGCCCAGCGAACCAGAATGCCTCGACCAACATCCATAGCAGGAAGTTAAGCTTAAAGTTCATCTCCCTGATCAGGGAGTTACGCAACATTACGGCGTAGACGCTTAGGTAACTCGCGAGTTGTTTCATGCACCTCGCGCCGGTCGCCGCAAACTCGTTTCTCCAGCTTTGATGTTTGCGGTTATGTGCAGCTCCAATCCCGAATTAAACGGTCCTGCAGAAATCCGCAAATCGGTCCATGCCTCGATTGATGATATCGAGGCTGGTCGCATAACTGAACCGAATCGTGCGATCATTGCCGAAAGCAATTCCGGGAACGACAACGACATTTGCCTTGCTCAATAGCCGATCCGCAAAATTTTGTGAGGTAAGGCCCAGCCGACCGATATTGGCGAGCACGTAGAACGCGCCAACCGGACGGACAATGCTGAGATTGGAAATCTTTGATAATCGGTCCGCCATATACTGGCGGCGTAAATCGAACTCCTCGCGCATATCCGAGATGGTCTGTTGATCCCCTTTTAATGCAGCCAATGCACCTTTTTGGGCGAAGGAACATGGATTTGACGTGACATGGCTTTGAATGGAGTCGATCGCTCGGGCGATTGGTTCTGGGGCGCCCAGATAACCGAGGCGCCATCCGGTCATAGCATAAGCCTTGCTGAATCCGTTAACGGTGATCGTCAGATCATAGTACTCCGGTCCCAGCGATGCGATACTTACATGTTCGGCACCTTCGTAGACGAGTTTTTCGTAAATCTCGTCCGCTAGAATCAAAATCTCCTCCTCAGCGGCGACGGCTGCGATTGCTTCCAGCTCGTGGCGAGTGTAAACGGCTCCGGTCGGATTGTTCGGAGAATTGATGATGATCATCTTGGTCCGCGGCGTCATCGCGTTTTCAAACTCTTCGGCAGTGAGCTTCCATCCATTTTCTTCCTTGGTCTCAACGAAAACCGGATCGGCCCCGGCCAACCGCACCATCTCCGGATAGCTCAACCAATATGGTTTCGGGATAATGACTTCGTCGCCCGCCTGACAAGTAGCGAGAATGGCGTTGTAACAGGAATGTTTTGCCCCAGTGCTAACGATGACTTGGGACGGGCTGTAAGCGAGTTGATTGTCCTGATGAAATTTTTCTGAGATCGCCTGTCGAAGCTCCGGGATTCCCGAGCTAGGGGTATACTTGGTAAATCCGGACTCCAGTGCAGCGATGGCTGCGGCCTTGATGTGCTCGGGTGTGTCGAAATCGGGTTCACCCGCAGCAAAGCTGCACACATCGATCCCTTCGGATTTCATCGCCTTTGCTTTACTATCGATCGAAAGGGATAACGATGGTATCAAACTGGTCGCTCTTGCGGAAAGTTGCATAAAAATCTTCTCCACGAGTATATGTTACCAGCGGCCATTTCAACCAATGAATTCCCATTCGGCTGCCGCCAAACGGGAACAGCAAATAGGAGATCGCAGATAGTAAATATGAACAATTTCTATCCGCGATCTCCTATTTGTTATTGCCTTTTTTAGCAAGCAAGGTCACCCATTTTCCCCGTGTTCGGACCACGAGAATCGGGGTACCTTTCCCTTCCAGCAATTTACTAATTAGTTGGACTTGATCTCGCATGAGGCCAGAAACAATGAGGTAACCGTCCGGGACTAGAGCGCGGCTAAGTCGGGCGGCGGATTGCCAAAGCAACTCGCTGTAAAGATTAGCGGTCACAATTTCGTAAGAAAGCTTGGGAACAAATGAAAGGACATCTTGTTTCCAGAAATGGATCTTGGAGCCTAGCTCGTTCAACTTAGCGTTCTGCTTCGCGGTACGTACCGCTGTCGGATCGAGATCAAAAGCGTCCACATGGGAAGCGCCCAGCCTGGCCGCGGCAATGGCGAGAATTCCGGCGCCGGTTCCCGCGTCCAGCATATGCCATCGGCCGGATTTCGGAGCGATGTCGCACAAGAGTCGCAAGCAGCCGGCCGTGGTGGCGTGGTCTCCCGTTCCAAAAGCTAATCCGGCCGGCAAGTAGAGGCGATGGTGCGGAATCGGCCGATCATCCCCCGGCTCGCGATTCAAGATCTCCAGCCGTCCGCGAATCGAGATAGGGCGTTTTTGAACGACGGATTTTGCCCAATCGGCGGTCGACCGCTCAAGGTTTCGAATTTCGCCTCCGAACTGCTTGAGTAGCAAATTCCCTTCCCGTTGTGTGATTTCGAAGATCTCCAGACGTATCCGGTTGCTGCCGCCCAGGTGAGTTATAACGAGCCGCTCCCAGCCTAGAAATAGGAGCCGTTCCTGCCAGCTGTCCGCCCATTTTTCGGTGCTTATCTTGCGCCAGACCAGCATTGTTGGATAATTCCTTGCCTAGGGGTAATCTTGTTCTTAGAAAAAGGGTTGCGCATGATTCATCACATCGTTCTCTACAAACCCAAGGCGGACGTTACCGCGCAACAGCTCGAAATGATCATGATGCAAACGCGGATACAACTCCTGAAGATCTCGTTTGCTTCAAACGTTCGATGTGGACGAAGAATCGACAAAGCCAACGAGTGGGACTTTTTCGTGGCTATCGACTTTGATTCAAAGGAGCGGTTGGCGATGTTTCACGAGGACGCCATCTATATTAAATTTGTCGAAGAGATCATTAAGCCAAATATGGCTTCCTTTCTCGTCCTCGACTATGACGGTGATCCGAAGCGAAAGTAGAATAACGCATCTAATCAACTTCTCTCGATGTAGTGCGCCAGCCGTTCGGTCACAAAATTGACCTCCTCTTCGGAGATGCAAAACGGAGGGGTGAATGACAAAACGTTCCCTTCCGGTCCACCGCCAAGCAAAATTATGCCGTCTTGCAGAGCTCGGTTCATGATCTGAGCCACACGGTTTCCATCGGGGTTGCCATTCAAGTCGACTAACTCCATGCCAATCATCAGGCCCAACCCTCGGATGTGGCCGATTGATTGGTGCCGAAGGGTTTGGAGTTGTTGGAGAAAGTGTCGGCCGATCTTCTGCACTCGCGGCGCAGTTTCGGGCTCAAGGTGCAGATCAATAGAAGCAAGGGCCATCGCACAGCCAATCGGATTGCCCAGAAAAGTAGTTGTGTGCAGCGCTTCCCCGGCAGACTTCGGCCAGGCGTCCATGATTTCTGCGCGTCCGATACAGGCGGAGAGAGGGAACCCGGTGGTCAGGCCTTTTCCCAGACAGAGAATGTCGGGATAGACCCCGAACTGCTCACAGGCAAACAAGCTGCCGGTGCGATTAAGGCCGGTGTAAATCTCATCAAAGATTAGCAGGATTTTGTGCCTATCGCATATACTCCGGAGCAAACGCAGAAAATCAAGCGGCGGAACGATTTCTCCACCTCGGCCCTGACAGGGCTCTACCATGATGCACCCAATCTCCCGCTGGCGGATGGCTTGAGCGATCTGGTCTTCAATCGATTCTAGGCAAGACAAAGCGCAATTGGGAAAACGCGTACCTTCGAGCCGATAACCCTCCGATCTTCCAAATGGACAGCGAAAACAGGATGGATAAGGAACTAGGGTAACGTAGTCGCGAAGTTGAGACCGGAACGGTTCACGGAACCAAGGGATTCCGATGACTTCTAAAGCACCGTAGCCCAATCCATGATAACCATTCCGAAAAGCAATTACGCCGGGCTTGCCACTATGAAGCAAAGACGTCTTGATCGCGACTTCGACCGCTTCAAAGCCAGAGTTGCACAAAGTTGTCTTAGCCAAACCGAGATTCCATCGCTCAAATGTGATCCCACTGAGTTTTTCGCAGAGTAGCGGCTTGCTCGCCGCGGGATGCACGTCTCCCATCGCATGTAGCAAGAGATGGCTTTGCTGCAGAATAGCTTCTCGGATTTTCGGATGGGTGTGGCCATGAGCGGCAACAGCAAATCCCGCAGTCAGATCGAGATAGCGATTATCGTCTGCATCCCAAACATTGACCCCTTCGGCTCGTTGCCAGATGATAGGGAACGTATCGGCTAAGAAGGTGACGTTACGGTTTTCGTACTTGCTGAGCAACCCGGACAGTTGTCTCGATTTCGGGCCTGGTATCGGTGTGCAAACTTGTGGCAGCATTGGGTTACCGCCAGTACCTGGCGGAAATTACAAATGACAGATGACAAATGATTCAGACAGAAAAGCCCGGCCCCGATGGATTTGTCATTTGTTATCTGTCATTTGTCATTCGCCTTATGCGGAGATGGCACGCCGGTGGCGAAGCAGTTCGGAATAGAGTTCTGCGAAGGACTTCGCCGATTCAGTCCAGGAAAAGTCGGCGGCAGAGCACTGTTCCACGAGTGCGTCCCAATACTCCTTTCGCTCTCTGGTCCAATAGGCACGCTGGATACCATCCCAAAGTCCCTCCGGATGCTTACGATAGTACACGAATCCGCGTCCCGCTTTCCGCACTGGATCGAAGTCAGTAACAATCTGTCGTAGTCCGTTTCGATAACTGGCAACCGGAACCGTGCCATAGCGGAGCGCGACGATTGCAGTAAGGCCATTTGGACCAAGCGAACCGGGTAACAGCACAACGTCTGAGCCGGCCAGGCCCAGATTGCGGATCCGCGGATCTCCCTGAGGATCATAAGCAAACCGGCGAGGATATTTACGCTCCGTCACGACGACTTCAGGAGTGAAGATGGCGGGCATCGGTCCGGGTATGATCAGGTGTGCTTTGCCGGTCAAAAGACGATCGAACAGCGGAACGAGCTGAGAAAGGCCGGCGGTATCATTTGGCTGTACCGGGCAGATCGCAATTAGTTCGGACCCATCAGATTCAAGGCCAAGTTGATTGAGCAGATGTTGGCGGCAAGCCAATTTCCCGGAATTAGTCTCATATTTCGAACGGCGAGGAAGGAGCTTCTCGAATGGGGGATTAGTCTGTGAGTAGTCAATTCCGGTAGGTATTCCGACCGTACGCGCGCTGTTTTCTTGAAGGACTACATGGAGACCAGCGCCAGATTCGGGTTGGAGCGCGGCCTGAAGGGCAACCTCGCCGGGAAGCACCACGGCATCGGCAAAGAGGATGCCGGACTTAACAAAGTTCAAGCGTCCATAAAACTCGACACCGCGCGGGCCAAAGTAACCGCCGGGTAGCCCAGTTAAAGCAAAGTCAAAGCTCCAAAAGGAGCCTTGATATTCTAGATCATACAAGCTGAGTACGGTTTGAAAAGGTAGTCTACGGTCTTTGATAAATACCGGGATCAGGGCGGTTGGCCAATCATGGCAATGAATGATGTCTACCGAGGGGCTTAATCGGCAGGCGAGTTCGACCACCGCTTTGCTGAAGAAGATAAATCGTTCCGAATTGTCTTCGTAAGCGCGTCCGTCTCCCGAGTAAATGCCTGAACGGTCGAAATATTCGTCCCGCCGGATCAGCAAGAGTTGAATGCCCTCGGCCGTTTTAGTCTCGAAGAGCGCGGTAGTGACCTTCTTTTCGCCTAAAGAAACGTGAAATTCTGAGCCTGTGGGCTCGATCGGCCGTTGGCTTTCGCGAACTGACCGATAGAGAGGTACGGCGACCGTGACCTCGTGCCCCAGCCGTTTGAGTTCCAGGGCCAATGTCCGCACATGATCGCCGATTCCGCCGGTGGAAGCGAGCGGGGCAAACTCGCTGGTTGCCATCAAAATTTTCATGAATAGGTTTCTTCCTTGTCCCGGAACTTCCTTCCTACTGCAACATTACACGGTTTCAAATGTAAATTCGACGATCAGTCCAGCGGCATCTTTGACGCGAATCAGCCTTGTCAACCGACTGCGACTTGATAAGGTGCCGAATCCTCGATCGTGAGCTTTATGACTTTGGGCTCCCTCTTATCTGTAGATCAAATAATCCCCGAAATGAAATCCACCGAGCGGTGGGCAGCGATCGTGGAATTGATCGATCTTTTGGTCCAAAAAGGACATGTTCAACGCGGAGATCGTGATCCGGTCCTGCAAGCGCTTCGGCAGCGGGAAGAGACAATGAGTACCGGAATCGGATTTGGTATTGCGATTCCGCATGCTTCTTCCAATTGCGTGAACGAAGTAGTGGCAGCTTTTGGCCGTTCGTCGACCGGTATCGAATTCGATTCGCTCGATAATTCGCCGGTCAAATTCATTGTGCTGTTCGTTGTCCCCAAGGACCAGTTCCAAGTGCACTTGAGAACCTTGGCGGCCATCGCAAAATTTCTGAATGACAAATCGGTCCGCGAGCAACTCGGCCGCGCTGATTCCGCCGAGGAAATATTAGCCATTTTCGACCATAAGGCTCCCAAGCCTCAGGCTTCGTGAGCCGATGGTTACAGTGATCGAGACATTAAGGGAGCGGCTGCATGCTGCTCTCCGCGGTTTGGGATTGCCGGTGGATCAAACGATCCAGGTAGTTCCGGCAGCTGACCCACGGTTCGGAGACTATCAGACCAATGCCGGCATGGTATTGGCCAAGGAGCGCAAAGAGAATCCGCGTCTGCTCGCCGAGCGGATCGCCCAGGCGGTGGATGTGAGCGGGATCAGTAAACCGCCCGAAGTTGCTGGCCCGGGCTTCATTAATTTCAGGCTGGAAAGAAAATTTATCGCTTCGCAAGTGATCAAAGCCTATGCCGATGAGCGTCTAGGGGTGGCTCAGACCGATGATCCCAAGACATTAATCATCGAATTCAGTTCCCCGAATATCGCAAAACCGATGCATGTCGGGCACATTCGCTCAACCGTACTCGGCGATGTGCTGGCCCGGGTTGCCCGGTTTATTGGGCACATCGTGATTACCGACAATCACCTTGGCGACTGGGGAACGCAGTTTGGCAAGGTAATTTACGGGTGGAAAAATCTGCGCGACGAGGCCGCCCTTGCGACCCACCCGGTGGACGAGCTCGTCCGTCTATATCGAGCTGCCGATGCGGCCGCCAAAGAGGATCCTGAGGCCCTCGAGGCGTGCCGGAATGAGCTGATCAAACTGCAACAAGGCGATCCGGAAAACATCGCGATCTGGCGAAAGTGTATTGAGCTTTCCAAAACCGAGTTTGCCGGTATTTATCGGATTCTCGGAGTCGAGTTCGACCAGCAACTTGGAGAGAGCTTCTATAATGCCGAACTCTCGAACATTGCCGAACGTCTACTGAAGTCGGGAATCGCAGAGGTAAGCGAAGGGGCCGTCGTCGTCTGGGATCGAACGCTTTCCGACGCGCCGTTCATGATACGCAAATCAGACGGTGGATTTGGCTATGCCATCACCGACGCAGCCACCCTGGATTACCGGGTTCGGCACTGGAACCCGGACGGAATCTGGTATGTCGTCGGCACTCCTCAGCAGCTTCATTTCCAGCAGTTATTCAGTTTGGCCCGAAAGCTAGGCCTGAAGTTGGATCTGCAACATATTGGGTTCGGAAGCATTCTAGGAGAAGATCGGAAAATGATGCGGACGCGGTCCGGCGACTCGGTTCCGCTCCGGGAATTGCTGGATGAAGCGGTGACCCGAGCCAAAGCGCTGGTTATAGAAAAGAATCCGGAGCTGGCTCAAGCGGAGGTGGAACAGATCGGTCAGATTGTTGGAATTGGTGCCATCAAGTATACCGAGCTATCACAGCACCGTCTTACCGATTATGTTTTCGCTTGGAGCAAGATGCTCTCTTTTCAAGGAAATACGGCTCCTTATTTACAAAACGCTTATGTTCGTAGCCGCTCAATTTTCCGGCGATTAAAGGAGCCCTTTCACCCGCCTTCGCAGGTAGAACTGGGCGATCCGGCGGAGGAAAAACTGGCGAAGAAATTGTTGCAGTTTGGCGAGGTGGTTCCAGCGGTTCTTGACGGTTTTCGTCCCAATGTGCTCGCCAACTATCTTTATGAGCTTGCGGCCGAATACCACGTCTTTTACGAACAGTGTCCGGTTCTTAGTGCGGCGACCGATCAGAGGAATCAACGGCTGCTGCTGAGTGATTTATTCGCGCGAACGCTGAAATTGGGATTGCAACTGCTCGGCATCGACGTTCCCGAGCGAATGTAATCGCATTGGCTACAGCAAAACGTCACATAAAAGTAAGGCTCGCGACAAAAAAAATAATTATAGTTTCAGGTGGGAACGACGATATAGTTTGAGAGCAAGATCGAAAAGATGGCGGCGCTTGGACGGCATATTAGCAGCAGCTTTGAGGGGGCACTTACGGGTCTGCGAAACAGTGTTTTGATGATGTCAAGCCTGACCGAACGGTTATTGAATCGCTCGATGCAAGGGCTGTTACAAAGAGACAGCGATCTCTGCAACCTGGCAATTGCTGACGATGAAGAAGTCGATTTTCTCGAAAAGGAAGTCGATCGGGAAGGGGTCGAAATTCTGCTTCGGTTTCATCCGGTCGCCTCGGATATGCGCCATGTGATCTCGGCCATGAGGCTGAGCGTCAATCTGGAACGGATAGCCGATCAGTCCGTACTGATTGCCCGACGAGCCAAGAAATTGAACAAAGAATCCAGTGTACCAGAAATCTCTTTGTTGGAGCCGCTATTTCGTGAGGCATTGGGTATTTTCCATGACGCGATGAAGGTTTTTGTTGATGGCGATGCGGAAATGGCGCTTCAGCTCAAACCGCGTGATCGAGTTCTGGATTCGCTGAACAAGGAGGTAGCAGATAAATTCATGGAGCGAATCGCGGCCGACCCGAGCCGAGTTCAATCCTATATCAATCTCATTTTAATCGCGCGCGCGCTTGAGCGAGTGGGAGATCACTCGACCAACATCGGGGAAGATGCTTTTTGGGCTTCTCAAGCCGAGGATATTCGACACACATACGAGAAGAAAAAGGAAGAATGATTGCCGTGCGAGTTGCCAAGAATCCTCGGGCGGAGTAACGCTAGCATCCGAGCCTTTCCACTCTCCACCATTTATTACGATTAGACATAGAGGTCCGGAGACTAGGTGAGGACGGAATTCTTCATACATGTTTGAAACTACTTCTTCCAAGAAGATAGCGGTTGTGACTGGCGGAGCGGGATTTCTTGGATCCCATTTGAGCGATCGCCTTATTGCCGAAGGTTTTCGCGTCATCGCCGTTGACAACTTAATCACCGGTTCTCCGGATAATATTGCTCATCTAGCCGGAAACCAGGACTTCCAATTCATTCGCCATAACGTCAGCGAGTTTATCTTCGTCCCGGGTCGGGTTGACTACGTATTTCACTTTGCTTCACCGGCTAGTCCGATCGATTACCTCGAACTTCCAATCCCAACATTAAAAGTGGGAGCATTGGGAACCCATAACACCTTGGGACTAGCTAAGGACAAAAAAGCGGTCTTCGTGTTGGCTTCGACCTCCGAATGTTATGGTGATCCGCTTGTCCACCCGCAGAGCGAAGACTATTGGGGCAACGTTAATCCGATCGGCCCCCGTGGAGTGTACGATGAGGCTAAACGATTCGCCGAAGCGATAACAATGGCCTACCACCGCTATCATGGAGTGAATACCAAAATTGTCCGGATCTTTAATACTTATGGGCCACGGATGCGTCTGAAAGATGGCCGAGTCGTACCGGCATTTATTAGTCAAGCGCTTAACCATGAACCCTTGACGGTATTTGGTGATGGTAGCCAGACGCGGAGCTTTTGTTATGTATCCGACCTGATCGATGGCATTTTCCGCCTCGCGCTCAGCGACTATCACGAGCCGATTAATATCGGTAATCCGGCGGAGATGACCATTCTTGATTTCGCTCGCAAAATTCTTGAGATTACCGGAGCTAAGTCGGAAATTGTTACTAAGCCGTTGCCGGTAGATGATCCAAAGGTGCGTCAACCCGATATCACTCGCGCGAAAAAACTGCTCGGGTGGGGGCCAAAGGTCGATTTCGAATCAGGAATTCGAGAGACGATCGTGTATTTTAGGGATAAGTTAGGGATTTAGACGATCCAAAGCGTTCTCTGCAGATTTTGCGGGGATCCCACCTCTTCGGAAGCGCTGGTTAGCGCCTCTTGTTCACGCGCCGAGCTACAACAAAGTATGTCAGCAGTTGGCATTACCGGAGGGATTGCTACCGGAAAATCAACAGTCGCCGCCGCCCTCCACAAATCGCTTTCGGTCCATCTGCCGGTAGAATGGTTCAGTGCTGATTTTGAAGCCAGGAGATTGACGGATAGCGATTTGCATGTACAAGAGGAGATTGAGTTGGTCTTCGGGGCGCAGCTGTTCGACGGCAATCGGCGTTTGCGACGAGAACGGTTACGGGAGTTGGTTTTCCAGGATCCGTCGGCGCGCAAAATACTCGAGAGCATTCTGCATCCGCGTATCCGATCGGCATGGCTGGAGCGAACAAATACCGGCACCCTGCTTCTTGCCGAAATTCCACTGTTGTTTGAGACGAAAGCAGAAAAACATCTTGATTTGGTCGTTGTAACCGCATGCAGCCGATCGGCACAGCTAAACAGATTAATTGAGGTCCGTAGATTGGCGCCAGACTTGGCCGATCGCATGATCGCGGCACAAATGCCGCTCGATGAGAAAATTAAGCGCGCCGATCGTCTGATCTGGACCGACTGCCCACCCCAAATTACTACTGCCCAAATCGATCGCCTAAGTACGGAATTGCTGGAACGTTATGGAGAGTCAACCCGCTGAGAGCGTCCAAGTTCCTGGAGAGAGATATCTTTCTCCCGATCGCTCCTTGCTCGAAATGGACCGGCTCCATTCCCTCAACCACACGCTCCTTCTTGATTTGGCGCGCGAATTTGGACTTCGCGTTTCCCATGAGCGCACGCGGCACCAACTTGTTTTCGATATATTAAAGGCGTTTGGCGCCCGAGGGACGAAGATTTTGGCCGAGGGAATGGTCGAACTTTCTGGTGAAGCGTACGGCTTCCTGCGTTGGTCGCGGTTTAACTTCAATCCCTGCCCGGAAGACGTTTACGTGCCGGCCGTGGTACTGAAGCGATTTGGTTTGCGTCCTGGTCACAAGGTTAAGGGCTTCATTCGGCCGCCTCGGGACAAGGAAAAATTCATGGCGCTGGAGGAAGTTGTCGCAATCGAGGGAATTCCGATTGAACAATGGACTGAGCCGAAGCAGTTCGACCAGCTTACTGCGCTGTTTCCGGATAAGCGGATCCTGCTCGAGAACGACAAAACTAGAAGTGTCAGTGCCAGAGCAGTGGATTTGATCACGCCGCTGGGGCGAGGCCAGCGTGGACTTATTGTCGCGCCTCCACGAGCCGGTAAGACTATCCTCCTGAAGGAGATTGCGCTCGCCATCCGTGCGAATTCGCCGGAAGTCCATTTGATTCTATTGCTGGTAGATGAGCGGCCAGAGGAAGTTACGGATCTGAGACGGTGCCTCGATTGCGAGATTTTTAGCTCAACCTTTGACGAATCACCGACCCGGCATGTCCAAGTTGCGGAATTGGTAAGCGAACGTGCTAAACGCCTGGTCGAAATCAAAAAAGACGTCGTAGTTCTTCTCGACAGCATCACTCGTCTGGCTCGCGGTTACAATGCGCTGCAGCCGGGTAAAGGCCGGATTATGTCTGGCGGCGTAGAGGCTAAAGCGTTACTGAAACCGAAAAAATTTTTTGGAGCTGCCCGGAATGTTGAAGAGGGCGGGAGCGTTACGATTTTAGCAACCGCATTGATCGAAACCGAGAGCAGGATGGACGAGGTCATTTTTGAGGAGTTCAAGGGTACCGGGAACATGGAGCTCCATTTGGATCGTACTCTATTGGAAAAACGCATTTTCCCGGCCATTCACATTCTGAAATCGGGCACCCGCCGCGATGACCTCCTCTATCACCCGGCCGAATTTGAGAAGATTACGGCATTGAGGAAGTATCTGGCCCAGCTTCCCGCGATCGAGGCGATGGAAGTGCTTCTACAGCGCATTCAGGCGACCAAGACCAATGCGGAGCTTTTGCTTACCACCCTCCGTTAGTAGGCCACCAATGATGTATTCGGAGGAGGTTCTGACTGTCAGCAACACCGATCAGCTGCTGGGTTGGTGCGATTCAATGACCGGTGAGTCAAAGATCGCGGTAGATACAGAAGGAGATAGCCTGCACTGCTATTTTGAAAAGCTGTGCCTCATCCAGCTTTCGGCACCGGGTCAGAACGTCCTGGTCGATCCATTTCAACCCCTCGATTTCGAGATTTTGACTCACTTCCTGCGGAGTCGAACGGTTGTTTTTCATGGTTGTGATTACGATCTCCGCATGTTGCGCCGCGGTATCCAATTTGTTCCCGGGCCGGTATTCGATACTTACATAGCGGCTCGGCTGATGGGAATGAAGGAGGTCGGTCTTGCTTCGTTGGTCAAACATTTCTTCACGATCGAGTTGCCAAAATCATCCCAAAAGGCCAATTGGGCCCGGCGTCCGCTTACGGATGTAATGATTGTGTATGCGGTGAACGATACCAAATATCTGTTGCCGCTCGCGGAAAGACTCGAGCAAGAATTGCGCAGCTCTTCCCGGTGGCATTGGTATGAGGAATCTTGCATCCGTGCCGTTGCAGCTGCGGCGGAAGATCGCGAGAGAGATCCGGAAAAGATTTGGAAGATTCCCGGTAGCGCTGCGCTTCCGACGCGAGGCCTGGCGGTACTCCGAGCTTTGTGGCACTGGCGCGAATCAGAAGCTCAACAAGCCGATCGTCCGCCATTCCAGATTATGCGAAACGAAGAATTAATCGGGTTGGCCCAAGCGGCCCTGAGCGGTTCGCGTCTCGATGTGCCCGATTGGCTGCCCAGCTCGCGACGGCGGCGGCTTCTATCGACGATTCATCAGTCTCTGCAAATTCCGGAGGCAGAGTGGCCCCGACGAAACCGCCAAATCCGGCTACGACCAACCGGCGAACAGGAGAAACGATTTGAAGAGCTTCGCCTTAAGCGGGATCAACTGGCGGCCGACCTGGTCCTAGATGCCAGCGTATTGGCTTCCAGAAGCGCTCTGGAAAAAGTTGTGCGAGAGCCGGAGACCGTTGAAACCGTTCTCATGCGCTGGCAACGAGATCTGCTTGGGGTGTGAGGGTTAACGGTACCCGTCGAACGCGAATATTAGTCATCCTCGTACTCGATATCACCCTGCTGAAAGGACGATGAGCGCGAGGACAAGAAAGGTCCCGAATCCCCGCGGTGTCCGGCAGAACCCCACGATTTTTGTTGGCAAATCGGGTACCGTGCGTTATCGGTCTAAACGTCGATCATGAAATCCAGCGCCTACGGTGCCTGCTCCATCAGGCCTTCCTTTGAGTTAGTAGGCTGCTTTTTTTATTATTGGCGCTTCTTTTTCGGATTCTGACCAGCGCTCGTTTTCTCGCGCTTTTTTCGTCGGTCAGAACTGACCCTTTCTTCAACCTATGCGTACGGTTTTTCCATCTCCCGAAGTCGCCCCCGGTCGCAGGCCACCTTCGTCGGCCCGCTGCAAAACCAGTTGCGAACCAATCTTTTCGACCCAAACTGCCAATTCTCTAGCCATGATCATTATCACCCGTCCGGATGCGACCGAGGAGCAAATCCAGCATATTGTTTCGCGGATCGCCGATTGGGGATTGCGCGCTGAGGTAAGCCGAGGCGAGATGCGGGTCGTTATTGGCGTGATTGGAGCGGAAGATAAGATCCGACAGAAGCCGCTTGGGGCGTTTCCGGGTGTGGAATCGGTCATGCCGGTCTTGAAACCATATAAACTGGTTTCCTACGAATTTCGGGGTACGGCTTCTCGGGTCAAGGTTGGCGACGTCGTTGTCGGATCAAAGGAAGTCGTTATCATGGCTGGGCCGTGCTCGGTGGAAAGCGAGGATCAAATTCTTTCGATCGCTCAATCGATCCGAGATTCTGGTGCCAAAATTTTGCGCGGGGGCGCATTTAAGCCGCGCACCTCTCCGTATAGTTTTCAAGGCCTGGGAAAAGTCGGCCTGCAATTGCTGGCCGAGGCGCGACGAGAGTCAGGTTTACCAATCATTACTGAAGTGATGGATACAAAGGATCTGGAATTGGTCGCGGAATACGCCGATTGTCTCCAGATCGGCGCTCGGAACATGCAGAATTTCTCACTTCTTCGGGAAGTCGGCCGAACCCGACTGCCGGTGATGCTGAAGCGGGGGATGGCGGCATCGATTAAGGATCTGCTGATGAGCGCCGAGTACATCCTAAGCGAGGGAAACTTCAATGTTCTTCTCTGCGAGCGAGGAATTCGAACGTTCGAAACAATGACCCGAAACACGTTGGACTTGAATGCAGTACCGGTTCTAAAGGCAGAAACTCATTTGCCAGTGGTTGTCGATCCGACTCACGGAATCGGCATTCGTGACTTTGTTCCAGCGATGGCATTAGCGGCCGTCGCGGCGGGCGCTGACTCGATCATGATCGAAGTGCATAACGCTCCGGAATTCGCGAAAAGCGACGGCGAACAATCTCTGTTACCAAAGGACTTTGCTGACTTGGTCCGACGCGTCCGGTGTGTTGCGGAAGCGGTTGGTCGCGCGGTATGATGACCGATAACGGTCAAGCCATGACAATGTCTGTAAGAACGTTTTGGATCCTGCTCGGCTCGGTGGTGGCGTTTTCTCCGATGTTGGCCGAAGACAAGGCTTATGACGCCGCAATCAAAAAAGCTACCCAGGCTTTGGGAGCCGGAAATCTAGCCGAAGCGGACAAGCAAGCTGATGTCGCAGCGAAGCTTGAGCCAGCCAGTGCCCAAACCGCGAATCTACGCGGTGTCATCGCCGTACAGAGAAAAGAGTACGAGGACGCGGCGAGCCGGTTCACCGAAGCAATTGCCGCCGATGAGAAGTTCTATCCGGCTAAGCTCAATCTGGCCGACGTGCTTTTGCTTCAAGGCAAGCGGGCGGACGCTCGAACACGCTACGAGGAACTGCAGCGGGTTGATCCCAAGTCAGAGTTGCTCCAGTTCAAGATTGTCGTAGCCGATGTCCTCGATGATCGCCAATTTCAGGCGATTCAGCTGATCAATGACATGATCTTTCCTGGCACTACGCCCGCCTATTACTTTGCGCGCGCTGCTGTCCTCCTCAAGCAGTCGCAAGAGAAGGAGGCGCAACAATATTTTACGAATGCGCGCAAATATTACGACGAGCAACAATGTGCGTACTACCTGCGCTTTCTCCAGCAAAACGGCTTGGCGAAACCGGGGACGAAATGATACCGGCGAAACGCGAATCCATTCATTGGAGTCGATTCGCGGGCGAATAACGGTATAAATTTCATCCAAATGAAATCTGCCCCTCCCTGTGCACCGTCCAAGGCACAAGCTATTCCTCGGACGATTCGGGTTACCCGTCTGATCGACCGATTTCGCGAAGTCTATCCCACGGCGCACTGTGAATTGGATTTTTCAAACCCGCTTGAGCTATTGGTTGCGACGATTCTTTCGGCCCAGTGCACCGACAAACGGGTCAACATCGTAACCAAGGATTTGTTTAAACGATTTCGAACTGCGAAAGATTATGCGGATGTCCCGCAGGAAGAATTGGAGAACGCAATTCGATCAACCGGGTTTTACCGCAACAAGGCCAAGAGCATCCGCTCAATGGCAAAGGATCTCGTTGAGCGGCATCAGAGCCAGGTACCCTCAACGATGGCGACGCTGGTTGCGCTTGCTGGCGTGGGACGAAAAACAGCAAACGTTGTGCTTGGGAATGCTTTCCAAGTCAACGAAGGCATCGTGGTCGATACTCATGTCACTCGGTTAGCTCATCGGCTCGGTCTGACCAAGCGAACTGAACCCGAAAAGATCGAGCAAGAACTGATGCGTCTCGTGCCGCGAACAGACTGGACCGATTTTAGCCATTGGCTCATCTGGCATGGCCGTCGCCGTTGCACAGCGCTCGGACCGGATTGCAAAAACTGCGAGGTAGCAAATCTTTGTCCGAGCTGCGGGCGAGCAGGTCAAAAAAAAGGCAGGGAGGGTGGAAGAGCGAGGAGGAGCAAGACCGAATCTAAAGGCTAGAATTCCGGTCATGTCTCTCGGCCCGGGTAAAGGCCGCCAAGCGAGCAATGGAGGGTTGGAGCAGTGGGTGGATCACTGCATCTTGCATTCGGTTTCCAGTTTTCAGTCCCCGGTATCCGGTTATGCTGTTAGACCGATGTTACGGACCGCCGACAGACTGAAGGGGTTCACGGAATCGGTCATCCGAGAGATGACGCGGGTTGCCCATCAGTATGGGGCGATCAACCTCTCCCAGGGTTTTCCAGACTTCGATCCCCCGCCAGAGCTGGTCGCTGCGGCCGCGGAAGCCCTCCATGGGAACTTCCACCAGTACTCAATTACGTGGGGCTCAGCAGAGTTCCGGCGGGCTCTTGCGGAAAAACAATCGCGATTGATGGGCCTCGATATCGATCCGGATGCCCATCTGGTGGCGACCTGTGGCGGCACTGAAGCGATGCTGGTTGCACTGATGACGGTGTGTAACCCAGGGGATTCTGTGATTATCTTTTCGCCGTTCTACGAAAACTACGGCGCTGATACGATTTTGGCTGGGGCTCATCCGATTTATGTGCCATTGCGGGCACCTCGATTTGATTTCGATCGGGACGAGTTGCGCCGAGCCTTTTCCAAAAGGCCGAAAGCGATCGTATTGTGCAACCCTTCAAACCCAACCGGGAAGGTGTTTACGCCGGAGGAGCTTACTTTCATTGGGAATTTGGCCACCGAGACAGACGCCTTTATTATTACCGACGAAGTCTACGAACATATTGTCTACGCTCCACATCGCCACACTTATGCGGCGGCCCTTCCAGGATTGTTCGAACGCACTTTGACCGTTGGCTCATTGTCGAAGACCTATGCGATAACCGGTTGGCGGCTCGGATTTGTGCTAGCCGCTCCGGAGTTGATCTCGCAGGCTCGAAAGGTGCACGACTTCTTAACGGTGGGCGCTCCCCATCCATTGCAACAGGCAGCAGTTACTGCACTGCGGTTCCCGCAGGAATATTATCAGAAGCTCACGCACGATTATACTCGGCGCCGTGAACTGTTCACCAGCTATCTTCGTAAAGCGGGCCTGCGATTTGTCGACCCGCAGGGTGCCTACTATGTGCTAGTTAATATTGAAGATTTTGGCCACGCGAATGATACGGCATTTTGTCATTGGTTGGCGCGAGAGATTGGTGTCGCCGCCGTGCCAGGCTCCAGCTTCTTTGCCGAACCGGTGACAAATCTGATTCGGTTCCATTTTGCCAAACGCGACAAAACGTTATGCGCTGCCGGTGAACGATTGATGCGGCTGCGGAAGCGTGGCTGATCAACCTGCGACCGGTTAACGGAACAAGTTCGACCAAAGATCGCGGAGAGTTTCTCAACCCCTTTATCGTAGATGCGCGATTTCCATGCGTCAGGAAACGTCACTGAAGCAACCGGATTGTCTTCCGGAAGGACATATTCATCCGCCCAGGCAGAAGGTTACCAAGTTCCGAAATAGTGATAGGGTCTTTTTCATGCGCGAAATCAGTTCTCCGGAGAATGCACCGTACGGATTCGTCACGAAGGGATTTTGTGAAACGATCGGGCGAACTCCTTTGATTCGTTTGCAGGCCCTGTCGGAAGCAACCGGCTGCGAGATATGGGGTAAGGCAGAATTTCTCAATCCAGGCGGTTCGGTGAAGGACCGAGCGGCCCTGGGAATTGTGCTGGATGCCGAAGCTTCCGGCGCGCTTCAGCCGGGTGGAACGATTGTGGAAGGCACCGCCGGGAACACCGGTATAGGTTTAGCACTGGTCGGAAATGCGCGAGGATATCGCACAGTTATCATCATTCCGGAGACCCAATCGAAGGAAAAGATTGATGGCCTTAGGGCGATGGGAGCAGACGTTCGAACGGTTCCAGAAAAGCCCTACAAGGATCCCGATAACTATATCCGCGTCTCTCAGCGAGTGGCCGATCAAACGCCAAATGGTTTTTGGGCCAATCAGTTCGATAATGTTGCTAATCGACTGGCCCACTACCGGACGACCGGGCCCGAGATCTGGTATCAAACTGAACAAAAAATCACCGGATTTGTTGCATCGGTCGGTACTGGCGGGACGCTTGCCGGAGTCGCGCTTTATTTGAAGGAACAGAATCCTGATGTTCAGATTGTCTGTGCTGATCCTTACGGAGCTGCGATGTGGTCGTGGGTAAAGCATGGCCATACCGAGATCAATGACGGCGATTCGGTAGCGGAAGGTATCGGACAAAGTCGCGTGACGAAGAACCTGGAGGGCGTTCAGATTGATGATGCTTACCGTATTCGGGACGACGTTGCCGTAGAGATGCTTTATCACCTATTGCTGACAGAAGGATTGTTTGTCAGTCTTTCATCTGCGATCAATGTTTGTGGCGCGGTAAAGCTGGCGCGATTCGGTGGTCGCGGCCAGGTGATCGCGACCATTCTCTGTGATTCCGGTTCACGATACGTTTCTCGACTCTATAATCCTCGGTGGTTGGAAGAGAAACGGCTAACTCCAAAATCGAACGGGTTGGAGTTTTTGGACAGGATCTAGTGTACCGTCTCACATATAATGGTGACGGCGTTGCGTTCAAAATGGGCGACGGTCATCACTCTATGTGAGACGGCACACTAGCTAGGCCTATATCACGTCATTTAAATTCGAGCCAAACACGATCGCCAATCCTCAAACCGAGACGTTCGGCCGCTGAGGAAGAGGCGAACGAGATTTCGAGAAAACCGATACTACCCCAAATCACAAAGGGTTGGTCTGGCGCCGCCTCAAGATAAAAGTGCTTCAAATGTCGGATCTGATGTTCGCTGCAATGCAGTACAAATGGAGCCGGCAATTCACCATTGGGCCAAGCGGATCGGCGGATCCCGGTTACACAGTTCCCGAAGCGGTCGATATGAATAATTTTCGACTCCACTGAAGATGGTGAGAACTGTGCCGGTTCTGCTAGCAGCTCGACCGCCGAGATTTGTTCTCCGATTTCGTGGAGAGCGATGCCGCGGCTTAGCGCCGCGGCCACTGGCGCGAAGACATCGCGCCCGTGAAACGTGTTGCTAATGTCCGAGGCGAGCAAATTTTGGTTACTAATTGCGAACACTTGGTAGCTTGTGATGTGTTTTAGGACGAAAGAAAAGACACCATTGTCCGGTCCAACAAAGTAATATGGACCCGCCTTTACCACGATCGGCCGCCGGGCTGAGCCAACTCCGGGATCAACAACGACGACATGGATGGTAGCGGCAGGAAAACTGTCGTAAGCACCAAAAAGAACGTACGCCGCAGAAAGGATGTTCTGCTGGGCGATCTCATGACTGACATCAACAATGCGCACGTCCGGATTGCGGCTGAGGATGACGCCTTTCATTGCCGCAACATAATAGTCGGTAAGTCCGAAGTCGGTCAGTAGAGTGATTATAGACACAGGAATTGGGGAACACGGAATACGTGAGCCTCACAGTGCGTGGGTCGCCTGGCTATTAGCTATCGGCGATTGTTCGCGGCACCTCGGCGTTGAGCCATTGGAGAAAGCTTTCGTTGGTCGACTCCGGCGCGATCTCGGCGATCAAGTTAGTGTAATTGATGTGCTGACGAATTACCTGCTCGACTGCGCTGCGATAACCTGCCCGGGTTTTGACGAGTAGAACCGTTTCCGGTTCTTCCACAATCTTGCCTTCCCAGCGGTAGGCGCACGTAATCGGGAACCAGTTAGTGCAAACTGCCAGCTGTTGTTCCAGCAGCACACGACTGATTTGCCGTGCCTCATCGGCAGTGTTGAGTGTGACGTAATAAATTCGCATACAGAGGAAAGGTCGCAAATTCCACGCGCTGGATGAGGGGCAATGACTTTCGCGAGAACGAAGATTTTCGCCCGAGCGCCGGGCTGCCGGATCCAAAGATAGATACAACTCGCCGGCGCCCCCTGATGACGCCGGCGAGAATAAGCCGCTAAGACTTGGGTTGACCGGCTATCGCCTGTTTGATGATCCCCACGATTAGCATGAGCACTCCACCGCCGACGCCTCCGCCGGCGATCTGTTCGACGATCGAACCAAGGTCGAGGCCGCCCGCGGTCGCAGCTGTGCCTGCCGCCGCCCCGCTACCCAGGACCATGTTAAGTAATTGTCCACCGAGCCCGCCACCAACAATCCCGGCAATACTGTTTCCAATTGGACCCAGGTTGTATTGCTTGAGGATATTACCGATGATGTTGCCGCCGGCAGCGCCGGACAGTAGCTGGATAATCAGATTAATAATTGTCGCATTCATTGAGCTATCCTTCTCGTACGCTTCCTACTGCCGCCGAAAAGCCATCTAGAATTCCAGGCAGCGATCAGACTGCAGAAGTGCCCTCAATGAGGCTTTCCCAGCCTCGACAACCGCCAAGTTAAATTCTAGCTGGTTTTGACAGCCTACCAGTCCGGTTCTTAATCCGCAATACGGATCGCTGGGGAACGCCGGAAGCGCCGGGAACGGTGGTGAGAGGTGGTTGGGGGGTGGTCAGGACATGGCGTGGTCAGGACATCGGTAACACTTGAGGTAGGGCGGTCCGTCCCGGACCGCCGAATCGAGAACGAGATCGGACCTTCAGAAGCCGGCACGAGATGGTTCGCGACCCTATTGCCAGGTCAACCGGCTAGTATAATCGGAATCCAGCGGTCACGGAGCGACCGCCGCACCAATCACCTCTCACTTCTCACCTCCCGCCGTCGCCGGCGTTCCCGGTGTTGGTTTTGCAGAGCGATCCCGAGTTGTGGAATAAGGCGCGTTCTATTAAATAACTGGCATGAGTTCGAACGCTCTTGATGGTAAGATCGGTGTCGTCTTTGGTGTTGCCAACAAACGGAGTATCGCTTGGGCGATCGCCCAAGCCTGGGCGCAATCCGGCGCAAAGCTGATCTTTAATTACCAGGGTGAACGGCTGAAGGAAAACGTCGAAGAATTGGCCGGAACATTCGGGCCGGATACGCCTTCCTATCCTTGCGATGTAGCCAACGATTCAGAAATCGTTGATTTCTTCCAAAACGTTCGAAAACACACCGATCGAGTAGATCTTGTCCTCCATTCGGTTGCTTTCGCTCCTCGAGAGGCTCTTGAAGGCGACTTTGTCAGTACCAGCCGGGAGGCATTTCTCACGGCGCATAATATTAGTGCCTACTCACTGATTGGAATTATTCGGGAAGCGGTGCCTCTGATGACCACGGGTGGGTCCGCCATTGCCATGACCTATTACGGTTCGAAAAAAGTGGTTCCACACTACAACGTAATGGGAGTGGCCAAGGCAAGTCTGGAAGCTAGTGTCCGTTATCTAGCATTCGATCTCGGAACAAAAAAGATCCGAGTTAATTGTATCAGTGCCGGACCAGTTCAAACGCTGGCGGCCAGAGGGATTGCCGGATTTTCCACAATGATGAAGCATTACCAGGAGCATGCTCCGCTTCGACGCAGTTGTGATCCCGCAGAGTTGGGTGCGACGGGTGTCTTCCTGGCGAGCGACGGGGCGGCCGCTATTACTGGGCAGGTCATTTATGTAGATGGCGGTTACCAGATTATGGGGATGTGATGGAGAGGATGGGAAAGGTGACTGGTGATTAGTAAAATGGCGAAAAGCGATCGGTGGGATGAATGCGGCAGCTGGCCCTTCGGCTACCAATCACTTTTCACCAGTCATTAATGACCTTTATCAAGAATGGACTATTTCCGCGAGCTTACCGATCTTCTTGGTGCTTCGACTGTTTCGATCGATCCTCGAAAATTGCAGGAACACAGCGGTGATAAATGGTTCGCCAGCCATTCACCCGATGTCGTTGTCGAACCAGAAACGACGAAGCAAGTTTCCCTTCTCCTTGATTTTGCTAGGCGAAAGCAGATCGCTGTTACTCCGCGCGGTGCAGGGTACGGCTATGTTGGCGGATGCGTGCCGGAGCACGGCGGCATCTCATTGTCGCTAATGCGGATGAATC
>Ga0137401_10000114_pt1 | contig 26018 bp, 14 predicted proteins | sample CZOMad1_1_16fung_FD_108286 | JGI IMG/M metagenome (GOLD analysis project Ga0137401, IMG submission 108286) | Vadose zone soil fungal communities from Angelo Coast Range Reserve, California, USA - CZOMad1_1_16fungal (Illumina Assembly) | ecosystem: Environmental > Terrestrial > Soil > Vadose...
CAGGGAAATAACGCTGACGGGGCAACTCCCCTTCGGCAGCCAGCGCTGGATTGCGCGGCGTCACTTCGGGATCGTCCCACAGAAACTCCAGCACGGGCAGCATCCATTGCTTGGGGAAGAATCCGCTGTTGCGCAGAAGCCAGGCACTGTAAGGGTCTTTGAAACGGTGGACGGCATAACCCAGCAGAGATGTGTCTCGGGAATCCAGAACCGGATATTCGTTGTCGCCTTCGCGTGAGGGCGTGCCGTCGGGAAGGAGTTTGTAGAGGTACGTCGAACCTATGTTACGAAATACAGAAAAGTGGTGAGCAGGATCTACGCCCGTGGTGGTCCTATGTAGCTCCGCCAACATGGTCAGAGACGCCCACGTGATTCGCATGTAATCCATTGATTCGTGATAGCTGCCTTCGGGAGTCACGATATCGGTAATGTCGAGGACGTTGTTCAGGCTCTCTGCAATTTTGTTGCGCCATGCGCGGCAGCGATCATCGCAATCGGGGAAGCCCTCGACCGCCGCTGAGGCAAATGCTGCCAGCGCAAGGTAGCGGAGCGCATAGTTGTGGTACGAGAGTTGCCCCGGGTCAGCAAAGTCGGGAGTCGAAAGCATGGCGGCGGCTCCGTCCCTCAATTCCCCGGCCACGCGCTGTTTCAGGGCGAAATCGAAGCCACGACAATCAAACAACCAGTCAAACGCGAGCGACCAGCGGACGTAGTCGAGCCAGGATCGAGCCGGCTTGCCATTCGCGGCAAGGTGCTTTGCTCTCATTTCCGCGAGCGCACGTTCGGCGAAGGCATCTTGCCCGGTCAGTCGCCAGGACAGCGCCCAGCCTTCCAGGTCGTCGGACGGACGCCAGCCAGCACGGTAGCGCGACTTCAAAAGAGCTAGACCGGTGAAAGGATCTGCACCGGCGATTAACAAATGTGGTCGGACAACCTTGTGCTGCGCCTGCACCGACCAAACTGCCGCCAGTGCAGATCCAGCCAGGGCAGCGATGAAATCCCGTCTTCTCATGGTTTAGGCCGGTTCCAGTCGTCCGTTCGCTTCCTGCTGCCTTTTAGCTGCCCTTCAATTGAGTTTGTGGATGAATTTGAGAGGAAGAAAAAGAAAATAAACGAAATGCCTTGATCGCTTCCAGCTTTCGAAATTCATCGAAATGTTGGGACAAATCCTTGGCCAGCTTGTAATCTCCTCGATTGACACTTCGCTTTCGTTTGCATGCTATTTTCTTTCTTCTCTCGGACGAGCGCAAGTGTATAAATAAGGCACGACCCGCAATCAAAACCTCAGCGTCGATCCAGTTTGCCGGCGCACCAAGGACCCAGGGATGCGAACTGCTAAGGACAATCGTTTGCTCGCGGAACAGCGACGGCGGAAGATTTTGGACCTTATCGAGCAGAAGGGCCAGATTACGGTTCGTGATTTGGTGGAGAAGTTTTCCATTTCGGCGGTCACCGCGCGCACAGATCTGGATGAACTGTCATCGCAGGGAATGGTGGTACGGTCGCACGGGGGCGCGGTCCGACAAGTAGAAGCTCGACAGGACTATCCACTCCGGCTGAAAAAAACGCTGCATCACGCGGAAAAAACCAGGATCGGGCGCGCGGCGGCGGAACTCATTCAAAACAATGAAACCGTTATTTTGGACTCGGGAACTACCACCGCGGAAATTGCCCGCCACTTGAAGGCGCGGAGGCTGCAATCGGTGACCGTGATCACGCACGCGCTGAATGTCGCCTATGAATTGATGGACGCGTCCGATATCAGTGTGATTATGATCGGAGGATTGTTACGCCCGGTCTCCTGCTCGTTCGTAGGACCGCAAGCGGAGGCGATGCTCGAGCAGTTTCACGCCGATCGCCTTTTCCTGGCGGTCGACGGTTTCGACCTGGAAGTCGGGCCCTCCACGCCCGACGTATTGGAAGCGCAACTGAACGGGTTGATGGTTCGTATTTCCAAAGAAGTGAATGTCGTTGCCGATTTCAGCAAATTAGGCCGCAGAAGTGTCTCCCGCATCGGCCCGCTGTCAGTCGTCCACCGATTGATCACCGATAGCCGAGCACCGGCGGACTTCAGTGAGGCGCTGCGCAAGCTAAAGATCGAAGTGATTACCGCGTAGTTTCCGACTCTGCCAGACGAGTGCTGTGATACGCAAGCATGCGATCAGGCAGCAACAGGGCTTGCCGGAATCTGAGATTAGCTTCCTGCTCCCGACCCAAATCGTTGGCGAGAGAACCCGCAACATACATCCACCAACTTGGATAAGCGCTGGTTTCGCTGCGACTCGCCGCTGCATCATAGGAAGATTGCAAACGGCTCTGCCACTGCGCCGGGTCAAAGCTTGGCATTTTCTGCGCCGCCAACCACGCCCAGTGGATCTGGTCGGGCGCCGACACGCTAGCTGCGAGCGTGAAGGAATTCTTGGCTTCTTCTGATTTTCCGCAGGTGGCATACGCGGAGCCAAGTAGATAATTCGCTCTAGCCGAGTGAAGAAAGGGTTCAAGACCGTCACGTGTGAAAGCCAAACCAGGCACCTCTGCGCCGAGATGCTGAGCAATCGAGAGCGCATCGTCGCAGCGTTTGCTCTTGGCAGAAGCTAATGCATGCTGCATTTGCACTTCGATCCACACCTGGCGAACATTCGTGCCGCCCTCCTCACGCGCGAAAAAGCGGTTGTGAAACAAATTGATGGCACGCTCGAAATCTCCGGCTTCCGCCAAATTCAGAATCAGTTCGAAGATCAGTCCCGGGGGAGCGGTATCCAGATTGGGATACTTCTCCAGCGCCTCGACTCTCTCGCTCGCGGGACGGTTCAACAAACTCAGCGCTTGATCGATACCCAGGTAAATCGCGATATTCGTGGGATCACTGCGCAGGCCGTCTCGAAACGCAGCCAGCGCACGCTCAGGTTCATTCTTCACGTGAAGCAGCGCCAGTCCTGTGCTCGCGCTCAAGACGGGAAGTTCGGGTCCAGATTTGCGAGCTTCGGCCCATTCTGTCAGGGCGGGATCCGTCATGCCGCGGGCAAAATAGAACGTTCCCAGCAAGTAGTGGGCGGTGGCATCGGAAGGGCGCGCTTGCAGGGCGGCGCGCAGCACGGTGTACTCTTCGGCCGTGTTGGGAAAAACAAAAGGAGTCGAGAGTTTGGATGCCCGGGCGTAGTCGTCGGGCGCGGACTGGCCGATTTTCTCTCGGCAATACGCCAGGAAGTAGGCGACCATTGGATGCTCACTGGGGGCCAGTGCACCGGGCTCGCTCTGATCGGGGACAACCGGTGGATATTTCCTCGAAAGAACTTGCACGGCCTTCTGAGAGAGGCCCAGCCGCATATATTCGGCGGCCAGATACAACACTCGACCGGCATCATTCGCGAGGTGCGCGAGATCCTGATCGCCGAGTTCTTCGCGCAGAAGTGAGCTGAGTGGAAAACGACGCAATCCCTCTTGCGCCAGTGTGCGTGCTTCATGGGGTTTTCCAGCAGCCACACGAATCGCGACTAGTTCTTCCCGAACGCGAAGATCGTCCGGGGCTGTCCGCAGGGCTTCGGAAAGATGACGCTCTGCCCCGCTGAGGTCGCCTGAGCGCGCCAGCAACTCGCCTAAGCGCAAAGCGGCTGCGGAATGAAATGCCGGTAAGCGCGCAGCCTGTTCGTAGGATGAGCGCGCGTGATCGGTCTCGCCGAGGCCGTCGTAGGCAAGGCCAAGGTAGTAGGAGATTTCCGTATCCGTTGTATCCCGCGCATGCAGGGGCTCGAGATAGACTTTGGCCTCGTTGAAGCGTAGCAAGGCCGCTGAGAGACGGCCCGCCGCCTTCCCGGCAGAAAAACTCCCTGGGAACTTGGCCAATGCCTCCTTGTAGTCTTCGAGTGCGCCCAGATTTCTGCCGTTCAGTTCATCGTCATTGCCCAGCTGTATCCAGTCGTCATGGCTGCGTTTGTCGGATTCGGGAAGGCGGTAAGACGGCTGCGGACCAACATGAATTTCAGATTCAGGGGACCAATCGTACTGGCCTTCGGTCTGGCGCAGAAGTGTCCGACCCTTCGCGTCCTGAATCTCAATGGTGTACTTTGCTTGTTTGTCGACATTTGGAGCTTCCTGGGTCCAGGCATGCTCGGGGACCAAGTCAACCTTCTCTTGAAGTACCGGCTCAGTTCCCTTCAGGATCGACACCGAGGCTTGTGGGATTGCCTGATTCGCATTAAAACCGACCATCAGGCTGTTGGCCTTGCGACTGAGGCTCGCAACTCCGGCGAGATTCGCGCGTGAGATCCGGCCGATCTCGCGCGCCGGCATCCAGTATTCCGAGAACTGAATCACCTGCCGCGGCTCAAGAAAGGCGTAAGTTTCCTGATTGCGAAACAAGCCTGCCTGCACCTCGACATAACCACTGTTGTTGTCGGAGAGAGCCTTGCGCCAGTCCAAGCCGTCAGCGTCAACGCCCCAGGACCAGATTTTCTTCGCGGGCACATCTTCATGCTCCGCAAAATGCACGGTCCCGGTGTTGGTATGAGGATTCCAAACTCCCATGAAGTTTTCCCGGTTCCCGTGACTGAACATCGAAACCGGGCCCTTGGTGTGATTGCGGACAATGCTATAGTCAACCCCATCCACATCCACGGGCCACGGATGGATCTCAGTAAACCCATGCGTAGCCGTGAACCGCATGGGATATTCGATTCGCGAATCGTCCCAAGCCTCGACGCCGGCGTTATTCCACCAGTAGAAACGGTGCCTCACGTCACTGCGGTTGCTGAGCGTGACACGCTGCTCAAGAAGTGTCGATTTTGGACGGAGGACTAATTCGACCGTCCATTCCATGCCGTAGACGCGGTCGATATTGCCGACGCTGACCGACGCGCTTCCGTCCTCATGCGTCGTGAAGGCGAAATTGACGGGCGACATCGTGACCCAGTTGTGCGAGACGGGAAAGTTGAATTCGACTCCGAAAGCGGCCCAAGCGCCGCGATAGGCAATGGCAGCCTTTTTGATCGACGGGTTGGCGTAAAACATCGGCTTGCCGGAAATCTTGTCGAGACAAGTGTAAAGGTGTCCTCCGATATCCGGCAGCACAGAGCATTTCAGATACTCGTTCTCGAGATAAATCGCTCGCCACGCATGGTCCTCTCGCCGGCTCGTCAAGTTGGTGCGCAGGGTGTAGGGATAGTTGAAACGATTGGTGGTGAACTGGTCGAAGGGAGGGTTGGGATCGGGCAGACCTTCCTCGTATGTCGGAAGTGTCAGAGTACCCTGCCAGACGCGAACCTGCGCGCCGGCAACCAACGCGGAGAGCAGCAATCCAAGAACAGCGATTCGCCTGAAGATCTGCATCTAGATTCGCAGCAGCCGGGCAGCGTTTTCCTGATAAATCTTGCGCAGAATCGCATCTGGCAAATTAATACCGTAGATGCGCCAACGTCCCTGCGGCGGTATCTTCGCAGGAGCATAGTCAAAGTACTCGTCTTCCGTTTCAAGGAACCGGTAGTAGATCTCATACAGCTGATCGTTGAAGACTTGCTGCGGAAATTCGTCGCCATGCGGCGTGGCATCGGTGGCGAACAGAATGCGGTCCTGGTACTTGTCGAAAAACTTTCTGGCAGTTACGGGCTGGCGTCCAAGCTCACCGATCCGTGCCGCCATATCCACCGACATGTTGGGATAGCGGTCCAGATTCTCGGCAACGTTCTGTAAGTTTTCGGAGAAATTCCCGAAATGGAGCGTCACGAACTGCGTCTTGGGATGCCGTGCCATCATGCGGTTGCGGGCTGCGATCAGTTCCGCATTGCTGGGAAAATCTCCTCCATAGAAGGACCAGTCGGGATGGTTGTTCAACTCTTCGTAGCGCTCGTTGAAGCGATCAGTAGGGGTAAAGAAGGCCACAGGGTCAGAGATGTGAATGGCGACTGGCATGTTCAACTGCCCACAGGCATCCCACATCGGATCGAAGCGCGGGTCATCAATCTTCACCAGCGGGCCCGAGGTGATGTCCTCTCGCAGGTAGAGTCCCAGCGTTTTGAGAATTTTCAGGCCGCGGGCACCGTCGCGATGCGCCTGCTGAATGGCTTGAGCCTGCAGGTTCGGATAGTCCGGCTCTTTGAATCGGGAATACGACGGCTCGGTGAACGTGTAAAAACGGCCGGGATAGACGCGGTCGTATTTCGCCACTGCTTCGGCGAGGCCTTTTTCATACCCGCCGGTCAGGTTGACCATCGTCTTGATGTTCTTGCGGGCCATGACCGCGAGCAGTTCTTGCGGAGTTCCCAGGTACTGGCGATCGGGCGAGAGTTCGACGCCCTTCTCGGATTTAGTCGAAAGCGAAATATGCGTGTGGAAATCGATAACGGGAAATTTCCCACGCTCGATGCGCGATTCGTGCACCTGGAGCATGCTCTTGGGTTCGTACTGTGAAACCTCCAGCGATACGGGTTTTGCCTTGTCTTCGGGCGTTCCGATGGCAGAGCTCGAGAATCGCGTTCCAGCCGCGGCTATCGCACCCGCTCCATACAACCATTGACGGCGATTGATCAAGCTTAACTACCTCCCTGGCTACTGTCCGGGCTCAAGTGCGGGTGTAGCAATGTCCACCGGGCGCTTTTCTCCGCTGATCGAACCATGCCAGACGCTTCCACCGAAAGTTGTGATGTAGATCTTGTTATGATCCAGCGGATCAGGAATCACGCGTTGCGCCCATTTGAAGTTGAAGCCGGGAATACGCGTCCAGTGCAGGCCGCGATCAGCGGAACGCCAAGCCGACGATTCAAATCCAGCCGCATACAGAATCTTGGGATCCGACGGGTCGATGGTGACGTCGTAAATATGGCGATCCTCGTCGAGCACCTGCTTCCAACTCTTGCCCCCGTCTTCCGAAAGGAATACCCCTCCGCCGTCTCCATGCGCTCCGGTGGCTCGAGCCCACGCGGCCAGGTATAAACGATCCGGCGAATTCGGGTCTATAGCAAGACCGTTCGGTCCGTTCGTTCCCTCGGGTAGGACGACGGGCTGCCAGTGCTCGGCACCGTCCGTCGAGCGATAGAGCGCGCCATCGCCGGCATTGCCGATGCTTCCATCCTCCGAGCGGCGCGCCATAACAACGTACAGCGTACCGTTCGAACTGCGCGCCAACCTCCAGGCAAACGGCTCTTTTTGAGTAATCCCCTGGTTCTTCAAACTCCAGGTCCGCCCCGCATCCGAACTCTTGTAGACACCGCGACCAAAACCAGCTACGTATAGCACACGCGCATCCACCGGACTGCTGGGATCGAGCAAAATGTGAGTTGCCCCTGTCTCGTCCATCCCACTGTTTGACTGGGTCCAGTTCTTTCCGCCATCGTCGCTACGGCAGACTCCGCCTTTGTAGTTCAGCACCGAGTTGTGCCGCCACATCTTGGGACGAGGCAGATCGTGAGTATAGCTATTCACGCTCCACATCCGTCCGCGCACCTTCGGGTCAAAAACGATCCAATACGTTGTGTTCAGCCAGTCACGGGGTACTCCGGCGGTCGAACTGGTCCAGGAAACTCCGCCGTCTTCGCTTCGAAACAGACCGATGTCGGTATAAGTGATGAACTGGCGTTTGAGATCGAAAGGATCGAAGTGAATGCCGTAGCTGTTGGTGACATCGAGCCCGAGGGTTGTCCAACCCGAATCGTTTACTTTGCGAGAATACAACGCTGCCCAGGTCGCGCCTCCGTCGGCGGTTCGCATGGTTCGTCCGAGGTCAGTCCCGTAGGCAAGATTGGGATCCTGCTCCGCCACCGTCATGGCCAGAGGATTCTCGCCCCAGCCCGGACCAAAGCGTTCGGTAATCCAGGCGTCGTGAACATTGTTCGCAGCGGCCTCGGCTTCTTTCCAGACCAATTGCCAGTCGGCGCCTGAGCTGGAAGTTTTCGCGACACCGATCCAGGTCTTTCCATCGAGTTCGAGGTGATCATACGAGACGTAGGCGGTCTCCGGATGGTGCAAGCTGGTTGCAATCGCTCGGACCTTCGATCCCTGCCCCGGCAGATCAGTCTTGCGCCAGGTCGCACCTCCGTCGGTGGAAACGGAGACTCCCTGTTCTGACGTGGCGTAAACCGTGGGCTGCGCTCCAGTCCCGAATCCTAGCGAGAGATCGGAAACCGTAGACGGAAGCGGCAGGGCGTGCACATCGGCCCCCTTCACGATCGTGATTGCGCGCGAGTCTGCCAGAACTAATGTGCGCGAATTCGCTGCCGAATGCGGATCCACCCAGATCCGGCGTGGCCTGCCGGGCAAGTCGACCTGCTTTTGCCAACTCTTTCCAAAATCGCGCGACACAGAGAGGCTCGAACTCTCCTTGGTACCGGCAGCCGCATAGAGCACTTTCGAGTCAGCAGGATCCACTGCCAGCGCTGCGATGGAGCCCAAGGGATCCGGATCCGCAAGGATGTCTTCGTCAGCATGATCAGAATTCATCTTGACACCCTTCACGGCCGATGGGCTCGGGTAGACGAGATTCCACTGTTCTCCGCCGTCCGTACTGCGCCACAACGCTGTGGCATGCGCGTACATTGTTTTTGAATCCAAGGGGTCGAAGACAAAGAAGTTCACCACACCGCGCAGGTTGAACATCCGCCAGGTCTGGCCGCCATCGTGGGTGATGTAAGAACCTGTCATGTCGCAGGAGATCAGCACCGTATTAGCGTCATGCGGGCTAATGGTGGGATTGAACATGGCACCACCGCCGCCCGGGCCGATGACACGGAAGTTGCCAGGTCGATCGGCAGAAGCGCTGCTCAAACATGAGGCGATAAGAATTGCGGGAAGGAAACGGAGTTTCATCAGCTCCTGCCTGATGCTGGACGAGGGGCATTGCCGCGCCCCATCGGCCGCGGGCTGCGATACACAAGGGAAACCGGGAAGCGGCCGCCGGCCCAATGGCACGGCGGCCGAATTCTTGCACATCAACTTCTAGAACGTAATCCTGAGCCGCAAACGTATCGTGCGCCGATCGGCGACTCCTTCCTGAGTGAAGGTTTGTTTGAGACGCCCGAAATCATCATTGCGATTGACATCGGGTAACCCGGTATCCGGGTTGGTTGCGATGATCGGCTTCAAGGTAGCGGGATCAACGGCGATGTTGAAATCTCCCAACAGGGAGAACGGGCCGCCCCCCCCGCCGTAGTCGCTATCTGGCGAAAACAGCGGGTGGTTGAACAGATTGTCGACGTCGGCACCCAGCGAGGCGACGAACCGCTCTCCGAAGTGGAACTCTTTATGCACACCAAGGTTGACTCCCCAGGTGCCGGGTCCGATCAACAGGTTACGCTTGGCGATTTTCGGGTTGTCGAGCGCGTCTGCGCCGAAAGGAGGAAGATCGAATGCGTTTGGATCCCAAATCTGGTTCCCACTACGGTGATTAAAGTTACCCACCACCAAGGGGCGCAAGGAGGGTCCGTTGAAATCGCCCACGGCATCCACTGACCCAACCCCAATATTGCCCGGCACTGCCGGACCGCAGTCGTCGCAGAACCAGTAGGGCGTGAAGCCCGTTCCGCTCTTGACGAACATGTTGAAGGCAGTCTGCCAACCTCCCATAAGCGCATCTTCCCAAGTCGAGAACGACGAACCAAATTTTCTGCCCTTACCCACGGGCAGGTCGTACACACCATAGGCTACGAAGCGATTCTTTGGAACGAAGCCTTCCTGTCCGTAGTCGTGGTTCGGTTCGAGCGGGTTGTAGACAAGGCCTCCGAGGCTGGAATTGCCCATGTCGAGCGTACTGGACTTCTGGTCCAGGTAAGTGTAGGTAAGGTTCAGTAGCAAGCCGTGAGAATAACGTCGTTCAAGTTGAGTCTGAAATCCGTTGGAACGCCCGTGGCCGAAGTTTCCGTAACTCGCCATGTAGTCGCCCAGGCCCGGGAACGGCTGGCGCGCCCGGTCAGCCGGCGAGTAGTCGCAATCGAAGTCCACGGGTGAACAGGGGCTGATCCCATCGCCGATCGTGGTGCCAAATGGATTATCGCTCGGCGCAATCTCCTCTAAATCGACGCCTCCAATCAATCCGCTCAACGTGGTTCCTAGATACGAGAAACGCACCGATGTGTCGCGAGCAATTTCCCGCTCGAAGGTGGCGTTGTACTGCTGAATCCGCGGCTGATGCAAATCTACAGGCACGGCGTTGATGGATGGTAAGCCACCGAAGCCGGTTGTGATCACGCCTCCGGTGAGTGGACTAAAGCCGTGCGCAAATCCTGGCCAGGGCTGGAGCGGAGTTGGGGCGGGATTGCCATGTGCATCGACGTTTCTTTTGGTCAAGGTCTGGTTGAAAGCATTGGTTGCGATCGGGTCGCGTATGCCTTGCGCCGCGGAGGTCGGGTAATAGAAACCATAACCGCCACGGACAACAGACTTGCTACCCAAGCGGAGAGCAAAACCGATTCGAGGGGCAAGGTTGTTTTTGTCTGCACGAACTAGTCCACGACCGATACCCAGACCGGACTGGGAAGCTGTCACCACCGGCCGGAGATCCAGGATTCGCGTGTCCAGAAACGGGATCGTCTTTTCAGAGGGTATGATGAAGCGCCCTGCGAGACCAGTGGTGGCATCGACGTACTTGGGATCGAAATTTACCATCAGATCGCGGTTCTCGATGAAGGGCGTTATAAACTCGTAGCGTAGTCCCAGATTGACAGTGAGGTTCGGAGTTACCTTCCAGTCGTCCTGGAAAAAATAGCCGGTTTCCCAGTTATAAACGTCCATCGGGGGCCGGGGCTGGTTGATGTAGCTGACACTGGTGGCTCCGAGCCCCAGCAGGAAAGAAGTAAACGGATTAACACCCGAGCCCCCGTATGTTACTAAACCTCGTGGATTCCCGCGGTTGACGGCGAAGCCATCGACTGCCGCGTTACGCACGAAATCTGCGCCCATCTTCAGGCTGTGTTTGCGAACCACCCAGGTAAGGGTGTCGCCGAAGGTGACGAGATCTTGATCCTGTGGACGGTCCGTAAAGCGCCCCCCATTATTAAAGAAGGCAAAATTGCTGCCGAAATTGATGGCGGTGTGTCCGAAGGTTTTCAATTCGTTCGAACCAGCGACAGCACCGTAGGCATCGATATCGGACTGATCAAATCCGACGCTGGAAAGAAAACCATCCAGAGTGGTGTTGCTATGAACGCGCAGCTTTTGGTGGTTATAACCGGCCCGCGCTTCGTTCACAATATTGGTGGTAAACATGCGCGTATAAGAAACCGAAAGCGTGTCATTGCGGCGGTCATTTTGCCTAAGGCCGAGTCCGGTGTAAGGCGACTGCACCAGCGCGCTCGTGAACGTCCTGGCAGAACCATTGTAGACAACGTACACGCGATCTTTTTCACTGAAGTCATGGTCCACGCGCAAGGTCCCGAGGTCTTGCACGGAGCGACTCGGCACAATGGTGTGGAAGCCGGGAACACGGCCGTTCGCGGGATTGATCGGAGCCGACAATCCAATCTGGGGGAAATATGTACCAATGAGCGTTTGCAGGGTCGGGTTCAGCAGGCGGGATGGGATCGTAATGAACTGTGTGCCGGCACCACCAACTGTATCGTTGGCACTTTCTTCCGGAGTTAGCGTCACACCCGCAGGAACATTAGGCTTGGCGGAATCGTTCAATAGGGAGAAATCACCGCTCCACAAGCTCGGGTGCGGAACATTGTTGTTGTTCACGTTCACCGGCTGCACCACCCAGTTCCTTTCGTACGCCATAAAAAACCAGGTCTTCTTCAATCCTGGAATTGGGCCGCCGAACGAGCCGCCGATGTCGTTGAAGTTGAAGTAAGGATTGGGATACTTGCTCTGGAACGGGGTAGGCGCGAACTCCTGCTTGCCCAGTATGTCCGCCTGGGTTGTGGCGGCTAACTCTGAATTCTTGTTGTTGTAGAACATGGACCCGTGATAACCGGAGCCCCCGCGCTTGGTCGTGACGCGAATATTTGCAATGCCGGGATACTCGGCGCTGAAGTCATTGGAGAGCACATTGACGTCTCCGACTGCCTCGAGGGATGGCTTGCTGTCGGTTGGCTCGCCGAAAATTCCGCCGTTCGAGCGCTGCCCGTCCAGCGCGAAGTTGGCGCCGTAACTTTGTGCCCCCAGGAACTTGAATTGGCCATCCGTGGGACCCTGGACAATATTGGGATTGAGGTAAAGGAACGTATAAACGTCGCGACTGTCGCGGGGAAGTTCGACTACCGCGCGACTGGTGAACGTATCGCTGATGGTTTGATCGTCCACATTCACTAGCGGCGCTTCCGCTGAGACATCCACTGTCTCACTCGTGGATGCCAACTTGAGAGCGGCGTCGGCCCTGACCACGTCACTGCCGTTGATTTCGATTCCTGTGATTTGAGTGGTTCTCAGGCCGGCCACCGAAACGGACACTTGGTATTTGCCGACACCCAAACCAAATACCCGATACTCGCCTTGCGCATTGGTCCTGGTCTCGCGCGGTGTGTTGGTAGCGAGATCGAGAATGACCACCTTCGCGTTGGGGACCACTGCGCCCGTGCTGTCCGTGACCGAGCCGGTAATGGTGCCCAAGTCCGTTCCTTGCGCGAACAGAAGCTGGGCGCTCCCGAGAGCTGCTAAAAGAATGAGTGAGGATGCAATGTACGTCGCGGACTTCATAGCTACGCCCCTTCGCGAACAGTTTCTAATCGCTGAGCTTTTATCACACTGAACCAGTAAAAGCAAAGAAAAGTATACAAATGAACAAATATGAGAAATCAAACGCAAGTATTCTGTTTTTGGAAACTCGCGGCTTTCTTGGTTAGTCACTGCTTAGGACCCGGGACGCCGTTGTCAGTCCTCTGGCAAGTGCAACGCAAAACTCTGAACCACGCGGCTGATGACGCCGTCCTCAGAAGGCGAATCCGGTCGGAGGCCCTCTTCCAGACAACGAAAGAACGCCAGCAACTGGCCTGCAATCACGTCGATCACGGCGAAATTGTCGTCTCCCAGTTGCTCTAAGCCCTTGCACTCCAGCAGCAAATCGCGCTCGCGCAAAAGATCGGTTGGGACGGCTTCCCCCACCACGACCTTGAGCAAACCCAGGCCTTTTTGATCGAGTTCGCGAAGCAAGTCAGCTTGATAGGCCCGCAGTGTGGAATCCGACGACAAGAAACAGACCACCAGCGTGTCTTCGTGCACATAGCTCATCGGACCATGGCGCAAACCCAAATAGGTTTCGCACATGGTGGCGACCCGGCCACCCGTCATCTCGAGCATTTTCAGCGCGGCTTCACGGGCCGCGCCAAATCGCGAGCCATCGCCCAAGAAGAGGGCGCGATTGAACGGCGCTCTCGCGACTGTTGCCAGTTTGCCCAGATCATCACGAATGAACGCGGAGGCGACTTTCACCACTTGCTCACAAATTGCCTGATAACGTGCGGGCTGTTGGCTCAATCCCAGAAAGCGCGCGGCCAGCACCAGGTTGGTGAAACTGCTGGTCATCACCAGCCCTCGGTCGTTCGTCTGTTCATCCAGGACGATGACCGCGACGCGAGGATCGTGCTCGTAGGTTCTGGCAAGACTTCCCGCTTGGTTGCAGGTGAGGACCAACTGGCGAATGTCGGGCTGAGTTCTGAGCATCAAGGCTACCGCTCCGACGCTCTCCGGGCTATCTCCGGATCGTGCCAGCGATACCATCAGCCCCGGCTTGCCCGGCGGGAGTGCGCTGCTTCCGTGAGCCAGTAATGCTCCGCCGCCAATCGCCTGGGTGACGACTCCCAGTTCGCTCTGCAGGGAGCCGCGTACGCAATCCCCCGCATATTCGGAACTGCCGGAACCTGTAAGGATTAAAGTGGAAATACCAGCAAGGGCGGAGTGCAGGTCGCCAGCCTTTTCACACATCAGCGCACAGGTTCGCTCCCAGGTGGAAGGCTGCTGGCAGATCTCCCGAAGAGTGTGGAAATATCCGAGGTGACGCTGCTGTTCCAGGCTTTTGCTGAGCAGTTCAGCCACATTGGGCTGGGATTGCGACAGGCTACGCAGCCACTCCGGCTCAAGCAGGGACGTAGGGGACATAGGGCTACCTGGCTACAATGGGAAAATAACAGAAATATATAAAAAGTAAAAGAAAATATAAAACAAAACAGAAGGCTATCTGTATACTTTCTTGCGGAAAACGACTATGCGTCGCCGAGACTTGCTCAAAGCCGCCGTCGTGGTCCCGACCGCCGCCCTAGCCGCGAGCGCAGACCTGCCCGCGCACCTCTGGCAAGGCTACGATTTCGGTTCGGGTCCATCCGTGCCCGAGCGCCTGAACCAGGGACCTTTCGAAATCGACCAGGACCAGGGCTGGCAGACGGTTCTGTTCACTACTCCGTCAGAGCGTCCGTTGCGCAATCCCGGACTGGGGCTGATTGGTTACGCCTGGGAGGAGAGTGGTCCGTCGCTAGCGGCGCGGGCCGGGCGAGAAACGCTCGCCCACCACGTGGAGAAGATTTCTAGCCTGCCTTTTGTCGATGTTCTCTACATCCGTTGCGACTGGCGAAATGTTCAGTCGCGCCCGGGTCGGCTCGATCTGGAGCCGGTGTGGGAGCTTGTTCTGGACGCCGCGCAACGCAAGGGTCTTCGAGTTGCCTTCCGCGTTCAACTTTCGAACACGTCCTTCCAGCCCGAACAAGTCGCGCTGCCGGAATTCCTGCGGGATCGCGTGCCGCTGGTTGCGATCGGAGACATCCCGGGAAAGGGCTCGGGTAAATACCGTGAGCCTCGCTATGACCATCCCGAATTTCAGAAAGCGTTCGCCGAACTGAACGACCTATTGGCGGCGCGCTTCGAAGGAAATCCCCTGATTGAGTGGATGGATCTGATGCAATACGGATTCTGGGGTGAGGGACACACCAGCAACTTTCCGAACCCTTTCCCGGACTACCGGAGCGCCGAGCGTACCTTCGTGGCAATGACCGAGCGGCAACTCGAGACCTGGAAGAAGACTCCTTTGGCAGTTAACACACAGCCCGATATCAGCAGTGTGGGAAATCGCACGGTGATCGATATGGCGCTGCGCGCCGGTGCATGGCTGCGGTCCGACAGCATCATCATCGAAGAACCGATCCAGATCGAGGAACTCAGCAACCGTCCACCATGGCTGGCTGCCATCCTGGAAGACGGGTACTTCCGGCAATACGATGTCCAGAAGTTGAAGGTCGATGCGGCGGGCATCAACGAGCTGGAGAATTACATGCTGCATGTCCTCGACCTGAGAGCGAACTATTGGTCTCTGTGGACAGAAGCGGACAACCTGGCGCGCTACAGCGAGCGCTATCCACGTGGATTTGAGAGGCTGCGAGCCAACCTGGGCTACCGGCTACGCCCATCGTGGGTGTGGCAAAGAAAGAGATACGGCACTTCCGAGCTGATTGTTTGTGTTTCCAATCGCGGTGTTGCGGGTGTGCCGGGCGTGTTGTGGTTGCACATCGAAAGTCCCGATCAAAAATTGCGGATGCGAGGCGCGTTGGATGCCGGACATCCCTATGGGGGTGGTCTTCGCCAGGCCTCTTTTCTGCTTCCTGCCATCTACCCCGGCAAGATCCAGTTGTCAGCCCAGCTTGAGATTCGTCCTGGAGTTCGCAAGCCTGTGGCCTGGGCCTGCGAACAACCGGTGAATTCCGACGGCTCCATCACGGTGGAACTCAAGGGTGAAAGCGATCGCGGCTGGCGGAAAGGTGTGTAATCTCGCACGTCTTACATCCGGAGACTTCCGATTCAAAAAAATACCGGATGTGCACTGCTCGCCATCGCGATGTTATGGGCGGGCTCCTGGACTCGGTCAGGGGAAAGCGGCCAGCCCTGCTGTTCCGGGACCGGCTCGCCTCGAACATCTAATCGAGGCGAATATCGTGGCAGTGCACGCTTATCAGATCCTGCTCGCTCGCAAGCAGCCGAATGCAGATCCCGCTTGCTGGGCGGCAAAGGACCTGAAGGAAACACAACTGGAAGCGCTGGTCGCCCACCAGGCCTCATTGTTAAGTTCGCCCGCGGCAGCCCGAGCGTGGGCACTGGGAGATCCTTCCGCGTTTGACCCGAAAAAGGACTTGCAGCCCTTGCTCGCGGCTGATCTTCCAATGCCTGCCAATCTTCCGGTCAATACCTTCACCGCGTATCTTCGCGACCGAGCGCCGCACCATCGAAACGAAGAGATTCGCTCCGTTGCGAATCTTTACCAGACCGTGCTGGAAGTGGAGCGCGATGGCGACCGTCTGCAAGATCTCTATGCCTTCTACATCGCCCTCGGGCTTCCCGTATACATTGCCCAACTCGGACTTCCCGGCTCCGACGAAGATTTTCTGGCAACTGGCCGTCTTCTCGAAGGGCGGGCCTGTTCTTCGCCGGTAGGCTTGAGCGCTGCGGAATGGCAGATTGCCGGAAGAAAAATCTGGAACTGGGGAGAAAAGAATCTTCACGTTCACGACGCCCAGGTGCTAGGCGATGAACTGCTGGACGAGCCCGACGTCAAAGTGCTTGAGCCAAAGATGAAGGCGCTTCGCGCGCAACGTATCGCCGTGATTGGGCATTCGTTCACCATGGATCTGCATTGGGCTTCCCCTTCAGCCTTCGTGCCTATCGTGACTGCCATGTTCGCCCGCAAAAATCCCGGCGTGCAGTTTCGTCAATTTCAAGGGGGCGGATTTAACCTCGTCGCGCGCGTTCAAGAATTTCTATCAGGATGCGCTCGCATGGCAGCCAAACACGGTGCTTCTGGTCGTCATCAACCGGACGGAACAAGACCTTGCCGACCTACGCATCATGGGTCAAGGAGTCAAGGCCGCAGGGGCGCGGGTCGTGTTGTTCGACGATGTGCATGATCCCGATTCGGCGGATCCAGAGAGGCGCACAAAGGAGGCGGGAATTGCGCGTTCGGCAGATATCGAGATCGTGAAGGTCAGCCCGATCTTAGCCGCATCACCTGACCGTAGCCGGTTTCTCTGTCTGGATCAGATTCACATGACAGAACCATCGTTTAATGGTTAAACAATGGCTTAACACTATCCTCGAAGTACCCCTCTCCGCGGGTGCGAAGTAGCCTCGCGAGCGCTTCTTTATTGCTTCGTAGCAACTCGGCACTCGGGGCGCGGCCTCGCCGTTCTCAGGATGCCGAGGCCAAAGTCGCCGGATTCAGCAAAGTGGCGGAATGAACGTCCAGATATACGGTCGTGCCCGGATGAGTCCGCAGGATGGAAGCCGGGACCAGTGGACTGATCTCGCCATCGAAGCACGCTTGCACCGCCTTTGCTTTGCGGGCATCCGGCACGATGCAAACAATCTTCTTCGCCTTCAAAATCTGCCGGATGCTCATGGAAATCGCACGCCGCGGTACGTCTTCGAGGGTTGCGAACCATCCTTCTCCCAGCTGCTGGCGACGGCAAGCCTCGTCCAACGTAACAACCAGATAGGGGTCTTCAGTTTCGAAGTCGGCGGGAGGATCATTGAAAGCCAGGTGGCCGTTTTCCCCGATGCCGACAAACGCCACATCGATCGGAGCAGACAGCAATGCCTGGCTAGTCTGGCGAATAACATCCGCGGGATTCTGTTCTCCATCGAGCAAGTAGTAATGCTTGATTCCGGTCTTCTGAATCAGGCGTTCCTGAAGGAACCGGCAAAAACTGGCGGGATGAGAGGCAGGCAGGCCAATGTACTCGTCGAGATGGAACATCTCTACCCGACTCCATTCGATTCCCGGAAGACTCGTGAGAGCCGCGAGAAATTCAAACTGCGCCGCCCCAGTGGCTGCGATCAGCCGAGCCTTTCCTCGAATCTGGATGGCAGCGCGCAGGATGGTAGCCGACTGATCGGCCGCGACCTTTGCCATTTCATGCTTGTCGTTAAAACATTTGATCACCACGTGGACATGACTCCCTATTCAGGATCTCGCAGGCGCCAGATTTCCAGCATCCTGCCCGGCTATCTTTGCTGGAAATATTCCGCGGCGCCGCGATTGAAGCGCATTACATACACACCAACCAGCACCCTCAGTAGCGCGTACCAACCCATCACCACGTAGTCGATGCTGTTAATGCTGGTCATCTCCGGAGCAAAAACGCCTTCCCTCTTATACTTTGTTCCAGCAGAAAAGAGAAGCTAATAGATACTAAACGAAAGCAAAAATCAACGTGCGATGTTAGACTAGGCCGGCATGCAACGTCCCAACCTTGTGGTTTGCGCCGGGAGGGAGCTATTTGGTTCTTTCTTCCCGCCCCTTCTGCAGACGCAACTCTCCCGACAGTTTCGGTGGCACAGAGAGGGAGCGCGCCGAAGCAATCCGGTTCTCAGGCGGAGGTTAGCCACTGCTCAGGCACGGATCACTACCTGGGATAGTCCTCAGTTTTCAGAAGACTTGCCTCGCCTGGCGCCAAAGCTAAGAATCATCGCGCACTGCGGTGGGAAAGTGAAATCGCGCTTCCCCCGGTCGCTCTTTGATGAGTTGACCATCACGACGGCGCCAGTGCCCATGGCGCGCGCAACCGCCGAACTGGGCGCTGCCTTGCTGATGCCAGCATCGCCCTTCCACGCTTTGCCCACTGGTTTCGGGAGAATTGGGCTCCATGAATGAAAGCAGTAACGCGGTCTCGCGCAAGCTGCGTGCAAGCGACATTCCGGCCGCAGTGCAATTGTCGGCGGAAGCCGGCTGGAACCAGACGGAAGAGGATTGGCGCCTTCTGATCGATCTGGCTCCCGACGGCTGTCTGGCGATCGAAGTGGAAGGCGACCTTGCTGCAACTACAACGCTGCTGTGCTACGGAAAACGACTGGCATGGATCGGCATGGTGCTCACGAAAGTTCCCTATCGGGGACGGGGCTTTGCCCGCCGTTTGCTGACGGAGGCATTGACGCTGGCCGATCGTTTGGGAATTGAAACCGTGAAGCTGGACGCTACGGATCAGGGCCAGCCCCTTTACGAAAAGCTCGGCTTCCGTTGTGAACAGCCAATGGAACGCTGGTCGCGGCAAGGTTCGTCCGAGAGTCCCGGGCCGGATAGTTTCCTTGGCGCGGCGTCCGCGGGGAACTGGCATGTGGCGGATCACCGGGCATCCGGCGTGGACCGTTCGCAGTTGCTGGAGAAGCTTGCGGTACGCAATCCACCTTTCTCGATTGGGACTTCGTACTTGCTGACGCGGCCCGGGCGCCTGACTCGGTACCTGGGCCCCTGCGTGGCCGATAGTCCGCGAAGCGCTCAGGATTTGATTCAAGGCGCTGTACAGAATTCTGGCTCCGCATGGTCTTGGGACTTGTTGCCCGACAATGTACACGCCATCGCCATCGCCCGGGAGCTTTCGTTCGCGCCGAAGAGGCGCCTCCTGCGTATGGTTCGTGGCAAGGATTTACGCGCACAGGAAGAGGCGATTTACGCCATCGCCGGCTTTGAATTGGGATGAAGATGCAGATTCACGACGTGACAGATTTGGAAGAACGGCTCTCGCGCCCGGATGAGGCCGATGCCTCGGCGATGGCAGCCTTGGACGGAGACCTGTTGATTTTGGGCGTCGGCGGGAAGATGGGGCCGAGCCTGGCCAGGTTGGCGCGTCGCGCCGCGGATAGGGCTGGAAGCGGGAAGCACATCATCGCCGTAGCTCGATTCAGCAATAGCGGGTTACCGGCGGAACTGGCGGCTCAGGGAATTGAGACAATCACGAGCGATCTGCTCGAACCGGGAGCGCTCAGCCGTCTTCCGGAAATTCCTAACGTCGTTTTCATGGCGGCACGAAAATTCGGCACCGACGGAGAGGCACACCTGAGTTGGGCGATGAACACATATTTGCCCGGCTTGGTGGCTGAACGGTATCGGCACTCTCGTGTCGTTGCATTTTCGACAGGCAACGTTTATCCATTGCGTTCGCGGATGGAGGGTGGGGCAGTGGAGTCGACGCCGATCAGTCCAGTTGGCGAGTATGCGCAGTCCGCACTGGGGCGTGAGCGAATGTTTGAGTATGGCTCGGCACGGTGGGGAACACTCGCGACCATCCTACGTCTGAATTATGCCGTCGAACTGCGCTATGGCGTTCTGGTCGATATCGGGCGAGCGGTGTTCGAGCGACGTCCCGTTTCTCTGAGCGTGCCCTTCGTCAATGTCATCTGGCAAAGGGACGCGAACGCCTGGTGCCTGCGCTCTTTCGCGCACTGCCAGTCACCACCTTTCATATTGAACATCACCGGTAGCGAAACGCTTTCGGTGCGGGACATCGCGATGGAATTCGGCAAACATTTCGGAATTGAACCGACCTTCGTCTCCGACGAAGAAGGGTCCACGGCTCTGCTCAGCGACGCCAGCCAGGCAGCAACGCTCTTCGGCCGGCCCACGGTGAGTCCCACGGAGTTGGTCGAATTCACGGCGCAATGGATCCGGCAAGGTGGCGTGCTGTTGAATAAGCCCACGCACTTCCAGACCCGCGACGGGAAATTCTGATGCGACTGCGCCAGAAACTCCGCTCAGGGCGCGTGATCCCGGCTCACCCGCTCGCGCTCAACAGCAACCGCAGGTTGGACGAGCGCAGGCAGCGAGCTCTCACGCGTTACTATCTCGCTGCGGGCGCTGGTGGGATCGCAGTCGGAGTACACACTACCCAGTTCGCGATTCGCGACCCGGAGGTTGGATTGTTGGAGCCCGTGCTCACGATCGCAAGCGAAGAAGGTCGGGGCCACGATGTTGTGAAGGTCGCGGGCGTGTGCGGGAAGCGCGACCAGGCTATGGCCGAGGCAGAACTTGCCGCACGACTGGGGTACGACATTGCACTTTTGAGCCTCGGCGACTTGCGCGACGCGAACATTGCCGAACTCGTCGAACATTCGAAATCGATCGCTTCCGTGATTCCAGTCATGGGGTTCTGCTTGCAGCCTTCGGTCGGAGGGCGCTTGCTACCCTACGAATTCTGGCGGCAGTTCCTCGAGATCGAGAATGTGGTGGCCATCAAGATTGCGCCCTTCAATCGCTATCAAACGATCGACGTGGAGCGCGCACTGGCCGAGTCGGGCCGCGCCCACGAGATTGCGTTGTACACCGGGAACGACGACAACCTCTTGAACGACCTGTGGACGCAGTTCGATTTCGGTACACAGCCAATTCGGATTGTTGGCGGCTTGTTAGGCCCCTGGGCGGTATGGACGAAGACGGCAGTCTCTCATCTGGATCTTGCGAAGAGCCATTCGAAAGCTGTGCCCAGCGAGATACTGACTCTTGCCGCTCAGATCACCGACGCCAATGCCGCGCTCTTCGATCCTGCGCACCAGTTTCGCGGATGCATTCCCGGCATCCATGAGATCCTGCGCCGCCCGGGCCTACTCGAAGGGCACTGCTGTCTTGACCCAGACGAGGAACTCTGCCCTGGTCAGATGGAGGAAATTGATCGGGTGTGTCGATCGTATCCGCATTTGCGGGACGACGCGTTCGTACAGGAGCATCTGGATGATTGGCTTCGTTAAGACTCTGGTCATAGTGCTGCTGGCTGCCGTTCGGGCGGTGGCCGCAGATAGTGCTGTCGTGAAGAGCACGTATGCCAACGAAGACGTTGCGTTGCAACTCGATCCAGGTGCGCCCTTCTGGAGCGCGTCTCCCTCCGTCTACATGGAGAAAGATACGTTCGGCAAGGCTGTGCCACGGCACCGCACCGAGATCCGCACGCGCTGGACGAAGGAGAACCTATATTTTCTGTTCATCTGTCCCTACGAAGAGCTGCATCTGAAACCCTCGCCGAACACGACGCAGGAGACCAATCAACTTTGGAACTGGGATGTGGCCGAGGTGTTTGTCGGTGCGGATTTCAGCGACATCAAACGCTACAAAGAATTCGAGGTTTCCCCGCAAGGCGAATGGATCGATCTGGACGTGAATCTGCACAATCCTCACCACGAGGATGGCTGGACCTGGAACTCCGGGTTTCAAGTGCTGGCCAGGATTGATCCGCAAGAACACGTCTGGTACGCCGAAATGCGTATCCCATGGTCTGCGATTGATACTCGAACTCCGACACCAGGAAACAAGTTGCGCTTGAACCTATTCCGCAGCCAAGGTCCTCCGGAGCATGCGCACGAGATCACCTGGCAACCGCCCTTCAGCAAAACGTTCCACGTTCCCGAGCGTTTTGGTCTGCTCAAACTGGTCAAAGAAAAACCATGAGGGAACGTCGCGGCTGAATGTTCAGGGTCGTGCAGGGATTCATAATTCCAGTAGTTGTTGATGCAGGAAGACCAAGCCGGCTGCGCCGAGTACTCCTCCGTAGCCGATCGCACTCTGAAAGACGATGGGCACCTCGCGGCCGAGCATGCACTGCGTCTGCCGTGCTACCGCCGAACGTAACGGAGCAAGCAATGGCTCGCCGGCGGTGGCGATGTTGCCGCCCACAATGAGGACCTCAGGATCGAACATGTGCAAGAGACTCACGACCGCCGCAATCAAGGATTCCAGCGCTCGGTCCAGCACGCGACGAGCACTCTCGTCCCCGTTGGCGGCCGCTTGAAAGATCGCTTCCGTGCTAGGCGTCTGGCCTTCACGGCCGACGCAAAGCGTGGCTGCAGCGGCGCGATGCAGATGCGCAAAATAATCCGCCTCGATCGCCCGCGAGGAAAATCGTGTCTCCAGGCAGCCATGATTTCCGCAGATGCAGAGTCCGCCCTGGAGATCGATGATCATGTGGCCGAAGTGCCCGGCGATCCCCGAGGCTCCATGCAAGATCACGCCATCCACCATGGCCGCGCCGCCGACTCCCGTCCCCAAGGTCAGCAAAACTACGTTGCGCTTCCCCCGGGCCGCTCCCCACAGCACTTCGGCTACCAGCGCTGTGCGCGCATCGTTGTCGGCGCGCACAGGCAGATCGCTTCCGACCAGGTCTCTCAGGACGCTTCCCTCGAGAAAATGCAGGTCGCCCGGCAGGCGATCAATCCGGGAAGATTCGGAATCGATGATTCCCTTGCAGCCGATTCCGATTCCCCGCAGCTCCGTCTTCGCGTGACGCAACGAGGAAAGCACGAAGTTGCGCAGGGATTCAGGAGAGCGCGGCGAGGGCGCCTGAAAACGCTCCAGCAGATCGCCACTCAGACCGACAACCCCTGCCTTCATCGCTGTTCCGCCGATGTCGACACCCAGCGCCCGTGGAGTGGTATGAGTTCTGGAACCAGTCTCGCTCACGATGATTTTGCATTATACGCACCGTATGCAATCCTACTGAGCGCACGCAGGCAGATCAGGATGCTGTGCGAGGAGAGAACCATGGAGAAGCGGGCAGATACGGGCGTGCCTCCTCAAGGAAAACCCACAGCTGCCTTGGAGTTTTTCGATCAAGCTCTGAGGCTGCTTGAGAAGTTGAAGCGCACCGAGAGTACGGTCATTCAGCAAGCGGCCGATCTGTGTGCCGATCGCATCGCGCGCGGCGGCCTGATCTTTTTATTTGGCAACGGCCATTCCCGCATGCTCTGCGAAGAGATGACGCCCAGACAAGGATGCTTTCCCGGTTTTGTGGCGCTGGTCGAGTTGGCACTATCGAATCAAGCGGCCATCATTGGCGCCAATGGGCTGCGGGCACCGCTTTATCTGGAGAATTACGAAGGTTACGCTGAGCAAATCCTGCGCGGCTTTCACTTTGGCCGGGATGACGCTTTCATCGTCATTTCCACCAGCGGGATCCGGCCGGTAGTGGTCGAAATGGCCACGGGAGCTCAGCAGCGCGGACTGCCGGTGATCGCGATCACCTCCAAAACTCATTGTGAGCAGACGAAGGCGGCGCACTCTTCTGGCAAGAAGCTGACGGATTGCGCGGACATTGTGATCGACAATCAATGCCCTCCGGGAGATTGCGTGCTCCAGTTGGCCGGCCTCGATTGGGCGACGGGCCCGGTTTCCACGGTCACCGGCGCCATGATTATCAACATGATCCGCTGCGCCACCGCGGAAGGCTTGCTTTGCCGGGGAAAGATCCCGACTCTTCTCCCAAGTCACCAATATGTCGGGAATGCGAAGGCGGGAGAACAGCTGGAAGCGTTCTACGAGGCTTATCGCAAGAGTCTTGCCCATCTCTTCGAGTGACCGGCGGGCGGACGACTATACCGCGCAAGAAAGAACATCAATCAAGATGGAGTGAGCAAGGAGGCTGGCTATGCGGGTTCTTCACAAAGGCGTTCTGATTCTGGTATGCACAAGTCTGATGGTGGCGGCACGCTCCGTACACGCGGCCGACCTATACGCCGTGACGGTCGAGCACGGCGTTTCCGCGACCATGCGCGATGGCGCGATTCTTCACGCGGATGTTTACAGGCCAAAGGCGGACGGAACCTTTCCCGTTCTCCTCGAGCGAACGCCGTATGACAAGAGCGGCTCAGCCGGCTTCGGAGTAAAGGCCGCGGCCCGCGGCTACGTCGTTATCGTTCAAGACGTTCGTGGACGGTACACGTCCGAAGGCGAATGGTACCCCTTCAAGAACGAATCGAACGACGGATTCGATACGGTGGAGTGGGCCGCAACCTTGCCATACTCCAATGGCAAAATTGGAATGTTCGGCGGCTCCTACGTCGGTGCGACGCAAATGCTGACAGCCATCGCGCACCCGCCACATCTTGCCGGAATCTGCCCTGTGGTCACTGCGAGCAACTATCATGACGGTTGGACCTATCAGGGAGGAGCCTTTGAGCAATGGTTCAATGAATCGTGGACCTCAGGTCTGGCGCAGGACACGCTTAATCGCTTCGTGCGCAAGAACACGAATGCGCGCAACGGGATTTGGAAGCTTCCTCTCACGAGCTATCCCCTATTCGAATTGCCGCAAGCGTCCTCCGACCCGGATTTGACGCGCTCCCTGGCTCCCTATTTCCTCGATTGGCTGGCTCATCCCAACTACGACGAGTATTGGAAGCGCGTGTCGATCGAGGAGCATTTCGCCGACATCCAAGTCCCCATGCTGACGATCGCGGCCTGGTACGACATTTTTCTAGGCGGATCTTTGCGCAACTACACTGGCGTCAAACTGCACGGCGGAAGCGATGCAGCGCGCCAGGGCCAGAGATTGCTGGTGACGATCGGCGGACACGCCGGGTCGGGCCGCAAGATTGGAGACGTCGACTTTGGTCCAGCCTCCGAATTTGAGGAAGACGATGCCACCCTGGATTGGTACGACTACCTCTTCAAGAAGGCTGGAAACCGGTTTGCGGCAAAGCCTGTGAGAATTTTCGTGATGGGCGCCAATCAGTGGAGGGATGAGGAGGATTGGCCTTTGTCCCGTGCCCGCGAAACGAAATACTTTCTTCACTCCGCCGGCAAAGCAAACTCCGTGAGTGGAGACGGAACACTCACGAATGCAACGCCTCGTTCGGAATCGGCCGACCACTACACTTACGATCCCGCGAACCCGGCGCCTACGATCGGTGGGCCCTTGTGCTGCGACTCGCAGCATCTCAAGCCCGGCCCTCGCGATCAGAGAGCGGTCGAAGCGCGTGACGATGTACTGGTGTATTCCACTGCAGCGCTGGCGCAGAATCTCGAGGTGACTGGGCTCGTCCGGCTGGAGCTCTTCGCAAGTTCTTCAGCGGTTGACACTGATTTCACCGCAAAGCTGGTCGATGTTTGGCCCGACGGCTTCGCGCAAAACCTCACAGAAGGTATCGTTCGCGGCCGCTACCGTGATTCTCAAGAGCAGCCTGCCTTGATGAATCCAAATCAGACGTACAAGCTCACACTGGACCTGTGGTCAACCAGCAACATTTTTCGCAAGGGACACCGGCTGCGACTGGAAATCAGCAGCAGCAATTTCCCGCGTTTCGACAGAAATCTCAATACCGGGGAAGATAATGCGTCCGCGCGGAAAGGGATGTCCGCGACCAATACCGTCTACCATGACGCAGAGAATCCGTCGGCCTTGGTCCTGCCGATTGTGCCAACGCCATGATGTGCGGTGGCCGGAGTCGGGGTAGCGAACGTGCCGAAGGTTTGTCAACAACCATCCCGCGCTGCTTCTCAGTGAGTGTACGCACCGCCCGGAAGCAGGTACTGGATCGGCCACAACTCGATCTTGTTCTGCACAATTTCAGACCACTTGATGATTGGAACA
>Ga0137401_10000115_pt1 | contig 25982 bp, 25 predicted proteins | sample CZOMad1_1_16fung_FD_108286 | JGI IMG/M metagenome (GOLD analysis project Ga0137401, IMG submission 108286) | Vadose zone soil fungal communities from Angelo Coast Range Reserve, California, USA - CZOMad1_1_16fungal (Illumina Assembly) | ecosystem: Environmental > Terrestrial > Soil > Vadose...
AGAAAGCGAATGGATCAACAAAAATTTCCGATATATGATCTCGCCTTCGCCACCGTGTTTGCCAAAGACTTAACCATGTCGAAGGTTTCCGACTTCGCCAACCACTAGTCACAGTTTTCACGGCATCGGAAAAGGCTTCCGACTTCGCCGGGGGGCGCCATGGTTCGATCATCGGGCGAGGCTTCGTCGGACACGTCGACGGACAGATCGGCGGTCGCGGAGCGACACGCTCTACCTCGCCACGGTCCGGCAAAGCCTTTCGCCGTGGCAGCCTTGGCGGACAATTTGAGCAAAATGGAAGCGTCTCCGCAACCTTTCTAGCTCACAGATCCTGCCTTCGCTGGGTCTGTTTCGCCCTACCCAGCAGGCTTGCAATTTGCACGTGCAGCCCGAGTCGCTCTTTTGTTTCGCTATGGGAGAAGAGATCACTGAAGAAATAGCTGGCTCCAACCGTCTAATTTTGAGGCATAAGATTTTGCTCTCACAGAACGAGAAACACGATTGTATGAAGAAATGCTTTGTAATCGGACTGATGGCCCTCGGTTTAATGGCTTTCACTCCACAACCTGCAAAAGCAGGTGTCCACTTTGGGATCTTCGTAGGTCCACCGGCCTATTACTACCCTGGTTATTATCCGGGCTATTACTACGGATATCCCTATTACTACGGACCGCGTTATCACTATTGGTACTATCACCGGGGTTATCGGCACTATCGTGGCTGGCACCACGGGCGTCATTGGCGCTAGCCCTAACGGGGAGGGACTAGCTGACCTATAGCGCAATTCCATTATTTCCTTAGTTCCTCGACCCCGGTTGAGGTGACCCCTTCGCGCGTGCGATTGCGGCTTCTTGTTGCGCTCCGGCAAAAATGAAGAATGCGATAAAGATCAGCAGAGGATTGCCGAAAAGCCCGAAGATGCCGAAAACGACGGCCAGGCCCTGGCCAATCCAAGCCGCAACCTGTGTCGCTTGAGCGTACGGCATCGCCATTGCTAAGAGCGCGCGGAGGATTCGACCGCCGTCCATCGGGAACGCTGGAATCAAGTTGAACAATACCAACATCACGTTCACGGACGCCAGTTTGCTCAGCAACTCGACTCTTGGACTCTCCAGGTATTGGAGTTGTTCAAGCTCGGCGCTGCGGTGAACCACAAAGATCAGCGCTGCGGCAATAACCACGTTTACGAGTGGCCCGGCGATGGCGACTACGAGTTCCTGCCAAGGTTTGTCTGGGATCCGGGCGAGCCGCGCCACACCGCCAATTGGGAGCAAGGTAATGTCAGGTGTTGCGATGCCAAATCCGCGCGCCGCGAAAGCGTGGCCAAACTCATGTAAGAGTACGCAGGCGAACAAGGACAGAATGAAGAGCACCCCTTGCACGGCGCCTGACAACCCTTCCACCTGGTAGTAGCTGAACCCAATCCATGCTACAAACAGCAGAAAAGTGAGATGAATTCGCACTTCGATTCCGGCAACCGAAGCAACTTTGAAGGACCAACGCATATCTCGGACTCTGTTGCCCTTTGGGCAGCGCAGCAAGAGAAACACGATTGCTGAAGCTACGGTGGGGTAATCGTCATCCCCGTAATGATGCTCTCAACCGCCTCGATGGTTGTCTGCTTGGGATCGATGTCGTCAGCGACCTTCTTGCCTCGCCGCAGAACAACGATCCGATCAACTACCTGAAACACGTGGTAAATATTATGGGCGATAAAGATGCACGAATGCCCGGAATCACGGGCACTGCGTACGAAACGCAGCACGCCTTTGGTCTCGTCGACACCGAGGTTGTTGGTGGGTTCATCGAGGATGATCAGGTTGCTCTCAAAGTGCATCGCCCGGGCAATGGCGACCGCTTGTCGCTCGCCGCCAGATAGCGCACTGATTGGGGTAGTTGGCGGAATTTCTTTCGTGATGCCGACTTGCTTGAGCAGCCGACGCGCCACCTCATTCATCGCGTTCTGATCTAGCCGATCAAGGAGGCGTGGCCCTTTCACTGGTTCACGTCCTAGAAACAGATTGCGAGCGATCGAGAGCTGGGTCACCAGCGCCGAGTCTTGGTAGATCGTCTCGATGCCTTGAGCGATGGCGTCGGTCGTATTGCGGATGTCGACCTTGCCGCCATCTATGTAGATATCCCCGCTGTCGGCCCTGATTGCACCAGAGAGAATCTTGATCAGCGTCGATTTGCCTGCGCCGTTATCACCCAGCAGACCAACGATTTCATTCCGACGGACCGACAGAGTGACGTCGTTGAGCGCCTGCACTCGACCAAAAAACTTGTTGATGTGCTCCATCCGCACGAGTTCTTCCGCCATAGCATTAAGTCCCCGCATGGTGCCTGCGTTCAAGCCAGGAATGAAGCGCCATCATGCCCAGGATGATCGCGCCGATGAAAATATTGTAGGCAAGGCCCGGCACGCCAATCAGGACGATGCCGTTACGCATCATGCGTAGGATCAGCACGCCGATGACTGTGCCGATGATCGTGCCACGACCGCCGGTAAGCGCGGTACCGCCGATTACCACCATAGCGATGACTTCCAGCTCGTATTGGGTGCCACTGTTTGGGTTGGCTGCTGAAACTCGAATCGAGCTGGTCACACCGGCGTAAGCGGAGAGGACTGCCGTCAAGATAAACAGCAAAATCTTGGTACGCGAAACGCGTACGCCGCGCGCACGGGCGGCTTCCGGGTTGCCACCCGCCGCCTGAATCCAGTTCCCGACTTTGGACTGGGTCAGCACATAGCCCAAAATGATCGCGAACAAAATGAACCAAAGCAGCGACGTATGGATACGTAGTTCACCGATCGAAAATTCGCCGACGATGATCGCCATCAGAGGAGAGTTGGCGGCCCAAGTCCGTTGCGGAAAGCCGCTGGTAATATAGAGCGCGATCCCGCGCACGACCAGCAGCATTCCGAGGGTGACCAGGAATGATGGTATCTTGAGGCGGGTAACCAACCAACCATTGACGAAACCGGTGACCGCTGCGATCGCCATCGCGATCAGGAAACCGACCTCCAGCGAAGTGATGTGAGCGTTGTAGAAGGTCCACATCACGATCGGTGCAAAGCCGAACACCGAGCCGACAGACAGGTCGAATTCGCCTGAGATCATCAGCAGGGTCATCCCCAAGGCGATCATCCCAAGCTCAGGAGTGAATGCCAACGAATTGCTAATATTGCCTGCCGACAGGAACGCCGGCGAGCGCATGGTAAAAGCAACGATCTCACCAATGAGGAGGACGAATGGCCCAAACTCGGGTCTCGCGATCAGGCTTCGGAGGAACGAAATTAGTGTGCCGTCGCGCATATACCGGTGACGTCGTTACATTCAAAACGGGCCTGCGGCGACATCATCGGTATATACGGCAAACTGCACCCAATTATTTGTGGGCCGAGCCCTCCATTATTTTGAGGTAGGTCGCGGCCTTATCCTTTTCGTACAAGGTGCCGACGCTGACATCGAATCCGGGCGGAATCCCGCTGGCCGTCATCGCTGCGATTGAAAGAGCTAAATAGCTAGTCGCCTGCGGATCCTGCCACATCGCTGCGTTAACATAACCGTCCAAGACCTCCTGGGCCGTATCGGTCGAATTACCCCATCCGACCACCGGAATTTCACCAGCTTTGACTTTAACCTGATCGAAGACACGCTTGATGCTTCCGGTCACCAGGTCACCCAGGCCGATGATCGCTTTAATCTTGCTGTGATTGGCGGTGAGGTAATCCGACATTCGCGTGATAATCTCGGCCTGATCAAGTTTGGCTTCGGTTATTTCGTAAGTTACGCCGAGCGGCTTGAATACCGTGTCGATTCCTTGGGTTTCGAGCGTCTGATAAGTGGCACCGGGGACTTCTACCGGCATCCAAACGAAATCGCCTTTTTTGACGAAGTTATGATCCACCAGATACTGCGCCCAACGATGACCGATCGCGACGTTGTCGCCGCCGACGTAGGCATCTCGACCACTGGTCTTGTCTTCGGTGTTCATAATGATCACCGGAATACCGGCCGCATGGGCATCGGCAATGACTTTGGTCAGGCTGCCTGGATCGGGTGTGCTGGTGACAATCCCTCTCGCCTTCGCGGAAATAGCGGCCCGGACTGCCTCCTGTTGCGACGGAACATCGCCGCTATGGAAGGAGGTGCGAACGTCATTCCCGGTATCCTTCCCCCACTGTTCGGCACCCTGGAGGAAATAGGTCCAGACCGGGTCAGTCGGCGATCCGTGGGAAACCCAATAATAGATCGCTTTGTCTGCGGCCGAACTAACGACCGGGGCAAAAAAAGCCGCGATGGTGCCAAGAAATAGCAAAAAGAGGCCCATCGTTTTCAAAATGGCTTTTCCTTTTGCCGCCGCTGCGCTCTGGCGCGACACGCTTTCTGACAGCAGCCCGAACCGGGCTGCGTAATTTAACCGAACGAGTGTTCTCATATGGTGGGGGGGTAATCCGGTAACCGGATCTTCTGATTTAGGACGGGAAAGAATTATTCAACAAGGTTTATGAGATAAATCGAAGCAAAAACTGATATGATTGGGGTAAGGACCAGCCTTCGGGCCAGCCGAGAGTCTTCCCGAAGCGATCTTCTCTCCTGGTTCCTGAGCCAGCAGGATCAGGCTACATCAGACTGATTCGGACCGGAGGGTGGCGCTCCTTCACCTTAGTCCGGTTCTGTTTGCCCCCCTCCGCCAAAACGCTCAGTTCCCCTCCACCGTTACGAAACCATTCGTTTAATTGCCGCTTGGCAATGCTGACGTGCAGAACCTCGTCTGCCCAATCAAAATCCTGAAATGTCGTCATCAGCGGATGTTTAGCCCCATCTCGACAGAATTCCCACTCGCCTCGTTTACCGATTGGGTACTTCATCTGAGCACCTTCAATCTCCAGGCCTAGGGTAGCGTACTGTTCAAGTGCCGGTGCCTCCATGCAGTAAACGCTCTCATACTCTCGCATGGGGATGGCACTCACGGTACCGAAGGTCGCCTCGATTGCCGCCTGGCCCATCATTGAGTGCCGCACCTCGTCCCAGAGGTGACGAGAAATATCCCAATAGAACTCCCAAGGCATCTCTTTGGTTTCACAGAGGACGACGGCCAAACCCTCTGCCACATTGATTTCCGAGAGTCTGATTCCCAACATGTAAGCAAAGTAATCAGCGACATCTTCCATCGGAGGTTTTAGGTAGTCCCAGACTCGATTCAGACCAGGGTCACGGCCGGGCTTTCTCGGCACGGCAAATGGTTCGGTTGATTTCTCCCGAGCAGCAATCTGCCCTCTCCCTTTGGATCCATCTACTCCGCCGGCGGCATCTGCAAATTTCTGAAGTCTTGGTGGCAAATTTCGTTCCGGTTCAGGAACATCAAGCTGGTCGAGATGCGCACGGAGACAGGCGACCGCAGCACGCAGCCGAAGAAGAAAAGTCTCAATCAATTCGCAGGTCGGCGCATCGGCCAGCGGATTGGTCGTCGCGAGATAATCCTCGTAACTTCCGAGCAGCTCCTGGTGCAGCCACCACACGATTCGTGCAACTTCCCTGCTCTCTTCGCCATATACTGCTTCGTCCAGAAGAATCGCTAACGCCTCATTGGGGACACCATCGATTCGCACCTTGGCGGTACGCATCTCACGAAGCCGATGGCGAAGCGAATGGCAACGACCCGCTGCGTTATATTGCAGACGCCCGAGCAACAACTTCAAATCGCGCTCTGGCGCCGAGATCATTTTCGCGGCGCAAAGAAACATCAATCGCTTTTCGATATAGGCCAGACACAACAGCCTTTCGGTGGCGGAACCGACCGAGAGACCTAGACATTTTATATCCCCTAATCCCGCGTATTTTGTTGAGATCATAATTCCTTTGTCTGAATCAGTAGATTTGCATGGCCCGAGCGGCGGCTCCAAACGCGCCAGCCCATTCCCCCAGTTTCGCGAAGGCTAGTTCCACGCCTAACCCGCCAGGCCGCCACTCCCATGTGCCCAATCTTTGGCGAAGACCCTGGATCAGTTCGTCTCCGGCAATCGAAATGCCTCCGCCCAGGAGCACCAAGTCTGGATCCAGCACGTTGATGAGTGAAACTAATCCTCTGGCCAAATCGCTTAACATTCGATCCCATACTTGGAGTGCGTTGGATTCCTGCCGTCGGCAAGCGTTCAGTAACGCTCGGGTGTCAGAGAATAGTCCCTCAGAACGCTGATTTACCGTTTGATTTCCCACCGCGTCCTCAAGCGAGCCGGGTGTCCCAACGATGTCCAACAGACCAGTATCGCGAATAGAAACATGGCCAAAATGTCCGGCTCGGCCGCGAGCCCCGCGTAAGAGTCGACCATCGACGATCGCTGCACCGCCGACTCCCGTTCCTAGCGTCAACATAATCACATTTTGTCGTCCCGCCGCGGCGCCCAACCATCGCTCGCCCAAAAGTGCGGCCTGACCATCGTTGAGAGCAGGAACGGCTCGGGGCCGACCCAAAAATCGTTGCCAGTTAAGGCCCTCAATGCCAGGCATCCGGTTTGGCAAATTCCAAATGCAGCTCTCATTGCTATCGGCGAGTCCGGCCGCGCAGACACCAACGAAGAGTTCCTCGCCGTACTGCTCGATCAACTCTTGAACCAGAGCTTGCGCCACCTCCGCCCAACGCTCGACGCCATTATCCAGAGATTGGCGAACTACCTGGTCAAGCACGGTTCCCTCATCTTCGACCACGACTGCTTTGACGCGGGTTCCACCAACATCGAGTCCGATCGCCGCCTTTGCCTGCACTTAGACAGATTTGTCGAAGGCAAAACGAGATGCAACCAAAAGAGATTGCTCGTGGCGCAAACTGATATGATTATTCGGCGAAATGGGGCGGCGACCACGCAGTGAAATCGACAAAATTCGCGCCAGTTTGCGCATCATGGTATCGGACGAATTCCGTCGCGCAGGTCAGCGATTCGTTTCCGCCCGCTACATTTCCCAGAGATTTAAAGTTAGTTATCAAACTGCCCATCGCTTACTGACCGAACTGGAAGGCGATGGTTTTATCATTCGAAGAGCCGGTTCCGGAAGCTTCATCGCAGGCCACCAGAATACCTTACAGTCCGCTCTCTTGATTTTCGCTAGACGGGCAAAGCGTTCCGGAAGTTTTGGTGACCTTCTTTTGCGGCAGCTGGTCGCCAAGATGAAGGCGATGGAGATACCTTTCGAGGTGATATTCGGCGGTAGCACATCAAAGCACGTTCGTGAAGATGTCTATCCTGTCCTCTGGGAGTCGCCTCGCCTGATGCATGATCTCTCGGCGGATTACCGATTCTCGCTGGTTTTACACGACAAACCGCCCGCCGGGATCGGTAGTCTCTTTACTGACTCGATCAGTGTTGATGATTTCAGCGGCGGTATCACTGCCGGCCAAATTCTCTCCCGTTATTCTCCGCGGCGGCCGGTGGTCGTCGGGGGGCCGGTTGCAGATGGGCGGAGCCAAAGCAGAATCGATGGATTCCGTCAGATTTTTCCTTCCGCTCAGGTCTTAGAGGCCGGAACCTGGTTCTTTCGTTCCGCCGTACAAAACATCGCGGCACCGCTGAGCTCCCTTCGGGCGGACGCCCTTTTTTGTTGCAGCGACCGCCTGGCCCAGGCAACACTGATCTGTTATCAAAAACTCAAAATTCCCGCGCCGATAGTTATCGGATTCGACAACGCTCCCGTCGCAGAGACTCTGAGTTTATCGACAATCGGAATTCCGTGGGAGGAGGTAGCACGCGCTGCCGCCGCGGTGATCATGAAACGATTAGGCGGGCAGACCGATCATGCTAGTGCGGTCGTCTTGCCTCCGGTGCCAGTGATACGGAATAGCCGATAGCACGCAAGCGAAGACAGGTGGCCAATAGATAAATAGCAAATAGGAGACTCTTCATTACTCCATGATGGCGACTGCGTTTTCTGACGGCGCCGCACCGGTCGCCTCGGTCAAGGCTTTCGGTCTCGCCGAAAACCAGAACGGGGGAGATTTCTTCAAGCGACCCGGCGCTTGAATTTTGAGCGCTCTTCGACGTTTCTTTATGCTGGAGGTAGCCATGATTGCAAAACAGTTATTTGGACGCACAGGACACCAGAGCACGCGAGCCGTTTTCGGAGGGGCAAGTTTGGCGAAAGTCACTCAAGATGAAGCCGACCAGACTCTCGAGCTACTGCTACGCTACGGGATCAACCACCTCGATGTTGCCGCCGGCTACGGGGACGCTGAGCTCCGAATCGCGCCGTGGCTTCGAAAGTATCCCGGACGATTCTTTCTGGCAACGAAGACCGGCGAACGCACCTATGACGAAGCCAAGCGGGAGATTCACCGTTCCCTCGAACGCATGGGCGTAGAACGAATCGATCTGATCCAACTCCATAGCCTGGCGGATCCGATTGAATGGGACACCGCTCTGAGCCCGGGAGGTGCGTTGGAGGCTTGTATCGAGGCACGTGAGCAAGGTTTGGTGCGGTTTATCGGCGTCACCGGCCACGGCTCACAAATCGCGGGAACCCATCTGCGAAGTCTGGAGCGCTTCGACTTCGATAGCGTCTTGCTTCCCTATAGCTATATCATGATGCAAGACCCTCACTATGCCGCTGCATTCGAACGCGTGTTAGCGGTGTGCAGCGAACGGAATGTGGCCGTGGTGACGATCAAGTCGATTGCGCGTCGACCGTGGTGGGGCCGCGAACACACCCGAGCCACATGGTACGAACCGTTCGAAGAACAAGGCGATATCGACGCGGCAGTGCATTGGGTTCTCGCGCGTCCTGAGATTTTCCTTGCTACGGTGGGCGACATTCGTCTTCTCCCGAAGGTGCTGGATGCAGGGAGTCGATTCACTTCGGTGCCCGATGAAGAAACGATGCGCGAGCAGAATGCTCGTCTGGAAACGCTTCCGCTGTTCGTGTAAGGGGAGTTGCGGGTTACGGGTTGCGGGTTGCGAGTTACAGGTTAAGAGACGCGCGCCGAATTGCTTGGCCCGCAACAGGTAACCCGGAACTCGCAACTTATTGCGCCGTCCAGCCACCATCGATGAGAATATCTGTCCCAGTGATGAAACCTGCAGCTTCGGAGCATAAGTAGAGGGCAAGCTGACCAATTTCCTCGACCCGCCCCCAGCGGCCGACCGGGATTTTCGAAAGGAATTGCTGGTTGAGTTCTGGATTTTGAATCAACGTGGTATTCATCTCAGTGGCGAACGGTCCGGGGCTGATGCAATTTACCGTGATGCCCTCGGCAGCGAGTTCCAGCGCCAGTGCACGCGTTAAGCCGAGCAACGCAGATTTGCTTGCCGAGTAAGCCGAGCGACCGGGAATCGAAACGTGACTCATGATCGATGCCAGATTGATGATGCGCCCGTAGCGTTTACCTTTCATATGTGGCACAAACGACCGGCACATGAGAAACACGCTGGTCAAATTGGTATCGAGAACATGATGCCACTCTTCCAACGTGAATTCTACCAACTGCTTACGCAGGTTGATACCAGCGTTGTTGATCAAGATGTCGACACCGTCGAAAGCTGCAATCACGTCACGTTCCAGCTTTCGGACCTGATCCTCTTCCGAGACGTTAGCCGAGAAGACTTGCGCCTGGCCACCGACGCTCTCGACTGCTTGCTTCGCTAAGTTCAACTGTTCAATATCGCGCGAAACGAGTGCAACGTTTACACCCACGGAAGCCAGCGACAAGGCCATTGCTTTGCCTAATCCCTTGCTGGCCCCGGTAATGACTGCGGTCTTACCGCTCAGATTGGATTCGATCATTTGCAGTTTCCAAGGAACGCATCTGAGCGACCGCTGTCGATCCAGTTTTTCGGTAGCGTCCACTCACCGTGTCGTCTCCTTAAGTTGACGCGCATGGGTAGCCCCGAATCCCGCTAGGTCCACATACCAAAGCCCTTTTGCGCGTTCACCAACCTATTCGTCGACCCTGTCCGGAAAAATAACTCGCCATCGGTGGTGCAGCGCGAATAGCGAATTGTCGCAGGCTCACAGATCCTGCCTTCGCAGAATCGGTTGCGCCTACCATCACGCTGCTTGCTCTTCTAGACCGAGGGAGGGATAATCGGTGTAACCGCGTGGACCGGAACCGTAAAACGTGTCGGCAACCGGCTCGTTGAGCGGCGCATTCAAAGCGAAGCGTCGAGGAAGATCCGGATTGGCGATGAAAACTCGACCATAAGCAACTGCGTCGGCTTCACCGTTGGCCAAGATCTGTTCGCCGGTTTCTCTAGTAAACGAATCATTAGCAATTACAGGACCGCCAAACGCCTTCTTCAGTTCCGGTTCGAGGCGCGGTTCCTCTAAAGATTCGCGAGCGCAAATAAACGCGATACCACGCTTATTGACTTCACGAGCGACGTATCCGAAAGTCGCCGGTTTGTTAGAGTCGCCCATTGAATGCGTGCCAGCACGAGGGTTGAGGTGCAGACCAACCCGGGCCGCTCCCCATACTGAAACTGCAGCGTCAACAGCTTCGAGCATAAGCCGGGCGCGGTTCTCAATCGATCCGCCATATTCATCCGCGCGATGATTGCTCACGTCCTGAAGGAATTGATCCAGCAGGTAACCATTTGCACCGTGAAGCTCGACTCCATCAAAGCCAGCCGCCAGCGCATTTTCGGCTCCTCTCCGGTACTCGGCAATAATACCGGGAATTTCATCGAGTTTGAGAGCGCGAGGAGTCACGAACGGCTTCTCGGGACGAACCATGCTAACGTGTCCATCGGGCGCAATAGCGCTCGGTGCGACGGGAAGAGACCCATTAAGATATATCGGGTCCGATATACGACCGACGTGCCACAATTGCAGGATGATTCGTCCTCCGGCGTGGTGGACGCCGTCGGTCACGCGTTGCCAGCCTGCGACCTGTTCTTTCGACCAGATACCCGGGGTATTCGGATACCCGACGCCCATCGGAGAGATCGAAGTCGCTTCGGAGATAATCAAACCGGCACTGGCGCGTTGCTGGTAATATTCCCGCATTAGATCATTGGGGACCCGGCCTTCGCTGGCTCGGCAGCGGGTCAACGGAGCCATAATTACGCGGTTGGGAAGGTCCCAATCACCGATCCGAACTGGGTCTTGCAATGTGACCATACTCTTTATTTCGTTATCAACCGATCGATAAAGTTCGATATACGTCGAACTATCCCGGCATCCAGTCCCAAGTCAACCAATAGTTCGATCATTGTCTAACTTTCGCGAGATGGTATCTTCAGCGCTCATGAAGGTTTACTCCCACCCTTCGCTCAACCATGTCGAATTAGCGACTGTGATGCAGGCGCTTTCGGATCCGTGTCGGATCGCTATCATCCGAGCGCTCGGGGATGGCCGAGAGCTCGCCTGTAACGAGATTGCGCTCGATGTGTCAAAAGCAACGCGCTCCCATCATTTCGATGTCTTGCGCGAGGCGGGTCTGATCTTCACCAGGGCCGAAGGAACGAAGTGCATGACCTCGCTACGCCGGCCGGAGTTGGACAAGCGGTTTCCCGGGCTACTGAAGTTGATAGCAAATAGCAGATAGCACGCAGCCGATTGTAACCGCTTGTGGATCCTGTTTTCGGCTTAACTGGGTTTAATCATAAACTCGAATTCACGGACTGGCAGGAAGTCCTATCGCTTGCGTACCGCGAAGATCAAAGTGGAGGTGCGAGGACTTATCTGATACCCGAAACCGAAAGTGAGCGGTTTCGGATTACTCGTTGCGTAATAATTACGGAGTTCAGGCTGATAGTAGTTCTTGAAAAGGTCGATCGGGCCGGGATAAGCGCCGAAAACCCGCAAAGTCCATCTATCTGTTGTCAGGTAACGAATGGGAATGCCGGAGTCATCTTCTAGGATGGAAGCACTGACCTGAAGCAGCATGCTCCGGACGGTGTTAAAGGCATTTTGATGCATCAGGTAGGAAGCAGCTTTCAAAAATGAATTCGTAGGACCTAGACGCTCACAAAAACGCAACACCGCGGGATTGCCTTTCAGGAAACCGTCGGAGAGATCCGAGCTGAAGTAATAAAGAGTCTTTTGTGCACCGGTTGTCGGATCGACTAGAACAAACCGGGCGCCTCGTACGGAACCGCGAAAGCCATTGATGATCCCTCCATTCGGCTCAAGCGAAATGTAATCCAATTTCGCGATGTCCAGACCAGATCGAGCAACGAATACGAAAATGATCGGCAAAACACCCTTGAGTTGCGACCGGGAAAAATCGGCCCGCATATCTTTGGTTTCGAAGTAGCTGTAGTTCAAAACGGGATTCAGCGATATTTCGATGTTCTGCAGCGTGCTATCCAGAGATAGGACCGGAACGGTAAGTAAATCGGGAATGGATTCGACTGGCTCCAAACCTTGAAGAACATAAGTCGACGCGTCCGGAAAAAAAGCATTCGCGTAAAGAAAGTCCGGGCCGCCGAAGAGATAGAGGCAGACCCGACTCGACTGGGTAACCGGAGCTAACGCTTCAGCTCGCCAGATTCGGATATTGTTTATTTGCCGCTGATCCAGCGCGGTGAAAGAATTATTCATTGCGCTGGAGTGCGCGATCCACTGGGGATCACGAGTAAGGGCTTCCAACGGCGAACCCTGCGACACCGGCATTCCAGCTAGATACCGCGCCACGTCAGTGGCGCTTGCAGCAGTCCTGGTGGTTTGACCTGAAGCAACATTCGCGGTGCAAACAGCGATCAATGAGATGATCCGAATGCGTTTCCAATAATTCATTACAGTAGAGCAGATAATGACGGATGACAGATGGCAAGTCGCAAATCGCGAAGGACCAGCCGGCATTACTCCAATACTCAATGGGTCGCATGGGTCGCATGGGACTAATGTGACCCATGTGTCTGATTGTTTTCTTCGTTCCTCTGTTGAAGCCTGACGCGAGTCATACGTTCGCGGAGCCCGCCCTCTTTGATGAAATCCCGCTCGAGCCGGCGAATCTGCCGATCTAAAAGGAAGTTCGTTTGGTGAATTAAACAGATGGCAATATTCGCGACTACCTCAGCCGGCCGGGTTTCACAAAATTCAGCATAATCCTTGTAAGTCAGGTTGGTTTTGGTCCCCAGACGCCTTACAAATCGGGCTTGGCGACTCTCCTTTTCCCAAATTGAAAGAGCCCGCACGCGAAGGAAATCGCAGTAGTCACTCAGCAATTCTTCGAGACTTGCGCGCGCAACGCCAAATAGCTTGATTTCCGTTTCTTTAGAAGTCCCGGAAGCCTTGCTACCTTCCACGATGTTTTGTTTGCCGGATCGGGCCGCTTGGATCATCTGATCGTTGGTGCGATCCAGCTTGCCAAGAAAGCGATGACAGAACCGATACGTAAAATCGTAAATAATCTCAGCCTTTTGATAAGAAAGGAGTTTCCGGTAATTGCCATGTGCCGGTATGAACCCAGGATTATTCTTCATCGGGGTATTGGCCGCGTGTTAGTCATGGGTCCGATGCAAAGATGCCTTTCTTCAGAAGTTATTCCATAACATTTACATCTGCTGTTAGGTTAAACGAATAAAGGGCGGTGATCAACATACACTTACATTTTTTGAAATAGTATTGTCCGCAACGCTCAAGCAGAATACTTCAGGTGACACTGATCTCGAAAAGCAGGCTGGTCTTGCCGGTGAGACGACGAAAAAAACGAATAAAATAGGAGGGATCTTCAAAACCTATGCCGTAGGCAATTTCCGAAACCGTCAACGAGGTATGGAGCAGCAATCGTTGCGCCTCCAACAGGAACGCTTTTGAAGAATCGTTTAGCCGACTCTTCCTCGGTCACGTCGATAATCGATCCCGTTGCTTTCTCAGAAAACTTTGCCGATGCTTCATCGATCTTGGTTTGAGAACTCGATCCGATGATCACCTCGGCCCCCGCGTCCAGGGCAGCCTCCGCCACAGCCAATCCGATTCCACTGGTCCCTCCGATGATGGCGATCCTTTGATCAATGAGCATCCCCAAATCTGTTCGCGGATCAGCTCGCTGACAACTTCATGTCTCGGCACTTTCCTGAGAAAAAATGGTACTTTTTCAGTCTCGCTTTAGGCTCGAATGAAATGACAGATAGCAAATAGTCCTGAGCCAGGAGGATCAGGTTACCCATCTCATCCCCGTCCGATATATGGCATTTTTGTCGCCATGACGGTCATGAATTGGACGTTCGCCTCAAGCGGCAGGTTTGCCATGTAAAGTACCGCGTCAGCAATGAGTGATACATCGATCAGGGGTTCAGGTCGGATTGATCCATCGGCCTGCTGAACGCCTTCGGCCATCTTTGCCGCCATCTCGGTAGCCGCATTTCCGATATCAATTTGACCACAGGCAATGTCGTACTCGCGTCCATCGAGTGAGGTCGAACGAGTCAATCCCGTCACCGCATGTTTGGTCGCCGTATAAGGCGCCGAGTTCGGCCGCGGTACATGGGCAGAAAGCGAACCATTGTTGATGATCCGGCCGCCCCGAGGAGTTTGTCGTTTCATCAGACGAAATGCTTCCTGGGTACAGAGAAACGGACCAGTCAAGTTGGTGGCCAGAACGCGCTGCCATTGCTCGGAGGTAACATCCTCAAGTTGTGCGCCAGGTATTCCCGCACCGGCATTGTTAAACAACACATCTAATCGATGAAACACCTCTTCGGTTCGTTGGAAAAGGCTTCCAACCGATACCGGATCCGTAACATCAGTAGAAACGGCTAGCGCCCGCGATTGATCGGTATTGGCAATTTCGATCGTCTCCCGCAGCGCGGCCATGCGCCTTCCGGCCAAAACGACGCGGCACCCGTCGCGGAGAAATGCCAGTACCACGGCACGACCAATGCCGCTACCAGCGCCGGTCACTAGAACGATTTTGTCAGCCATAGGGGCACCACCGTCTCTGAAGTTCTCCGGCTGGCAAGTGGAGTAAAATAAAAACGCCAGGAGCGCCGGAAGGGACAACGAGACTTTGATCGAATGACAGCCGTTGCAGTTTCGGCAGCGGTGACTGGGTCACGACTCCGCAGAGCCTTCGTCGCGGCCGAGTCGACGGTACTGAGTCCTCACGCCAGCGCCGGAATACGTCCACCGAGCTCATCTTCGATGTAAATACGAATGATCTCATCAAACGAACTCTCTGTTCGAAAGCCAAGAGCAAGTGCTCGATCGGCAGCAAAGTTTTGCGGCCAACCCGAGACCATAGCGCCTATGATTGGATCCGGTGCACGACGAATCAGGGCCACCGCCTTTTCACCCGCAACTTTTCGCAATGCTGCAATCTGTTCCCCTACGGTCGCAGAGAGACCTGGCATAGTCAGCGTGCGTCTTGCCCCGAGCGGCCGCAAATCCATGGTTGCCGCATGTATCAAAAAACCGACCGCTGCCCGCGGGCTGGCATGCCAATGGCGCACCTCTTCGGAGACCGGCAACACTGCTTCCTGGCCCGAAAGCGGTTCCCGCAGAATACCCGAGAAAAAGGAAGAGGCGGCCTTGTTCGGCTTTCCTGGCCGAATACAAATGGTGGGCAGGCGGATTCCAACTCCTTCGAAAAATCCCCGACGTGAATAATCGGCCAGTAGAAGCTCGTCCACGGCTTTCTGCGTTCCGTAGCTGGTAAGCGGAGTGGTGAAGAACTCATCCCCAATCACATCCGGAAACGGGGCACCGAAGACGGCGATGCTAGACGTGAAGACCATCCGGGGTTGGTACCGCGCTTTGGCGCCCTCTTGACGAATCGCTTCAAAGAGCTGGCGAGTGCCATCGAGATTAACCCGATAGCCCTTGTCGAAGTCTGCCTCGGCCTCTCCGGAGACCACGGCCGCCAAATGAAAAACAACGTCTGGCCGGGTCGCAACGCATTTGACTGCCGCTCCTGGAGCGGAAAGATCTGTGACTGCAAGGGATACATTCCCGGAAAAATGGGCGGGTTTCTCCGGTTTGATCGTATCGACCAAAGATAGGGCGGTCAGCTCTTTTCCTCCCAGGTGTCCAACGCGCGTCAGCTGTTGAGTGAGCTTCCGGCCAACCATCCCTGCTGCCCCGAGGATCATAACATGCATCTTGTATCTTACCCTCAAACTCGTTTCTCGTCCGCGTTCTGAAAGTAATTGGTAATCAGTAGTCGGTAAGGCCATAGCGATGCAATGATCTGTTTAGCTGAATGGGACGCAGCCGGGTTCTTGTTGCAAAAGAGCGATCGCAGGAGAACGTTTAAGTATGGCTGAGCCTATCTCGTCGGCCGTTTCTAGGCGTCGATTTTTGTATGCAGTGGCGGTTGCCGCCGCGCCGGTGGCATTTCTTGCGCGGGTCAGGAACAGCTTGGGTCAAGACCAGGGGACCGTTGAATTAGATCCGACTCCGGCCGCCGGCGAAAAGTTGGAGCTGACTCCGGAAGAAACGGCTGGACCATTTTTCAGGCCGAACTCGCCCGCCAAAAATAGCTTCCGAGACTCGGGAGTAACCGGAACATCAGTGAAATTAACTGGAACAGTCCTCGATCGGAAGGGCAAACCGATGCCGAAAGTCTTACTCGATTTCTGGCACGCCGATGCCAACGGCCAGTACGATTTCAATGGATTTCGATGCCGAGGCCATCAGTTTTCCGGTTCCGATGGAAAGTACGCTTTGGAAACCGTCATGCCCGGTTTGTATCCGGGACGGACCCGCCATTACCATGTTCGGCTCCAAGCGGCGCATGGTCCGATCTTGTCGACTCAGCTCTATTTTCCGGGAGAAGCGCGCAACTCGACCGATTCGTTGTTTAAACCGGAGTTGCTGCTCAAGATACGTGAGAGTGGCGCAGGCCGAATTGCTGTCTTCAATTTCGTTCTGGAAACGATCTGAATTGGAATGCGGATTGCGGAATGAACCAGTAGGGCAGGTCGCTCCGCGACCACCGACCTGTCCGCCGAAGCCCCAGAGCACTGCCCATTCGCGGTTTAATTCAGAAAATTCTCAATTTTTTTGAAAAGCCCTCTAAAGCGCTTAATCCTACTGTCGAAATAAGGTAAGTAGTGCTGGGTGCGTGGCTTGGCGGCAAGAGGCGGCAATACATTTGTGCAGGTGATTCGTCTCTTGGGAGAGGCTTTTTCGCATCGCCTTGGAACAACTCCAGCTTGAAAGCATACCCAGCGAACGAGATGAGTCGAACCTGATGGAGGACCCCGAAACCGGTTTATCGAAGAAGCAGCAGGAGGATATTCTTCGAGCTTTCGGCCGCTTTCTCGGCAAAAAGAGCTGTATCTTTTGCTCGCTCGGTGGGATTGGAAAGCGAGTTTGCTCGATATGAATGCCTCGCCGACAAACATTTTGTTGGTTGAGGACGATCCAAATGATGCTCTTCTGCTCGAACGCGCTTTCCGCAAGGCGGGACTTCTGTACCCGCTCAATATCGTTCGCGACGGCGATCAAGCGGTCGATTTTTTGCAAGGCACCGGCAAATACAAAGATCGCGTCAGATACCCGTTGCCGCGGCTGATGCTTCTGGATTTGAAGCTGCCGCGGCGATCTGGACACGAAGTACTAAAATGGGTGCGCAGCCGGCCCGGTCTGAAGCGACTTCCGGTGATTGTGCTCACTTCCTCCAGCGAACCGAGGGATATTGTCGCGGCCTATGACGAGGGAACCAATTCTTATCTAGTCAAACCGTCGAACGCGGAATTGTTGACGCAAATGGTCTCGCAACTCGAGAAATATTGGCTAACGCTAAACGAGGGACCAGAATTGTCGCTTTAAGAGTCTTCGTTCCTGACATAGGATGCCAGGAACGAGTCAATTCAGGGCTTGAGGGCAGCTGGCTTGGCAACCGAAATCACCAGGAGGCAAACTCTGTGACTGAACGGAGCACAACAGGATTCCCAAGCGAACTCGAAAAATTCAGGAATACTCTAACTCACGAGTCGTTCACTCACTTGGTGGCCGGCGTGGCGGATTACGCCATCTACCTGCTCGATGCCGAAGGTCAGGTGGTGAGCTGGAACAGCGGAGCGGAGCGCATCAAGGGTTACCGGGCTGATGAGATTATCGGAAAGCATTTTTCTGCTTTTTATCCAAAAGACGTAATCGCGAAGCGTTGGCCAGAACACACCCTGGAAGCGGCTGCCCGGGACGGAAGATTTGCCGAAGAGGCCTGGAGACTCCGAAAAGATGGGTCTCGGTTCTTTGCAAACGTGACGATCACAGCGCTGCGGGGCCTGGATAGAAAAGTAATCGGATACTTAAAAATTACTCGTGACCTCAGTGATCGGAGAAAGATGCAAGCACTCCAGGAGGCAAACCGGCAAAAGAGCGAATTCGTTGCTTTACTGGAAAAGCGCGTCCAGGAAAGGACGGCGCAGCTGACCGATAGCAATGCACAACTGGAAGCCTTTGCCTACACGGTTTCTCATGATCTGAAAGCTCCGTTGCGGGGCATTCAAGGATTCTCGCAAGCCTTGTTGGAAGACTACAGGGACAATCTCGACGATCAAGGGCGGGACTACTTACGCAGGATTGGGAACGGTATTCTCCGGATGCAAACTCTGATCGAAAATCTGCTCGAGCACAGTCAACTAAGCAGGGTCGAATTCAGGCTGACAACCGTCGATCTAGGCTCGGCCGTGCTGGAGGCTCTGAAACTGCTCGAAGGAGAAATTAGAGCGACGAATGCGAAAATATCTGTGAATGGAAAGATGCCGGCGGTGATCGCTCAACCTTCGGTTTTGGTTCAATCAATCCAAAATCTGTTGAGCAATGCCTTGAAGTTCACCAAGAGTGGTCGAGCCCCCCAAATCCGAGTGTTCACCGAAAAAATCGGGGAAAAGACAAGGCTGTACGTGCAAGACCGAGGTATCGGCATTGAAGAGCGACATTTCGATCGAATATTTGAGGTCTTCGAGCGTCTCCATGGCCAAGAATCGTTTCCCGGTACTGGAATTGGTCTGGCCATTGTCAAAAAAGCGATGGAGCGGATGAAGGGAAGATGCGGTGTCGATTCAAAAGTTGGCGCGGGAAGCCGATTCTGGGTAGAGTTGGCGTCGGCGAAGCCGATAGCGAAGAACAAATAGCAAATCGCAGATCGCAAAGAAGCACCGCGACGGCTCCATCCCTTCAGGCTCACAGATCCTGCCTTCAGCGGATCTGCCGCCTTTCGCGGACTACGGCGCGCCCGACTTCCGAGTTTAAGCAACACCATTGAGCTTGGCCACGACGTAGGCCTTCCGGAGTCGGGCTTCGCCCTATCATTGCCCCTGCGGGACTGAGGTTGCAATCTTCGACCAAGTAACTCAGTTTCAGTCTGATGGATAGCGTCGCTTCACCCGAGGACGAGGTCGTTAGATCCTCTGAACCAGAGCCGATTACTGGATCGATCTTGGCCTCTTGGATTCTCATGGGAGTTGCTCTCCTAGCGGTTGCTCTGCTTCATTTGGTTTCGGCGTTAGTTGGCGGCCTGCTGGTTTACGAGTTGGTCAGCCTGATTGCGCCGCTGATCGAACGCCATCTCATGCACCGCTGGTCTCGCTGGCTGGCAGTGGCAAGCCTCGCGATACTAACGGTTGTCGTTCTGATCCTCGCGGGATTCGGGCTCGCCGCTTTCCTGCGAAGCGAGGCAAGTACTCCCGCGGTCCTATCGGAAAAACTAAATCAAATCATTACCGAAGCGCGCGACAAACTACCACCGTTCCTGGTTGATAGTTTTCCCGGAAACCTAGATGACCTAAAGGCGCTGGCTTCCGGCTGGATGGACGAACATTCCAAAGAGGTTCAGCAAATCGGCAAAGACGTTCTTCACTTCTTCATCCGCGGGCTCGTGGGTATGATCATTGGAGCCTTGGTTTCGCTGCTCGAGGTAACTCCTCATCGGCGACATCGACCGTTGGCGGCAGCGTTAATCGAAAGGATTTCGCGATTCGCCTTCGCATTCCGACAGATCGTCTTCGCTCAAGTCCGGATTTCGGCCTTGAATACCGTCCTGACCATAGTCTTCCTTTTCGCAATACTTCCGGCACTCGGTATACACCTGCCGCTCAGCAAGACGTTGATCGCCGTAACCTTTTTTGCGGGACTGCTCCCGGTCGTCGGTAACTTGATTTCCAACACTGCAATCTTTATCGCCGGTCTTTCTGTTTCGGTTTATGCGGCGGCGTTTGCTCTCATCTTTTTAGTCGTGGTCCACAAACTCGAATACTTTTTCAATGCGCGCATTGTCGGATCCAGTATTCATGCCCGGGCCTGGGAACTCTTGGTCGCAATGTTGGTAATGGAGGTTGCGTTTGGGATCGGCGGTTTAGTCTTGGCTCCAATCTATTATGCTTACCTGAAACGCGAGCTCAGTGATCGAAACCTCGTCTGAAACAGGAGACCGCGAAGACAGAGTTCTGAACAGGAGATCACAGAGAGCACAAAGAAAAACTGCGGTTGGTCAGAAACGGACCAAATCCCTTAACCGCGAGTGGACAATTTTGTTAACCACGAATCGTCGCGAATGCACGCGAATAAAATATCGCCAAACGGCAACACAGTGTCGCATAGGCGCCGAAACCAAAAGCAGGAAGAAAAGAACTGCAAATAGACGAAATAAAAGGTTTTATTCGTGTCCATTAGCGTCCGTTGGTGGTTCAAGTTCTTCGCGTTCTTTCGCGGTTAATTCTACTCGCAGCAAGCCGCGCAACGCATTGGAGAGATAGATCGCGTCGGCGCTTAGCAAATCATCGCGATAGAGTTTCTGCACACATACTGGCCTCGTCCCCAGAATCTCCTGACGCATGATGCCGTCAAGTAATCCGCTCTCAACCGGGGGCGTGAACCACGCTCCATTCTTTAAGAGAAAAACGTTGCTACGTGCTCCTTCGGTTAGTTCTCCTCGCTCGTTGAAGAACAACGCATCAAAACAACTGGGATTCCCTTTGAGTTGATGCAAAGCGCTATCGAACAAAATGCGCGCAGTGGTTTTGTGACGCAGAAGAGGATCACTGGCATTGACTCGTTCCGGAGCTATCACCAGGGATATTGGTTTGGGTAGATCAATAAGAGCTTGAGCCTGTACATCGATATTACCGTCCTTCTTCAAGATCAACCTGACTCGATGTGGACCTGCGGGTGTCCTTTTTTGGGCGTTACGAAGCGCCGCGCAAATGGATGATTCGGAATAATCGAATCCAAAAAATCGTGCGGACGCTTTTAGCCGCTTCAAGTGAGCATCAAGCCGCTGCAGCTCGCCTTCCTCAAGCAGCAAGGTTTCCAGAAGAGCAAAGTCGGACTGCAATTCGGTAAGAAAACGGGCTTTCGACCAGCATTCCGCATATTCCGAATTGGCAGATGAATCAGCGACGATACCACTGCCAACGTGCAGTCGTCCTCGGTTGCCTGGCATTAACTCAATGGTACGAATGGCAACATTAAAGGCGAAGTCGCCACCCGGTTTGATGTGGCCGATTGCGCCCGTATAGATCCCCCGCGAAGATCGTTCAAGGCCGCTAATAATTTCCATCGCACGAATCTTAGGCGCACCGGTGACCGAACCGGATGGGAAAAGCGCTTTGAGCGTATGAAACACCGATCGATCAAGAACTCGCCCACTCACCTGAGAAACCATTTGGTAAACAGTAGGATATTGTTCGATAGCAAAAAGTCGATCGACTTGCACTGATCCGATTTGCGCGATTTTGCCTAAATCGTTCCTGACCAGGTCGACAATTATGAGATTTTCGGCCTGATCTTTCTCCGATCGCTGTAGAGTTTTTGCCATCGCCTGATCGGCTCCATTCTCGCCGGCTCTGGCTCTGGTTCCTTTCATCGGTTTGGCGATAAGTTCATCACCACGTCGCTCCAGAAAAAGCTCCGGAGAAAGCGACAGTATGGTCCGCTCAGGAAGTAACAGGTATGCTCCGTAGTTGACCGGCTGGGATTGGCGCAATTTGCGATAGAGCGCGCAGGATGAACCGAAAAAAGTAAAATCGATTCTCCAGGTAAGATTAACTTGATAGATGTTTCCGCAGGCGATGTGTCCGAGAGCCGACTGTACGGCAGCCAGGTACTCAACCTCGCTTAGCTCCGCGCGCACTTCCGCGATCCCGGAGGGTCGTTGGGTCGCGCCGGTCTTTTCTAAGCTTTGGCTCAACCATTTCTCAAACGCCTGGTTTGGCAGCCAGGTTGCTTCATTGAACAACCACCCCTGGAAAGGGGCCCACGAATGCTCCTCTGCGTCGATCTTTAGTTTGGGCTCGAACCAAGAGCCAACCTCATAGTCCGCTAAAACGATCGTGTGACATGAACGGCTGGCTTCGTCAATCGCTGCGCAGGCTGCCCTTAACTGCTGCAACGTCCGCGCCTCGATCACGCCGATCGGTTGTCCAAAAATCCATACTCCCCGGCTCGAGCCATCAGATCCCTTTCCATCCATCAGAGCCATCACGCCCCGGAGATCAGGGCCGTCCCTCCGGGCAGTGGAGCAATGGAGTGTTGGAGTAGTGGAATGTTGGAGTAATGGCCTCTTCTTTTTGTCGTCTGTCATCGGTTGCGGATTTCTGCTATTTGCTATTTGCTATTTGTGTTCCCTATCCTCCTCTCGCCCATGTTAAACGTCGCTCTTATCGGAACGGGTTTCATCGGTTCGGTCCACGCGGCAAATGTTTCGCACCACCCCGAAACCAATCTGGCAGCAATTCATGATGTAGATCTCAGCCGGGTCAGCCAAATTGCCGTCCAAACGGGGGCAAAAGTCGCGCAAGACGTTGAGGAGATCTTTGCTACTAAGGATATCGATGTCGTATTTATCACCTCTTCCACTAATACCCACATCGACTATCTAAGACAGGCTGCCCAACGGGGTAAAGCGGTTTACTGTGAGAAGCCGATTGGTTTGAATTATCAACACGCCAAGGAAGTGGTCGAGTTTGTTGGCAAATCAGGTGTCCCGGCAACGATCGGATTCAATCGCCGATTTGATCCAAACCATTCCGCACTCCGCCAGGAAGTTAACAATGGAGCGGTCGGTAAGATTGAAATTATCCAGATGTCATCCCGTGGTCCGAAACCTCCGCCCCTTGAGTACGTGGCGGTTTCTGGGGGCAGATGCTCGATCAGGCAATCCAACTTTTTGATTTATTACGTTGGATCAGCAAGACCTGAGGGAAAAACTTAATCAGTCAACTGACGTGGCGCGTGGTAAGAAGCCTTCGCAGCGGATAGTCGGCTGCAAAAATCTCGGGAATGGAAGGCGAACGTGCGGAAACTAACGATTTTCTTTGACAATCGCTTATTTCTAATTCTCTTCTAAAAGAAACAAATTCAAAAGCCAGATCGCGTGTTCCCCTTGCTTTTGACCAGGTGGCAAAAAGACTCCCCAGGCAGTGTCTTCGGGCCGAATTTCCTTGGACGGCTTCAATAAAATTAGCGTATGAACAAATCGGTTAGGCTTACAGTTGGCCAAGCATTGGTCCGCTTCGTGGCAGGACAATACGTGGAGCGAAGCGGCCGCGAGAACAGGTTTATTGAAGGGATCTGGGGGATTTTTGGTCACGGCAATGTGGGTGGCCTCGGCCAAGGGATTGTGGAGTTCGCCGAACAGGAGGGCTTGCGGTTTTACCGGCCCCAGAATGAGCAAGGAATGGTACACATTGCGACCGCCTTTGCCAAACACAGGAACCGGCTCGCCACTTTCGCCTGCACGACTTCTATCGGGCCTGGTGCAACCAACATGATCACCGGCGCAGCCACCGCCACCGTGAATCGGCTACCAGTGTTGCTTCTGCCCAGCGATTATTTTGCGAATCGAATTCCTGATCCAGTGCTTCAGCAGGTCGAGCACCCGATCGAACGCGACGTCAGCGCCAGCGATGCATTTAGACCGGTCTCCAAGTTCTTTGATCGTATCTCGCGCCCGGAACAGTTGTTAGCCAGCTTGCCTGAAGCCTTTCGGATTTTGACTGATCCTGCAGAGACCGGTGCAGTCACGATCAGCCTTCCAGAGGATGTGCAGGCGGAAGCGTTTGACTGGCCGGTTGAGTTTTTCAGGAAGCGGGTTTGGCATGTGCGAAGCCCGCTTCCTGAACCTGAGCTCATCCGGGCTATCGTCGAGCGGTTGAAGAGCGCGGAGCGGCCACTGATCATATCGGGCGGTGGGACGATCTATTCCGAAGCGTGGTCTGAGTTGCAGCATTTTGCCGAAGAGTTCGGTTTACCAGTAACGGAGACGCAAGCCGGCAAAGGAGCGCTAAAATGGAATAATCCATGGAACGCCGGACCAGTGGGCTCGAACGGAGCGACCTCAGCCAACGAGTTGGCGACAAAGGCGGATTTGATTATCGCCCTTGGCACCCGCCTGACGGATTTTACCACCGCGTCCAAATCGCAATTCCAAAGTTCCGAGGTCCATTTCGTCGCGATCAATGTGGCACCGCTGGACGCAAACAAACTTTCGGCCTTGCCAGTGGTAGCGGACGTGCAGCGGACCTTGCCGATTCTGAGCCGAGCGCTGAAGGACGCGGGTTACGGGGGCACATCTGGCCCGTACCGCGAAGAGGTAAAAGAGTTGAAAGCACAATGGGAGCGGAGGGTAACGGAAATTCGGACTGTTGTTGAAGGCGGCGGCGCCTTGGCCGAAGTCGGAATCATCGGTTTGGTCAATGAAGCGGTTGGCGGAAAGACCACAGTGGTTTGTGCCGCGGGAAATTTGCCAGGCGAATTGCTGCGGCTGTGGCGGCCCGAGGATCCGAAGGCGTATCACTTGGAATACGGTTATTCCTGCATGGGCTATGAGATCGCGGGCGGTTTGGGTGTGAAGCTTGCGGAGGCAGATCGAGAAGTTGTGGTGATGGTGGGCGATGGATCTTACCTCATGATGAATTCGGAGATAGTCACAGCCGTTGCAGAGGGGCTCAAATTGACGATCGTAGTGATCGATAACCACGGCTACCAATGTATCCTTGGCCTGCAGCGGATCGTCGGCGTTTCTGATTTTGGCAACGAGTTGCGTTATCGAGATCAAAAGAGTGGCACGCTCACCGGCGACTACGTTCCGATCGACTTCAAGAAACACGCAGAGTCCATGGGCGCACATGCCGTCTTGGCGAAAACGGCTGCCGAAGTAACAGCAGCCGTTCAAGAAGCGAAGCGGAGACCGGGTGTTTCTGTAGTGGTGGTCCCCGCCGATCCTGAAAAGCGGATGCCTTCGTTAGGCACGTGGTGGGATGTACCGGTTGCTGAGGTCAGCCTGGGGGACAAAACGCGTCAGACCCGCGAAAACTATGAGAAGGCCATTCAAAGGCAACGACAGATCTTCACGTGAAACTTGCAACGGCGCCAGTTAATTGGAACAGCCCTGACGTACCAGAGTACCGGCCAAGGACTCCCTATCCGCAACTTCTAGAGGAGATGGAGGTGGCTGGCTACACGGCTACCGAATGGGCAACCGAGATGCCAAAAGATCCAGGCGTGCTTGGAGCGGATTTGCGGGCCCATGGGCTTCGGTTGCTTGGCGGGTTTGTGGGGTTAGAACTTCGGACGGCAACGAAGCGTGAGCAGGAGATTCAAAAGGGCGTGGAGATCGGGATGTTTTTTCAGTCGCTCGGCGGGAGTTTTTTGATCGCCGCAGACAGCGGCGATCCGCGAAGGGTCAAAGAAGCAGGTCATGTCGATCCAGCCGGCGGACTAACGGCCGCGCAATGGGACTCGCTGGGCGGCGGCCTAAATGATTTGGCTGCGGCGCTTAAGTCAGCGGGTATTCAGTTGGTGTTTCACAATCACGTGGGGACCTATGTCGAAACTGAGGCTGAGACGTCTCAATTGCTAAATGCGACGGATGCGTCCCTGGTGGGCTGGTGCTTGGATTGTGGGCACCTCGCCTATGGAGGCGGCCACACTCTTCGGATGTTGGAAAAGTATGGCCACCGCGTCGGCTACGTTCATATCAAGGACGTCGACGGGAAAATTCTGCAAAAATCGCATGAAGAAGGGTGGAGTTTTCACGACGCGCTTAGGCGCTTTATCTTCACGCCGCTTGGCGAGGGTGTGGTCGATATTCCTGCA
>Ga0137401_10000116_pt1 | contig 25887 bp, 24 predicted proteins | sample CZOMad1_1_16fung_FD_108286 | JGI IMG/M metagenome (GOLD analysis project Ga0137401, IMG submission 108286) | Vadose zone soil fungal communities from Angelo Coast Range Reserve, California, USA - CZOMad1_1_16fungal (Illumina Assembly) | ecosystem: Environmental > Terrestrial > Soil > Vadose...
AAATGCATTTGAGTTTTCCAGCTCTGCGATTAGCGAAACGACTCTACTGAACTCGAGAGTCGAAGCTCCGGCGAGGTAGATTGCCGCGGTCTCCCCATTGGGAACGCGAGCCGGCTGAGTAACAACGCCCATCTCCGTAAGGCGACTAATCACGAACGGTTCCTGATCAGTAGCCTCGCGATTGGCAAGAAGAGAGCGATTGGTTGAGCTCCGGTTCAATTCCAAATTTTTCGTCCTCGCGACCGACTCGTTCAATCGGGCGAAGAGAGCATCGATTCGCGGCTGGCTCAGCTTCAGACCATTGATCTCCGCTTCTAGCCTGCCATTCGCTTGGATCTGAAGCTGATCAGTCAATCTTAAGTCTTCGAGATAAGACCAATCCCGGGTGAGCAGTACGGCCTCCCCGACTAAGAAGAGCACTATCGAAAGGCCGAGCAAGACAACTATGCGGAGAGCTGGTTTCATTAATTGCATACGACTCACAAGGAGTCAGGCTCAGAGATCTTAGTAAGCCCTAGATTCAAGTAGTTGCCGGTCGGTTTGATCGAGTACTGGATTTGAATAGGAAATAATCCGTCAGGCCGCTTATCGAGTTGCCAGGTTCGCAGCAGTTGTGAACCGGGCGGAAGTATCTTCGCTAGGCTTGCTTTGAAACGGTCAACCGCGCCGTCGCTACCTGACTTGGCAGTTGCTTGCAAAAGCAGCATATAGTCCTGGGGTACACGATAGGTACCCCCGACAGTTGAGATGGCCTGATAGTTGCCAGTCTCAACAAGTATTGAGTCGAGTGCCACATCCGAAGGGATTCCTTTTTGGATGGCCGAAAGAATGGCACTGGTAGGGATACGATTCCGTAAAATTGGCTCCCATTGTCGGATTTGCCCGAGCTTTTGACGTACCTCGCGAAGCTTCGCGTTCTGGCTTTGCAAATCGGCTGTTCGAATCCCAATTTGTGATTGGGCCGTCGACTCCGCTTGAAAACGGTTCCAAAGGAAGAACCCGAAAACACCTAGGGGCAACTGCAAAAACGTCGCCGCGAGCAGCAAGGATCCGGCGACTCGAAACACTCGGTCATGCTTATATCTTTGTAGTAGGATTCTCTCTCGAGAAATAAATAAATGCTTCATACAATTTTGCTTTCCAGCCAACTCAACAGATACGCCTTGGCATCCCTAACTCCGTCGCGCGTTCCGCGACCATTGCGGACCGTCAATTCTGAACCGTGAAGCTTCTCCAAGGCTTCCTCGTCGAATGCTAGGCCGCCTAATCGCGACGCCAGGAGCTTCGGTGACCCAGCGGAGGACCAGACGCAAATGTATGGTTGCTGAGTCGTATCTAGTTCGGCAGCAATCGCGGCTAATTCCTTTTCTACAAAATCGAAATCATTCTCGTACTGCCGAATTAATGTGAGCGCCCGGTTTTGAACTGCCGCTATGACAATGGTTTGCTTTAATTGGAGCACAAAGAAGCCCGTGCGCTGGCCGAGAGGAATTTTCTCGATAAACCAACGCAAACACGCAATCGGAGCAGGTATGATTCCAAATAATGATCCTTTTTGAGCCTCTGCCCATGTCTCGCATTCCTCGCAGTAGTCTCTCGGAACCCCGACAATCATCAAATGACTGTGATTGTGGTCGATGCGCCCCGTCACCTCTTGGAGGTCGGAACTTAAAACCGACCAGCGGAAATCACGCGTGTCGTCCCAGACACCAATTACCTGTCGGGGTTCTTCGTGCAGACTCTCCAAAAGACCTTCGACCGAATAGTCACGAAGGTTTCTGGTATTGTGGATATTGCAGTAGAGATCCTCGGCGCCAAAGTCCGGGACGAGAGCGAGTTTCGGCAAGCCGTGAAGCCGATTTCTGGCCAATAGCTTTGCCGCAAACGTTTTTGTGATTGTAGCCAGCGCCCGGGGAAGCCCGGGTATCGGCGGATGATCAGCGATTTCACCAATTCTATCTTCGTAGGCTACCGGACAACGACGTCGAATGACTAGTACTGATGCAGTGTCAGATGAAAGAAAAAATAAGACGCTCGGTTCATCACGAGAAAGCAATCCACCAGCCACGTAATAGCGTAACGGGAAATTCCTAAAATAATGAACAAGCGAGTAATTCATGGCGCTTGGTTTCTAGCAAATACTATTTTGATACACCATCTCTTTTTGTTGTATTTCATATACTTTGCAAGATTTGTACTGCGGGAAGAAAAGTCGCAAATACGATTCCGCCGATCACTACGCCTAGAATGATAATCAGCAGTGGATCCAGGATTTGCCGAATCGCACCGAGGTAGCTATCAAGCTGTCGTTCGAGTAATTCCGTAAGTCTAAATAGTCCTTCGCTGCCGGCACCGGAAGCCTCCATGAAGGTCAATCCGTTTACCACCAAATCGCCGAAGATCTCCATATCGCTGCGAAGAGCAGCAGCGAGAGACTCTCCTCGATGCACTCGCACCAGAGCGCGAGCCACCGCAGATCGATACTCATAGTTCCATGAGAGATCCCGACAGAGCAGCAATGCCTGGGTAGTTTTTGCTCGAGCCGTTTTGAGTTGGGCAAACGTGCGACTGAAATTTGCCCGAATTAGCAACAATAGAAGTTTACCAAATATGGGGACGCGTAACACCAGGCCGTGAGAGCGGGGTGTCCGCTTCACCAGCGTTGGTAGGTGTAGGATCGCAGTTGTGACTACTGCAACTCCGAACAACAGCAGGATCGGGTGCTGCGAACTGAGTTGAGAAATCTGTAACAAAATTTGGGTTGGAAGCGGGAGTTCCGCATGCATTTCCGCAAGAACATGAATGAATTGCGGTACCACTTTGGTCAGCAAGAGCCAGACTACTCCGCAGGCTGCCAATAAAACGATGACCGGGTAAATTAGCATCATGAGCAAGCGATGTTGTAGATCATCGTTGCGGGCCCAGATTTTGCGCACATTGGTCAGCGCTTCGCTGAGAGTCCCTCCCTCCTCTCCGGCCGAGATGAGGCCGATAGCAACATCATCAAATATCTGCGGGTAGACTCTTATCGCCTGTGAAAAACTGGAGCCTCGCGAGACTCTATCTCGGAGCTCGGCGATCACTGATGCCATCCGTCGGCTGGTCTTTGTGTGCTGCGAGGTGGTGTTCAAACAGATCGTAAGCGCCGTTCGGAAATCCATTCCCAGATACGCGCTTGTCTCCAATTGCTCGATAAAGGTTAGCTTTGTCCGGAGCGATACTCGGATCGACTGATCGTTGATCTTCGGTCTTTCGGCCGATTCGACGTGAATTACTGGTCGATTGAGATTAATCAGACGAAGATTCAACTCAGCTGCCGACGCGGCGTCTATGCTCGCCCTTATGTAGGGCGCACCTTTTGCCTTTTGCGTGACATAGCCGTATCGACCCATTGCCTCAGTACCGAAGTTCCAGATTGCGACCAGTAGTGTATCGATGCTACTGACCTGCCGGCGTGGCGGAGGGAGCACTGATCGGAATATTATACTTGGCTATGTACGGATTGGTGCTCGGGTCGTCGGGCTTGAATGAAGGACCCCCACCCCAAATCCCAAGATCGAACCTCCCTCCAGTACCCTGATCGAGATCGCCCGGTTGAGTGAGCTGTTGACCAAATCTCAGCAGGTACTTTCTCAAAGAGTTGAAATCTACCGCAGCCGAATCGGGAAACGGTGTCGGCGAAGGCGAAACGGCCGCTTCAGCATCGAGTTGATACTGCACTTTGGCTTTTTGAATCGCATCCAAGCGATCAGCGATCATCGCTGCTTGGGACTTCTTCATTGAGTCGATGATGGCCGGATAGATGATCGCGGCCAGGGTTGCGATGATAGTCAAAACAACGAGTAGCTCCACGAGCGTCAACCCTCGCTTCCGAGTTCTGCGGCGTATGTTTGCATGTTGATTTTTCATGAGGCTTTCGCATTTTTGAAATCATTAGTTTACATTATCTTTTTATGTTACTATAATACGTCTGAGATGTATTGGGTTCCTCAGAGATTGGTTCAACAGGAGCAAATCTTTGATCATGAATAGGTTGTTTGTAATCGCGATGATCTTGGATCGTATCTGATTCGAAACTCAAAATTGCGATTTGACCCTGCATCTCTGTTCTGGCGGCCTCTAACATAGATAGATCGACTCTTGTTCTTTTTGATATCAGGGCTCTTAGGCTCGTCGCCTATGACGGGCTATACATGATGGGCTACACAGGTTAATGCGGCGTCTACCTGATCTCGGGGCCAAGAAAATGTGGAACTTCTGAGAATTTGCCGTTTCTGTGCACCTAACTTAGAGCGGGTGACAAATCTTCATAGTGTGGCTGTTGCGCCACCCGAGCCGTATTACAGGAAAAGGGGCAGTTCCATAAATTCTGCCTTCTATGCCAAGTTCCGGGACAGATGCGGGTCGGCTTCGCGTATATCGATGGTTTCGCCACTCTGGACTAAGTCCAGCCTAGCTGGCGAGAATCAAACAACGCTAATGACAAATACAGAACTGCTCAAAGACTCAGACGCAGCGGTTCAACTCCAACCGCTCTCGATCAGCGGCATACCAGACTTCGGTCTGCGTCAGCAGTTTGCGCGCAGCAATTAACACCGCCTCGATGTTTGCCGCCACCTCTTCTGACGCATGAGTCAAGATTAGCCGCGTAACTTTGCGCGAAGAAAGAAAATCAAAAAGCGCTTGCGGCTCGAAATGCGCGATCTCACATACCAAAAGGTCTGTCCCGGCTTTGAGAGGCTTGGCTAGGTCGGCCGGGGTTCCAATGTCTCCGGAGAAAACAAACTCGAAGATAGGATGCCGAATCGCCAGGCTGAAGGCGTGAAATCGCCCATTCCCGAATCGGTCGACCAACGCTTGCAAGTGAGTCGTTGGTGTCGGCGTAATCTCGCAATCACACACAGAATGGGTCTGCGTGTCTTCCCAGGCATGAAAGCGAAGTTCGAAAGGCAAGAAATCCGGACCGATATATGATGCGCTCAACCAGTTCCGGAGTGGGTCGATCAGTTCCGCTGGCAAAAATATGGGGAGCGATGCTTGTCGGCCGACTATCCATGCCGCCTGGATAATCATCGGCAAACCGCCGGTATGATCCGAATGACCGTGCGTTAATACTATCGCATCGAGATCGGCCGGGTCGACTCCGATTTCAATCAGAGTACGAGCACTCGGTTCTCCGGCATCGATCAAGATCTTCTGTCTACCTGTATCCAGCAATAAGCCGGTATGGTTTTTGTTCGCCCTAGGATATCCAGGCGCGGTGCCGAGGAAAGTAAGCGACGCCATAAGGATAGGTTAGGACCAATAGAAACCGGACTACCCGGCCAAAAGTGAGGAGATCAGGAGCGCCGCAATTTATATTCGTAGCTATCCACCAAGGCTAACCAACTGGCTTCGATTATGTTATCCGAAACGCCAACGGTGCGCCAGTTTTCATGGTGGTCGGTTGAATCGACCAATACCCGCGTCCGCGCTTCGGTACCAATGTGTGAACCGATAATCCTGACTTTGTAGTCGTCGAGCGTGATCTTTTGGATCTCGGGGTAGACCGGCTTTAATGCCTTCCGCAGCGCCGCGTCCAGGGCATTTACCGGCCCATCGCCTTCTGCCACCATGTAGTAGTTCTCCTTGCCAACGCGCAATTTAACGGTCGCCTCGCAGGTCTCATACCGATTGCGCACCGAGCGGATATAGGTGCAGTGATACTCCAACAATTCCCAAAGCGGTTCCGGATTACTAAGGACCCTTCGGATCAATAATTCCAATGATGCTTCAGCGGCTTCAAATTCGTAGCCGAGATGTTCGAGTCGCTTGACTTCCCGCAATATCGCCGACACCGCGGGCGAACCTTTCTCCAAGGCGAACCCGAGCTCACGCGCTTTGGCAATTATATTGCTCTGTCCCGAAAGCTCGGAGACGACAATGTGCTGAAAGTTGCCGACCGATTCCGGCGCAATGTGTTCGTAGCTCTTTGCCAATTTTATTACGGCGTTGGCGTGCAGGCCTCCCTTGTGCGTGAACGATGTAGCCCCGACAAACGGAGCTCGGATATTGTGCTGGCAGTTCGCCAGGTCATCGACCAATAACGATAGTTCCCGCAGTTTCCGCAGATCCGGCACTACCTCGATTCCGAGCTTGAGCTGCACGACAGGAATGACGCTCGTTAAATTGCAGTTTCCGGTCCGTTCGCCGTATCCGTTTATCGTGCCTTGCACCTGGACGGCGCCCGCTTGCAATCCAGCCAGTGCGTTAGCCACCCCCAGCTCACAATCATTGTGGGTATGAATGCCAACCGGCACACTCAGCGCCTCAACCATCGAACGCGTGATCCGTTCGATCTCGTGCGGAAGCGTTCCTCCGTTCGTATCGCAAAGTACCACCAGATCAGCCCCGCTTTCGGCCGCCGATTGAATCGATTTCAAGGCGTGAGCTGCTTCGTCCTTGTAGCCGTCAAAAAAATGTTCGGCATCAAAAATAACCTCCCTCCCGCAGGCCTTCAGATAAGCTACCGTCTCGCGGATCATCCGCAGATTTTCTTCCACCGTAACGCCCAGGATTTCTTCCACATGAAAGCGCCAGCTCTTTCCTACGATAGTTACGACCGGGGTTTCCGCCTCAAGCAGCAATGCGACTTGAGTGTCCTCCTCCGGTCGAAGATTCGCTCGGCAAGTACTGCCGAAGGCGCATAATCTGGCCGTTTTCCACGGCCGCTTCTTCGCCTCCGCAAAAAACTCGATGTCCTTTGGATTGGAGCCCGGCCATCCCCCTTCAATGTATTGAATCCCGAAAGCGTCGAGTTTTTCCGCGATCCGAATCTTGTCCTGAACGCTGAATGAGATGCCTTCTGCCTGCGTACCATCGCGCAGGGTTGTATCGTAAATGCTAACCTTTTTGGGATACATAAAGCCGGGAATCTTCGGTATCCTACACCACCATGGTTTGCAAAGGGTTTCCGCGTCTTGAAAATGAGAAGCCAGCTGGGAATAAATCAAATGCGAAATCTGTCTAATGCAGTAGACTGGTTATAAGGATCAATAGGTTATGAAAAAGAATTGCCTGTGGCGCCCTCTGACGTTGCTGCTGGTGGCGACCGCCTCCTCCGCCTTGGCTGTTTCTCCGGCTAATGTGGTTATCACCTACTCTCATCCGGAGAAATTTAGCGGTACGTCATCAGGATATTTTACGGATTTTGTTGTTCAAGATCGCAGTGAGCGAGAAACCGCCGCGAGATTTGCCCGCGAAATGCCTTCCAAGCTAGGGCCCGCGCTGGCCAAAGTAGCGCCCGGTTGCACGCTAACCTTTCAGTTCACCGATATCGATCTGGGCGGGCGGTATGAACCTCGGCTGGGCCCCAATTTTCGACAGATCCGTTTCTACAACGGGAACGGCCGGGACCCGGTAAGGCTCTATTTCAACTACACATTGACCGACCCCAGGGGCCGCGGGCTGATGCACGGCTCGAGTGCGGCGACCGATGCATCGTATGTGGGGTTTAGCCCAAACCTCGCTATTGAGGATATCCAGCTCAAATACGACGAGTTCTATTTCGAGCAGGAATTGCTGAAATCCTGGATCAGAACGAACATCGACGTTTCCAGGCCGGCGCCGACCGTCAAAGAGAAGCGATAACCGCCTACTCGCGGCTATCTGCGCACGGTAACCGGCGTGCCGACTTTGACCGCGGCAAAGAAACGCTTCGCTTTCGATCCCGGCATCCGAATACAACCATGTGATGCCGGGTAACCGGGAAGATAGCCTTCGTGCATACCAACTCCGCCATAGATACGGAGGAAGTACGGCATCGGCGCGCCCACGAAATAGCTCCCGGGCGGTTTTGGATCCTTCAGCGTGTTCGCATCCTCTTTCACGATCACACCATCCCTTTCGTAAGCACCATAGACGCTCGATCGATGATTGATATCCTTCTCGATAATATGGTATTTCCCGGCCGCGGTGTTATGCCCCTCCCGGCCGGAGGAGATCGGTGCGCTCAGAACCTGTTCCGGCCCAGCGTACAGATAAGCATGTTGATCCGTCAGATCGATCACGATCGCGACTTTTCCCGGCGGCAGACCGCGGACATCGTAAACGGTATTTTCCACCACTGAACAACCGGTCAGAAACATTGTCGCGAACGCCGCCAAGGAATAAAGCCTGTCCATCACCGCTCTTTATGCCACCCTGGCAGCAGTTGCTCAAGATGATCGATTGATGGAGAACGATTTTGATGCGGATCATTTCTGGAGGCCAAACCGGCGTTGACCGAGGAGCCTTAGATGCGGCGCTGGCAGCCGGCTTTCCCATCGGCGGCTATTGTCCAGCCGGGCGCTCGGCTGAAGACGGCGTCATTCCCGATCGCTATCCGCTTACTGCACTCGACCGGGGCGGGCCTTTAGAACGCACCTTAATGAATGTGGCCGAATCCGATGGCACCGTCATTCTCTATTTCGAGTCGCTGTCCGGCGGTACGGAGAAGACACTGCAGGCATGCCTCTTTCTCCAGCGGCCTTATCTTCTGATTGATGCCGAACTCTGTTTGCCGGAGGCGGCCGCCGAGCGCATCAGAGGATTTTGTAAGCTGCATCAGATCGAGGTCTTGAATATTGGCGGACCGCGCGCAAGCCAATGGGATGATGGATTCGATTTCGCCTGTGAGACGGTCAGCGAATTGCTCTCACAATCGTGAGCCGCACCGACCATAACGGTTAAGTCATTTGCTCTTTCGAGGTTGTCCGCGGGACCAATCTCAATTTAGAGTGTCATTTCAGATAAACACGATTTTACTAACCGTTGGATAATTCGCCGATCGATCCCAACCCCGGAACGGCCTCATCAGGTGTTGCGAGGCAGGCCTACTAACTCAATGTCTTGGCTCATTCATCTCTGGCTCTGGGGATCAATTGGGATCGTGCTTTTGCTGCTGGTGCAATTCGTCGCTAATCTGCCGGTCGTGGTTCGGCTTCGGTCCGGACCGGTTCCGGAAAAATGTCCGCTGGTGTCGGTTCTGGTGCCTGCCCGAAACGAGGCCAGGCGCATCGGCCCCTGTCTGCAGTCCCTGCTTGCTCAGGACTATCCCCATTTTGAATGCATCGTTTTGGACGATCAATCCGACGATGGTACCGCTGACCTGGTGCAACAGCTTGGATTCTCGACCGTTCCAGTTGCGCAGTTCAGACTGATTGCGGGCCGCCCATTACCACCAAATTGGATCGGCAAACCATGGGCTTGCCATCAGCTTTCCCAGGTCGCTCATGGCGAGTTCTTGTTGTTTACCGATGCGGATACGTTTCATCATCCCAGCACCATCTCCGCTGCTATTAGCGTAGCCCTCCGAGAACGCTCAGACCTCCTCACCGCCTGGTCCCGTCAAATTACCCGGACCTTCGCTGAAAGGTTGATGATTCCGTTCCTGTTCGTGGCTGCCGCCGCGTGCCTCCCGCACTGGTTATTGTCCTTGGCTCAACGGAATACCCGGCTTGCGCGATTGATGGGAGCAAATTGGCTACGAAACCTCGGAACTGCCAATGGACAATTTATCTGTCTCCGTCGGGAAACTTATCAACGGATCGGCGGTCACGCCGCAGTCGCCAATCATCTGGTGGAAGATGTTGCTCTGGCCCGAGCGGTATCTGCTGCCACTGGAGAAGGGCTGCGCCTGACCAGTTGTGACGGTACGGCCCTAGTCCAGTGCCGGATGTACCATTCCTTTCCTGATCTCTGGGAAGGGTTCACCAAAAACCTTTGGCCGCTCTTTGAGAACAATTTCGGGGCGTTTACGATCCTGGTTCTCAGCCAAATCGTCGTGTTCGCCATGCCTTTTTTCGCGCTACCGTGGCTCGCCGGTTGGGAGCTCTGCCTCTTGATCGGTTTGATCTTACTGCTTCGCGTCTCGATTACTATCCGGTACCGCACTTCTTGGATCAGCGTGTTCTTTCATCCTTTCGGATATCTGCTCGCTTTAGCCATCGCCTTGAATAGCTTGCGTCGTTCATTGGGCAAAGGAGTCACCTGGAAAGGTCGCCTCTACCAGGTCAGCGATCAGCAAGGGAAACGACAAACCGGCTGAAGTATATAAAACATTTTTGTTGTACGTTGCTAATATTTCAGCTAGAAGCAACGCTCGATGCTGTTTTCGTTCGCGAGTGTTGCTATATCGCTTTGGCTAGGTCTCGTTGCTGTCGGCTGTCTTCGCCGGCTTTGGCGAGTCTCAGCGAATGATGGCAGCGGGTATGGCGGCCGTGATTATCCGCGTGTCGCCGGCAGCGAAAATCACCATCGTCATCGAGATCTCGGTTCGGAAGGTTTGATTTCGAAGATTTCTCAATCATTGATAGCTGTTTCGCATATTCTCACCAATGTGATCCGAGCCGCATTGAGTCGACCTAGAGAATGGATCTCGAAGATGTTTCGGCGTTCCGAAATCTCTCATCCTTTGGTGAGTTCAATATCAACAATTGCTCTTGGCACCTCAAACCCGCCGCCAGAGTCTCAGCCGGCTTCACCGAATAACGAGTCGGCTAAACCAAACTCATCCGATCAATCCGCTGGAACGATTAAAAGAAAGCGAGCGACGCGCGTATTGAGGCAAACTCCAGAAACTCGAGTTAAACTTTCCCAACCGCGGCAGCGCAAGATCAATATACTTGCAAAGGAAACAATTGCGGAAACATCGTCTAAATCGCGTATTGATCATTCCGAGCGGAGATCCCGTAGGATAAGTAAGGCTGGCGCAAGTGCAGGGAAGAAAAGCGCGTGCACTAAACCCAAGATCTCAGCTTCGAACACCTCATTGGCTCCAAAGACTAGCGTATAAACCTCTGCTCGATCATCTGGCCACCATTGACACATTTTTTGCAAGGAGAAGTTTGCCGATATTGTTCATGCCTTAATCAGAAACCACAAAAGCGAGCAAGCCAATGCCACCTAAATTTGGAAACTACCTCTTCCGGAACTTGAAAGGTCAGAGCGGCGCCGAGACCTCTAACCCGCCGAGTTTGGAAGAAGCGGCCGAATTGGCCGACCAAACGATCCTGTTGCGGCCAGAAGATTTCGTCGATGGTGATTCTGGCAGCGGCACTCTGAATTGGCCGAGCGTCAATCATTCAGAAATTCGCGTCCAATTTAGAGATACCAATGGCCTAATGGAAGGGCGGGTGGTAATTGCCGCAGGTGTCCTTCGTCGCAATTATCCGGCGCTGGTTCCACCGGCGATAAAAGATGATGTCCAATTCCCTGTTTCGCTGAAGACCGTTGTCCTTCAACTTCAGAATTGCTTGCGTGCTGCAAACACAGAAACGCCTACTGCACCACCGACCGATTTCGATACGCCGATTGCTCAGGTCGCACGCGAGGACGAAGGATTTTCCAAATTGGAGCGAGCTGCCCAATCTGATCCGGCTAGAGCTGAAACCGAGAACCAACCCCAGTTAGCCGAAGAACTGAGCCCGTTTCCGTTGATTCGGGAAAAACCTCAATCAATACCGCCGAATCCTCCGGCAGTTCAAGTGATCTGGCCATCCCCTGCCGCGCCAGAGTCACGCTCAGCGAAGATAGGCTCTGATCCGTTCAAGGACCTTCCAAACGTTGGTCCGCGTACCGGTGATAGAAAACTCGAAGTGAGCTCGCCAGATCCAGAAGTCCGGACGAGCCCAGGAGTGGTGGAATCGGTTGCGCCCAAGACCAGCTCTGAATTCACCGCGCCAGTCCCAGACAAGCCGCTCCGCCGTGTGGGATTGGAGCGTCTTCAGGAGATCTTTCTCACAGATGATTTTCTTGACGCGCGCCAGGTAGCAAAGCTGCTGCGTGCTTTCCCTAAAGTGAAAGGCGCTTTGATCCTATTGGAAGACGGAACAGTAATGGATGGAGATCTGCCGGAAGGGTTCAACTTGGGTGCCGCTTTTGCCGCACCCGACCTGCTCCGAGCAAGCCGGAAATTTGTTGATGCCCTGAATGGTTCCAATGTTGTTGCTGTCACGCTACTTGCCGACATTCCAATCAGTGTATTTCTGGAACATAGGGTCTGTATTTTGATTGCGCATGAAGGCCGAGGTCTGCTACCGGGTATGCGCGAACGCATTGGCGATATCGCAAAGGCGCTGGACGCTATGTACGAACCGAGTGAGGAATGAAAATTACAATAATAGCGCTCGCCGCGCTTGATCACCACGCGGTTCTATTTGTAAGAGGATAACTTCCGTCAATCGGAAACCCACTTACACATGTTGGCCTACGTCTTTCTCATCCTATTAGCCAAGGCGGAGGCGGAGCATGCCCGATCGCTTGAATTAAAACTCGCGAGTTCACCCCCAATTATTGAGAAAGCGTCGCGAAAGGTATTGCTGGCCCCAATCCCCGGGCCAGGTCAGATGAGCTTTTTCTCTGTCTACTGCGGCCCCGACAGAGATCAGTCCGAGAATGAAATTACTGTTAGTTGCAAGGTCGGACGCGCAGTCAATAACCTAGACGAGAAGGTAATGATCGTCGGGAATGTTTACGAGGATGTGGTTGGCGCCGCCGGGCACATATTGATTCCGGCTGGTTCTAAAGTGATCGGGCGAGGGTTCTGTGACCCAGCAAGGGGTCGCATCCTTGGTCGCGGTCGCTGGACCTTCTACGTAGGCAACCGTCAGATCAGCGTCCAGGGAACGCTATTAGATGAAACCAAGAAAGAAGGTTTACCCGGTGAAGAGAACGAACCCGGACAGGACGACGCGAAGATAAAGCAAGCAATCTATCGGGATGGGCTTTATCTCTACATACCGATTGGTACGCAGTTTATGCTAAAACTTACTGGAAACGGCTCGGTCATGGATCTCGGTTCGGCCTTCGAGTAGAAAATCACTGTAAGGGCCGGGACACGAAGTCAGAAGACCTTTGGCGGCAGAGGCGTGATTGCAACTTTGGTTTCCGCTAAGTGTCTTTCCGTCCTGTATGAAGATTCCAGAAATGCGAAACCCTGGCTTGTCCTGTTCGCTTCTGCCTTTGCTGTGTTGGCCATCGTTGTTAGACGCCCGCGGAGTAAGAAGACCTATGGTATTCAGCTTCGTTGCATTGTTTCTTTTCGATGGGATCAGAACCGGCGAGGCCCAATGGACGCCGCCGCCGTTATTGCAGAACGTCCCGGTGCGCGACGACTGTGCGAGGACCAATGGGGGGATCGGGATTTCGCTGCAGCCAACTGTCTTCGAGCCGCGCGGCGCCATCTTTCTCTGTCCGAAACGAACATTTGAGATCGATCGCGCTCATCCGGGAGCATCTTTCTTTTTTCAGGTCCATGAGTACGGACACCTAGCGTTGCGTACCAGAAACGAAGCATTGGCAGATGCCTGGGCGGCAGAACAATTGGGTCAATCCGCGTCCGGGCGCAGAACATTGAACGCCGTCCTGTCCTATTTCAACGATCTTGGGAAGCGTTTTGCCCCGATGTACGGCACTGGCTATGATCGCGCTCTTACAGTGGCGCAATCAGGTAACATCCCTCAGGAGCGGTGGCCACAAAGTCTCGCTGAATACCAACAGAGTCTCAGCCAAAAGAGAGCACGGAACGGGGCGGTTCGCTTGCATGCCAATAACCAAACTATAGACGGCCTTCTATGGATCGACGATCAATTGGTCGGGTTCGTCAGCACGGCTGAAGACTACCGTAATCCTCCCGTCCCTAATTTGTCGGGATCTAAGCATCGTCTTCGACTGCAGGACGCGTGGGTGAGCGACATAGGCCCTCCGAATAAGCTGATTGCCAAAGGGATCGACGCTGCAGCTTCGTTCCAAGGTGAGAATTCGGTCGACGGGCTCTCCATTCACTTGAAGTACGAAGCTGAGTCTCTGGAGATTTCTGCGTCCCGTCGATGAGTTCTTCAGCAGCGTTGCGCGTCGTTAGGGTGCGCGTAGCCGATAAGTCGCTTTGCACTGCTATAGTTGGGATTCTTGTTTTTTTTGCGAAGATCTTTGTCTTCGTCGCGATGCTCAAGGAGGTAGGGTTTGTCCGGCAGCCGCCCATACCCGTCAACTTAAGGAGGCGACACGGGGAAAGGGCGAGTGGACGAAGGGGTCTGTCGGCCTGATCGGCCCACGGCGGTAGGGCGAAAAACCGTTACCGAAGGTTTGGGTGGCCACCTGAACAGGCCTAGCAGGGGATTCGAACACTGACAACTCTATTATTTTCTGTTTGCAACATCTACCTCAAATAGACAAACTTAATACTATCTTGTTATTAAATCTGCCATTCCGATCTCGTATTCCGCTGGCCGGTCCCTTCATCGCCGCTTGCGCAGGCATCTTTCTCTCGGACGCGCATACAGATTCTTGGCTAGTCTTCGGAGGGGTGTTTTGTCTAATAGGCGTGGTCGCTCTGGTCTGGCACAAGACGCGGCTCACGCTCGCGGCCACCGCTCTCTTTTTTGCTTTCTGGCACGCGTTCTTAGTCGACCACGACCAAGGGTTCCGATTGTCTCGATCGACAGGATTGAATAACCATGTTCACCGCTGCATTCTCTGTGCGCAATCTGACTCGACCTCGTTTCACTGGGCCAACCAGACGAAACAGCGGTTTCATGCCGAGATCCGTGAGGTTGACGGTTTTCCGGTCCGATTTCTAGCTTTAGCCGAGCTGAGTGGCAGTTCTATCCAGTATGGCGATACTATCGGCGTGGATGGGCGGTTTGCATTGCCAGAGCAACCGCTCAATCCTGGAGAATTCGATTACCGCACCTTTCTGAAACGGCAACGCGTCTACTTGATCCTTCAGGCGATTCCTGGTAGCAAAAATCAGGTCCTCTCAGGCGGGGCAGCAAACCCATTCGTCGGTTTTGCTCTTCGACTTCGCCATCGGATTGAAGGCATTCCAATTGCCTCGCTTGAGGATGATCCTCCCATCCAAGGGCTGATCCGCGGGATTCTCTTTGGTGATCGTTCGACCATTCCGCCCACTATCATGGATGAACTCCAGGATACCGGAACGCTTCACCTGTTCGTAATTGACGGACTGAAGGTAACGTTGCTGGCCGGTATTTCCTGGGCGGTCATGAGGGGAGCCAGATTAGATCGCCGCTGGACGATCATTCTAATTGTTCCTCTGCTTCTCTATTGCGCGGGAACGGGCCTTTCGGTTGCTAGTCTCCGGGCGACGATTATGTCCGGTATTCTCCTGTTTGGAGTCGCTCTGGAGCGGCCAGTGCTCGCTAAGAATGTCCTTTCAGGCGCGGGACTCTTCCTGCTGATGCTGGATCCACAGCAACTGTTTCAGCTCGGTTTCCAGCTCTCATTTGTCACGGTCGCCGCTCTGACCATCGCGACCAAACCCCTTGCGCATCTCTTCTCTCTTCCAATTCGACCGGATCCCTGGATTCCACAACGTCTGCTGCATCCGGCCCGGCGAGCATTATCTCGAATTGCCCAACATGGATGCGAGCTGCTATCAGTATGCTGTGTCTGCTGGCTGGCAACGCTACCGTTCGCCTGGCTGACTTTTCATCGTGTCTCCTGGTACAGTGTCGCAGCCAATTTTGCCACCGTCCCCTTGGGTGCTTCGATGCTGGCTCTTGGGATTTCGTCTATTCTGGCTGCGCCTTTCTGCCGATGGGCGAGTCTCTGCCTCAACAATTCGAACTGGTTGCTCGGTCACCTGTTCCTCGGCGTGGTTCATACATTTACGGCGTTTCCTTATCAGAGCACGAACGCCGCCGAGCCAGGAGCGCGCAGTCATCCGAAACTCGTGATACTGGCTTCCGGCCGATCCAATAGCATTTACCTGCACGCCGGAGCGGCCGACGCGATCATCAATCCGGGCAGCGACTCAAAGTATCGGCGTATCACTCAGCCATTTCTTCGCTATCAGGGCGTCAACCAGGTTTGCCTATTGGAGAGTAGTCGCCATGATGCCGATCATGAAGGATGTCTTAGGCAACTCGAGCGGCAGTTCACATGTATCCCGTCGATGAGACGAGTGGCGACCCAGTTTGAGCTGACCGATGAACAGATTGGGCACGATATCGATTCAATGATGATAAATCTGGACGAGACGGGAATTCGAGCGCGTGCAGCATCGCCCGATCGAAGTGAATCGGGGATCTTGGTGAGAATAGGCATGTACCACGTGCTCTTGATGAGCGACAGCCATCGCGGATCTTCACCGAAGAAGGATGATTGCGCGCTAGACTTGCTCTCCGTTTCGAGTCCGCGATCCTTTCCTCCAGCAGAAATTCAGAGCAAGTATGATCCTCAAATTGTGGTCTATGCGCAAGGCAGGCGAAGCGGGCGACCCAGCCAGAGTCCAACGATATTCTTGAGCGAGGAAGGTGCGGTCACATTGGAGCTTTGCGGCGATGCGCTGAAGCTCCAGACCTTTCGCGGCGGTCAGTTTACCTTTCGCAAACGCATGCGATAAATCGGGAGATCCTGCGAACGATAAGTTTCCTCAAAATCCGTTGTTGGATATTCTTCGACCCAAGGCACAGAAACAAAAAGATCTCTGCGGGAATCGACGGCCTTAGTGATGCATTGAAAATAATCCGCATGATCAGTCTTGATCCATAATTCTCCCCCGGTGGCGAGCGCATTCGCGGAAGCAGCAAGAAAGTCTTCGTCGACCAAGCGACGGCGTTGATGACGGCGTTTCGGCCAGGGATCGGGAAAAGACAAATGCAAGCGAGAAACCGATCCGGGTGATAACAGATAACGAACCGTATAGTCGATTTCCAAACGCAATACGCGAATGTTGGTCAAACCTAGTCGGGATGCCGAACGAAGGGTTTTGCGGACTCGGCCAAGGAGGCGCTCCACCCCGAAAAAATCCTTTTCCGGATACTGACGTGCTGCTTCAATCAAAAAACGGCCCGCTCCAGAGCCCAGATCTACTTCAATCGGTTGATTATTCTCGAAAATGGCAGCAAACGAGATGGGTTCGAAAATATCGGCCGGAACGAGTTCCAGCGTTTCTCCGGAACGTGGACGGAGATCGGTCGAGGCATTCCCTGATTCGGACATTGAATTACCGTTTTGCAAAAAAGGGGTTGTGCACCCTTTCATTTGCAACCGTAGTCATAGGACCGTGCCCCGGACAAATGATGGTTTCCGGTGGTAGGGATAATATCTTCTCTCGATTATTCTTTCTGGCTTGTTCGTAGGCGTTGGGAGCCCCGCCCATCGAGCCGGCAAATAGCGAATCCCCAACGACTACTACGGGCTTAGCCAGTCCCGACACGAGATAAGAGGTGCCACCGGCCGAATGCCCATTGGTGAGCCTGGCCTCGATCTCGAGCGATCCCAGTTTATGCTTGAATCCTTCCCGTACCTGCTGCGAATGAGCCACCGGTTCCGCCGCCGGAGCAAACACGGGAGCTCGGCATTGGGAGATGATATCGGTTAGGCCGGCGACGTGGTCCTGGTGGGTGTGCGTAATGAAAATGGCGTTTATCGTCAGTTTCTCGGCTCGGACTTGCTTAAATAGCTGATCAGCGTCGACGCCGGCATCGAAGATTGCGGCTTCCCGTGAAGACGGATCCCAGACTAAATAAGCGTTTACCGCCATTCCGAGCAGATCGGTATTGAATTGGGAGAGACCATCCAGGGCGATCTCCGCTGGTTCCCAGCTCCTTTCGAATGATTCCACTAATGCGTCCGGCGCCAGGTCGAGGGCGGCTCCGATGGCAGAGACCTGGCTTCGATCACCGGATCCAGTTTTCAAGCGCTCAATTTGATCACGCTCTAATCGGGCGCGTTGGGCTAACGAAGCATCGTCCAAGTGAAGTCCACGTTGGGCTTTGCCGATGATATCCGGAAAAAAATCTTCCAATGGAACTTTCATATACTTTTATCTGGCAGTCTTTTGCAGTGTCCAGACTTCGTTATCGTCGAGACGCTTAACGACTACTTGGGTCGGACGAATATCCAAGACACGATAGGTATGGCTTGGATCGTCCGGCAACGTGAAATCACGATCTAACTCGACCTTCATGGTAGCTCCGCTATCAGTGAACGTGAGCACGGCGAAGGCTCCATGCTCTCGAGCAGGAATTCCTTTGATCAAAGAAATCGTTTGGCCGGTGCGGATATGCCGGAGCTTCACTACCGATGCGTCAACCGCATTCCCATCTTTATCGTCGACCTCTCGACTCTGAATATCAATGACGCGGTAATCCAAGCCTTTGAGTTGATCACCGATTCCGACGCTATAATCGATGCCTTCCGAGGTACGCAATGTCGCCTTCTTGCTTTGCACCTCCTGCAATGTGACGGGAAGAAACGCTTCCTGAACCTCCAAAACCGAGATTTTGGTCGCCAATCCGCTAGCGGGATTCTGATCAAGTTTGGGATTCGGCGATGGGCTGCCGGAGGTCGCGGGACCTGGTTGCCTTAGTATGTCCGCGTCCGAGATCGCCTTATTGGGGGAAGAAGGAGGAGGAAAGGAAGTTGACGGAGACGAAGAAGGAGATCCCGAAACAGCGGCGGGAGTACTCGCGGGCTTCGATGCGATCCGGCCATGCAACGATTCGGCTATCTCGCGAAACCCTTTGGCTGCCGCGGTCGACTCGGCCGTCGCTCCGCTTTGACCGGTGAGGGACGGATCAGCTCCGGCCTGCAATAACATATTCACAATCTCTTTGTTACCCTTGCTGGCCGCGAGGATGAGCGGAGTGCTGCCGTCGGGGGAGCGGCTATCCACTTCGGCCCCATTGTCGAGCAATGTTTTGATGACATCCTTATGTTCGGATAGAGTAGCAAAGAGGAGCGCGCGACTCAAATCGGTCTTCGAGCGATCAGCCAAAATCTGCGCACATCTCGCGCTCCCATGGTAAGCCGCGGTCGACAATGCGGTCCAACCGTTATTGTCCTCTTTGTCCGGGTCAGCCCGATTCTGCAGCAAGATTTTCACGATCTCGGGTTGATCGTTCTGGGCAGCCAATATCAGCGCGGTTACACCATCGGGCCCCGCGACATTCGGGTCCGCTTTGCGGTCGAGGAGTTGTTTGGCCAATCCGGTCTTGCCACGCTCACAGGCGACCATCAGAGCCGTTTTGCCGGCGGTATTTTGCGCGTTTACGTTAAAACCGGCGGCAAAAAAAAGGGCCAATGCCTTTTGGTCGTCTTCGGCGGCCGACCGGACGAAATCATCGGCATTGAATTGCAGATTCATGCTGGCCAATTCTTTCACCAGCTCTTCTTTGGATTTGCTGCAGCCAAAAAAAACCAGCGTGAGAAACGCACCGAAGACAAACCAGACGGCTTTTCGCATGTGCGGAGCTATATTATTCATCCCGGCTCAGAGCGCGAGTACGTTTGTTAAGTAGCCGGCGGATTTGGATTCAGGCATGGTAAATAGTAAATTTAGGCAAGAGCGGGCTTCTCCCATGGTGGGCGCGCCACACCTCGCAGAGTGGAGGCGGCCAGTCGAGAGGGCCAGAGATTTTTTCATATCAGATCAGCAAGCTCGGATCGGCCTTCAAACCGATCCGCCGCGGCGGACTAGCCAAAGATTGTCGCTGCACCATCCCGGCCGATCGGGCGACGAATGCGGAAAAGGTGAGCCGGCCGGGTACTCGGATTGAGTAGTACGAAATTCCTTCGACCGCGCCACTCAAACTGCTCACCGGTCAAAAGGTCTTCGACCTGAAACAGGTCATTCTCTACTAGACCAAAATCTTCCAGTGGTACATACGCGAACCCGCTCTGTGAATGGAATGGATCGACCGAAACAAAGAACAACAGAATGTTATCCAGTCCGGCGGTTGCCTTCGAATAGAACAGAATCTGGTCATTTTCGACCGTGTGGAATCGAAGGTTTTCGTATAGATGCAATGCTCGATTTTCCCGTCTGATCTGGTTCAGCTTGGTGATGTAGTCCTTAATATTTCCGGGCGCATCCCAATCTCTCTCCTTAATCTGGTACTTCTCGGAATTCAGGTATTCTTCGCGATCAGGAATCGCTACATTTTCACAAAGCTCAAAACCGCTGTAGATACCGTACACCGTTGACAGTGTAGTGGCCAAAAAAGCGCGGATCAAAAAAGCCGGGCGTCCGCCAGTCTGCAGATAAAACGGCAGGATATCCGGGGTATTAGTAAAAAAATTACCACGAAAGTAGTACTTCATGTCATTCATACAGAGCTCGGTGAGGTACTCGGTAAGTTCCGCCTTCGTATTGCGCCAAGTAAAATAGGTGTAGGATTGCGTAAATCCGGCCTTGGCCAAAGCCTTCATCATTTTCGGCCGGGTAAACGCTTCGGACAAAAAGATCACATCCGGATATTGGGCGCGCACTTCCGCGATCATCCACTCCCAAAACGCAAGCGGTTTCGTATGTGGATTATCAACGCGAAAGACGCGAACCTTGTGCTCTGCCCAAAAGAGGATGATCCGTTTCATCTCCTCCCACAAAGCTCGCCAGTTTTCGTTGTGGAAATTGACCGGATAAACGTCCTCGTACTTTTTCGGAGGGTTCTCGGCATATTTGATCGTGCCGTCCGGCCGATGGAAAAACCATTCGGGATGTTCGCGAACGTAAGGGTGGTCGGGCGAACAATTGATGGCGAAATCGAGCGCCACTTCCATTCCCCGGTTTTTTATCTCGCCTACCAGCCAATCGAAATCCTCTAAGGTGCCGAGCTCCGGTTCGACCGCCATATGTCCGCCGTATTTGCTACCAATCGCGTAAGGCACTCCGGGATCGCCGGGCTCGCTATTCACTGAATTGTTTTTACCTTTTCGCTTGGTAAAGCCGATCGGATGAATGGGCGGAAAATAGATCAGGTCGAATCCCATCGCCTTGGCGTCATCTACCCGAGGAAGACAGTCGCGCAACTTCGATCCGGTCGCTTTTCCTTCGGCTGATCTTGGGAAAAACTCGTACCAAGCCGCAAACAGCGCTTCGGGTCGATCAACCACGACCTGCAGATATGGTTTGGACTCGGTCGAGAGTGATCGATCGGGATAGGCGGACATCAATCCCAATAACTCGGGATTCCTTGCTAAATCGGCACCGACGGCTGGTTTACCGGTACGAAGCTCCTCGGCGAACCTGGCGAGGCGATCCTGATCCGATTTGCGAGTTGCGCGCGAGGCCGCATGGTTCAGCAAAATCGCTCCTTCTTCGGTCTCGGTCGTCAGGTCAGTGATCCCAGCTGCAAACTTCTTCTGAAACTCCTGAGCCCAGGATTTATATTCATCACCCCACGCCTCAATGGTGAATTGGTAGGTGGCATTTTCCGTAAAATGGCAAACCGCAGACCACCGGTCGTTGTCAACCGGAATCATTGGTGTTTCCAACCAAACGGTGCTGCCCAGGACCCGCCATTTCAAAACGGCGGCGAGGACATCGTGACCATCTTTGAAAATGTCGGCCGACACCGGTAATTCTTGGCCGATCACCCGCTTTACTGGATAGCGGCCTCCATCGATGCAAGGCTCAATCGCTTCGATGATCACCGTCGGGAGCCGTTCAGTGGATTCTTCTAGTTTGTTCACGATTCAGGAAAAACAGGTCGAATGGTGTCGGGAAGCTGGTCCAAGAAATCTGTAAAGAACTTAAAGGAAGGAAGCATCGACGCAACCCGCCGAAGACTTTTGATTGCGGGCGAGATGTGACGCAGAAACTCCGGTTTCCCACGCAGCACGCCGATCACACCATACGCACCAAGCGCCTGAAGCAAACGCTGTATTGCACATCGCAAAAAGATATCGCGAAACCGCTCTTGATCGACCGAAGAATCCAGTCGCTTAAGGTAATAAGCGAGCAACTCCTCTCGCTCGGCCTCCGTCAGATTGACATAGGGGTCGTAGAGTAAAGAAGCGAGGTCATATCCGCCTAAGCCTGGCCGCATACCTTGGAAATCGATCAGAAACGCCTCGTCGTCGCTGATAATAATATTCTGCGATTGCAAATCTCGATGGACGAGCACTCGCGGATAGCTGGCGAGGTCTTCCGCCAGCTGCGTCAATTCCGGGCGTGACCAAAGTTTCTGGATCTGTTCTTCAGCTACGCGAAAGCAGCGTCGAAAACAGTTTTGCAGTCCGTACTCCTGTTCCCAGCGATAGAGCGCGACATCAAAGTCAGGCGGACTATCGGAGATACGGGCCAGCGACGGATCAGTCTGATGTAGCGTGACCACTTGGTCGAGAGTTCGTTCGTATAGGACCTTCCGGACTGGCCACGATTCAGAGCGATGATGCCACAAGTCCTCCTCACCGAGGTCTTGCATCCAGATCAACCCTTCCTCGTCATCATGAAAATAGATCAAGGGCGCGTTAACGCCGATTCCGTCCAGAAAATTAGCGACTGCGACAAATCGGACATTTTCCGATTTATCTTTCTGGTATTTTACTAGGATCAGCGAGGAATCGGCGCTGAATCGAATCCGGTAATATTTGCGATCTGAACCTCCCTTTTCGAGAGCACGGATATCGAAGGGCGAATCGTGATAATGAGGAAACCGTTGCCGGGTATAATCTATGAGCAAATTCAACGTCATACGAAATCTGTCCGGCAAAAAGTCCCGGGTCCTACTTCCACGCCAGCCACTACGCATTCATTGAGATGCGCGCCTGACCGAACCGTGGAACGAGGCCATAAGACAACATCCCGTAAAAATGTCCCGGATTCGATCCGGCTCTCCGAACCGATCCAATAGGCACCAGCGATATCTACTCCTTCGGACACTATTGCCGAATTGGCGATGGTCGTCGGCCAATTTGCCTCCGTCAAGTAACTTGGACGCCAGTCGGAACCCGCAATGATCCGATGAATTCCCAAATACTCCTCTCGAGAGCCGATGTTGAACCATTGTTGCTCATCCAGAACGACACCGCCGATGCGCTCACGGTCCCGGATCGCTTCAGCCAAGACAGGAATAAAGGAAATTTTGCGACCGGCTGGTATCCTTCGGATCATTCCTGGATTCCAAACCGAAACGTTCGCGAAATCGACGCTGCCAGGAAGACCGGAGCCAAGGCGTCCCCGGATATCTACAACGCGATTGGTCGTCAGGTCGAACGAGAGATCGGTTGAGAGACCGGTATGGCGCAAGGCCAACGTCACCTGGCTGCCCGATTGGAAGTGAAAATCGATGAGAGCACCAACATCGATATCGGTGAGAATATCGCCGCTATAAACCAGGAACGGCTCCTGCCGGAAAAAACTGGCGACGTTAAGAATTCCGCCCCCCGTCTCGAGCAAATCCGGCTCATGAATGAGTACAATTTTCTTGCTCCGGTAGGATTCATTGGAAAAAAATTCGGCAAATTGTTCCGACAAATGATGCGTATTGATAATGAACTGCTCCACACCGGAAGCAATCAGATGATCCAAAGCAAATGTGATCAGACGTTTTCCGAAGATCGGTAGCAACGGCTTCGGAACAATATTGGTAAGCGGTCGGAGCCGGGTTCCCAACCCTGCTCCAAGCACGAAAGCGGTGCGAACGCGCGGGACCATGGACGCTTGGCAACCTATCGAGTCGTTCTGCCGGATGTAAAGTCAGCAGTTCGGAGGCGTTTGGCGTTTCGCGCTTGGCGCCCCTCGAACAGACGCTTCGGTCCCATGACGTTCCACGACAACGGTAGACTTTCTATCGGTCTTCAAGGGAAAAAAGGGAATGGTTAGGATTTTTGAAGCTGAAAGATCCAGGAGCCGTATTGGAGTTGATTGCGGTGATGGAGCTCGGCATTGTAGGGGGTTCGATCGATCCACATTTGATAGATGTGCGTCTGCCGTTGGGCTCCAGAAACAACAAAGCCATGATCAGAGTTTGACTTGTCGCACTGACGCGGTAATAGGCGACAATTCGTGCTTCAGAATGAAACCGTTCGTCCTTCTTTTAGGTTACGTCATGCTTACTGGCGCGGTTATGGCGCAAAGTCCGAGCTCTCCGGTCATCACGATCCGCAAGGGAACGGCGGTCGTTGTCGCACTCAAAGACGCCTCTGGTCCGGCGGCGGCGGTTTTGAAAAACGATATTGAGCTTTCCGGCGTATTGACCCTTGGCGACAGCGCTACCGCGACGGTGCTAACCAGCGTAACCAGCTCTGGCAATGGCGTTAGCGGACAGGCGGTCGACAAAACGGGAAGCGTGGTCCTGCAGAAAAACTATAGTGGAGATTCGCGTCGAGCCGTTCACCAATTTGTTGATGAACTGGTTGAGACGCTGAGCGGGCAAAAAGGCATCGCAAGCTCGAAAATCGCGTTTGTATCCAATCGCAGCGGGCACAAAGAAATTTATACGGCAGATTATGACGGTGCCAACGCGGTGCAGTTAACGAGAGATAACGCGATAAGTGTAAATCCGAACCTTTCTCCCGATGGGCGAAAGCTGGCGTACACTGGATATCAAAGCGGCTATGCCGACATTTATCTGGTGGATTTGACTTCCGGATCGCGTAATCGCATCATCAAATATCCCGGCACTAATTCCGGCCCGGCCATTTCACCTCAGGGAAATCGGATCGCTTGCACGATGAGTAAAGACGGAAACCCGGAGATTTATGTCACGAATATTAATGGTGATTCTCCCCGTCGCCTGACTCGGGCTCGTGGAGTGGAGTCATCGCCCAGCTGGTCACCAAACGGAAGCGAAATTGTTTATTCATCGGACGAACGCGGTGGACCACAGATCTATCGGATGAGTGCAGACGGCGGATCGAGTCGACTACTGTCCACTGGGTTTGGCTATTGCACCGAACCAAACTGGTCGCCCGACGGGAAAAAAATCGCTTTCAACGTGAGAAGTGGCGGGGCATTTCAGGTGGCAGCCCTTGATTTGGATGGCGGCTCAGCTCGTGTGATTGCAAATGATGGAGAGAGACCGGTTTGGGGCCCAGACTCTCGGCATGTGCTATTTGCTAGAGGGAGTGGACTTTTTATGATTGATACTGTCACCGGGCGCGAAGCTCGAATCGTCGGCGATTTGGGTAGGGTTTCCGAGCCGACTTGGTCCCGCTAGCAGTCCCAATCTCTCTCCAATTATCTCATGAAAAAAATCCTCACTTTTGGTTGCATCCTCATAGTCGGTCTTTGCAGCTGCAGAAAACAACAGCAACAGGAGTACGCGGGAGTCGAGGGCGATACGGTGAACGGGACGCCCCTTTCGCAGCGGCAAGAGGGCGTTTCATTCTTTGGCAACAATGTAAATCGAAGTCAGTTCCAGCCAGTCTATTTTGCCTTTGACAGCTTTGAAATACAGTCGTCGGAAACTGAAAAACTCCGCCAGATCGCCAGCTTCATGAAAGGCGCATCTAATAACGTTATTCTGGCAGGCTTTACCGACGAACGCGGTACTGAAGAGTACAATCGTGGACTCGGCGAGCGTCGGGCTCAGGCTGCTCGGAACTATTTAATTTCGCTCGGGGTTTCTGGCAGCCGTATCCAAACTGTTAGCTTTGGGTTGGAAATGCCGGCGGATCCCGGGCATAACGAAGCAGCATGGGCAAAGAATCGACGCGTTGAAACAGGTGTCGTTCGTTGATTACCGCAGGCTCAGATCTCGAATATTTTTCGTGCTCTAATTCCCGGGGCGTTCGAAGCACGAAGCATCTTCGATCGCTCTTCTCTCGGCCAACTATGCGTTATTGTTTTACGCCGAGTATTTTAAAGATTACTACTCAACGAGATTCGCTGGCCTCTGGTTTGTGCCCGCGGCGGCATGGAAGATCCCAACTTGCTTGATGACGAATCCCTTGTTCGCCGCACGCAGAACGGCGATACGCAGGCCTTTGACGTCCTTTGGCAAAAATACAGCTCTAGGATCTATTCGCTGATCTACAACATGACCTCGAACCATGAGGATGCGAACGATCTGCTGCTCGAGGTATTTGCCAAGGCGTATCGGTCGATTAGCGGTTTTCGGGGAAGATCGAGTTTTTATACCTGGATTCATGCGATCGCGGTGAACATGACGATTA
>Ga0137401_10000117_pt1 | contig 25837 bp, 20 predicted proteins | sample CZOMad1_1_16fung_FD_108286 | JGI IMG/M metagenome (GOLD analysis project Ga0137401, IMG submission 108286) | Vadose zone soil fungal communities from Angelo Coast Range Reserve, California, USA - CZOMad1_1_16fungal (Illumina Assembly) | ecosystem: Environmental > Terrestrial > Soil > Vadose...
CCCGATTTCGATCTCGAAGCCATCACCAGCGGCCGTGTGCACCGCGTCAAGCTCAGCGACTATCGCGGCCGCAACGTCGTCATCGCCTTTCATCCGCTCGACTGGACTCCCACTTGAGCCATGCAGTTGCCGGCGTTGAACGCGGATCTCGAAACGTTCGCTGGCTTGAATGCCCAGGTTCTGGACATCAGCGTGGATTCCATCTCCAGCCATTTGGCATGGCAGAAGCAGGAAATTGGAACGATTGATTTTCCCATGTGCTCGGATTTCTATCCGCATGCTGAGGTGACACAGGAGTTAGGGATCTTGCGGGACGCTCCCCCGGTGCCCGGCATTAGTGAACGGGCGGCCTTCATTGTGGATAAGCACGGGAGGATTGCCTATGCCAAGCTCTATCCGCTCGACCAGACGCCCGATCACAGCGAGATCCTGACGGCCCTGAAAAAGCTCGAGGACCGCTCGTAGCCTATTGCTTCAGCGTTGTATCAATCAATTCGTACAGATTGCTCAAGTTCGATTGCACTTCAATCGGCTTGATTCCCGGCTTGGCGCTGACGATGTAGATAGTCGGCGTGTGATCCAGGCCAATGCGCTGGCCCAGGCTCTTGTCTTCCGTCACCTGCGCCGCCAGCTTGCCCTGCGGATCAACGACAAATGGCAATGCGATCTTGCGGGATGCGGCGAATGTGTCAGCATAGCGTCGCAGGTTGTCCAGATTGATTTGCGTCTGGTTCGAGAACATGTAGTCGCGGAACTGGTTGCCGGTTTCCTTCGACGTCTGATCGAAAAAGCGCGCGATGATGGCGGCCTGCAACGACCAGGGGTGGTTGGGCAGCGGAAAATCGTGACGCAGGACAGGAATCTTGTAAGTGGCGCTCGCCTTTTCCAGCTGCGGCGCCGCTCGGCTGCACATCGGGCACTCTAAATCCTCAAACACAATAATCGCTGCCTTGGCGCCCTTCGGAGCCTTCAGCATGGAAGTGTCCTGAGCGGGAGCAGGGACGGTCAGCAGCAGAGCGGCAAAGAAGGTAAGGAAAAGTGTCTTCATGGAAGATAAGTCCTTGTGAACGCGACTAGTTAGTTGGATGCGGGCAGGCTCAGAAACGCCCCCGTCAAGCCTCAGACTATCGTAACGCAATCGGATAAGCCGACGCGACTACCGAGTTTGGGTCGAAACAACGAGGTCGACGGCAGCCCTAAGTTCCTCATAAGAAAGGGCTCCGGGGTGAAAGAAGGCGACCCTTCCAGCGCGGTCGAGTAGAACAAGAGTGGGCGTAGTGCTGACGCCGTAGACGCTCAGGTTCTCCTGGCTGACTGGGGCAGGCACGTCCAGAAGCGAGGAGTAGTAGCGGTTGCGGGTATCGCTGATGTAAGCCAACTCGGCAGCCGGCGTGGCGTTTTCGCCCCCTGCCGCAATGCCGTAGCGCTGCGTCGGTGCAACCACGGTCAGTCCCTTCGAAGCATACTCGGCGTGCAGCCGGCCTAGTATGGGTGCTTGGCCTTTACAGTCCAGACACCAGTGCGCCCAGAAAAACAGCAACACTGGCGAGCCCTTGAGCTGCGCAAGAGGCACTGGCTTCGGCCCCAGATACTCGGCGAGCTGAAGCGGCGGCGCGGGTTTCCCAACCAATGCCAGCAGGTTCAAGTTTTTCTGGAGGCGGTTGCGAATCGAAGTATTGCGGTAAGCCAACAAATCTCTTCTGAGCAGCGCCTCCGCCAGTGCGGGCGTGCCTTTAGCAGCCAGGACTTGGGCTTCAACCTCAATCGCCGCGCCGAGAGCGGTCGGCAGATGCGGCTCAGCATCGAGCTTGCGCGTCTTCAGTTGCTGGATTGCGAACTGCTCGGTCTTGCGTGCGTACGTGTTGGCCTGATCGAGATTATTGCTCTTCAAGTAAGCTCGTCCCATCCAGGAATAGGCTTCCAGATATTCCGCCGTCACGCCGTGCTGTGCACGATAGGTGGCGAGTTGTGTATCAGCCAGCGCGTAGGCCTGGGACTCAAGGGAAATACGAACATCGGTGATGATGTCCGCGTGGGCGCCCGCCGGAAGAATCACGACCAGCAGGGTCATGACCAGAGGGGACGCAAGAAGACCAGGTAACTGGGCGCGCATGAGTTTTATGATGACCGAAACTTAAGAAAGTTGCCAGCGCCCGCGACGCCCGGAAGCTTCAGATGTCTAGTGTTTACCCAGAACTGATTGTGGCAAGATGTGCTGATGACCACTACAGCCAGGAGCGTCCCCACAGCAGTGATTTGGTTTGTCCTCGGCCATTTCAGTTGCGCTCTCATGCACCACTGGCACCACAGCATGGGACGGTAAGCGCTCGCGATTTAAGCAGGCTGCTGGCGAGCTTGGATTTCGATAAACACGTTCACCAGGGCCACGGCAGCCGGTGTGACGCCCGGGATTCCGCTGGCTTGAGCTAACGTGCGGGGACGAACCCGTGCCAGTTTTTCCTGCATCTCGCGGGAGAGTCCACTGACGGTTCCGTAATCGAACCAGGTGGGAATCGTCCGCTGCTCAGCTTTCTTCAAGCGCTCGATCGCTTTGTGCTGCTGGTCGAGATAGCCAGCATATTTGATTTCCGTTTCCACGGACTTCAGGTCGTTCCGCACCCATGCGCTGGAGAGTGACAGCGAACCCCCGTTCTCATTCAGCAACGCCGGCGCAAGCTCGCGCAGGACCGGGACCAGGAATTCGATTTTGACCTCAGGGCGCTTGAGGAGCTGCGCCAGCGTTTGGCCAATGGCGGGCTGGAGGTCAATCTCAGCTTTCGCATCGTCAGCGACCGTGGCAGCCAGAGCATCCAGCATTTCCCGGGAGGGGCGTGTCTTCTCCAGAAACGCCTTCAAAGCTTTCAGCCGTTCTTGCTTGGCTTCGTAGCTTGCCCACGCCGCATCATCAATCAGCCCAACGCGCCGGCCGAGCGGCGTCAGGCGCTGGTCGGCGTTGTCAATGCGTAGGTGCAGGCGAAACTCTGCGCGAGAAGTAAACATCCGGTACGGCTCATTCGTGCCCTTAGAAATCAGGTCGTCGATTAGGATGGCGGTGTAGCCATCGGAGCGGTTGAGTATCAACGACGGCTCGCCCTTCACCTTGAGCGCCCCGTTGATGCCCGCCATCAGGCCTTGGCACGCCGCTTCTTCGTAACCGCTCGTTCCGTTAATCTGCCCGGCAAGAAACAAGCCCGCTATCTTTTTCGTTTCGAGCGTGCGGTCGAGTTCGGTCGGGTCAATGGAGTCGTACTCAATCGCGTATCCAGGCCGCATCATTTCAGCGGTTTCGAGGCCAGGAATGGAATGAATGGCGGCGAGCTGAACTTCAATCGGCAGCGACGTGCTCATCCCGTTGACATAAATCTCATGGGTGTTCAGGCCTTCGGGCTCGAGGAAGAGTTGATGCTGCAATTTCTCCGGAAACTTCACAATTTTGTCTTCAATCGACGGGCAATACCGCGGCCCAATCGATTGAATCTGCCCGCTATACATTGGCGAACGATGCACGTTTTCCCGGATGATGCGGTGTGTCTCTTCCGTCGTCGACGCGATGTAACACGGGACTTGCGTGTCGTGGTGAGCCACTCGCTTGGTGCGGAAGCTGAATGGCGTGGGATCAAGGTCGCCGGGCTGAGCCTCGAAGCGGGACCAATCGATGGAGCGGCCATCGAGACGTGGTGGCGTTCCGGTTTTGAGACGGCATCCGCGCAGACCCAGATTCTTCAGTGCCTCGCCGAGAAGAACGGCTGCGGGCTCACCCGACCGCCCCGCCGGATATTGCTGCTCGCCGCAATGGATGAGGCCATTCAGGAAGGTTCCAGTAGTGATGATGACTGCACGAGCAGAGACATTGCGCCCATCGCGGAGGGAGAGGCCGCGGGCGGTGCGAGCCGGCTCCTCATCCAAGATCAATCCCGTGACTTCGGCCTGCTTGATCTTCAGATTCGGCTGCGCCTCCAGCATCTCCCGCATCTTCAGCCGATAGGCTTGCTTGTCGCACTGCGCCCGCGGCGACCAAACCGCTGGACCACGAGAAGTATTCAGCAGCCGAAACTGAATCCCAACCGCGTCCGTAATCTCGCCCATAATGCCGCCCAACGCATCCACCTCACGCACGAGGTGACCCTTAGCGATCCCTCCAATGGCCGGATTGCACGACATCTGCGCGATCAAATCGACGTTCAGCGTAAAAAGCGCGGTCTGCAACCCCATCCGCGCACACGTCATCGCCGCCTCGCAGCCAGCATGACCGGCCCCGACCACCACGACATCGAAATGTTCAGTGAAAGAAGGCATGGCGAACGTTCTCTCATTCTACAAGACAGCGGAACCCACTCTGCTCACCCCAACCCATAGATTCCATGAGGCTTGCGGAGACTTGTTTGCAGACGTCTGGTTGTACGCATGATTTCTGGCGAACCGGGTGCGTGATCCCCATCACTTGCTGGAGGCCGCTCCGGTTTGTATAGTTGTGTTTCGGTACCCGTGAGGCGTGCCGAAGCAATCTTAAGGAGTGAATTTATGACGACCACAGAGTTTGCCGCTGAGCTGGACGCTAGAATCGCCAAGTTTGATTTGCTGTGCCATCCGTTCTACAAGGCGTGGTCGGAAGGCCAATTAACGCGAGAAGACTTGCGCGAGTATGCGCTGGACTACTACGAGCATGTGCGCGCGTTTCCGACGTACCTTGCAGAGCTGGCGCTACGCCTCGACGAAGGCCACACGCGCCGCGCCGTGCTGGCGAACATGGGTGAAGAAATGGGACACGAAAAAGGCAAGCCATCCGGGCCTTCACACGCGGAGATGTGGATGGACTTCGCGGAAGGCATAGGAGCGGGGAAGGTATTTGCGCGACCCGTATTGAACGAGATTAAGGAATTGGTCCGGCACTTCAACGAAGTGGCTAGCGAAGGCTCTGTTGAAGAAGCGCTCGCGGCTTTCTATGCGTACGAATCGCAAGTGCCGCGGATTGCTGCGGAAAAGGAACGCGGGCTGAGAGCGTGGTATGGAGCGGACGACAGGTGTTGCAGCTACTTCACTCTGCATCAAGCGGCCGATGTTTATCACGCGCAGGCATGGAAGAAGTTGTTGGAAAACCAAGTAGCCAAAAATCCTGCGGCTGCCGAGAAGGCACTAGCTGCGGGCGAGGCCGCTGCAAAGAAGTTGTGGGGTGCGCTCGACGGCATAGAGAGCCGTCGCCAAAGCGCGATTGCGGCGTAGACCTACCGCGCACAGTTCAACTTGGCTATCGATTTCTCCGTCGATGGCCTTTCGTTTTGGACCGCTCTCTTGGAGATCCCCGCGAGCCCCAAGGCCGTCCTAGCCGCCGATGTGCACCATCGTTCTCGAGGCAGGGATGAAATCAGGTTCGCCGATGTGGTGCCGAGCCTCTTTTTTCGCTATGACGTCTTCGATAAAACCGACACATTCGTCGTCGCTCGCACCGCGGCGCATGAGTTCGTAGAGGTCGTGGTCCCAAACTGAGAACAGGCAGGTGCGTATCTTGCCATCAGAAGTTAGGCGAACACGACTGCATTGGCCACAGAAAGGCATGGAAACTGGAGCGATGATACCGATTTCGCCGAGGCCGTCATCAAAGCGATATTTTCTGGCCGTCTCGCTTCGCTCGTGGGGGATTTCAACTAGCGGGCGATAGGCGCTGAGCGTTTCGACAATTTCTTTCAGCGTTACGACCTTATCAGGAGACCAGGCGCGGTCTTCTTCCAGAGGCATGAATTCGATGAAGCGGACCACCACGCCCTCTTCCCGCGCGAACTTTCCCAGGGGGACAATTTGATCTTCGTTAAATCCGCGCAGCAGTACGCAATTGACTTTGACTGGATCAAGCCCGGCACGCCGCGCAGCACGAATGCCGGCGACGACGTTATCGAAGCCGTTGGGCACGCGAGTAATACGAGCGAAGAGGTCTGGGTCGGCGGCGTCAAGGCTGACGGTAACACGGTGCAGACCGGCGTCTTTGAGCGGTTGGGCTAAACCGGCCAACAGGTGGCCGTTTGTCGTGAGAGCAATATCGGGTGCTGTTCCGTTGGCGGTACGAAGCTTGGCGAGGTCGCGAACGAAGTTCACCACTCCATTGCGGAGTAAGGGCTCGCCACCGGTGAGGCGAATCTTGGTGATGCCCAAATCGACGAAAAGGCGCGCCATCCGGAGATATTCGGCAAAGGTGAGTTCGGCGTATACCGGGCCGTCCGTACCGGTGCGGCAGTAGACGCACTTGTAGTTGCACCGGTCCGTTATGGAAATCCGGAGATCGGTGATGGGGCGGCCGTATTTGTCGGTCAGCGGCATGAGCTTTGGGATTCGCGAGCGGGGAAAGGAACAGAGAGGGCTGGGCCCTATGAGCGGTTCCTTTCCAATGGCATCTCGCGAACGATATGCGAGATGCCGGGAGGCGTAAGCGTTTCCACCGACACCCTCGGAGGCTAGTTCTACCCTCGCTGCTGCCCGCGCCATGGTATTCCGTAGGCGGAGGCAGTCGAAATCCGTGAACTTGATTATCTGGCCTGGGCGGGCGAGTTGCAAGCGGCGCGGCGCTACTTCCTCCGGCGTTTTTTGGGGCGTCTTTCCTTGCGCACAGGCGCCTCTTCCAGGACAGCGAACTGGATTTTTCGTAAGACCGGGTCGATGCGGTCGACTAACACGCGGACTCTGTCGCCGAGGCTGTAAGTTTTGCGCGAGTGCTGGCCGATGATTTGGCGGGTGTTCTCGTGGAAGGTGAAGCGGTCGTGGGTGAGGGTGGCGAGCGGGACGAGGCCTTCTATAAACAAGTCGTTGAGTTCGACGAAGAAACCGAACTTGGTGATGCTGATAATGAGGCCGTCGAAGTCCTCGCCGACGCGGTCCTGCATGAACTTTACTTTTTTCCACTCCATGAGTTCGCGCTCGGCCTCGTCGGCGCGGCGCTCGGTTTGACTGGACTCTTCGGCGATGTCGTGAAGTTCCTCGACCGGAATGGGGCTGGTCAGGACCTCGGCGTGCGGCGATGGCTTCTTTTTGTTTTCCTCACTCCACGGGCTGGAGGCTTTGCGCCAGCCGAACTTCGAAGTCTCTCCTTTCTGTCGTACCGGTCCTGAGCGCCCAACATTGATTTCGCCCTCGCGTACCTCCGGCGAATCGCTCAGGACCGCTTTCAGAATGCGGTGGATGATCAGGTCGGGGTAGCGGCGAATGGGCGAAGTGAAGTGCGTGTAGGACTCGGCGGCGAGGGCGAAGTGGCCTTCGTTGACTTCGGAGTAGCGGGCTTGCTTGAGCGAGCGCAGCATTAAGTAGCTGAGAATGCGCTCTTCGGGCGTGCCGGAGATTTTCTCGGCTAGTTTCTGGTACATGCGGGGGCTCACTTTGACTTCCTGCGGGATTTCGATTTCCCGCGGGCGGCAGCCGGAGCCTTGGGTCGCCCGGCGGTCGCCTTTGAGTTGCACGCGTTTGATTGGTAGTGAACCGACGCCCAGCGAGTAGCCCCAGGTGGCGGCAGTGACTTCGAATTCGTAGACGCGTTTGGCGTCGGGCTTTTCGTGGATGCGGTAGAGCGAAGGGACACGAGCCTCGAGGTACTGCGCGACGCATTCGTTGGCCGAGAGCATGAACTCTTCAATCAGGCGATGAGCGATGTTGCGCTCGGAGCGGGTGACGCCGCGCATGAGGCCCTGGTCGTCGAATTCGATCACCGGTTCGGGGAGATCGAAGTCGATGGAGCCACGGCGCTTGCGTTTGCGGTTGAGGATAAGCGCGAGGTCTTTCATGCGGTCGAAGCCGACGGCGAGTTCGGCATAACGCTGGCGCGCGGCGGTGTCCCCTTCGATCACGGCATTGACGTCGGTGTAGGTCATCCGCTCGGCGGAACGAATGACGCCTTCGTGGAGTTCGTAGTCGACAATTTCGCCCTGGTGGTCGATTTCCATGATGCACGAGAGGACGAGGCGCTCGACGCGGGGGCGCAGGCTACAGATGTTGGTGGAGAGTTCGAGCGGCAGCATGGGGACGGCCCGATCGGGGAAGTAGACGCTGGTGCCGCGGAGGCGGGCTTCTCCATCGAGACGGGAGGCGGGCGTGACGAAGTGGGCGACGTCGGCAATGTGGACCTGAAGCTCGTAGTTGCCGTTTTCCAGGATGCAAACAAGCACGGCGTCGTCGAAGTCGCGGGCGGTTTCGCCGTCGATGGTGACGATGGGGAGATGGCGGTAGTCGCGGCGGCGACCGAGGTCGTGAGTGGAGATGATCTCGGAGGCGGACTGCGCTTCCTCGAGAACACCCGCCGGGAAGCGGTGCGCGAGGTGGTGCTTGCGGATCATGATTTCGACATCGACGCCGAAGTCGTCGGCGTAGCCGAGTATTTCGACGACGCGGCCGCGGGCATTTTGGGTGGGGCTAGGCCAGTCGGTGATTTCTACGTCGACCACCACGCCTTCGAGGTCGTCCCATGCGGTGCGGCGGGGAGCTTCTTTGCCGAGAACGCGGTGGGGCGTGTCATTCTCCGTTACAGCGGACTCTTCCTCTTCGTGGGTTGCGTCGGGCGGATATTCGTTGCCCTGGGCGATGATGATTTCCTGGGTGATTTTTTCGTCCATCGGTGTGACGTAGTTGTGGCGGCGGCCGTAATGGAACGTGCCGACCACGGTGGCGTGGGCGCGGTCGACGGTGCGAAGAATGCGGCCTTCGGCGCGGCCGTCGGCGCGGACGCTGGTGACTTCGACTAAGACCTGGTCGCCGTGCATCGACGAGCCGATCTGGTGCGGGGCGATAAATACATCGCCAGAGAGTTGCGAGCGGAGCGGTTCTTTCAGATTCGAACGATTGGGGATGACAAAGCCATAGCCATCGCGGTGCATGCTGAGGCGGCCGACGAGTTGGTTGGTGGCGGTTTTGGGGATGGCGAAGCGGTCGGAATCGACTTGCGTGAGGGCACCGGAGGTCGCGAGGCGTTGGAGGCTTTCGGCGAGGTCGCGGCGGTCGGCTCCGCGGACGCCGAGTTCGCGGACTAATTGCTTGAAGCCCGCAGTGCCTTTCGGTTGGCGCCGGACGTGGCGGAGGATTTCGGAATCGGGGACGGGGCTCACGGGCTACTGCGCTCCTCGCTATGACTCCACGGAATCGATCTGAGTGGACGTATTAAACTACAAGGTCAAGTCTAGTCTTTCATAACTTCGAGGTGCCCCATGTCCACAGCGACTCGCACTAATCCCCTGTCATTTCTCACAACGCAATTGGATGAGCTCAGGGCCAAGGGCACCTACTTTCGCTTGCGTGTTCTCGAAGACGAGCAGGAGCCGGCGTGCACGTTTGATGGCAAGAAGGTAATCAACCTGGCCTCGAATAACTATCTGGGACTGACGACGCATCCGAAGCTGCGCGAGGCGGCACTGGAGGCCACGCGGAAGTATGGGGTTGGGTCGGGCGCGGTGCGAACGATTGCGGGAACGATGAAGATTCATATGGAACTGGAGGAGAAGATTGCGCGCTTCAAGAATGTGGAGGCGTGCGTGGTCTTTCAGTCCGGATTCGCGGCGAATGCGGGAACGGTTTCGGCGATTTTGGGAAAGGAAGACTTCATTGTTACTGATGCGTTGAATCACGCTTCGATTATCGATGGCTGCCGGTTGTCACGGGCGAAGATTTTGGTGTTCCGGCATAAGGATGTGGCGCATGCGGAAGAGCAGCTCGAGAGTGTGAAGAGCGAGTCTGGGAAGAAGCTATTGATCACAGACGGCGTCTTCTCGATGGATGGTGACATTGGGCCGCTGCCGGCGTTGTGCGATCTTGCAGAGAAGCATGGCGCAATCATGATGGTGGATGATGCGCATGCTTCCGGCGTGTTGGGGCGGAATGGTCGGGGGACGATCGACCACTTCAACATGCACGGGCGGGTGGATATTCAGGTTGGAACGCTGTCGAAGGCGATTGGGGCGCTGGGTGGGTACGTTTGCGGGTCGCGGGATTTCATTGATTTTCTTTATCATCGGGCGCGGCCGTTCCTGTTTTCTACTTCGCATCCGCCGTCCGTGGCGGCTTCCTGCATTGCGGCGTTCGATGTTCTGGAGCAAGAACCGGAGCGTATGGTAAAGCTTTGGGAGAATACGCGCTACTGGAAGAAGGAGCTGGGATTCCTTGGATTCGACATCGGCGGTGTTAGCTCCCCTGCCAGCGAGACTCCGATTACGCCAATCATTATTGGGGATGGGAAATTGACGATGGAGTTTTCGCGGGAGCTGTTTAATGAGGGCGTATTGGGGACGGGGATTGCGTTTCCGACAGTGCCGGAGGGGAAGGCGAGGATTCGGACGATTATGACCGCGACGCATACGAAGGAGCAGATGGAGCAGGCTTTGGATGTGCTGAAGAAGGTGGGGAAGAGGATGGGGATTTTAGGATAGGCCTCAACCAAGACCACGCGGACAAGAGTGTCCGCGCCACACGAACACGCGTCGCACAATCAGTTCTGGAACACGATTTTGCCGCTGACGATTGTTGCGATTATTTTTCCCGTTAGGTGCCAGCCATCGAAGGGGGAGTTGTGGGATTTGGAGAGGGATTTTGAGGCGTCGTAAGTCCAGCGTTTCTTCGGGTCGAAGATCGCGACATCGGCGTGGGCGCCTTTGGCTAGGGTGCCACGGCGGTGGAGTTCGTTGTGGAGATCGAAGACGCGGGCTGGGCCTGAGGTGAAGAGCTCGACGATGCGGGTTAACGGGATGGCGTGATCTTTGTGCAAGCGGGTAATCGCGAGGCCTAACGCTGTTTCCGAGCCCGTGATGCCGAATGGGGCGCGCTCGAATTCCTGATTCTTTTCGTAGGCGGCGTGGGGCGCGTGGTCGGTGGCAATGGCATCGACAATGCCGTCGGCTAGGGCGGCGATAATGGCCTGCACGTCCGAGCCAGAACGCAGCGGCGGGTTCATTTTGTAGCGCGTGTCATAATCGCGCATGTCGGCGTCGGTGAGGGTGAAGTGGTGGGGCGTGACTTCGCAGGTTACACGGGCTTTGGCGCGCTTGGCGCGGCGCACGGACTTCAGAGAATCTCCAGCGGAAAGATGCGCTACGTGAAGCCGCCCGCCTGATGCTTGCGCGAGCTGCACGTCACGATCGACAATGTCGGCCTCGGCGGAAGCTTTACTGCCACGCAATCCCAACCGAAACGACGTTGGACCTTCCTGCATGGGACAGCCTTCGGTCACGCGTGTATCTTCGGCGTGTTGCACGATCGGAATATTGAGGTCGGACGAAAGACGTAGTGCGTCACGCATGACTTTGTCGTCGAGGATGGGGCGGCCGTCGTCGGTGACGGCGATGGCGCCGGCACGGTGCAGGGCGCGGAAATCGGTGAGCGTAGCGCCGCGGCTGGCGAGGGTGGCGGCGGCGACTGGGAAAACGTTAACGACGGCTGCGCGATCGGGATGAAGGAGCCAAGCGACCCATTCGGCGGAGTCGATCACGGGGTTGGTATTGGGCATGCAGCAGACGGAAGTGAAGCCTCCGGCGGCCGCGGCAGCGGTGCCAGTGGCGACAGTTTCCTTGTAGGCTTGACCGGGCTCTCGCAGATGAACGTGGAGGTCGATAAACCCGGGGGCGACGATGAGGCCGCGGGCGTCGAATTTATCGTCCGCGCTGCCGCGAGTTTTGTTGGGAAACGCAACTTCGACGACAGTACCGTCGCGGAGCAGGATGTCCATTGGAGCGTCGATGTTCTGCGCGGGGTCGATGAGGTGACCGCCCTTGATAAGGAGGCTGTTGTTATTGCGGTGATTCTTCACGGTCGGCATCGTTATCTCACCATGCCTTTTCCTGCGGCCCTTGCGAGGATGGCCATGCGGACAGGGACGCCGTTCTTCACTTCCTCACGGATCACAGACTGCGGGCCGTCGGCCAGATCGCCTTCCAGTTCCAATCCGCGAATAGCTGGGCCTGGGTGCATCAGGATGGCGTCCCGTTTGGCGAGTTTAAGGCGGGCCGGGGTCATCTGGTAGCGGGTGACGTAGTCGTAGATGTGGACCTTGAGACCGTCGAGGCGCTCTTTTTGTACGCGGAGGAGCATGACGACGTCCGCGTTGCGGACGGCCTCTTCGACGTGGCGCACAAGATTGAGGCCAGGCGCGAGCGTTGTGGCCAGTTCGGGGAGAAGCTCAGGCGGGCCGCAGAGGGTCATGTTGGCGCCGAGTTTGCTCAGCAAGTGAATGTTGGAACGGGCGACACGGCTGTGGAAAATGTCTCCGACGATGGCCACTTGCAGGCCTGCGATTTTCTTCTTATGGCGCAAGATGGTGTAGGCGTCGAGCAGAGCCTGGGAAGGGTGTTCATGCATGCCGTCGCCGGCGTTGATGATGGGGATGTCGAGGTGCTGAGCGAGCAGATGGGGCGCGCCGGAATTGGGGTGGCGGACGACCAGGATATCCATGCCAATGGCGTGGAGCGTCGCGCCGGTATCCACCAGCGATTCGCCCTTTTCGATACTGGAACCGGAGGCCTGAATGAGCGTCGTGATCGCGCCCAAAGATTTGGCGGCGACTTCGAACGACGCGCGAGTGCGGGTCGAAGTTTCGTAGAAAAGCAGGCCGACGCGTTTGCCGCGTAAAAGGGAACGAGGCCGCTCGAGCTTCATGCGGCGCGCCAATTGCAGCAAGGTGCCGATGTCCTTGGAGGAAAGATGCTCGATGCTCAATAGAGAGCCGCGCGCTGGGGTGGTCATGCGTAGGTGGGGAAGGGCTAGGACGTGGGTTCCCCGGGTGCGATCTAACTCACTTTCTCGACGAGGAGAACTTTTTCCGCGTCGTCGGTTTCCTTGAGTTGCACTTCCACGATTTCGCTTTCCTGGGTCTGAATTCTGCGGCCGACGAAGGTGGCCTCGACGGGCAGTTCGCGGTGGCCGCGGTCGATGAGGACGCAAAACTGAACGAGGCGTGGGCGGCCGTGCGCGAAGAGCGCGTCCATGGCGGCACGGACGGTGCGGCCGGTGTAGAGGACGTCGTCAATCAAGACTACGACTTTGCTGGCCACAGGGACACCAATGTCAGTTTTCTGGACGACAGGCTTCGGTCCGAGTGTGGTCAGGTCGTCGCGATAGAGGCTGATGTCGAGGGTGCCAACCGGAATCTCTTTCTTTTCAATGCGTTGCAGAAGCTTGCCGAGGCGCTGGGCCAACGGAATGCCGCGGCGTTTGATTCCCACCAGAACGAGATCGCTCACGCCATTGTTGCGTTCGTTGATCTCGTGCGCCAGACGGACGAGGGTCCGCTCGATCTCGGAGGGCGACATGAGCTGGGTCTTTTCGCGAAGCTGGGGCTGACGGATGGCAGACCGTGGAGTCATGAACAGAGGATCATACGCGGGGGGCGGGGGCGGGGGCAACTTGAGGGTTAGAACGGTTTTGGGCTTTACTTGTGGTTTCGGCGCGTGATATTTGCACCAATCGCGCCCCCTAGGATGGAGAAGAACACGAACAGCAGGCAAATCGCCACCAGCACGATCGCCGTCATGATGACAAAACCTTCGGGTGTCTTGAAATTCTGGACCATTGCCAGGACCTGCGGCTGAAGCTGCGGATCGGAATTCTGGACGCCTTTATCCAACGCAGCGAAGATGGTCTGCCGGAATTCCTCCCCTTTATGCAAGAGTACAAGCTTGAGAAGGGCCAGAACGCTCAAAACCAGAAAGCCGAACAGGCCAGACACAGCGCCAAGCAAAGCTCCCGCTCCAAGATTCAGAATGGCTCCCGGAACTCGCTTGCGATAAGCATAAATCGCCAGAGTTCCGCCCCCCATAAATCCGAACCCTAGCAAGCCTGGGAATAGACCCATGGTCAGGGCGGAGAAAACACCTCCGATAATAGCCGCGCGCAAGGCTGGCTGCCAGACCAGAGGAGTTGAAGCTGGGAGGCGCTCGTCGAGGGCGGGATCGGCGCGGACGACCGATTCCAGCGGTTCTGCCGGAACGAAACGGATCTGTGGAGCCCGGCAGCCGGAGCAAAAAGGCGTTCCGCTGGCAACGGCTAAGCCGCACTTAGGGCAGGGGTGGTCCACGAATGCCAAGTTACAGGAGAGGGCAACTCAGCGGCAAGAAACGGCACGACTCAGATGGTGCTGTCGTTGTCCGAGCGCGCGTGTACATAAACCAACGCGAATTCGGCACCTTTGCCTTTCGGTGTGATCGCGACCACGTGCGCGTTATTGTTGGAGCCAACTTTGAGTTCGACGGTGTCGCCCTTGCCGTCGCCGCTGCAACTGAGCTTTTCGCCGTGACTCGATTTGTCGTTCGAGTCAATTCCTACATGCCAATCTGCGTCGCTGCCTGACTTGTTGCAATGCAGGATCGTGCCGTAGCGCTTGAGGTCGTTGGTGTAGAAGTCGACCAGCTTCTGCGGAGCGTCGTCAGAGATGTATTTGACGACGACCAGTTTTAGGCCAAAGAACGGTGTGGAGATATTGACGTTGGCGCGGTCGCTGCCGTGGTCATCATCTTTCTCGACTAGCTTGGCTCCCGGATAGATCGAGATTCCGGTGTCGGATCCTTTTACGTCCTTGCCAATATGCATGTTGGCGACGGGTGATTGAATCGTGACGTCCTTATCGCCTTTACCGTTGTCTTTTTCCTTCACGTTGATTCCGCAGGCGATGCACAGCGATAGGCCGGATACGGCAAGGGCTGAAAGCAGGCGGATAGGGGAGTTAGTGCTGGCCATGGGACATACCTCCGAAGGTGGCGGTCCGGTCGAGGCCGGCACCGCGGGGAGCGATGCTGGGAATGCTGACCGGGAGGCGGCCGTGAATGGGGATTTCGCCGAACAAAGCGCGCACGGCGCCGGTTTCGGAAACAGAAGTATTTGAGAAGGTGCAGAGGTAGTTTTGCGTGTCCGGAAAATCGGAGACGAAATACGGGCTACCGAGGGCAACTACGAAGGTCTTTTCCGGAGCTCGGACCAAAATCTGCTGCAGAAGCGCGCCGGCAGCATCAGCCAAGCCTACACTGGCTGCAAGCTGGCCTTTCGTCATGACACGCTTGCCTCCGGACGGACTAATGTAGACGGCGGCGACGACTGCTTGGGCTTCATCGACGGCGCTTAGGACTTGAGCCGACATGGATTTTGCAATCCGCTGGTCCACGAAAATGACGTTAGCGTCAGGCACGCGGACGCGCAGCTCCCTTTCCAGGACACGTCCCCATTCCAGGCGGACATCATCCGTGAGAACGATGGCGACCAGATGGTTAGCCGTCGTCTCCACAGTTTGATACGGAAGGGGGGCTGGGTCGGTTCCATGATTCTCAGGACCATGATTTTCCGCGGTGAGGATCTGGCTGGTGTTTTGCAGGGGCAGCATCTTGCCGCTATCCCTAAGCAAGGTGATGGCATCATTCGCGATTTGCTGGCCCAGGGCCAAGCTCTCAGGGGCGGCGATCTTGTCTGGGAGGATGGTGGGATCAACAAAGCGCCGTTTGTGTAATCCCAATGAGGCCTTGGCGCGGAGCAGCTTCAGTACCGAGGCGTCCAAGTCCGCTTTCGGAATCTCTCCGCCGTGGACGGCGGCCGCCATCGACCGAAAGCAGGCTCCAATGTCGAGTGGGATGAGCAGGACGTCGTTGCCAGCCTTGAAGGCGTCGACGCAAGAGCGGCCCGGGTCCCTGGCATAGAGACGAGTCAGAGCGCCCATGTCCAGGGCATCGGTGAGCACGATTCCTTGAAATCCTAGCTTTTGCCGGAGCAAGTCCTTAATAACTTTGGGCGAGGTGGTGGCGACGTGCCGGGGGTCTGGATCCAGAGAAGGAACCGAGATATGAGCTACCATGATGGCGTCAATTCCACCGCGGATCGCCTGACGAAAGGGGGGCATTTCTACCAGATCCAAGTGATCCGCAGTGCCTTTTACCTGCGCTACCCCTAGATGGGAATCGGTGCCGGTGTCGCCGTGGCCGGGGAAGTGCTTGGCGGTGGTCAGCATGCCTTCAGAGTGGGCGCCCCGTATATATGCGGACAGGAGGTCGCCGACCTGCCGCGGGTCTTCGCCGAACGACCGTGTGTTGATGATGGGATTGGCCGGATTGGAATTGACATCTGCTACTGGGAAGAAATTCCAGTGGATACCGATGGCGCGGGATTCCTCCGCGGTGATGCGGCCGAGAGCCTCTGCATACTCCAGTTTTCCAGCTGCGCCGAAGGCCATGGCATGGGGAAACACCGTGGTTCCGTGGAGGCGCATGGCGAGCCCGCGTTCGAAATCCGCGGCAAAAATCAAGGGTAAGTCGGAGTCGTGCTGTAACTGGTTGGTGAGGCCGGCGGTGCCGTAGGGCTCGTTGTACATGAGGAACGAGCCTTCTACGGGGACGCTGACGGCGAATCCGCCCACGTGGTACCTGCGGAGATGGTCGCGCAACAACAGGTATTCGGGGCTTTTGGAATTCAGGAACTGGACGCGGGCCCAGGGCATGATCAACTGGCCGATTTTCTCGTCGATCGACATCTTGCGGAGGGCCTTCGAAGCCCACTTCTCGCCATCGCGATCCAGGTGGATGGCTGTGGCGGGGGTGTGGTCTTTGTTGGGTTCCGGGCTGGGTTCTGCGGCGGGGTCCCTTGCGGTCGTGAGGGCAATGCCAAGCACAGCCAATGGCAGACCCACGGCGACCCGGAACAGGCTGGTAAGCATGAGCCGACGATAGCAGAAACAAGCAGATACGGTAAGAGACCGGACGTACACGCCGTGGAGTACCCAGTTCGGCTCTGGGAGTTGCGTGCATTCTTTGACTCAGCACCCCGACGGGCCTAGAATCCAGGCAGCGGCGGCTTCCTCAGGCTCGAGGTGAGTGAGGACGAGTCGTCTGCGGGAGGTCTTCCATGTTGGGCAAACTTGGTCTTCCAGAGCTTTTGGTAATTGGCTTCGTCGCCGTGTTGATTTTTGGCACCGGTAAGATCGCTGATCTCGGCAAGGGTTTGGGCGAAGGCATCAAGAATTTCAAGAACGCTATGAAAGACGGCGAGAATTCGGACGACAAGAAATCGTAGGAGACGGGGCCGCCCGGTTCCATTTCTGTATTGCTGCTCTTGAATTACTGCGCGTTCAACATTCGGTATACCAGGGCTATCGGTAGTCCTACCACGTTGAAGTAGCAACCTTCAATTCTTGGAATCCAGCGCGAGGCTTGGCCTTGAATGGCGTAGGCTCCAGCTTTGTCCATCGGTTCGCCGGTGGCCAGGTAAAAGGCAATCTCGTGCTCGGTGAGAGGGCTCACGGTTACGCGAGTGATTTCGTGGCGAACATCCTCCCCTCGCAAAGAGCCGATCAGGCAGATTCCTGTAATGACCCGATGCTCTCGGCCGGATAGCAGGCGTAGCATACGCGCCGCGTCCGCCTGATTAACTGGCTTGCCAAGGAGTTCGTTATCCACGGCAACTACGGTATCGGCGCCGAGGACCAGGTATTGGGATTGATGAACAGGTCTCTGGTCAAAGACCGCGCGGGCTTTGGAGCGAGCCAGACGTTCCACACAGGCTTCAGGCGATTCTCCCGGCAGGAATTCCTCCAGCACATTGGCAGGCCGCACAAGATGTGCAATTCCCGCGTTGCGCAGCAGTTCTTGGCGGCGGGGCGAGGCGGAGGCTAGGATCAGCATTGCGAAGGATTGTAGCGGAAGGAGGTGGCTGAGCGGAGCTTCGCTCCGCTGGACAGGCGAGGGCGCCTGTCCCTACATGGGTTGTGGCGATTCCATCGGAGCTGCGCCTGTTAGAATCGTAGTTTGACCCTCGTCGCATTGAGCTTACCCCGTCAAACTGGCCAGCATGGACCGTAAATACATCCGAAATTTCGCAATTATTGCGCACATCGACCACGGGAAATCCACGTTAGCCGACCGGCTACTGGAGATTACCGGGTCGCTGACGAAGCGCGAAATGCAGGAACAGGTTCTCGATTCGATGGACCTGGAGCGTGAGCGCGGGATCACGATCAAAGCGCACGCCGTCCGCATGATGTACGAAGCGCGGGACGGGATTACCTACCAGCTCAATCTGATCGATACGCCAGGGCACGTCGATTTTTCGTATGAAGTTTCCCGGGCGCTCGCTTCCTGCGAGGGCGCGCTACTGGTGGTGGATGCCTCGCAAGGCGTGGAAGCGCAGACGTTGGCGAATTCGTATCTCGCGATCAATCATGGGCTGGAAATCATTCCGGTCATCAACAAGATCGATTTGCCGTCGGCGGATATTGAGCGCACGAAAGAAATGATCGAGAGCGCCGTGGGGCTGGATGCAACGGATGCAATACCGATCAGCGCTAAGACTGGGATGGGCGTGGAAGACGTGTTGGAAGCGATTGTGAAGCTGGTGCCCCCGCCGAAGGGCCTTCCTGAGAATCCCCTGCAAGCGTTGATTTTCGATTCCTGGTTTGATCCTTACCGTGGAGTGATTGTGCTGGTGCGGGTGTTCGAGGGGACACTGCGGCGCGGGCAAAAGATTCGTCTCTGGTGGAACTCGCGCGTTCTGGAGACCGAAACATTGGGCGTACTCACGCCGAAGCCAGTTGACGTGGATTCGCTGGAGGCCGGCGAGGTCGGCTTCATGATGGCGAACAGCAAGACTGTGGCCGACACCAAGATCGGCGACACGATCACTGAAGAAAACAACCCCGCACTCGAGCCGTTGCCGGGATTTGAAGACATAAAACCCATGGTATTCGCGGGCCTGTACACCGTGGAGTCACACGAGCACACTCGACTGCGCGATGCGCTGGAGAAGTTGCGACTGAACGATGCGTCATTTTTCTTCGAACCGGAGAGTTCTGTGGCGCTGGGTTTTGGTTTTCGGTGCGGATTCCTGGGGCTGTTGCACATGGAAATTATTCAGGAGCGGTTGGAGCGCGAGTTCAATCTGGATTTGATTACGACTGCGCCGGGCGTGCGTTACCAGATCACCAAGACTGATGGTTCGTCCGTAGAAGTCGACAATCCGTCGCGTTGGCCCGCGCAAACCGAAATTGAAAAGATCAATGAGCCGGTCATCTTAGCGACCATTCTGACCCGCGAGGAATACGTCGGGGGAATTCTGAAGTTGGTCGAAGAGAAGCGTGGCAAGCAGAAGACCTTTGAGTATGTGGGCACATCGCGTGTGAAGCTGCTCTACGAGCTGCCCCTGAATGAGGTGGTTCTGGATTTTTACGACCGTTTAAAATCCGTGTCACGCGGATATGCGTCGCTGGACTACCATCTTGCGGGATCTTGGGAATCGCCGATGGTGAAAATGGACATTCTGATTTCCGGCGATCCGGTAGATGCGCTGTCAATTATCGTTCACCGCGACTTTGCATACGACCGCGGCCGGGCTCTCGCGGCGAAGATGAAGGAATTGATTCCGCGGCAAATGTTTGAAGTGGCGATTCAGGCGGCAATTGGGGCAAAAGTCATTGCTCGCGAAACGGTTGGCGCGATCCGTAAAAACGTCATTGCCAAGTGCTACGGCGGGGATATCAGCCGTAAACGCAAGCTGCTGGAGAAACAAAAAGAAGGCAAGAAGCGGATGAAGAAGATTGGACGGGTGGAGATTCCGCAAGAGGCATTTCTGGCGGTTTTGCGTGTTGGAGAAGACGGCTAAGGTCTTTGGAAGACCGCTTAGGAATTTTTCGCTTTCGAGGGCGGAAATGGTCTTGACAGCCCTGTCAAGGCGTGATCTTGGTTACCGAGAATGTGCAAAACTTGATGGGTTCTTCTTAGCGAGGACCCCAATTTTCACGTCCCCCGGCACCGGCGGCTACCCTGTAACTGTCTGTTTATCAACGAATTGGCGAACCCTATTTCGGCTCTACAGAGATTGCTGTAGGCCCAAGACCTCAGTTCGCTTTTTTCAGTTCCACAGTGTTTTCCACAGATGGTAATGCCAGACTGAGTTTCACATTCCGGCTGGCCCTTAGGTTGCTCAACCCTGTTTCAGACCGCGGACAGAAGTCTCCGCGCCACACAACCCCACTATTGCACGTAGCCGTCTTCGGAGTTGTGGGACATGTTTTCGAAGCGAGTGGATCGCTTGATAAAGGCTAGTTCGATCTTGCCGATGGGGCCATTGCGCTGTTTGGCGATGATGATTTCGGCTTTGCCTTCGAGGTCTGGATCATCCTGTTTGTAGACTTCCTCACGGAAAATGAAGGCGACCAGGTCAGCGTCCTGCTCAATGGAGCCGGATTCGCGGAGGTCGGCGAGTTGGGGGCGGTGGTCGCCGCCCCGGCTTTCTGGGGCGCGGCTCAGCTGGGAAAGGGCGACGACGGGGACGCGGAGTTCCTTGGCGATGGCTTTTAGGCCGCGCGAGATGGCGGATACTTCCTGGGTTCTGTTTTCGTAGCGACGGCCAGCTGTCGCAGTCATCAGCTGGAGGTAATCCACAATCAGCAGGTCGAGGCGGCCCTGAGACTGCATCAAGCGGCGGGCTTTGGCGCGCATTTCGCCGAGCGAGATGCCCGGGGTGTCGTCGATGAAGATCGGCGCGGGCCCTAGCTGATCGAGGGCGCGGGTGACCTTTTCCATGTCTTCGCGCCAGAGCGAACCTGTGCGCCACTTGTGAGAGTCGACACGGGACCAGGAGCAAAGCAGGCGACCGAGTAGGGCCTCGCGGGACATTTCCAGCGAGAACACTCCGACAACCTTTTGGCTAAGGATGGAGACATTTTCAGCGATGTTCATGGCGAATGCGGTCTTTCCCATGGAGGGGCGGCCCGCGATGATGACGAGGTCGGAGGGCTGGAAGCCGCTGGTCATCTCGTCGAGGCGTTCGTAGTGTGTTTCGAGGCCCGTGATGCGCTGGCCGCGCTGGAGCAGGGCATCGACGGAGCCGAAGCTCTCGCGGATGATCTCCTGAATACCGGTGAAGCCGCGGCCGATACGTTGTTCTGAAATCTGAAATAGCGCGGCTTCAGCGGAGTCGAGAATCTCCGAGGCAGGGTCGGCCTGCTCGGTGGCGCGGGCGATCGCTGTGTTGGCGGCGTGGATAAGATTGCGCAGCATCGCCTTGTCGCGGACGATGGTGACGTAGTGCTCGATGCTCGGGCGATCCGGGATGCCGTCGAGGAGCGCTGAGAGGTAGGAGACATCGCCAATCGACTGGAGTTCGCGCTTGCGGTCAAGCTCTTCCGCTAGGGTAACGAGATCGATGGGCCGGGAGGATTCGGCGAGATCCATCATGCGGGCATAGATGCGGCGATGGGCATCGAGGGAAAAATCGTCTGCCTTCAAGTGCTCGGCAGCCTCGTTGTAGGCAAAATTGTCGAGCAGGATCGCGCCTAAGATTGAGCGCTCGGCGTCGATGTTTGCAGGGAGAGTGCTTGTGGGGCTGTAGTCGGTTGTAGCCAAAGCTTGATTACCTGGAAGACCAATCTGATTTGTGAGTGAAGTATGTCGAAGAAAAGACGAAAATGCAACAATTTTGGTGCAGCGGTTAAGTGTCTTTGATCCTTCGGCCCCGCAAAGTGAATGCGGCCCGGGCCAGCCACCCGAGCCGCATAAAGCGTGGAGTGCCCTGCCGGGCCCCTCTGCCTTTCGCGGGTGTGCCGCGGGGCTTCCGCAGTCGGCTCGAACTCCGTGGGGAGTACTTGCCTTCCGCAGTTTGCAGGTTTTGATGCCTGCGCACCGGCTGCGTACGAGTCAGTCGTTCCTTGCGGAACAACCCTGGTCAAGGTGTCTTTTGAATGCTTCACACGAGTGTGGGCAAACCCGACGCCTTGGCGCAATCACCCTCGAAGGGATTGCGTATCTCATCCGCCGCGCGATGCTTGTCCAAAGGGCTCAGGACAGTTCCACGCTTCGTCTGCAAACACTTTGCCGGATGCGCGGGCGGGGTACAAGGACGATTCGCGCGTCCGCAGTGAATAACCTGTGCAAGGCTGAGGATACTTGAGGATGCACGAGGAAAAGGCGGAAGAAATGGTTTTCAAAGCGGGTGGCCCCTCGATGTCCCTCTCAGCTCCGGGCCCGGGAACCTAGTTCGGTTTAGGCTCGAAGATCAGAAAATAGTCCACGCCATCGGACTTTACGAAGTCGTTCGAGTCCAGTAGTTGGTACCCAGCTTCAGCGGCTTCGCGAACAACGACATCCTTACCCACGCCATGATCCGTTCCGTCGCCGTTACGATCGATGATACCAATCTTGACGCCCGGCCTCAGGGACTTGCGCAGATTCTTCAATAACACAACCGGATGGGCTACCTCGTGGTAGGTTTTGAGCAGCAGCACGGCATTGACGCTGTCAGCCGGGAGCTTTGGATCGTCTGGCGTGCTGAGGATCGTTTTTATGTTCCGCAAGTGCTCTTTTTTCGCGCGCTCGGCAACGAACTCAATGGCTTTGGGGTTGATATCTACAGCGTAAACCATGCCCGTGTCGGTAACGCGGTGGGCAGCGCGAACCGTGAACCAACCCGATCCGGCTCCGATGTCAGCCACATTCTTACCGGGCTCAATGCCAAGCATATCCATCACCCGGTTGACCTGAAGCTGCTCATCGCGCTTCGGGTCATCAAAAATCGTAGAAAGATCGCCAGTATAAGGAGGGCTGGTCGGCCGATTGTTAGTCTGCCGCTGCGTAGCCGACGCTGGCGAACTGGACTGTGCGGAAGTTCGCTCCGCCGCCCACAGAACTGCCAACAATAGCAGGCTCGAACCCAGCCATTTGACGGCTCGGCTAAAGGATTTGGGGATCACAGTTCTCCTCGTGCCACGATCTTGCTGCTTACTTAACGAGAGTATCGGCTGCGACAAAGGCCATAGCGGTCATGCCCGGCTTGATCTTGGCGTTCTTGCCTCCCAAAACTCCCTTGACACCCTCGAGTGTTTCGCCGCCGAACAGAGGTACACGTTTGCCTGCTATCTCGACGGAGCGTGTTTCAAAGACTAGATCGCCGGGGGCGCCACCGTGGGCAGGATCAGCGAATGTGAGGGATGCGCTGACGGCAGCTCCTTTCGGGGCGAGTACGGTCTCGCCGAGTTTGATCTGTTCATCAAGAACCACCGTAATCTCGTCGCCCACAGAGGCTGTTTCGGAGTCGATTTCTTTACCGGCGAAAGCGACGCGTACAGGCGTGCCAGCTCGCAACGTTCCGTCTTCTGGAACGACTACAGTGGACTCAAGAACAGGCGCTGGTGAGCCCGGAACTTGGTAGTCAGCGCGCTCAACAGCGCTGCGGACGAAGCTGGGGCCAACTGCGATCACTTCGAGATGAGTGTTGGAGTTGATGGTGATGGGACCGGTATACCTCGCGGACTGGGTTGTCGGCGTCCATCCATTGGTGGTGTAGTAGAGCGCCGCATAATGAGTTTCGCTCCGGATGCTTATTTTGGTACCAGGTTGCACAGTGCCGGCCCCGGAGGAGAGTGTCGGTTTTTCCACCTCCAGCACGTGGCCGAAGGTGGGGCGGATCATCATGGGCGGCGGTTCGACGGGTAGCGGGGTGGTGTCGGGGGACGAAGGTTGGGTCGCGGTTTGCCCAGAAGAACTTTGGCCCGAGGTCTGAGCCGCCACAGCATAGAGCATCGCCGTACGCCGGGAGAGCTTGAGGGGATCTAACAAGGCAAGTTGCACGGAACTCCGCATCACGGATGCGTTCTCGATTCCCTGGCTTCGCATGCTGAGGATCGCCGACTGCACCTGAAGCTGTTTCTGCAGGGCGAGGGAGTGTTGCATGGCAGCTTGCACCGAGACCATGGCCCCTTGGTTCGCAGTCACACGAGCCTGAAGCGACGCTGCCTGTGAAAGGAACATCGAGCGCGCCTCCACGGAAGTTAACATTGCGGCCTGCGAAGCGATCAATCCCTGAAGTTGCGCCTGATTCGTCATCATCATGCTCTGAGCCTGGGCAAACGCAAAAGCCTGCTGGGCCTCTGCAGCGGGCGGAATGCCGGGGGTCGACGGAATCTGAGCGAAGGAGACAGTACCAAATACGGCGAGCAGGATAAGCGCCGAAGGGATTTTCACAGTGATCTCCTGTGGACGGAGATAGCCTATCTTAAGGCCACTTTAAGTTCTAGGCCCGATTGTGCGAACGTGAAGGAGGACGGAAACATGCGCAACGCTTGGTTTCGATTTCGCGAATGCGTTCGCGGGTGACGCGAAGGGTTAGCTGTTGATGGTATAACAGCGGGCGCCCCTCGCCCGCTCGTTCTCGCTTTAACAAACCTGCTGATCCCAATTGCCGGATCGTCGTACCTTAAGACCGAGCGGGCGAGGGCGCCCGCTACTGCACAAGCCTGACTTAGTCTCGCGTCCCATCCATGAAAGCCCGCAGCTTGCGCGAACGCGAAGGATGACGCAGCTTACGCAGCGCCTTGGCTTCGATTTGGCGGATGCGCTCGCGTGTGACTGCGAACGACTGGCCAACTTCTTCCAAGGTGTGCTCGGAGCCGTCTTCCAGGCCAAAACGCATCTTGATGACGCGCTCTTCGCGCGGCGTCAGCGTACGCAGGACATGCGAGGTCTGGTCTTTCAGGTTCACGTTGATGACGGCTTCCGCCGGAGAGACGATGGCGCGGTCCTCGATGAAGTCGCCGAGATGCGAATCTTCCTCTTCGCCGATAGGCGTTTCGAGGGAGATAGGCTCCTGCGCAATCTTCAGCACCTTGCGGACCTTGGCAACCGGGATATCCATCCGCTTGGCGATTTCCTCGGAGGTAGGTTCACGGCCCAACTCCTGCACCAGTTGACGCGAGGTGCGGATGAGCTTGTTGATGGTCTCGATCATGTGCACCGGGATACGGATGGTGCGAGCCTGATCGGCGATGGCGCGAGTGATGGCCTGGCGAATCCACCAAGTAGCGTACGTCGAAAACTTGTAGCCGCGGCGATATTCGAACTTGTCGACCGCCTTCATCAGGCCGATGTTACCCTCCTGAATCAGGTCGAGGAATTGCAGGCCGCGATTGGTGTATTTCTTCGCGATCGACACGACCAGGCGCAAGTTGGCTTCGATGAGCTCGCGCTTGGCGTGCTCGGCATCCATGTCGCCCTGGATGATCTCGCGCTGTGTGCGCTTGAGTTCCGGGAAGGAGACCGTGGTCTCGGTCTCATGCTTCTCCAGTTCAGCATGGAGATGGCGAGCCTGGCGCTTATATTCCTTCTTCTGTTCCTCGTTGCGAGTGGCGTCGGCTTTCTTGTCGTAGTTCTGTGCCTGGCGATCCAGAGCACGCATCGATTCGACCGTCTTGCCTACACGTTCGATTAGCCGTTTGCGTTCGACATTGGTGAAGCCGAGCTTGCGCACAGCTTTCGAGGTGGCAACGATCGCGCGCGCCAACTGGCGACGATACTTGCGGTGATCTCGTGGCTTCTTCTTCTGCGAGATGGTCTTGAACTTCTCTTCGACAACTTGAGCTTTTTTGTAAAGCTTGCCTACGTCGTCAATCTTGCCGGTGAAGGACTTCAGCCGGTTGTTGAGAATCTCCTCGGTGAGCTCTTCCTCGTCGAAGGTGACCACTTCCTTGATCGAGCGCACACCCTTTTTGAGATCCTCGCCCATGGCGAGTAATTCGCGGATCACAATGGGCGAACGGGAAAGAGCCTTCAAGACGCGGTTCTGGCCGCGCTCAATGCGCTTCGCAATTTCGACTTCGCCTTCGCGGGTGAGCAGAGGAACCGTACCCATTTCGCGCAGATACATGCGCACGGGGTCGTTCGTCTTCTCCATCGCGCCGGGCGTGAGGTCGAGTTCAACGTCGTCCCCAGCTTCTTCGTCGTCGAACTTGCGTTCTTTCGCGGGGCCTTCGAGAATATCGATGCCCTGCGTTCCAATTGTGGTAAGTAGATCGTCGAGATCGTCGGGCGACTGCACGTCCTGGGGAATCAGGTCGTTGACTTCACTGTAGGTGAGGTAACCCTTTTCTTTC